>Ga0222424_100213_pt1 | contig 52226 bp, 48 predicted proteins | sample 2B2ome_FD_182468 | JGI IMG/M metagenome (GOLD analysis project Ga0222424, IMG submission 182468) | Enriched microbial communities from leaf-cutter ant dump, University of Wisconsin, Madison, United States - 2B200A (version 2) | ecosystem: Environmental > Terrestrial > Nest > Insects nest > Nest... | reverse complement strand
GAGAACATCGTGCGCCACCTGCGCATGGGCAAGTCGCCCTACCAGGCCGCGATGGAGGCGGCGGACGAGATCGGCCTGGCCGTGATCGCCACCACCTTCACGCTGATCGCGGTGTTCCTGCCCACGGCCTTCATGGCGGGCATTCCGGGGCGGTTCTTCAAGCAGTTCGGCTGGACGGCGGCGCTGGCGGTGTTCGCATCCCTCGTCGTGGCGCGGCTGCTCACGCCCATGATGGCGGCCTACATCATGAAGCCCATCGTGGCGCTGGAGAAGGAGCCGCGCTGGCTGGCCGCGTACATGCGCGCATCGGGCTGGTGCCTCAAGCACCGCTTCTTGACGCTGCTGGGCGCGCTGCTGTTCTTCGTGGGCTCGCTGGCGCTCATCCCGCTGCTGCCCTCGGGCTTCATCCCGCCCGACGACAACGCGCAGACCCAGGTCACGCTGGAGCTGCCGCCCGGCAGCACCCTGGCCGACACGCGCACGGCCGTAGGCATGGCGAGCGAGCGCATCCTGAGCGACGTGGGGCACATCGACAGCATCTACACCGCCATCGGCGGCGGCGCGGCGGGGGCCGACCCGTTCGCGGGTGGCGGCGCGGCCGACCCGCGCAAGGCCACGCTCACGCTGCGCATGGCGCCACGAGGCGAGCGCCCGCTCAAGCAGCAGATCGAGACCCGCCTGCGCGCGGCCCTGGCCGACCTGCCCGGCGTGCGCGTGAAGGTGGGCCTGGGCGGCTCCAACGACAAGTACGTGCTGGCGCTGGCCAGCGAGGACCCGCAGGCCCTGTCGGCTGCGGCGCGCGAGGTGGAGCGCGGCCTGCGCACCATCCCCGGCATCGGCAACGTGGGCTCCAACGCCAGCCTGGTGCGGCCCGAAATAGCAGTGCGCCCCGACTTCGCGCGCGCCGCCGACTTGGGCGTGACCAGCAGCAGCATCGCCGAGACGCTGCGGGTGGCCACGCTGGGCGACTACGAGCAGTACCTGCCCAAGCTCAACCTGGCGCAGCGCCAGGTGCCCATCGTCGTGCGCCTAGCCGATGAGGCGCGCACCGACCTGTCCGTGCTGGAGCGCCTGGCCGTGCCCGGCACGCGCGGGCCGGTGCGCCTGGGCGAGGTCGCCACGCTGGAAGTGGCGGGCGGCCCGGCCGTCATCAGCCGCTACGACCGTGCGCGCAACGTGCAGTTCGAGATCGAGCTGGGCGAGCGCGGCCTGGGCGAGGTGGCGGAGGCCATCAATGCCCTGCCCGCCGTGCAGGGCCTGCCGCCCAGCGTGCGCAAGATCGACGTGGGCGACGCCGAGATGATGGGCGAGCTGTTCGCAAGCTTCGGCCTGGCTATGCTGACGGGCGTGCTGTGCATCTACATCGTGCTGGTCCTGCTGTTCAAGGACTTTTTGCAGCCCGTCACCATCCTCGCAGCGCTGCCGCTGTCGCTTGGCGGGGCCTTCGTGGCGCTGCTGGTCGCGGGCAAGAGCTTCTCGATGCCGTCGCTCATCGGGCTCATCATGCTCATGGGCATCGCCACCAAGAACTCCATCCTGCTGGTCGAATACGCCATCGTGGCGCGGCGCGAGCACGGCATGACGCGGCTCGATGCGCTGCTCGACGCCTGCCACAAGCGCGCGCGGCCCATCATCATGACCACGCTGGCCATGGGTGCGGGCATGCTGCCCATCGCGGCGGCCTGGGGCGGGGCGGACATGAGCTTCCGCTCGCCCATGGCGGTGGCGGTGATCGGCGGGCTCATCACGTCCACGGTGCTGAGCCTGCTGGTGGTGCCGGCGGTGTTCACCTACATCGACGATCTGGCGCAAAAGCTGGGCCGCCTGTGGGGCCGGAAGTCCGAAGAAGGCGGGAAAGGCGGGCAATCCCCGGGTTGATGGGGCTTTGGCGGGCGCGTGATTGTTAGACAATGTAAACAACTGCGCCCATGAACCTCGTCAGCCTGAACATCGAAACCATTCCGCTCGGCCAGCCGCTGCCCTTCGTGCTGCGGGGGGCGGACGGCGTGCTGCTGGCGCAAAAGGGCTACGTCATCCGCAATCGGGACGACCTCGCCAGCCTGGTGGCGCGCGGGCGGGAGCTGTGCGTAGACACCGACGAGTCCGGCGGCAGCCACCGCGCCTACCTGGCCCAGCTGCAGCGCATGCTGATAGCAGACACCAACCTGGGCGAGATCGCCGCGATGAAGATGACGGCGGCCGAGGATTCCGCCGCCAGGGCGCGCGCCGGCCGGGCCCTGCCCGACTGGCCGGAGTTGCAGCTGCGCGCCACCCAACTGCTGCGCGCACCGTCGGCGGGCGACTTCGGCGGGCGCTTCCAGGCGCTGCACGGGGAGCTGGCCCGGCACTGCGAGCAGTCGCCCGACGCCACGCTGCTGGCCCTGATCTACCTGTCCGCGCAGGAAACCCGCATGTACAGCGCCACGCATTCCATGCTGGTGAGCTGCGTTGTGATGGTGGTGGCGCGCGAGATGCTGCTGTGGTCCCCGCTGCGCGTGCAGCGGCTCGGACGCGCCGCGCTCAGCATGAACATTGCCATGACGGAGCTGCAGGACCAGCTGGCGCTGCAGACGCACGCGCTCACGGCCCAGCAGATCGCCGCCATCGAGGACCACGCGGCGCGCTCCGAGGCACTGCTGCGCCAGCTGGGCGTGGCCGACGCGGACTGGCTGGAGGCGGTGCGCTGCCACCACCACCGCACGCCCGGCCCGCTGGGCAAGAAGACCGAGGCCCAGCAGATGGCCCGCCTGATCCAGCGCGCCGACATCTTCGGTGCCCGCATCGCGCCGCGCGCCGCGCGCTGGCCCATGCCCGTCACGGCCGCCATGCAGGCCAGCTACTACGATGAGGAGCACCAGGTGGACGAGGCCGGCTCCGCGCTGGTCAAGGGCCTGGGCGTTTACCCGCCGGGCGCCTTCGTGCGCCTGGCCAGCCAGGAGGTGGGCGTGGTCATCCGCCGCGGCACCACGGCCACCACGCCGCGCGTGGCGGTGGTGACCAACCGCGAAGGCATGCCCACGGGCGAGCCGATTCCGCGCGACACCGGCATGCCGCCCTGGAAGATCACGGGCGTGGTGGCGTTCAAGGACGTGCGGGTCAAACTTTCGCTGGAACGATTGCTCCAACTCGTATGAAACACGTTGTCTTGCGCATTCTTTGGGTGCTTGCCGCCGTGGCGCTGGCGCCCCAGGCCCGGGCGGCGGACCCCGAAAACTGCCCGGCCACGCTGCAGCACACCTTTCCCCGCCTGCAGGACGAAAAGCCCCAGTCGCTGTGCCAGTACGCCGGCCGGGTGGTGCTGGTGGTCAACACCGCCAGCTTCTGCGGCTTCACGGGCCAGTACAAGGGGCTGGAGGATCTGTACGCCCGCTACAAGGACAAGGGCCTAGTGGTGCTGGGCTTTCCGTCCAACGACTTCGCGCAGGAGACGGGCAGCAACCAGCAGATCGCGCAGTTCTGCGAGAACACCTTCGGCGTGAAATTCCCGATGTTCGCCAAGAGCAGCGTGAAGGGCACCGAGGCCTCGCCGCTGTTTCGCCAGCTCGCCCAGCTCTCGGGCACGGCGCCGCGCTGGAACTTCCATAAGTATTTGCTGGGCCGCGACGGCCAGCTGGTGGACCAGTATTCAAGCCTCACCGCGCCCGACAACAAGGGGCTGGTGCGCGCCATCGAGCAGCAGCTCGCTGCGCCCGCGCCGCGCTGACTGCAAAGCTTCTTTACGTTTCTTTAAGAAAAACCGGCCGGCAGGCCTGGAACTTCGGCGCAAAGGCCTTACTCTATTCCTTGCGCAACGCGATTGCGCCACGTACAGTTTTAGTGTTGCGAAGCCTTTCGGGCCCCCGGGTTCCGACTGTCCTCCTGGAGCGCTTCTCCTCCCTCCCTCTCTTATTCGTTTCGGGACGCTTCGCAACCTTTTTATTCCACCAAAAAAGCACGCCCTCCTTGCAGAGGGCGTGCTTTTTTGGTTTAGTGGCCGGTCAGTGGGGCTTCGTGTCCGCGAAGCTCGGGCGCTGCATCAATTTGTCCAGCAGCTTGCCCAGGTTGGGGTACTCTGCGCGCCAGCCGATTTCAGGAAAGCGGAACTCCAGCCAGGCCAGGGCGCAGCCCACGGCGATGTCCGACAGGCTCAGGTGGATGCCGCTGCAAAACGGCTTGTCGCCCAGCCCCTGGCTCATGGACTGCAGGCTGGCCTGCACCTTGCGCAACTGGCGGTCGATCCAGGCCTGGCTGCGTTCGCTGTCCTGGCGGTGCGGCCAGGTGGCTTCCAGGCGCGCCAGGATGGCGGCGTCCAGCAGGCCATCGGCCAGGGCCTCCCAGGTCTTGACCTCGGCGCGCTCGCGCCCCGTGGGCGGAATCAGCTTGCCCACGGGCGAGAGCGTGTCCAGGTACTCCACGATCACGCGCGAGTCGAACACGGCTTCGCCGCCCTCCATCACCAGGCAGGGCACCTTGCCCAGCGGGTTGGAGGCGGCGATCTGGGTGTCGTCCGCCCAGACGTTTTCCTGCACGAACTGGTAGTCGAGCTTTTTTTCGGCCATCACGATCCGCACCTTGCGGACGTAAGGGCTGGTAATGGCTCCGATCAATTTCATGGTGTGTCTTCCAGTGCGCGGGAGGGGCTGAACAATGCGTGATCGATTCTATCGGCAGCACCCCTTGCCGGAACTGACGGGTGGCTGCGGCCCAACACCTACAATCGCCGCCCATGAGCCTGTCCACCATCACCGCCCTTTCGCCGCTCGACGGCCGCTACGCCAGCAAACTCGCCGCCCTGCGCCCGATCATGAGCGAGCACGGCTACATGCACCGCCGGGTGCAGGTGGAGGTGGCGTGGTTCATCGCCCTGTCCGACGCCGGATTCGCCGAGTTCAAGCCCCTGACGACCGGTGCGCGCGCCTACCTGCTGGGCCTGGTCAAGAATTTCTCCGAGGCCGACGCCGCGGCCATCAAAGAGATCGAGAAGACCACCAACCACGACGTGAAGGCCGTCGAATACTGGATCAAGGGCAAATTCGAGGCCCGGCCCGAACTGGAGAAGGCCTCGGAGTTCGTGCACTTCGCCTGCACCAGCGAGGACATCAACAACACCAGCCACGCGCTGCAGCTGCGCTCGGGCCGCGACCAGGTCATCCTGCCCGGCCTGGACCGCATCGTGCTCAAGCTGCGCGAGATGGCCCACGCCTATGCCGAGGTGCCGATGCTCAGCCGCACCCACGGCCAGACGGCCAGCCCCACCACCGTGGGCAAGGAAATGGCCAACGTACTGGTGCGCCTGCAGGCTGCCTGCGACCGCGTGGCAGCCGTCAAGATCATGGGCAAGATGAACGGCGCCGTGGGCAACTACAACGCCCACCTGTCCGCCTGGCCCGGCTTCGACTGGGAGGCCTTCAGCAAGAAGGTCGTCGAGACCCCCGAGCCCCTGGGCCTGGGCCTGACCTTCCAGCCGTACTCCATCCAGATCGAGCCGCACGACTACATGGCCGAGCTGTTCGACGCGGTGGCGCGCGCCAACACCATCCTCATCGACCTGTCGCGCGACATCTGGGGCTACGTGAGCCTGGGCTACTTCAAGCAGCGCCTGAAGGCGGGCGAGATCGGCTCGTCCACCATGCCGCACAAGGTCAACCCCATCGACTTCGAGAACGCCGAGGGCAACCTGGGCCTGGCCAATGCGCTGCTGCGCCACCTGTCCGAAAAGCTGCCCGTGAGCCGCTGGCAGCGCGACCTGACCGACAGCACCGTGCTGCGCAACATGGGCGTGGCGCTGGGCTATGCCGCGCTGGCCTACACCTCGCTGCTCACGGGCTTGAACAAGCTGGAGCTGAACGAGGAGGCGCTGGCCGCCGACTTGGATGCGAGCTGGGAAGTGCTGGCCGAACCCATCCAGACGGTGATGCGCCGCTTTGGCGTGCAGGGCGCCTACGAGAAGCTCAAGGAGGTCACGCGCGGCCGGACGGTGACGGCCGAGGCGCTGCACGGCCTCATCCGCTCGCTGGACATCCCCCAGGCCGAGAAGGACCGCCTGCTCGCCATGACGCCCGGCAGCTACGTGGGCAAGGCGGCGGAGCTGGCGCGGCGCGTCTGAAAACCTATAGTCTTTTCGGCCTCCAGCGCTTGTCCAGCAAGCGCTGGCAGCTATTCAATCAAGAGCAATGGCCCTCAAGTCCACCATCTTCAAGGCGAACCTCGCCATCGCCGACATCGACCACGGCTACTACGCCGACCATGCGCTCACGCTGGCGCGCCACCCCAGCGAGACCGACGAGCGCATGATGGTCCGCCTGGCGGCCCTGGCCATCCAGGCGCACCAGCTCAACGACCTGTGCAACGGCGACGGCACGCTGGCCTTCGGCGCCGGGCTGTCGGACCCGGACGACCCGGACGCCTCGCTGACCGATTTCACCGGCCGCAAGCGCGTATGGATCGAGGTGGGTCAGCCCGAGGACAAGCCTTTGACCAAGGCCTGCAGCAAGGCGGATGCGGTCATCGTCTACTGCTTCCACCATGCCGCCGAGGTCTGGTGGAAGGGCATCGAATCCAAGCTCTCGCGTCTGGACAAGCTGCAGGTCTGGCGCATCCCCGCCGAGGCTTCGCAGGCCCTGGCGCAACTGGCCGAGCGCAGCATGCAATTGCAGGCCACGGTGCAGGAAGGCGCCATCACCCTCAGCAGCACCCTGGGCAGCGTGCACGTGGAGCCCGTGCGCTGGAAGTGAGCGGGTTTTTGGGTAAAAAAAGCCTCCAGCGCTTGATGGACAAGCGCTGGCAGCTATCAAATCAGGACCGATCGCCTAGTCACGGGGCATGAGGGCGCCGCACTGCCAGCATTGCTCGAAGCCGCCCTCCACCGTCTCTCCGCAACGGCAGGCCCAGCGGCGCTGGGGCAGGTCCTGCAGCAGCGCGCGGGCGCGGGCGGCGTGTTCGTCGTACTCCAGCCAGATCTCGGGCAGGCACTGGTCGGGCGGCAGGTGGCCCGCGGCGGCGCCCAGGTACTGGCGCTGCACCGAGGCCGTCATGCCTGCCTCGCACAGCAAGTCCGCCCACAGCGTGGCGATGGCGATGTTGGGGGCTTGGGTCAGGCGCAGCATGGGCCCACCATAGCGCGCCGGGCGCGCGGCGTACAGCCTTTCTTCCTGGCCTATCCGGCGGCCGCGCCTTCGGCGGCCCGCTCCGCATAGCGGTTGAACCGCCAGGCCGAGTGCTCCAGGGTGATGCGGCGCCATACCGTGCGCTTCTCCGCCGGGGTCAGCGCGGGCCAGAACTGCACTTCGTCGAAGGTGCGGCCGCAGCCCTTGCACAGGTCGTCGCCCTGGCTGGTGGAGCAGATGGCGATGCAGGGCGTGTCCGGCGTGGTGCCGTACCAGTCCAGCCAGGCGGCCCGCGCCGGCGGCGGCAGGCCGTCTTCCTCGTCCACTTCTTCCTCGTGCCGGTACACCATCAGCGCATACACCTCCGCCAGCGCGCGCGTCTCGGGCGCCAGCGTGACGCCGTCGGGCGAGGGCGCGCGGCGGCGCCAGTGGTTGATGGCGGCTTCGATGTCGGTGATGTGGATGGCGGCCATGGGCGAGGGAAGAAGGGGCTGGATCATAGCCGTACGCAATACCCACAATCGCGCCGCACTTGCGCTCCGGCGCCGGCGATGTTCCAATCGACGCTTCGAAGGGGAGTAGCTCCCGATTCGCCTGCCGGCGCAGCCGAGGCGGATCATCGGAACCGTCGTCAATACGAAGCAAGGCATCCTTGCTTCCGGCGTTCCGGGTCTGGCGCCACCGCAAGGTCGCCGGGTTGAGCAAGACCTTTGATGGGCCCTGCCGGGGCTGATCAAGGCTTTCCTTCGCATGTCCCATGCCCTGAACGCGGGCAGGCCCTTGATTCTTCCTCCCTGCAAGCCCTCTATCCCTCGGATGGACTCGGCGCTACAGTGGCACCGGGCCCCTCCTTTGACGTATTGATTGACAGAGGAACGTATGGACTTTCTTGCTTCGCCCGAGTTCTGGATCGCACTCGGCCAGATCATCATCATCGACATCCTGCTGGGTGGCGACAACGCCGTGGTGATCGCCCTGGCCTGCCGCAAGCTGCCCCCCGCCCAGCGGACCAAGGGCATCATCTGGGGAACGGCCGGCGCCATCGTCCTGCGCGTGATCCTGATCGCCTTCGCGATGACGCTGCTGGCGCTGCCGTTCCTCAAGTTCGTGGGGGCGCTGCTGCTGGTGTGGATCGGCGTGAAACTGCTGGCCCCCGATGAAGACGGCCATGGCGACGTGCAGGGCAGCGACAAGCTGCTGGCCGCCATCAAGACCATCATCGTCGCCGACCTGGTGATGAGCGTGGACAACGTGATCGCCATCGCCGGCGCCGCGCAGAACGCGGGCGACCACTCCTTCCTGCTGGTCGTGCTGGGCCTCTTGATCTCCATCCCGATCATCGTCTGGGGCAGCCAGCTGGTCATCAAGCTCATGGAGCGCTTCCCGCTCATCATCACGGCCGGCGGCATGCTGCTGGGCTGGATCGCCGGCGGCATGCTGGTGACGGACCCCGCCTTCGTCAACCCCGACAAGTGGCAGTGGATGTTCAAGCTGCCGCTTGACGGCGAGACCGGTGAGGTGTCGTCCGTGATCAAGTACGGTGCCAGCGTGGCCGGCGCCCTGCTGGTGCTCATCGCGGGCAAGATCATCCTGGCGCGCCGCGCCGCCGCGGCACCCGCCGGGCAGCAGGGCTGATCGAACAACAACAACGAACATCTGAACCGGCCAGCGCAAAGGGGGCGCTCCTGCGCCCCCTTTGCCCTTGGCCCCTCAACCGGAGGTAGTGGTATGGAAAGAGTCATCGTGTATGTGGACGACGCGGCGTATGCGCAGCAGGTCCTGGCACCCCTGTTCTCCAGGGCTGCGGCCGCCCACACGCAATGGGTGCTGGTGGCGTGCGCACCCCGCATGACGCACCGCATCAGCAAGTGGGTCAGCCACAGCGCGCGCGAGAACTGGCGCGCCAAGTGGGCGGATAAGCTGTTTGCCCAGATGCTTCCCGTGCTGCGCGTCCCGGCCGGCAGCGTGACCACGGTGGTGGCCAAGGGCCCCCTGGCCGAGCTCACGGAGCAACTGCAGGTCGGCCAGCCTTCGGCGGCCCAGGTGGTGGATGCGCGCCGGCCCAAATCGGAAGTGGCCGACGAAGCCGCCGCCCGCGCGGGCCGGCGCTGGACGGCGCAACTGCCCGGAACGCTGGGCAGCCTGCTGACGGGCTTTGGCGCCCTGTGGGTTCTGGCGTTCGAATGACGCCGGCTGGTGGCTTCGGCGCACCGAGCAAGGGCCCCTGGGGCCCTTTTTCTTTCCAGCGGGCCGGTGCTATTCTCCGCCCATGAAACTCCTCCTCAAATGGATACTCAGCGCCGCGGCGCTGCTGTTCGTGGCGTACATCTACAGCGGCGTGCAGGTACAGAGCTTCACCTCGGCGCTGATCGCGGCCTTCGTCATAGGCTTGTTCAATGCGGTGCTGCGGCCCGTGCTGGTGGTGCTGACGCTGCCGGTCACCATCGTCACCGTGGGGCTTTTTCTCTTTATCATCAACGCGCTGATGTTCTGGGCCGCCGCCAGCGTGCTCGACGGGTTCCACGTGCGGGGCTTTGCCGCAGCGCTGCTCGGCTCGCTCATCTACTCGGCCCTGGGCGTGTTGATCGAATCAGCGCTCGGCGGTCTGTTCACGAAGAAGTGATTGCACGGCGCGCAGCCGTGTGTCGATGATGGATGCCTCGATGTGGTCCACCTGGGGGCCGCCGCGCCGGGCCAGATCCTGGCCGGCCTTGAAGCGGTCCACCGCCGCCGCATAGTCGTAGCGCGCAGCCTGGGCCTCCGCTTCGGCCCGTACCGCCCGCAAGGGCTGGCCCTGGGCCTGCCAGGTGGAAGCCAGCAGTTGCCACAGGGCGGCATCCTTGGGGTGCAAGGCCACCCAGCTTTGCAATGCGCTGGTACCCTCTCCACCGCGCCCCGCGCGCAGCAGGGCCTGCGAGCGCAGCACCAGCTCGGGCCTGCGGCTCGGGGCATCGGCGGGCAGGGCACCCAGCGCAGCGTCGGCATCGCCGGCTGCCAGTTCGATCTCTGCCAAAAGCAGTTGCGCCAGCCGGTGAGCGGCCGGATCATCGCGCACCAGCGCTTCCAGCTTCCTGGCCGTTGCGCGCGCGCCGCTGGCATCGCGCAGCTGGCTGCTGCCCAGCGCGGCCGCATACAGAATGGCTGCGCGGCGGGGGGCGGGCTGGGACGCGAACCCTGTGCCCTGGGGCTCTGCCACCCACTGGCGCAGCGTATCCACCCCGGGGTTGGCCAGCACGCGAGCCCGTGCGGCCACCATGGCATGCTCCGACGTGGGGACGGAAGCTGTCGCGGCAGTCGCTGTGCCAGGGGGCACGCGCGAATGCATGTCCGCCATGCGCTCGGTGGTCAACGGATGGCTTCGCAGGTAGGGCCAGGAACCGTTGTCGTTGAGGCGGTTGGCCTGCTGGAGCTTGTCGAACATGCTGACGAAGCCCTGCGGCGCAAAGCCCGCGGGTGCCATCAGCCCGTAGCCGATACGGTCCGCCTCGCGCTCCATGTCGCGTGAGAAGTTGAGCTGGTTCTGCATGGCCAGCGCCTGCCCGCCCACCACCAGCGCCTGCGTGGCACTGGGGTTCTTGCTGGCCGCCAGCGCGCCCAGGATCATCGTGCCCAGCAGCAGCGGCGTCTGCTTGTTCTGCTGGGCGATCAGGCGCGAGATGTGGCGCTGCGTGACGTGGCTCAGTTCATGCGCCAGCACCGAGGCCAGTTCATCCCGCGTGGCCACCACGCCGATCAGGCCCAGGTGCACGCCGAAATAGCCACCCGGCAGCGCGAAGGCGTTCACGGTGCGGTCGCGGCCCAGCAGAATCTCCCAGGCGAAGCGCTCGTCCAGTTCGGGCGACAATTCGCCACGCTCCTTGGCCGCCTTCACGAGCGCCTGGAACAGGCCTTGCACATATTCGTGGACGACGGCATCGTCGATGTAGTCCGGATCGCGGTAGAGTTCGCGGATGATGCGGTCGCCCAGGCGGCGTTCCTCGCTGGTGGTGAGGTCGGAGCCGTCGCCCAGCGTGGGCAGAGCGGGCTGGGCCAGCGTGGATGATGCTATTAATAGAGAAGCAACCAGCGCTTTCAAAATAAGCGCCAGAAGCCAAAAAGACTTGAAATAGGGCATTGGGGCAAACGGCGTGACGTCCTCATATGATGCCCCGGTCTGCCGAATGTTTCGTTTACCACTTGTGACCATGACGCCCCCCTTGACCCACTTCGACGCCCAAGGCCAAGCCCACATGGTGGATGTGAGCGCCAAGCCCGCCACCCACCGGATAGCGGTTGCCACGGGCCGTATCACCATGCAGCCCGCCACGCTGGCCATCATTGAAAGCGGCACCGCCAAGAAAGGCGACGTGCTGGGCGTGGCCCGCATCGCGGGCATCATGGCGGCCAAGAAGACCAGCGAGCTGATACCCCTGTGCCACCCTTTGGCCTTGACGCGGGTGACGGTGGATTTTGAAATGCAACCCGCCGACAGCGCCGTGCAATGCACCGCCACCGTAGAAACCGTGGGGCCAACAGGCGTAGAGATGGAAGCCCTGACCGCCGTGCAGATGGCCCTGCTTACCATCTACGACATGTGCAAGGCAGCAGACAAGCGTATGGTGATGGATGGCGTGCGAGTGCTGGAAAAGCACGGCGGTAAATCCGGGAACCTCGTCGCCCAAGCCATGGCGTCACCGCTATGAGAACGCACCAAGACCTGAACCTGCTGGCGGCTGGCAGCACCGACAGTCATCACAGCGCACCCGATGTGCCGCCCGACTGGCTTCGCACCCGCTGGGGCTGTCCGCTCGTCCATCACAGCGTCAGGTCAATCTCATCGTTGGGCATATCCAACGACTGCCCCAGCATCCGAATCTCACGGGAATCCGCGCATCCCCCTTCTCCATCCGGCGTAGGGTGGACAAAGGCGCTCCCATGCACTCGGCCAGAGAAATCTGGCCCCAATTGTTCCCCCGTCAAAAGGAGTCCATCTGCAGAAAACCCACTGGCTTGGCAGTGCTGGCATCAAGCAAGGCCGTCCACACATCCTTGCGCCCGACGACCGGAAGATAGCGCAAAGCCCCGGCGGGAAGCCCTGTTGCCGCAATGGCGCTATCTATTTTTGCTTTTTCACCTAGAAACCGCTCTTGTAGTTCTGCTGCGGGGCGCGCTACTTTCAGAATGTCCGTAACTGAGGCCTCATACGACTGCCAAAAATCACTGCGTGCCGCCAGCGGCGCTCCGCCTAATGCCGCCATCGTTGCGTCTAACTGCTCCTGAGCATTCTTGAAGGGGCGCAGTGCGATAGCCGTCGGCCCTGTTAGCGGCAAAGCCCGGAGTTCAGGCGGGGCACTGCGCAACAAAGATGCATCCACATCCACTGCATGCACAACGGTGAGCCGGGAATATTCAAAAACCAGATGCACGGGACGTGCCACAAATACTGTCCACAGACCATATGTCAATGCAGTAATTTGCAACACTGCCACAATAGAAAGATCCATGAATAATTCACGCTTGGGTTTTGTGTTATTGAAAATGGCAAGGGTAATTAACGGGCCTATGGCAATATCCACCCCAATGATTAGCAAAAACAAATCGCGCCCACCAGATATATCGCGGTAAGGCTGGGGATACCATAGCCAAAACATCAGTACGGCAGCACACAACCCTATGGCAATGCTAATGCATAAATGAAGGGAGGTAGCCTTGAGACGTTGATTAAGAGTGGGCATGTTTCAATCGGATTTATTAAAATCACCGAAGGCAGATGATCGAATAGTATCTTTCCACATAAATTCACAAACCAGAGATCAATGCCCGCGCATCCGAAATATTGACGCTCGACAACTCCGGCCACACCTCATTGGCATACGAATCCCAATCTTTGATTGCAATTTTACATACCCTAAGATGATTCATCTTGCAAAGGGCCAGCATGGCTTCAGCAGATTCCGTAGGTTGATTATTGAGCGCCGCTGCTACGGCATACTTGAAAGTGATTGCTGAAAGGTTGAATCGGTATGTTGCAATCTTCATCCGCTGAAGCTCACCAGGCGGCATGTTTTTGCGGGGTGACTGGACGCTAAAGATTATTAAATCATCGAATTGATTATACACGAAGGGTTGATCGGAGAAATCCACGCTACTTCCCTGGATTTTAGCAAGAACGTACCGCATATCACGCCACTTTGACTCTATCTTTTGATAATCAAGAGATATGAATACATAGAGAGCCCCGGCAAGCACCATGAATGCACATATTATCATCCAATACAATATTTTGTATGTTTTTGAAATATCAATTCGATAATTATTTGTATGTCCATCCATTTGGCCAATGAAAAACCCTATTGGCAAAAGAAAGTATGCGTAGTTCAAAGGGAACTCAATCATTGCATGACTTCCCAAGGCTGATATGGCAAGAAGTAACAGGAACGCCTCATTGCTCCGGATACGGCACATTGATCGAATAAGCCAAAATGCAATAATAATTGTGACCGCCAACCCAACTGGAACTCCGAAATTCAAGATAAAGTCTATCAATAAGTTGTGACTGCTTTCAAAGACAAAATTGAGTGCTTGGTTATCTCTGAGGGTAGCAAGTTGTGCCTGAGCAATCTGGTTGGCTCCGTAGCCAAAGAGGGGCATCATGGGAATGGCCTCGAATGACATTTTCAATATGCCAATGCGTGAGCCAACGTGGGTGCGTTCCAATATAGATGCGCCACTTTCCAGTAATGCGGCACCTCTAATTTCTGGAATGACTATAGAAAAAAATACAAATAACCCCATCACAAACGCAGGCCAAGCGATGGACACGTCGAACCGCCCCCATTTTTTATACACCAATGTATATGAAAAAAATATGAGAAAGAATAAAATTGTGCTGCGTGACTTGGTAGTTGCAAGCCCCAAGGAGAGAGCAGCAAGCACTGCAATCAAAGTATTGCGGCTTATTATGCCTTTTCTAAATATTGCAATGCCGCCAACAACAGCCAGCGCAAGCAGTGTGGCCAATTGATTTGGTTGAGCCAGGTTTGCATATGCCCGACTTCTATCTATGATATCCATCACAAAGATGGCAGAGTAATTGAGTTCAAATATTTGATACATCGCTATTCCAGAAGATAATATTCCGGAAATAACAATAGCAGTCCAAAGCCCCTGCGAAGCGATTTCTGATCCATGCCCATTGCGCTCACACTTCGAATTTATTTGCAGGCTTCTTCCTGCAATGATGCTGAGTCCGAACGCTGCGAGGTAGCACAATTGTATTGCACAGTCTCCAAAGTACTTAATAACTCCAATACTCCATTGGAAGACCCCAAATATCCCCAAGACAAATGCAAGAGCTGAAAGAGGCGGGATAGATTGTCGCGGCAGGATGGTTGTAGACCAAATGAGCAGTGGGGCAAAAGCCAAGCCTGTCAGCCAATCGGCATGGAATGCCGGCCAAGGTTGATAGTGGTTCGGATTAAGATATGCGGCGACCAACACAATAGCCAACCAGATCATTGAATAGGAAAGCCACCGGTTTCGCATAAATTAATCAATAGGGTAGAAATAAAAAAACGCGCCGAAGCGCGTTTTTACAAAGCTCGCTAGTTTAATTAACCGCGGCAAGAGCCAGGCAGATATTTGGTGGTCATGGGGGTGGTTGCGCCAGGGCCACAAACCCACTTGAAGATATTCGCGCCCAAGCCGTTCGCTGCAGTCATAGCAGTGGTGTCGTCAATATAAGGCGTGATATCAATCGTCGTGCTTTTCGCATCCTTCAAATCATCTGCGGCCGTGGTTGTGATGATAATCTTGCCATCCGCAGTCGTTGCAACGGATTGAACATACTTAGTAGCGGCACCGGACGCGCCGCCCTTTTCGCAGCCCCATTCATCAGCACCAGGAAGGCTACCGGTAGCGCTTTGAACCGTTTCGGTGATGGAAGTGCGGCAAGAAGAACCCGCCAGAATGGCTTCAGACACCTTGGCGCGGATGGTGTAGTCTTGGTACGCGGGCAGAGCCACGGCAGCCAAGATACCGATGATAGCCACGACGATCATCAATTCGATCAGGGTGAAACCCTTTTGCAGAGTGCGCTTCATAAATTTCTCCTGGGAGTAGATAGGGGGAACAGAGCCCGCAGGCGGTACCTGTGGGGTGGCTGCTATTGAGCAGCTTTCATGCCAGCCGCGAACAGGGCGAAAATTGAGCTTTCAGCCTTGCAAAGGTCAGGGCATTGTTGCAATGGGCGAGAAAATGCCATGTGGCGACATATTTGTCATCCCAAATTGTCGAATCCAGGCCTGCACGTAGAGTCTGGATTTTGAGTGATTTTGGGCGCTGGCGCTTATCCAGCAAGCGCTGGCAGCTATTGTTTTGGGAGTCTGAAGGGCAACCCTACAGATCCAGCATCTGGACCTTCTGCAGGTCGATCAAGTCAAATGCCCCGCGCTCCAGCGCCTGCACCTCGCGCATGATCAGCCCGCTTTCCTGCGGCTTAGCGTGGGTGATGTAAATGGGGAAGCTGCGGGTCCGGGGCTGCAGGGCCGTGAGTTCGCGCGCCAGGGTGGCGGGGGACAGGTGCAGGCTCTTGCGGGCCAGTTCCTGCTCGCGGTTGCTGAAGGCGGTTTCGATGAAGAGGGCGGCAACGCCGCCCTGGGTTTCGTGCAGCGTGTTCACACGGTCCCAGAAACCAGGGTTCTGGCCTTCGGTGTCGCCGCTGTATATCCACCACCCGGTGGCGCCGCGCGCGGCGTAGCCCACGGCGGGCACGCTGTGGCGGGCGGGCAGGACTTCGAGCGTGGTGCCTGCCACGGTGAGCACATCGCCCACGGCAAGGGGCTCCGTGCGCAAGAAAGGCGCTTCGGGGGTGGGGATGCGCGTGAAGTCCGGCCAGATGACATTGTTGAAGATATGCTGGCGCAGAGCTTGGAGCGTTTCGGGCGGGGCGTGGATTTCAATGGGATAAGCGCGCCGCGATGAGACGGCGTCCAGCATCAGCGGCAGGGCGGCGATGTGGTCCAGGTGCGAATGGGTCAGGAACACGTGGTCGATGGCCTGCATTTCATCGAGCGTGAGGTCACCCACGCCGGTGCCTGCGTCCACCAGGATGTGCCTGCCCAGCAGGAAGGACGTGGTGCGGCAGCCCTGGGCGATGGCGCCCGAGCAGCCCAGTACGCGCACTTGCAAAGGGGTGGGGGGGTTACTTGCTGTCAAAGTTAGTGGCGCCGTCCCAGTCGGGATCGTAGGGTAACACCGCCCGGTCTTCCACGCGCTGGGTGTACAGGGCGTGCAGCGTGGGATTGTGTTCGCGCAGCGCACCATGGCGTTGGAGCAGGTCGCGGCTGGCGGGCCAGTCCTGGGCGCGGTAGGCGGCCAGGAATTGCTCCCAGGGCGCCTGGATTTCTTCGTCGTGTGACCCCCAGGGGGTATAGATACCGACGGCCTGTGCCTTTCCCTTGACCCGCACGCGGTCCAGTTCCTGCCAGCCGCGTTGGGCGGCCTGGGCGCGGCTGGTTTCGCTGGCGACGACTTCTACGCCGTAGGTTTTTGACAAGCCCTCCAGCCGCGATCCCAGGTTCACGGCGTCGCCGATCACGGTGTAGCTGCGGCGGATGTCGGAGCCCATGTCACCCACGCACATGGTGCCGGTGTTCAGCCCGATGCCGATGCCGATGCGCGGCAGGCCGCGTGCCACGTGCTCTTCATTGATCTGGCGCACGGCTTCGGCCATGCCCAGCGCGGCATTCGTTGCAAGATGGGCGTGGTCAGGTGTGGGGACTGGAGCGCCCCAGAAGGCCATCACGCAGTCGCCCATGTACTTGTCGATGGTGCCGCGCTGGGTGCGGATGATCTGGGTGAGGCGGCTGAACACGCCGTTGAGCAGGGCCTGCAACTGCAGCGGCTCCATGGTTTCGGACATGGCCGTGAAGCCCCGCATGTCGCAGAACATGACGGTCAGTTCCTGGTTGCTGGCCTGCATGCTGTAGTTCTCGGGCTGCTTGACCATCTCGTCCACCAATTCCGGTGGGACGTAGGTGCCGAACAGCGCGGCCAACTCGCGCTTGGAGCGGCTTTCTACGAAATAGCCGTAGACCATGTTGAGCGCGAACGCGAACAGCGCCATGACCACCGCAGTGGCCAGTGGAAGAGCCAAACCCTGGGCAAGGTAGAGCCACAGGTTGATGCCGGTCAGGGCCGTGATGACCCCCAGGCTGAGCAGTATGGCCGCTGTTGCGGACAGGGCGGGAAGGGCCAGGGCCAGCAGGAGACCCGCAATCAGCAGCTGCGCCGCATCGAAGCCCACGGAGTAGTCCGGTCGCACGATGCTTTTTCCGTCCAGGAACGCGGACAGCACATTGGCGTGCGTTTCCACGCCTGGATAGGTCCGCCCCACGGGGGTCACCCGCAAATCCAGCAAGCCTGGCGCGGTGGATCCCACCAGAACCAGCTGACCATTCAGGCTGTTGGGTGGGAGCTTGCCCTCCAGGACGTCCGATGCGGAGATGTACTGAAAAGAACCGCCGCCGGTATCGCCGGGCCCTCGGAAGGGGATCAGCGTCGCTATCCGGTCATCCACTGGAATCACCAACTCGCGGCCGTCCTGGTGCAATACGATGCTGTCGAGAATGTCGTAGGGCCCTTCGGCAATGGCGCTGGTGAAGCCCGGGTGGATCTCCGGCAAATCGAGCACGGTGCGAAACATCGCCAGAGCCAGTGATTCGTAATACTTGCCCTGGTATTCCGCCAGCAAAGGCAGGGACCGGACGACGCCGTCCTCGTCCGTGATGGAGTTGAAGAAGCCTGCCACGGGGACGGCTTGGGCCAGCTCTTCGATGTTGCTGCCATATCCTCCCCAGGATGTGGCCCGGATCGGCAAGCCGCGCAGGCGTTCGGAGGGCAGCGCGGGGGTTGGCAATACGCCCTTGGTTCTTCCATCCCGGTCGCTGGTGAGGTAATAGCCCAGGACGACAGGGCGTCCCTGCAGCGCCTGCGCGAAACGTGTGTCATAGTCCAGGGAGGGGGCCAGGCGCGCCAACTGCTCCTTGAAGCCGGCCTGGTCTTTCAGCGGGCCCTGCGCCAGTTGCTGCAGGTTGGCGAGGCCGGAGCTTCCGTCCGATTCCGCGAAGAGGACATCGAATCCGACGACCGCCACTTGCTGGTGGTCGAATAGCTCGCGGGTCAGCGTTGCGAGCTTGTCCCTCCCCCAAGGCCAGTGGCCCACGCGGTCCAGGCTTTTTTCATCAATGTCGACGATGACGATGCGTTCGTCGAGTGTGCGCGGCATGGTGGCGCGCAGCCGCGTGTCGTAGATGAGGTTGTCCAGCCGCTCCAGCACCTGCAGGTGCAACACGTTGGAGATGTGCAACAGGGCGAAGACCAGGGGAATGAGCGTGACGGCCGTGCGCCGCCAGCGCCGCCGGACGATCTGCGCCAACTGCTTCCACATGGTTTTCGCCGGCCGCGACGAAAGATGCTGCGCCGGCCAGCAGGTCAGCTTTGCTCGAACTGCATCTCGGTGCCGGCCAGCTCCAGCCGGTCGCCGTGCTTGAGCGGGACGGGCGACATGCCGATGGCCGCACCGTTGAGCAGCGGCATCTCCGGCCCTTCCACGTGGGCCAGCACGAAGCCCTGGTGGCGTCGCGTGATGGACGCCACGGCAATGCCGGGCTTGCCGATGGTGGTCACCACTTTCTGCAACGACACTTCACGTCCCGCCGCGGCGCCCGAAGTGACCCGGATCACGCCGGAAACCGGCGCCGGGGCTGGCGCGCCGCCAAGCGGTGCGGGGCGTGATGCCGAACCCAGCGTTGGAGGCACCATGCCCGGCTTGAAGATCATGGTCTTCTCGAAATTCTGGCCCTCGGCTTCGTGCAAGAAGCGAATCTTGTACTTGCCCACCTCGACCGTGTCGCCGTTGCGCAGTTCCTGCCGCTTCACGGCCTTGGCGTTCACGTACGTGCCATTGGTGCTGCCCAGGTCCTCGATCTCCACATCCTGCCCCTGCATGTGGATCACTGCATGCTCGCCACTGACCGCGAGGTTGTCGATCACGATGTCGTTGTAGGGGCGGCGGCCGAGCGTGGTCCGCTCCTTGGTCAATTGCACTTCCTTGATGACGACCCCGTCGATTGAAACGATCATTCTGGGCATGATCCACTCCTGATGTGATGAGTAATTGTTGTGGCTGGGGCCGTTCAATGGGCCCCGAGCAATCGGGACATGAGGCCGCGCTTCCTGCCGGCAGCGGCCGCCTGCACCAGCAGTACGCTCACGTTATCACGGCCGCCGTTGGCGTTGGCGGTGTCGACGAGCAGCGTGGCTTTTTCTTCCAATGGAAGCTGGGCGCGTACCAATTCCGTGAGGTCGGCATCCGTAACCATGTCCGTCAGCCCGTCCGAGCACATGAGAAACAGGTCGCCCGGCGCCACCTGGAACTCGTTGACTTCCATCAACACGTTGGGCTCGACGCCCAGGGCGCGCGTCACCAGATTGCGGTTGGTCGAGAGGGCCGCCTGCTGCGCCGTCAACAGGCCGGCATCGACCTGTTCCTGCAGCCACGAGTGGTCGCGTGTGATCTGCTGCATCGTGCCGTCGCGCAGGCGGTAGCAGCGGGAGTCTCCGATATGGCCCAGGATGAGCCGGCTGCCATGGAAGACGCCCACGACCAGCGTGGTTCCCATGCCCGCGTATTGGGGATTGGAGAGCGAGGCGCCCAGGATGGCATGGTTGGCATTCTCGACGCAGATCTCCAGGGCCCGCCGGACGTCGGTGGACTGCGGCGCGGCCCCGGCCTGCGCCAGCCAGCGGGCCATCTCGGTACGAATGAAGGTGGTGGCCATGCCGCTGGCCACCTCGCCCGCGTTGTAGCCGCCCATGCCGTCGGCGAGGATGGCGACTTGAGCATCACGATCGACTGCCACCGCATCTTCGTTGTTGGCGCGCACGCGGCCTTTGTCGGTCCGCGCGAAAAATTCGTAGGTCATGGATGTGAGCGCGAGCGTCATCGGGCGCCTGACATCGGCGGGGATGCCGCGCCCCGCCCTGCGGGTGGCTCCATCACGGTTTGCTGAAAATCCGCCATCTCATGCCCTGTTGCATCGCGGTCCGCATCATAGACCACTGCCCCGGGCTCCGGCGCGCCCTCCTGGTCGGCGCCTGCGGCCCCTGCCTGCCGCAGGTCGGCCGCCAATTGTCGGCCCGTCTGGTAGCGGGCTTCCGGGCGTTTCTGAAGGGTCAGGGCCACGATGCGGGCCACCGCTGGCGACAGCTCTGGTCGCAGCTGGCGCACGTCGGGTGCCTCCACGCTGGCGATCTTGTGCATGAGTTCGGTCATGGACTCGCCGCGCAAGGGCAACGATCCGGTCAGCAGCTGGAACAGCGTGACGCCCAGCGAATACAGGTCCGACCGGCCGTCTACCTTCTTGCCGGCCAGTTGCTCGGGCGACATGAAGCTCGGCGTGCCCAGCACCAGCCCCGTGCGCGTTTTGCTGGAGTCCGTGATGCGTGCGATGCCGAAATCCGTGACTTTGACCGCGTCCGTGGCGCTGTCGAACATGATGTTGGCGGGCTTGATGTCGCGGTGCACCACGTTGTGCGCATGGGCATAGTCCAGCGCGTCGGCGACGCGGGCCGTGATGGACAGCACGGTGGCCACCGGCAGAAGCTGGTCGGCGCGGCAGGCCGATGCCAGGTCCGTGCCCTTAAGGAATTCCATCGCGATGTAGGCTAGGTCGTGCTCTTCGCCGGCATCGAAGATCGTCACGATGCAGGGGTGCTGCAGGCGCCCCGCGGTTTCCGCCTCGCGGAAGAACCGGGCCCGGGCGTCGACGAGCGCGTCGCCCTCGAATTCCTCGCTCAGGGCCAGGGTCTTGATGGCGACCACGCGGCCGATCTTGGGGTCCCGCCCCAGGTAGACCACGCCCATGGCGCCTTTGCCGATTTCCTTTTCGATGTGGTAGCGGCCCAGCATGGGGATGCCGATGGCGGCATCGCCCGGCAGGCGCGGAGCGGCGCCGGGGGGAATGGATGATGAAGGGGCACGGGACGGCGTATCCGGGCCCTGCAGCAGGGCACGCACCCGCTTGTAGCGCGTGCGCACGTCCTTGTATTCGCGGTTGTATTGCAGGATGTGCTTGTAGGCCGCCTTGGCCTTGGCGAGGTTGCGCTGGCGCTCGAAATCCTGCGCGAGGTGGTACAGGTTGTCCATCAAGGCGTCGCTGGGCGGCACCTTGCGCAGGCGCTCGAAGGCCATGTCCAGTTGGCCTTGCCCTTGCAAAGCCAGGCCCATCATGCGGTCGGCTTCCGCCGCTTCGGCGGAGGCTGCCACTGAAGGGGCGCTGCGCACGGAGCGCAGCAGGGTGAATGCCGCGACACCGGCGAGCAGGGCCAGGGCGCTCGCCGCCAACGGCACCCACAGGCCGGCATAGCGCAGCAGGCCCCATTCCGCGCCCGCCAGCACCAGCAGCAAGGCCGTGCCGGCCACCCATCCGCTCGGGCGCGAAAACCTGGGAAGCATCCCGGCCACGAAGGCCAGTGCACCCAGAACGGAGGCCCAGGATGCCGCCGTGGCCCAGGACGGGCGCTGAACACCCAGGTTCTGCCGGATGGAGGACAGGGCGTGCGCCAGCAGCTCGACGGGGTACATCGCCCGGCCATCGGACGAAACCCAGGGCGTGGCCAGCGCATCGCTGGTCTCGCCTACCAGCACGATCTTGTCCTTGAAGCCCTGGAGCGGCACCTTGCCGGCCAGGACGCTGGCGAACGACACCGTCGGAAAGGGCGGGACATCCTCCTGCGCAGCATGAAAGCGCGGCCGCAGGACGGCGGCGGCGTCCGTGGCGATGGGCAGCCCGGCCAACTGCAGGCCGGGCGGACTGCCTTGGACTTGTACTTCGGCGGGGCCCAAGTGCAGGCTGTGCCTTGCCGCCAGGAGGGCCAGCGAGGGGGCGGCGACGTTGTCGTAGCGCAGTAGCAGCGGCAACTGGCGTACCTGGCCGTCGTCATCCACCTCCAGGAAGAGGTGTCCGACGCCTGCCGCAGCCGAGCCGAGGGCCGCGATCGGGTGCTGTGCCGACCGGGCGGCCAGGGCGAAAGCCCCCGGGTCCGGCAGCACGCTGCGGTGCTCGTGCGGGGGCAGCGGCCGGGGCGCTCCCGTCAGGGCGTAGCGCGAAGACAGGAACACATTGCCGGCGCGCTGGATGCTCGCCGCCAGGCGCGCATCCGTGTCCAGCGCCTTTTCGGCCTCGACCGCCACGCGGTCCAGTTCGGCGGCCAGTGGAGAAGCGTCGCCCGCGCGCGCCAGCGCATCGCGCATCTGGCGGATGTAGGCGAGGCCCCGGTCGGACTGCGGCTCGGTGAACAGCGTCGTCAGGACGATGGTCTTGGCGCCTGCCGCGGAGAGCTGGTCGATCAGCCGGGCGTACACGTCGCGGGACCAGGGCCCGCTGCCCAGCGTATTCAGGCTGACATCGTCCATGCCGACGATGGTGATTTCAGGCAGGGGCGGGGGCGTGGTGATGTGGGTCGCCGCGTCGTACACGCGGTGCTCCAGCCAGGAGACCGCGCCGGCCGTTGCGGCCAGCGCCACGACCACTGCGGCAGCCAGTGCGCCCCAGAGTCCGTCGGCATGTCGCATGCCAAGCCGCCGTCCCGAGGTTTTTCGTCCCACTTGCTGTTGTTCCACTCTGCTCTGTATGAGGAGGTGTCAAAGCAATATCCGCGCCCAATGCCGGGAGCGGCTCGGCATCGGGCTTATGGCATGCAGTCCCGGCTTGGCACCGAGGTGCATGCCGTTCTTGTCGTGCTTGGCAGCCTGTGCTGATGGCGGGCTGCCATTTTTGTCAGGTTATGGCGTCCCGCCGGGCCCGGCTCGGCCAGAACTTGCCTGCGCCCACGACCAGGGCTGCGCCCAGCACCGCCGCCACGTAGTGCAGCGAGGGGTGCGCCACCACGTAGCCGTGCAGGACCGCATCGTTGGCGATGGTCTCGCCGCCCACCCAGCCGATCAGGGCCGCGCCCAGCAGCACGATGATCGGGAAGCGCTCCATCAGCTTGATCATCAGCGTGCTGCCGAAGATCACCAGCGGGATGCTGATCGCCAGGCCCAGCACCAGCAGCACCACGTTGCCGTGCGCGGCGGCGGCCACGGCGATCACGTTGTCCAGGCTCATGACCAGGTCGGCGATCAGGATCGTGCGCACCGCGGCCATCAGGCTGCCATAGGCTTTCGACTCGCCCTCTTCCTCCTCGTCGTCGCTGAGCAGCTGGAAGCCGATCCACAGCAGCAGGCAGCCGCCGATGATCTGCAGGAACGACAGCTCCAGCAGCTTCGCGGCGACCACGGTCAGCAGGATGCGAAGCACCACGGCCGCGCCGGAGCCCCAGAAGACGGCTTTCTTCTGCTGGTGCGCGGGAAGGGAGCGGGCCGCGAGAGCGATGACCACGGCGTTGTCGCCGGAAAGAATGATGTTGATCCAGACGATCTTCATCAGGCCGATCCAGAAATCGGCGCTTTGCACGAACTCCATACTGAACTCCACTGTTATGAATGCAAGAAGCGCCCGGAACAGGGTTCCGAGCGCTTCTCTTTTTTATTGGAGCGGCCAGTCTATCCGGCCTGGCCATCCGGGGCGTCCGTAATTGTGCTTACGAATGGCCCGGACAGGGATTTGCTTACTTGAGCTGGGCCTTGAGCAGCTTGCCCAGTTCCGACGGGTTGCGCGTGATCACGAAGCCCGACTCTTCCATGATGGCAAGCTTGGCGTCCGCCGTGTCGGCGCCGCCGGAGATCAGCGCGCCGGCGTGGCCCATGCGCTTGCCGGGGGGCGCGGTCACGCCCGCGATGAAGCCCACGATGGGCTTCTTCATGTTGGCCTTGCACCAGCGGGCGGCGTCGGCTTCATCGGGGCCGCCGATCTCGCCGATCATGATCACGGCGTCGGTGTCGGGGTCGTCGTTGAAGGCCTGCATCACGTCGATGTGCTTCAAGCCATTGATCGGGTCGCCGCCGATGCCCACGGCGGTGGATTGGCCCAGGCCCACTTCGGTCAGCATGGCCACGGCTTCATACGTCAGCGTGCCGGAACGGCTCACCACGCCGATGCGGCCCTTGCGGTGGATGTGGCCGGGCATGATGCCGATCTTGATCTCGTCGGGCGTGATCAGGCCGGGGCAGTTGGGGCCCAGCAGCAGGGTCTTCTTGCCGCCGGCGGCTTCCTTGGCCTTCATCTTGTTGCGCACTTCGAGCATGTCGCGCACGGGGATGCCTTCGGTGATGCAGATGGCCATGTCCAGGTCGGCTTCCACGGCTTCCCAGATCGCGGCGGCGGCGCCTGCGGGCGGCACGTAGATCACCGAGACGGTGGCGCCGGTCTGCTGGGCGGCTTCCTTGACGCTCGCGTAGATCGGGATGTTGAAGATCGACTCGCCCGCCTTCTTGGGGTTCACGCCCGCCACGAAGCAGTTCTTGCCGTTCGCGTATTCCTGGCACTTCTCGGTGTGGAACTGGCCGGTCTTGCCCGTGATGCCCTGGGTGATGACCTTGGTGTCTTTGTTGATGTAGATCGACATGTGCGTTTCTCCGGGCTTCTTACTTGACTGCGGCGACGATCTTGGTCGCGGCTTCGGCCATGGTGTCTGCGGCGATGATGGGCAGGCCGGACTCGGCCAGCAGCTTCTTGCCCAGCTCTTCGTTCGTGCCCTTCATGCGCACCACCAGCGGCACGGACAGGTTCACGGCCTTGCAGGCGGTGATCACGCCGGTGGCGATGGTGTCGCACTTCATGATGCCGCCGAAGATGTTGACCAGGATGCCCTTGACGTTCTTGTTCTTGAGCATGATCTTGAAGGCTTCGGTCACCTTCTCGGCCGTCGCGCCGCCGCCCACGTCCAGGAAGTTGGCCGGCTCGCCGCCGAACAGCTTGATGGTGTCCATGGTGGCCATGGCCAGGCCCGCGCCGTTCACCAGGCAGCCGATGTTGCCGTCCAGGCTGATGTAGGCCAGGTCGAACTTGCTGGCTTCCACTTCGGCCGGGTCTTCCTCGTCCAGGTCGCGCAGCGCCACGATCTCGGGGTGGCGGAACAGCGCGTTGGAGTCGAAGTTGAACTTGGCGTCCAGGGCCGTCAGGTCGCCCTTGCTGTCGCAGTTCAGGGGGTTGATTTCCACCAGCGACGCGTCGGTGTCCATGTAGCACTTGTAGAGCTTGGCGAACAGGTCCACGGCCTGATCCACCGAGCCGCCGGTCAGGCCGATGGCGGCTGCAATCTTCTTGGATTGGTCTGCGGTGATGCCGGTCAGCGGGTCGATCATCTCGGTGATGATCTTCTCGGGCGTGGAGTGGGCCACTTCCTCGATGTCCATGCCGCCTTCGCTCGATGCGATCAGGGCGACCTTCTGCGTGGCGCGGTCGGTGACCAGCGAGACGTAGAGTTCGTTCTTGATGTCGGCGCCGTCCTCGATGTACAGGCGGCGGACCTTCTGGCCTTCGGGGCCGGTCTGGTGGGTCTTGAGCTGCATGCCCAGGATCTCGCCGGCCAGCTTCTTCACGTCGTCGATGCTCTTGGCCACCTTCACGCCGCCGCCCTTGCCACGGCCGCCCGCGTGGATCTGGGCCTTCACGACCCAGACCGGGCCGCCGAGCTTCTGGGCTGCTTCCACGGCCTCTTGCACCGTGAATGCGGGGATGCCGCGCGGAACGGGCACACCAAAATTGCGCAAGATTTCCTTGCCTTGGTATTCGTGAATCTTCATGAGGTCTCTCTCAGGGAAGGGTGGTAGTTACCCGTTTGCCATGAGCAAATGTCTGGCCGCGGGCTTGGGACATGGCAACCAGCGACTGTATCATGCTGCAATGCACCATCCTTGACGGTGCCTTACAACACCAGGAGTCACCCCCCATGTCCAAAGTCTTCATCGATGGCGAAGCCGGCACCACGGGCCTGCAGATCCGTGAGCGCCTGCAGGCCATGCCGCAGGTCGAACTCGTCAGCATCGCGCCCGAGCTGCGCAAGGACCCCGGCGCCAAGCGCGACCTGATCGCCGGCGTGGACCTGGTGGTGCTGTGCCTGCACGACGACGCGGCGCGCGAGACCGTGGCCATGGTCGATGCCATCACGCAGGACACGGGCCGCACGATCAAGGTCATCGACGCCAGCACCGCGCACCGCACCGCGCCGGGCTGGGTGTTCGGCTTTCCCGAGCTGGCCGCGGGCCAGCCCGAGGCCGTGGCCCAGGCCGACCGCGTGGCCAACCCCGGCTGCTACGCCACCGGCGCCATCGCGCTGCTGCGCCCGCTGGTGGACGCGGGCCTGGTGCCGCCGGACTTCCCGCTCGCCCTGCCCTCGGTCAGCGGCTACTCGGGCGGCGGGCGCACCATGATCGAGGCCTACGAGGCCGGCACGGCGCCGCTGTTCGAAGCCTATGCGCTGACCCTGCAGCACAAGCACCTGCCCGAAATCATGCGCTACACCGGCCTCACGCGCCGGCCGATCTTCGTGCCCTCAGTGGGCAACTTCCGCCAGGGCATGCTGGTGCAGCTGCCGCTGCACCTGGACCTGCTGCCCGGCGCCCCCAAGGCCGCCGACCTGCACGACGCGCTGGCCGCGCACTACGCCAGGAGCAACACGCCCGAGCAGTGGGTCAGCGTGCTGCCGCCCACGGCCGACGGCAAGCTCGACGCCACGGCGCTCAACGACACCAACAAGCTGGAGCTGCGTGTGTTCGCCAACGAGGACTACCGCCACGCCGTGCTGATCGCGCGCCTGGACAACCTGGGCAAGGGCGCCAGCGGCGCGGCGGTGCAGAACCTCAAGCTGATGCTGGGCTTGCAGTAAAACTACTGATTTGATAGCTGCCAGCGCCTGTCCCATAAGCGCTGGAAGCCCAAAAGGCCTCAAGTCTCCTCACCGGCCTCGCCGCGCACCACGCGCCGTGCCACGTCGCCAGCGAAGCCCCGCCCCGCCAGAAAGCGCATCTGCCGCGCGCGCTCCTCGGGCGCTTCGGCGGGCGTGCCGCCGAAGCGCTGCCGCCAGACGGCCTGGGCGCGCTCCAGCTCGGTGGCGCGCAGGCGCTCGGCCGTGGCGCGGACCAGGTCGTCATCCAGCCCCTTGCTGCGCAGCTCCTGCACCAGCCGCTGCGTGCCCAGCCGCGCGGCGCGGCGGTTCACTACGGACTCGGCCACGCGCGCCGCGCTGATGAAGTCCCGGGCCTCCAGCTCGTCCAGCACCGCGGCCAGGTCGTCCCCCTCCTGCACGTGCGGTGCCAGCTTGCGCTGCAGCTCGACGCGCGAGTGTTCACGCTGGCTCAATAGCCGCAGTGCGCGGCCCTTGAGCGAGGGTGTGGGGAAACCCATGAAGACTCAGATTTGATAGCTGCCAGCGCTTGTCCAGCAAGCGCTGGAGGCCGATTTGGCTTGAAAAATCAGGCGTCTCCGTCCGCAGCCGCCCCGGTGGGCAGCAGCGCAATGCCCAGCGACTCGCGCACCTTGTTCTCGATCTCCACGGCCAAGTCCGGGTTCTCGCGCAGGAACTCGCGCGCGTTGTCGCGGCCCTGGCCGATCTTCTCGCCGTTGTAGGCGTACCAGGCGCCGGACTTCTCCACGATCTTGGCCGTCACGCCCATGTCGATGATCTCGCCCTCGCGGCTGATGCCTTCGCCGAACAGGATGTCGAACTCGGCCGTCTTGAACGGGGGGCTCACCTTGTTCTTCACCACCTTGACCTTGGTCTCGTTGCCGATGGCCTCGTCGCCCTTCTTGATGGTGCCGGTGCGGCGGATGTCCAGGCGCACCGAGGCGTAGAACTTCAGCGCGTTGCCGCCCGTGGTGGTTTCGGGGCTGCCGAACATCACGCCGATCTTCATGCGGATCTGGTTGATGAAGATGACCATGCAGTTGGTCTTCTTGATGGTGGCCGTCAGCTTGCGCAGCGCCTGGCTCATCAGGCGGGCCTGCAGGCCGGGCAGGGCGTCGCCCATCTCGCCCTCGATTTCGGCCTTGGGCGTGAGCGCGGCGACCGAGTCGATGACGATCAGGTCCACGGCGCCCGAGCGCACGAGGCTGTCCACGATCTCCAGCGCCTGCTCGCCGGTGTCGGGCTGGCTGATGAGCAGGTCGGGCAGATCGACGCCGAGCTTTTGCGCGTACTGCACGTCCAGCGCGTGCTCGGCATCGACGAAGGCGCAGGTGCCGCCCTGCTTCTGCATCTCGGCGATGACCTGCAGCGTGAGCGTGGTCTTGCCGGAGCTTTCAGGGCCGTAGATCTCCACCACGCGGCCACGCGGCAGGCCGCCCACGCCCAGGGCGATGTCCAGGCCCAGCGAGCCGGTGGAAACCACCTGGATGTCCTCGATGGCCTCGCCTTCGCCCAGGCGCATGATGGTGCCCTTGCCGAACTGCTTTTCGATCTGCGCGAGCGCGGCGGCCAGGGCCTTGGCCTTTTCGGTGTTGGCGGCGTTGCCTTTGACGGGTGCGTCCATGAAATGCTCCTTGGGTTGAATCTGGATGGGATGACAGGCTGGATGCTTGAACAGTAGTTTAGGGGCGGCCTTGTCCGATTCCAATGAATTTTTGGTCAGTTTGCCTGACAATCTGCGGATGGCCGATGACTTCTCTGACGACCGCTGGCGCCAGGCCCACCTGGGACGGCTGCTGGGCCACGCCATGCGGCGCTTCGACGCGCGCGTGCTGCAGCTCATGGCGCGCGACGTGGAGGTGCCGCTGGCGCTGTCCAACCTCGCGGCGCGCGACCAGGTGAGCGCGGCGCACGTGCACATCACGCGCCACCTGGCGCTCGCGGGCGACCGGCTCACCGACCTGGCGCAGCGCGCCGGCATGACCAAGCAGGCCATGGCCAACCTGGTGGACCAGTGCGAGGCCTGGGGCCTGGTCACGCGCGAGGCCGACCCGCAGGACGCCCGCGCGCGCCGCGTGCGCTTCACCCCCGTGGGGCTGGCCTGGCTGCAGGCCTTCCGCGGCGCAGTGGCGCAGGCCGAGGCCGAGTTCCGCGCCGAGGTGGGCGACGAGGTGGCCACGGTGGTGGCCATCGGGCTGGAAGCCTATGCCAGCGGCTCGGACGGCTGATCCGCGCAGGCCAGCAGCCATTGGCGGAAGCTCTGCAGCGCATGCAGCTGCGTGCGGCCTTCGGGGTAGCAGAACCAGTAGCCCATGTCGCTCTGGTAGCCGCCCCGCAGCGGCGCATCGGCCAGCGGCTCGCGCACCAGCCCGGCGGTGATCTCGTCCTGCACCAGGCAGCGCGGCACCAGCGCCAGGCCCATGCCGGCCATCACCGCGCGGATCATGGTCTGGAACTGGTCGAACTGCGGGCCGGCCAGCGGATCGACGAGGCCTTGCACGCCATGCGTCTCGCTCCAGCGCAGCCAGGCCTCGGGCACGGTCACGTGGCGCAGCAGCGCGTGGCGCGCCACGTCGCGCGGCGCGTGGAGGGGCCAGTCGGCCACGCCCAGGCGCGGGGCGATCAGCGCCACGTCGTTGCCCGTGATGTAGTGCGCGTGCGCGCCGGGCCAGTGGCCGTCGCCGAAGAGGATGGAGCAGTCCAGCTCGGGCCGCTCGAAGTCGTAGCTGTGCACGTAGGGCACGAAGTGCAGCGTGACCTGCGGGTGCTGCCGCTGGAACTGCGGCAGGCGCGGGATGAGCCACTTGGCCCCGAACGTGGGCAGGCTGGACAGGTGCAGCGCCCCGCCGCCGTCGCCGCTGGTGATCAGCTCCAGCGTGGCGGCCTCGAGCTGCGCCAGCAGCGCGCGTACGGCCTTCTCGTAGCGCTCGCCGGCGGGCGTGAGCGCCAGGCGCTTGCGGCTGCGCTCGAACAGCGGCACGTCCACCCAGGCCTCCAGCTCCTTGACCTGCTTGCTCACCGCGCTCTGCGTGAGGTGCAGCGCCTCGGCCGCGCGCGAGACGCTGCCGAACCGCGTGACGGTGGAGAAGGCCCGCAGCAGGTGCAGGGGCGGGGACAGGCGGCGCAGGGAGGACATCGCGGGTGGCCTTGGATCATTCCTTCGCGGAATGTTATCAGGCAGATACTTCGCTTGGTAGGGGGGCGGTCTTCCCGTAATCTTCAAAAAACTTCATAGGAGACCTCCCCATGCAACGCCGTCATCTGCTTTCCATCCTGGCCGCCGCATCTTTCGCTCCAGGAATATCCCTGGCCCAGGACGCCCCGCCCTTGCGCGTGGTCGTGCCCTTCCCGCCCGGCGGCGCCACCGACATCACCGTGCGCAGCCTGCAGGAGTCGCTGGCCCGCATCCTCAAGCAGCCCGTGGTGCTGGACAACCGAGGCGGCGCGGGCGGCTCCATCGGCATGGCCGAGGTGGCGCGCGCGCCGGCCGACGGGCTCACCATCGGCGTGGCCACGCTGTCCACCCACGGCGTGAACCCCGCCGTGTACAAGAAGCTGCCCTACGACCCCATCAAGGATTTCACGGGCGTGACCGAGATCGTGAAGGCGCCCGGCGTGGTCGTGGTGAACCCGGCCGTGCTGCCGGTGAAGGACTTCGCCGACCTGGTGAAGCACCTCAAGGCGAACCCCGGCAAGGTCTCGTACGCCACGCCGGGCAACGGCACCATCGGCCACATGTGGGGCGAGCTGTTCAAGAGCAGCACCGGCACCGCGATGCTGCACATCCCGTACCGCGGCGCGGGCCCGGCCATCAATGACGTGCTGGCGGGGCAGGTGGCGGTGTACTTCGACCAGGTGGCCTCGTCGCTGCCGTACATCAAGGCGGGCAAGCTCAAGGCGCTGGCCGTGTCGTGGCCGGGGCGGCTGGATGTGCTGCCCGACGTGCCCACCTACGCCGAGCTGGGCTACGCGCAGGCCAACGAGCCCTCGTGGTTTGGCCTGGTGGCCCCGGCGGGCACGCCCCCGGCGGCGGTGGACCGCATCCAGCAGGCCGTGGCCCAGGCCCTGAAGGAGCCGGCCGTGCGCGAGCGCCTGGCGGGCCAGGGCCTGTACCCCTCGGGCACCAGCCCCAAGGACTTCACGGCGCAGATCGGGCGCGAGATCGACAAGATGAAGCGCGTGGCGGCCTTCGCCAAGGTGCAGCTCGACTGATGACGAGGTCTTAGCCGGGACGGTGCCCTAGGGATAACCATGGCCCCATCCCGGTCTGGGCGGCTAGGCCTGCCGCCCCCAATTGCGCACACTCTGCCTATGCATGCAGCCTTGAAACTGATCCACCACCGATTCCAGCACGCCCAGCCCGGCGTCACCGGCTCGTCCGGCCTGTCCAGCCCCAGCACCATGGTGACCGCCGTGTCCGGCAGCACGCCGCTGGTGCTCGACTCGCCGCACAGCGGCACGCAATACCCCGCCGACTTCAACGCGGCCTGCGACCTGCCCACGCTGCGCCGGGCGGAGGACACGCACGTCGAGAAGATCTACGCCTTCGCCCCCGCGCTCGGCGTGGCCTGGGTGGAGGCCCATTTCCCCCGCATCTACCTCGACGCCAACCGCGACACCACCGAACTGGACACCTCCCTGCTCGACGGCGAATGGCCCGACCCCATCTCCACCGACCCCAGGGTGCTCAGCAAGGTGCGCCTGGGCAAGGGGCTGATCTGGAAGCTCACCGACGAAGGCGAGCCCATCTACAACCGCCTGCTCACGGTTCATGAAGTGCGCGCGCGCATCGACCGCTGCTGGCGCCCCTACCACGCGGCCGTGGCCCAGGCCATCGACGCTGCGCACGCGCGCCACGGCTACAGCGTCCACATCAACTGCCATTCCATGCCGGCCGTGGCGGGGCGCTTTGCCACCGACTTCCCGGGCCTGGAGCATGCAGACTTCGTGGTGGGCGACCGCGACGGCAGCACGGCCAGCCCCGCGCTGTCGGCGCGGGTCTGCGAGCACCTGCGCGGCTGCGGCTACAGCGTGGCCTACAACCACCCCTACAAGGGCGTGGAACTGGTGCGCCGCTACGGCGACCCGGCGCAGCACCGGCACAGCATCCAGCTCGAAATCAACCGCAAGCTCTACATGGACGAGCGCACGCTGGAGCCGCATCCCGAAGGCATGGCCCGCCTGCAGGCCGGCCTGCGCACGCTGGTGGAAAAGCTGCTGGCGCACGACCCGCGCTGAATGCGGCGCAGGCGGCCGCGCGCCTAGAATCCGGGGAACAGGCGCGGCGCCAGACCGCTGCCGCTCTACGACAGGAGACTCCCCGCATGCGCATCCTCATTGCCGAAGACGACCAGGTGCTGGCCGATGGCCTGCTGCGCACGCTGCGGGCCTCGGGCGCCGTGGTGGACCACGTCGCCAGCGGCACCGAGGCCGATGCCGCGCTGCTGACCAACAACGAGTTCGACCTGCTCATCCTGGACCTGGGCCTGCCGCGCATGCACGGCCTGGAAGTGCTCAAGAAGCTGCGCAGCCGGGGCTCGGCGCTGCCGGTGCTCATCCTCACCGCCGCCGACAGCGTGGAGGAGCGCGTGAAGGGCCTGGACTTCGGCGCCGACGACTACATGGCCAAGCCGTTTTCCCTGCAGGAGCTGGAGGCCCGCGTGCGTGCCCTCACGCGCCGGGGCATGGGCGGCACCAGCAGCGCCATCAAGCACGGCCCGCTGGTGTACGACCAGGCCGGGCGCGTGGCCACCATCGACGGCAAGATGATCGAACTCTCGGCGCGCGAACTGGGCCTGCTGGAAGTGCTGCTGCAGCGCGCCGGGCGGCTGGTGAGCAAGGAGCAGCTCGTGGAGCGCCTGTGCGAGTGGGGCGAGGAGGTCAGCAACAACGCCATCGAGGTGTACATCCACCGCTTGCGTAAGAAGATCGAGGGCGGCCCCATCCGCATCGCCACCGTGCGTGGGCTGGGGTACTGCCTGGAGAAAATCCCGGGTTAGTATCAAATTCATAGCTGCTGGCGCTTGCTGGATAAGCGCTAGAGGCGAAAAACACTTTGAAAATCTTCCAGCGCGAGCAGCGCTCTCTCTTCGGCGAAATCCTCGACTGGATGCTTACGCCGCTGCTGCTGCTGTGGCCGGTGAGCCTGGCCCTCACCTGGCTCGTCGCGCAGGGCCTGGCCAACAAGCCGTTCGACCGCGCGCTGGAGTACAACGCCCACGCGCTGGCCCAGCTCGTCACCGTGTCGGGCAAGAAGGCGCAGTTCAACCTGCCCCAGCCCGCCAGCGAGATCCTGCGGGCGGACGACTCCGACATCGTCTACTACCAGGTCATCGGCCCGGGCGGCGAATTCCTCTCGGGCGAGCGCGAGCTGCCCGCGCCCCCCGGCGACGAGACGCCGCAGTCGGGCGAGGCGCGCCTGCGCGACGCGGAGATGCGCGGCATCGACATCCGCGTGGCCTACATCTGGGTGCGCCTGCCGCTGCCCGACACGCCCATGGCCCTGGTGCAGGTGGCCGAGACGCGCGAGAAGCGCAGCGTGCTGGCCACCGAAATCATCAAGGGCGTGATGCTGCCGCAGTTCGTCATCCTGCCGCTGGCCGTACTGCTGGTGTGGCTGGCGCTGGCACGCGGCATCCAGCCGCTGAACCAGCTGGAGCGGCGCATCCGCGCGCGCAACCCCGACGACCTGTCGCCGCTGGACGACCGCACCGTGCCGCTGGAGGTGGCGCCGCTGGTCTCGTCGGTGAACGACCTGCTGACGCGCCTGAATGATTCGCTGGCCACGCAAAAGCGCTTCCTGGCCGACGCCGCGCACCAGCTCAAGACGCCGCTCGCGGGCCTGCGCATGCAGGCCGACCTGGCGCAGCGTGAAGGCACCAGCACCGAGGAGCTCAAGCGCTCGCTGCAGCAGATCGGCCGCTCCAGCATCCGCGCCACGCACACCGTGAACCAGCTCCTCGCGCTGGCGCGCGCCGAGGGCAGCGGCGTGGGCATCGCGCGCCAGCCCTGCGACCTGGCGCGCCTGGTGATCGAGGTGGTGCGCGACTCGGTGCCGCGTGCGCTGGAAAAGCACATCGACCTGGGCTACGACGGCGCCGAGCCCGGCTCGCCCGGCGTGTGGGTGGACGGCAACCCCACGCTGCTCAAGGAGCTGGTGCGCAACCTGCTGGACAACGCCATCAACTGCACGCCGTCCACGCCCGCGAAGGCCGGCGTGGTCACGGCGCGCGTGCTGGCCGACACCTTCGGCCATGTGCTGCTGCTGCAGGTGGAGGACTCCGGCCCCGGCGTGCCCGAGGCCGAGCGCGAACTGGTCTTCCAGCCCTTCTACCGGGCCCTGGGCAGCGAGGCCGACGGCTCGGGCCTGGGCCTGCCCATCGTGCTGGAGATCGCGCGCAAGCACGGCGCCGAGGTCATGCTCGAAGACGCGCGGCCCGGCCACCAGCCGCCGGGCGCGCGCTTCAGCGTGCGCTTCGCGGCGCGGGACGGGGCGGGCTAGGGGTTGTTCCGGACATTCCGGTGCGGAATGTCATGAGGCCGAAACATCGTTAGCCAGCGCCGCGCGGGCTGTCCAGAATGGACCGCACACCACCGCGAAGCGAGGAGAACCCCGATGAAACGCCGCCATCTGCTGATCGCACCCGCCGCCGCCTGGCTCGCCGGCGCCGCGCGGGCCCAGCCCGCACCCGTGTCCCGGCCGGTACGGCTGCTCGTGCCGTTCGCCGCGGGCGGCGCCACCGACATCACGGCGCGCGCGCTGGCGGGGCCCCTGGCGCAGTTGCTGGGCGTGCCCGTGGCCGTGGAGAACCGGCCCGGCGCGGGCGGCGCCACCTGCATGGCGGAAGTGGCCGCCGCCGCGCCGGACGGCACGACGCTGGGCGTGGCCACGCTGTCCACGCACGGCGTGAACCCGGCGGTCTACAAGCACCTGCCCTACGATGCGCTGGGGGGCTTCACGCCCATCACCGAGATCGTCAAGGCGCCGGGCGTGCTCGTGGTGCACCCGGGCCTGCCGGTGCAGGATTTCGCGCAGTTCGTGCAGTATGTGAAGGCCCGGCCCGGCAAGCTCGCCTACGCCTCGCCCGGCACGGGCACCATCGGCCACATGTGGGGGGAGCTGCTCAAGAGCAGCACCAACCTGCGCATGAACCACGCGCCCTACGCCGGCGCCGCGCCGGCCCTGGCCGACGTGCTGGCGGGCCAGGTGCCGGTGTACTTCGACCAGGTGGCCTCGTCGCTGCCGCACATCCAGGCGGGGCGCCTGCGGGCGCTGGCCGTGTCGTGGAGCCAGCGGCTGGCCGTGCTGCCGCAGGTGCCCACCTATGCCGAGCTCAGCCTGTTCTCAAACAACGACCCGTCCTGGTTCGGCCTGGTGGCCCCGGCGGGCATGGCCGCCGCCAGGGCGCGGCAGCTGCGCGATGCCGTGGCGGCGGTGCTGCGCGACCCGCAGGTGCTGGCCCGCCTGGGCGAGCAGGGCCTGTTCGCCTCGGGCAGCCTGCCGGACGAATTCGCGGCGCTGATCCGCAAGGAGGTCGAGAAGATGCGCCGCGTGAGCCGCTTCGCGCACATCACGCTGGACTGAGAAGGTGTGAACGAATCCGCCATGCCCGCTCGTCCCGCCAAAACACGTCCCCACGCCGCAAGCAAATGCTCGCCATAGCCCGAGCTATGGCTGTGCTTTGCGCCTTGATGGGCCGCGTTTTGGCGGCCCGCTCGGCCACGCCGGATTCATTCACACCTTCTGAGCGCGGCGGGACGGCCTAGCGCGCCTGCGCGGCACCGCGGGACGGCCCGCCCAGGCGCCGGGAGACTTCCAGCCCGCAGGCCCGCACAGCCTTGGCCTGGGTGCCGTTCCAGTCCGTGTCGAAGGAGCGCGAGCGCCCCATGAGCGTGACGCCCAGCACGATGTTGCCCGAATAGTCGAACACGGGCGCGGCGAACGAGCACACGCCCGGCGTGGGGTTGTTCACCGAGCGGGACACGCCGTGTTTGCGCACTTCGGCCAGCATGCCCTGCAGCTCCTCCGTGTCCACGGGCTTGGCGATGTCCGGCCCCAGGCGGCGCTCGTCCTCCAGCAGCGATTCCTCGATCAGCTTGGCCGGCAGGTAGGCGGCGAACAGGCGGCCCGTCGCGGTGCCGGCCAGCGACATGACGGTCCCGGTGCGGATGTTGGTGTGCAGCGGGTAGATCGCATCGAACAGGAACACGATCGTCGGCCCCTGGTTGCCCCAGACCGACAGCCCGACGCTGTGCCCCGTCTCCCGGGCCAGCTGCTCCGCGAAGGGCGTGGCCTCGCGCACCGGATTGAGCATGCGCAGCGTCACCAGGCCCAGCTGCATGGCGGTGGGGCCGAGCCAGTAGAAGCCGGTGGAGGCCTCCTGGGTCACCAGCCCCAGCTTGGCGAAGCTCACGAGGTAGGGGTGGGCCTTTCCGGGGGCCATGTCGGCGGCCTTGGCCAGCTCCCGCAGCGGCAGGGGGCGGCCCTGGGCGCCCAGGGCCAGCAGCAGCTGGCCGCCCGCCTCGATGGACTGGATGCCCCGGCGCGCCTTCTCGGAGCCCGCTTCGCTGCTGTCTTCGTCGGCTGTGCCCATGGTCGTTTCCTGAAGATGTGATCCCATCGATTGCATTGGTCGGGGGTGGATTTTTAGTCTAACGCGCAGGCCTCAGAGCCCTTCGGAGAGACCGCCGAGGCGCCTGGAGATGGCGATGCCGCAGGCCTTCGCGGCCCGGGCCTGGCTGCCGTTCCAGCCCGTGTCGAACGACCGGGTGAGCCCGAGCAGCGTCACCGCCAGGACCATGTTGCCCGAGTAGTCGAAGACGGGCGCCGCGAACGAGCAGACCCCCGACGTGGGGCTGTCCACCGAGCGCGACAGGCCGTGCTGGCGCACTTGGCGCAGCAGGCCGCGCAGCGCGCGCGCCTCCACCGGCGGCGCCAGGTCCGGGCCCAGGCGCCGCCCGTCGTCCCGCAGGGATTCGTCCAGCAGCTGGGCCGGCAGGTAGGCGGCGAACAGGCGGCCTGTCGCCGTGGCGGCCAGCGACATGACGGTCCCGGCGTGGATGTTGGTGTGCAGCGGATAGACCGCATCGAAGAGCTGCACCACCGTCGGCCCCTGGCTGCCCCAGACCGACAGCGCCACGCTGTGCCCCGTCTCGCGCGCGAGCTGCTCCGCGAAGGGCGTGGCTTCGCGGACCGGGTTGACGGCCCGCAGGGTCACCAGGCCGAGCTGCATCGCCGTGGGGCCGAGCAGGTAGTGGCCGGTTGAGGCCTCCCGGGCCACCAGACCCAGCTTGGAAAGGCTCACCAGGTACGGGTGGGCCTTGCCGGGCGCCATGTTGGCGGCCCGGGCGAGCTGCTTGAGCGGGACCGGATGGCCCTGCGCCCCCAGCGCGAGGAGCAGCTGGCCGCCGGCCTCGATGGCCTGGATGCCCCGGCGCTCTCGGTCCGGGGCGGGCGTGGGGTCTCCCCTTTCAAGTCCCGTCATGGTGCGGCCATGGTATTTGATCTATTCAACTTCATTCGATTAGGGTTAACCATTAGTTTATAAAATATGCATTAGCACCATACTAACGCCATCGGGCTGCCGCAAGCAGCCCCTGTGTCCAAGGAGTGAAGGTCAATGAGTAAGCTGGAAACGGGCTACGACGTGCTGGTGGTGGGTACCGGCGCGTCCGGCATGGCGGCGGCGGTGACGGCCGCCCACGAGGGGCTCAAGGTGCTGGTGGTGGACAAGGCGCCCGTGTATGGCGGCACCACGGCGCGGTCGGGCGGCTGGCTGTGGATCCCCGGCACCAGGCTCGCCAGGGAGCAGGGCATCCACGAGCCCCCGGGGGCCGCGCGGGCTTACCTGCAGCACGAGACCACCACGCATTTCGACGCGGCGCGCGTGGACGCCTTTATCGAGAACGGGCCCAAGGCCATCGACTTCTTCACGGAAAAGACCTGCGTGCAGTTCGACATGCCGCCGGTGTTCCCCGACTACCACGCCGAGGCGCCCGGCGGCCAGCCCGGCGGCCGTTCCATGGTGACCCGCCCGTTCGACGCCCGCGAGCTCGGCGCCCATGTCGCGCAGCTGGCGCCGCCGGTGCCCGAGCTGACGGTCTTCGGCATGATGCTCGGCTCCGGCAAGGAGCTGTGGCATTTCCTGCGCGCCTTCAAGTCGCTCGAATCCTTCTGGTACGTCGCCAAGCGCTTCGGCGGGCACCTGCTCGATGTCGTGCGGTACGGCCGCGGGATGACGCTGACGAACGGCAACGCGTTGGCGGGCCGGCTCGCCAAGGCGGGCATGGACCTGGACATTCCCGTGTGGCTCAACGCCCCGGTGAAGAAGCTCATCGTGGAAGGCGATGCCGTGGTGGGCGCATCGGTGGTGCGCGATGGCAAGCCGGTCGATATCCGGGTGCGCCGCGGCGTCGTGCTGGCCTGTGGCGGGTTCCCCTACGACATCGAGCGCCGCAAGCAGCTGTTCCCGCATGCGCCGACCGGCCGCGAGCACTTCACGCCGTCGCCCGCGCTGAACACCGGCGACGGCCTGCGCCTCGGGGAGTCCGTGGGAGGCTGGGTCGATCCCACCATCCCGAATGCGGCCGCCTGGTGCCCGACCTCGGTGGTCAAGCGCAAGGACGGCTCCGAAGGCGTCATGCCGCACTTCATCGACCGCGCCAAGCCGGGCGTGATCGCGGTCACGCCGCGCGGGCGGCGGTTCACCAACGAGGCGCTCTCGTACCACGACTTCATCCAACACCTCGTGAAAGCCTGCGAGGGCCTGCCCGAGGTGACCTGCTGGCTCGTCTGCGACCACGCGCACCTGCGCGAATACGGGCTGGGCGCGGTGGCGCCGTTCCCGCTGCCCATCGGCAAGCACCTGCGCAGCGGCTACCTGAAGCGCGCCGGCAGCCTGCAGGAACTGGCGCAAGCCATCGGCGTGCCCGCCGCTGCGCTCCAGGAAGAGGTCGAGCACTTCAACCGGGACGCGGTGTCCGGCACCGACACCCGGTTCGCCAAGGGCAGCACGGCCTACAACCGCTACCAGGGCGACTCGCTGGTCCAGCCCAACCCCTGCATGGCGCCGATCCGCAAGGGGCCTTTCTATGCCATTCGCATCGTGGTCGGCGAGATCGGCACATTCGCGGGGCTGGCGACCGACGCGTCCTGCCGGGTGCTGGCGAAGGACCGCCGCCCGGTCCAGGGCCTGTACGCCGTCGGCAACGACGCCGCCAGCATCATGGGCGGCAACTACCCCGGCGCGGGAATCACCCTCGGCCCCGCGCTCACCTTTGGCTACGTCGCGGGCCAGGCGCTCGCAAAACAGGCCGACCTGCCGGCCGCCGGAGAGCGCCAGCCCCAGGCCCAGCACGCGCATGCCGCCTGAACCCCGAATGCAGCACGAAAGACACGCAATGGAAATCTCCGAACTCATGGCGCCCCGGGTCCTCGGCGGGCGCCTCGCGCTGGTGACCGGCGCGGGGCAGGGCAACGGCAAGGCCATCGCCCAGGGCCTGGCCAAGGCCGGCGCGCGCGTCGTCGTCACGGACCTGAACGAAGGCAATGCGCAGGCAGTGGCAGCGCACATCCGGTCCGAAGGCGGCGAGGCCGCGGCGTACCGGCTGGACGTGACCTCGCAGGACGCCTGCCAGGCGCTTGCGGCCGCCGTGGCGGCCGAGGTCGGGGACATCGACATCCTGGTCAACAACGCCGGCATCATCATCCGCGAGGGGCTGGACAGCCCGAAGGCCGCCGCCAACCTGGAGCGCACGCTGGACGTGAACGTGATGGGCTCCTTCCTGCCCACGCAGGCATGGCTGGGCGCGCTGCGCAAGACGCGGGGCGTGGTCATCAACGTGGGCTCCATCGCGTCGAGCACCGGCATTCCCAACGTGGTGGGCTACTCGCCGTCCAAGGGCGCCGTCAAGCTCATGACGCAGGCCCTCGCCGTGGAGCTGGCCAAGGACGGCGTGCGCGTGAACGCGATCGCCCCGGGGGTGATCGAAACCCCCATGACCTCCTACACGCGGGAGGCGCCCGAGCGCCTCGACAAGTTCATGCTGCGCACGCCCATGGCGCGCGTCGGCCAGCCGGAGGAACTGGTGGGCCCCGTGGTCTTCCTGGCGTCCGGCATGGCCACCTACGTGACGGGCGTGACGCTGCCCGTGGACGGCGGCTTCCTCGCTTCCTGATTCCCTGATCGTTCGTTCCCCAACCCCTGAACTCACCGAGTTCCACAACTACCCAAGGAGACCGTCATGAGCCTTCCCAAGCTCTTCAAGCAAGCCATCCTGGCCGCCAGCCTGGCCGCCGCCGGCGCCGCCAGCGCGCAGGACATCAAGCTGGGATACAACGGGGACCTGTCCGCCTCCCCCTCGGCGCAGAGCGGACAGGCCGCCGTGCTCGGCATGGAAGCCGCCATCGCCGACATCAACGCCGCGGGCGGCGTGCTGGGCAAGAAGCTGGCGCTCGTGACGCGCGACGACACCTCCGCGCCGCCGAAGTCGATCCAGAACATGAGCGAGCTGATCGACAGCGAGAAGGTCTCCGCCGTGTTCGGCCCCACCAACTCGGGCAACGCGATGGCCTGGAAGCACATCGCCAACCAGAAGAAGATCCCGGTCATCGGCAACGTGGGATCGGGCACCGACATCACCAAGCCGATGAGCCCCGGCGCGGACAACTACATGTTCCGCGTCTCCATGGTGGACCGCGAGCAGGTGGCGGCCCTGATGGCCTACGTAAAGAAGAACACGGCCCAGTCGAAGGTCGTCGGCCTGATGGCGGAAACCACCGGCTACGGCCAGGGCGGCCTCAAGGACATGGAGGAAATCGCGAAGCTGCAGGACATCAAGATCGCCGCCACTGAGCGCTTCGGCGTCGGCGACACCGACATGACCTCGCAGCTGAGCAAGATGAAATCCGCGAACGTCGATACCGTCGTGGTCTGGGCCCAGGGCACGCCCATCGCGCAGCTCGTGCGCAGCATGGAGAAGATCAACTACTTCCCGCTGGTGCTGACCTCCTGGGCCGCCGACAACATCACGTTCTACGACGCGGCGGGCAAGGCGCTGGCCGAGAAGCCGATTTTCATGCGCACGGTCAGCGAGACGCGCTCGCCCGCCCAGCAGAAGCTGTTCGACCGCATCGGCGCCAAGCTCAAGGCCCCCGGCTCGTTCTCCTTCGCGTTGCATGGCTACGACTCGGTCCTGCTCTACGCCGCAGCGGCCAAGCAGGCGAACAGCTTCGACGGTTCCGCCGTGCGCGTGGCGCTGGAAGACCTGAAGGCCCCCGTCCAGGGCGTCCTCAAGACGTACGACAAGCCCTTCAGCAAGGCCAACCACGAAGCCCTGACGGCCAAGGACCTGGTCTGGATCCGCTGGAAGGACGGCAAGCTCATGCCCTATACCGACCCGGTCATCGGCGCGCTGGCCAGCGGCGACTTCAAGCAGTAAGCAAGCAACGCAGGGCGAGCCCGGGCTGCCCCGGGCCGCCATTTCGGAGACAAGCATGACAGAGGCGCTCTTGCAGGCGATTCTCAGCGGCCTGGCCGTGGGCGGTGCCTACGCGCTGGTGGCCCTGGGCTTCAGCATCACATTCACAACCACCAAGACGCTGAATTTCTCCCACGGTGAATTCGTGTCGGCGGGTGCATTCATCGGCATGAGCGCGCTCTTCCTGGTCCTGGGCCTTCCGGTGACGTCGACCACGTTCGGCCAGGCGCTGCCGGGCGCGGGCGCCCAGCTGCTGGCGCTGGCGGCGGCGCTGGGTGTCATGGGCCTGCTCGGATGGCTGCTGTACGTCATCGGCGTGCGGCCCTTCGCGGGCCGGCCCGGCATGGCCTGGGTCATGAGCACGCTGGGCTTCGGCGTGATCCTGCAGAGCATCGGCCTGGCCATCTGGGGGCCCAAGCCCGTGGTGGTGCCCGGGCCCGTGGGCGATTCGGTCATCCGCCTGATGGGCGTGGGCGTGCGCCCGCAGGAGCTCCTCACCCTGGGCGTGGCCGTCGTCATCATGATCGGCTTCGACTTCGTGATGAACCGGACCATGGTCGGCAAGGCCATGCGGGCGGTCGCGGCCAACGGCAGCGTCGCCAGCCTCATGGGCATCAACACCAACGCCGTGATGATTGGCGCCTTCGTGGTCAGCTCGGCGCTGGCCGGCCTGTCCGGGTTCCTGCTCGCGCCCATTGCCCAGGCCTCGCTCTTCATGGGCCTCACGGTGGGGCTCAAGGGCTTCTCGGGTGCCATGATCGGCGGCCTGAGCAATCCGCGCGGCTGCGTCATCGGCGGGTTCGTGCTGGGCCTGCTGGAATCGCTCGTGAACCTCTGGTCGGCGCAGTGGCGCGAGGTCGCCGTCTTCGCCCTCGTGATCCTGGTCCTGGCATTCCGCCCGACGGGCCTGTTCGGCAAGCAGATGGTGGAGAAGGTATGAAGCGCAGTCAGCATCTCTGGGGCGTCATCCTTGCCGCCGCCGTCCTGGCCGGCGCCGCCTCGCTGCTCGGGAACGACTACTACCTGCGCATCGTGTTCATGATGTGCGTCTACTACCTCTGCGCCGCCGGCATGAACGTGCTGGTGGGCTATGCGGGCCAGAAGTCGCTGGGCCAGGCGGGCCTCTTTGCCGCCGGGGCCTATGCCGTGGCGCTGCTCACCACGCGCACCGAGATCGACCCGTGGCTCGCGCTGGCGCTGGCCGCCGTCGTCTCCGGCGTCTGCGGCGTGCTGATCGCCCTGCCGTCGCTGCGGGTCAAGGGCCCCTACCTGGCGATGGTCACGCTGGCCTTCGGCATCGTCGTCGAGAAGCTCGTGGGCGAATGGACCGAGGTCTTCGGCGGCGCGCAGGGCATCTACGGTATCAAGGCGCTGACCTGGAACGGGCAGCCGCTGACCTCGCTGCAATGGGTGTGGCTGGGCATCGCCCTGTGCGCGGTGACGCACCTGCTGCTGCGCAACCTGCTGCAGGGCCGCTTCGGCCGCGCGCTGCTCTCGCTGCAGGCGGACGAGATCGCGTCGTCGTCGGTGGGCGTGCGCGTCTACCGGGCCAAGGTCATCGCCTTCGTGGTCGCGGCGGTAACCTGCGGCATTGCCGGGGCGCTGGTCGCGCAGCAGAACCAGTACATCAACTCCGACTTCATCACCTTCCACCTGTCCATCTTCATCCTGCTGCTGGTGCTGTTCGGCGGCGCCGGCTCGCAGTACGGGCCCCTGGTCGGCACCGTGATCCTTACCGTGATCGACGCGGCCTTGGCCCGCTGGCCGTCGGCCCAGCACTTCCTCTACGGCTTTCTGCTGCTGTTCGCGCTCTACGTCATGCCGGGCGGGGTGACGGGCCTGCTCGCGAAGTGGCTGCGCAGGCCCGCGGCGGCGCCCGATGCCTCCAGCGTCACCGCCGCGCCGGCGCGCATCGGCCCCCAGGGCGAGGGCGACCTGCTGGTGGCCGAGGGCGTCACCAAGAACTTCGGGGGCGTGAAGCCGGCCCAGAACGTGTCGTTCCGGCTGCAGCGCGGGCACATCCATGCGCTGATCGGGCCGAACGGCGCGGGCAAGAGCACGATGATCAACATGCTCACGGGCCTGCTGGACCCGAGTGAGGGGTCGATCAGGTTCCTGGGCCAGGAAGTCTCGGGCCGCCCGGTGCACGCCATCTGCCGCATGGGCATGGGGCGCACGTTCCAGAACTTGCGGCTGTTCGCGGACCTGTCAGTGCTGGACAACGTCATGCTGGGCTGCCACACCCGGATGACGAACGGCTTCCTCGCATCCCTGTTCGCGCTGCCCGGCGCACGCAGGCAAGAGGCCGCGACGCGCCAGCGCGCCCTGCAGCTGCTGAACCTGGTGGGCCTGCTGCACCTGGCCCACCAGCCGGCCGGCAGCCTGCCCTACGGCCTGCAGCGCCGCGTCGAACTGGCGCGGGCGCTGGCGACCGAGCCGCAGCTGCTGCTGCTCGACGAGCCCGCCGCGGGCCTCAACCCGCAGGAGACGGCCGAGCTGGGCGAGCTGCTGGTGCGCATCGGCCAGTGCGGCGTGAGCATCCTGATGGTCGAGCACCACATGGACCTCGTCATGTCGATCTCGGACCACGTGATCGTGCTGGACTACGGCATCAAGATCGCCGAAGGCCGGCCTGCGGAAGTGCAGGCCAACCCCCGCGTCGTGGAAGCCTACCTGGGCGTCGATGAGCCGCAAGACGCTCCCGCCGCCGCCTGAACCGGAAAGTCACCCATGTTGAAACTCGACTCAGTCAAGGTCGCCTACGGCGCGATCCAGGCCGTCAAGGGCGTGAGCCTGGAGGTGCGGCAAGGCGAGGTGGTCACCATCATCGGCGCCAACGGCGCGGGCAAGAGCACGCTGCTCAAGAGCATCTGCGGCCTGGAGCCCGTCGCCGAAGGCCGCATCCAGGTCGATGGCAAGGACATCACGACCGCCCGGGCCCACGAGCGCGTCGCGCTCGGCGTGGCCATGTCGCCCGAAGGCCGCGGCGTCTTCGCCGACCAGACGGTGCGGGAAAACCTGCTGCTCGGGGCCTACTCGCGCCGGGGGAACACGGCGGCCATCGAGGCCGCCATCGAACGCGAGTTCAACCGGTTCCCGCGCCTGCGCGAGCGCCAGCACCAGCTCTCCGGGACCATGTCGGGCGGCGAACAGCAGATGCTGGCGATTTCGCGCGCGCTGATGAGCGAGCCCCGGCTGCTGCTGCTCGACGAACCCTCCCTCGGCCTGGCGCCCCTGATCATCAAGGACATATTCAATGCCATCCGCCAGCTGCGCGAGTCGGGGCTGACCATCCTGCTGGTCGAGCAGATGGCCAAGCAGGCGCTGGGCGTGGCGGACCGCGCCTACGTGCTCGAAACGGGCTGCATCACGCTGGAGGGCACGGGCAGCGCGCTCCTCAACGATCCCAAGGTCAAGGCGGCATATCTGGGCGCGCATTGACCGGCACCACCACTGACTGTCCATACAAGGAATCTCCCATGAGCCAACCCACCAAGAAATTCGCCTCCCAGGCCGACCTCGAAGAGAAGAAGGTCACCTTCAGCCAGATCTCCGAGCACGCCTGGGCCTACACGGCCGAGGGCGACCCCAACACCGGCATCATCATCGGCGATGACGCGGTGCTGGTGGCCGACACGCAGGCCACGCCCGCGATGGCGCAGGACGTGATCCGCCGCATCCGCGAGGTGACCGACAAGCCGATCAAGTACGTGGTGCTGACGCACTACCACGCGGTGCGCGTGCTCGGCGCCAGCGCCTATGGCGCCCAGCAGATCCTCGCGAGCCAGGACACCTACGACCTGATCGTGGAGCGCGGCGAGCAGGACAAGGCCAGCGAGATCGGCCGCTTTCCGCGTCTGTTCGCGGGCGTCGAGACCGTGCCGCCCGGCATGACCTGGCCCACGATGACCTTCACCGGCAAGATGGCCCTGTGGCTCGGCAAGCTCGAAGTGCAACTGCTGCAGCTCGGGCGCGGCCACACCAAGGGCGACACCGTCGTGTGGCTGCCGCAGGAGCGCGCGCTGCTGTCGGGCGACCTCGTCGAGTTCGGCGCGACGCCCTATGCCGGCGACGCCTACTTCAAGGACTGGCCGCAGACCCTGAACAACTTGGCGGCGCTGGACCCCAAGGTGCTCGTGCCCGGCCGCGGCGCGGCGCTCACGACGCCCGAGGAAGTGTCCAAGGGCCTGAGCGAGACACGCGACTTCATCGCCGACGTGCGCGCCAGCGTGGAGCAGGGCGTGGCCGCCGGCAAGGACCTGAACGCGATCTACAAGGACACCTTCGCCGCGCTCAAGCCCAGGTACGGCCACTGGGTGATCTTCGACCACTGCATGCCGTTCGACGTGACGCGCTGCTACGACGAAGTGACGAAGTACGCCGACCCGCGCATCTGGACCGCCGAGCGCGACATCGAGATGTGGAAGACGCTCGAAGGCTGAGATGAAGCGACAACCCACTGAGCGGCTTCGCCGCTTCCCCCTTCTCTCGGCTGTGCCGGGAAGGGGGACGACGCCAGTGGCCGGGCCAGGCCCGTTCCACGGCGTCCGCTGGTCTGGGCCGCGCCCGTTTGATGCGATGTGGATGGCGCACAGCGCTATGGATCACTGAGAAGCGCTTGGACGGGACATGAAGGCCGACACAGCGAACGCGTCCGCCGTCCAGGCGACGCTGGTGGCTGCCATGGCGATCTGGGGCCTGAACGTCTCGGCCGTGAAAGTCCTCACGGGCTTTTTCGACCCGACGACGCTGGCGGCGCTGCGGATGCTGGTGGCCTGCGCCGCGCTGACCGGGGTGGTGCTCTGCAAGCGCTGCGGCTGGCCGGCGGTCTCGCTGCGGCAGGGCGCGGCCATCGCCGTCTGCGCCGTGCTGATGGTGTACCTCAACCAGATCCTGTTCGCGCAGGGCCTGCTGCGCACGACGGCCACCAACGGCGCGCTGATCATGGCCCTGAGCCCGCTGGTGTCGGCGCTGCTCGCGGCCCTCGTCTTCCGCGAACGGCTCACGGCCCTGCGCGTGGCGGGCGTGGCGCTCGGCTTCGCGGGGGTGGCGGCGGTCGTGCTGAGCCACCCGGGCGCCGGGCTGTCGAGCGCGGGGGCCGGCGACCTGATGCTCGTGGCCGCCGTGGTCAGCTTCGCCGCCGGCGGCGCCATCGTGCAGCGCCTGGCCCGCAGCATGCACACGCTGGCCATCAGCTGGGCGATCTACGCCCTCGGCTCCGCGATGCTGGCGTTGCACGCGGGCTTCGAGGTGCCGGCGCTCGATGGGGCGACGCTCTTTCCGGGTTGGCGCCCGTGGGGCTACATCCTGTTCTCCGGCGTGCTGGCCACCGCGCTGTCCAACCTGGTGTGGAACCGGGCCATCGCCCGCATCGGCGTGGCGCGCACGGCGATGTTCCTCTACTGGGTGCCGGTGTTCGGCGTCGCCTTCGCGGCCCTGCTGCTGGGCGAGCGGCTGACCCTGTGGCACCTCTTCGGATTCGCCGCCGTGATGGGCGGCACCTACCTCGGCACGCGGCCGCAGGCGCCTGCCGCGGTCCATTGATCAGAAAGTCCTTGCATGAAAGCCGATGAACCGCTCCTGTTCCAGCCCCTGCGGCTGCGCGGGCTGGAGCTGAAGAACCGCGTGGTGATCTCCCCCATGTGCCAGCACGCCGCCGAGGCGGGGCACGCGACGCCGTGGCACCTGGTGCACCTCGGGAAGTTCGCGCTGGGCGGCGCGGGGCTGATCCTGACCGAGAGCACGGCCGTCGATCCGCGCGGGCGCATCGGGACGGCCGACCTCGGCCTCTGGAGCGACAGCCACATCGCGCCCCTGAAGCAGGTCGTCGATTTCGTCCACGCCAACGGCGCGGCGATCGGGGTGCAACTGGCCCATGCGGGCCGCAAGTCGGGCAGCCAGCCTTTGTGGGAAGGCGGCGCCGCGCTGCCGGAGTCGCGCCTCGCGGCCGATGCGGAGCCCTGGCAGCGGCTCGGCCCCAGCGCGCTCGCCGCAGGCCCGGGCTGGTCCCCGCCGGTGCCGCTGGACGAGGCCGGCATTGCCCAGGCCGTGCAGCGCTTCGTCGATGCGGCGGTGCGCGCGGACCAGGCCGGCTTCGACGTCGTGGAACTGCATTTCGGCCACGGGTACCTGGTCGCGAGCTTTCTGTCGCCGCACTCGAACCACCGGGACGACGCGTGGGGCGGCGGCCGCGCCGGGCGCATGCGGCTGGCGCTGGAGATCGCGCGCCGGGTGCGCCAGGCATGGCCGGCGCACAAGCCGCTGTTCTGCCGGCTGTCGGCGGTGGACGGCAGCGAGGGCGGCTGGGGGCTTGACGACTCGGTCGTGCTCGCGCGCGAACTCGCGGCCTGCGGCGTGGACGTCATCGACTGCTCCTCCGGCGGGCTGACCGAAGAGACCCGTGCGCTGCCGGTGCCGCGCGGCCTGGGGTTCCAGGTGCCGTTCTCGGAGCGCATCCGCCGCGAAGCCCAGGTCACGACCCAGGCCGTCGGAATGATCGTGGACGCGGAGCAGGCGGAGGCCGTGCTCGCGCAAGGCCAGGCCGATTTGATCGCGCTGGGGCGCGAGGCCCTGTTCGACCCCTACTGGGCGCATCACGCCGCCCAGGTCCTGGGCGCGGACCCCGGCTACGGGCGCTGGCCGGTCAGGCACGGCGTCTGGCTCGCCAAGCGGGCGCCGGGCCTGGCGCGGGCGCGGGCCGAGGCGGCGCGCGCCGTTGAACCAACCAAGGAGCTACTGTGACGAACGTACGGATGGGATTGATCCGCAAGAAGGCGGACTGGACCGGGGACGCATTCGACGCCTACTGGCGGGACCGGCACGGCCCGCTGGCCGCGCGTGCGCCCCGGCTGCGCGGGTACTGGCAGAACCTCGTCGTCGACCGCGTGCAGCGCGGCATCGCGTTCGAGCGCGGGCCCTGGGACCTCGACGGCTTTTCCCAGCTCTGGTTCGACGACGCGGAGCAATCCGCGCGCGCATTCAGCGACGGCGGCCTGGCTGCCGAGCTCGTCCAGGACGAGAAGCACTTCCTGGGCGGGCTGCACATCGTCACGGCGGAGCAGTCCGTCGTGATCGAGCCGCCCGGCGAGGCGGAGCGTGCCGGGCTGCTCAAGCGCATGTCCCTCATCCGGCGCCTGGACGCCTTGGGCGAGGACGATTTCCGGCGCGAATGGCGCATCCACGGCGACCTGGTGCGCAAGATGCCCGGCGTGGCCGGCTACCGGCAGAACGCCGTGGTGGCGCGGGAGCGCGAGAAGGCCACGCCCTGCGCCTACGGCGATCTGCCGATCGACGGCATCGTGGAGATGTGGTTCCAGGACGCGCAGACGCTGCAGGACGCCTTTGCCTCCCCTGCCGGCCAGGTGACGATGGCGCATGCCAAGACCTTTCTTGGCGACATCACCGCGTTCCTGGTGGCCGAGCGCCGGATCGTCTGACGCGCGTACCGGTATTTCAAAAATGATAGCTGCCAGCGCTTGTCCAGCAAGCGCTGGAGGCCATTTTGACCCTTAGATCGTAAACACGCTCTTAGCCGCAGCTGCGCAGCGTCTTGCCCGCCATGGCCGGGCGCAGTGCGTCGAGCTGCGGGCGCAGCGCGTCGGTGACGGCGGGCAGGCGCAGCGTGAAGCCGGGGGACTCGGGCCGCTCCTGGATCACGCGGGCCGTGCGCACGCCCTTGTTGCCCAGGTTGACCAGTTCGCGCTCGGCGGCGTCCTTGGAGTTGAAGCGGCCCAGGGACAGGCCGTACTCCAGCGTGCCGCCCGCGCGGTCATGGTCCACCTTGCGGGCGCGCAGCTCGGCGCGCTTCTTGTCCAGCGTCTCCAGGTCCTCGAAGCGGCCCATGTAGACCATCCAGCGGCCCGGCACGGGCGTGGGCTCCAGCAGCCAGCTGCCCTGGGGCAGGCCGGCCGCCGCGGCGCGCAGGGCCTCGGCCTGGCGCTCCTCGAACACGCCGGCCTGCAGGCATTCGGCGGCGGCAGCGGCAGCGGCAGTTGCCTCGGCCGGGGCGGCTGCCGCGGGCGCCGAGGCTGGCGGCTTGCCGGGATTGGCGCGCAGGATCTGCAGCGTCTCGGGCCGGATCTGCTGCTGCAGGCGCTGGGGCTCGGCCTGCTCCTCGGGGGCGTAGCCCCAGTCCTTGAGCAGGCCCTGTGTCCATGCGTAGTAGCCCGCGTTGGCCAGCAGCAGGACGATCACGGCAAGGCGCAGCATGGGGGTCCCTTCTCTTTCAGACCGGGTGCACGGGACTGGGGCGTACGCTGATTTCGGAACTGGTGATGGCCTGCATGCCGCCCGCCGTGTGCACCAGCAGCGCACCGTCGTCGCCCACGCCGTGCGCCGTGCCCGCCGTGCCGTCGGAGAGCGCCACGGGGCGGCCCTGCAGCACGTCGCGCGCCGCGAAGCGCGGCTGCATGGGGGCGAAGCCGTAGCCCTCGAACGCCTGCAGCATGGCCACCAGCGGGGCGGCGATGCGCAGCAGGGCGGCGGGGGCGGTGAGGCCGGGTTCCACGTCCTGCAGGCTGCCGGGGGGCATGCTCATGCCCTCGCCGCTGCGCGGCAGCACGTTGATGCCGATGCCCACCACCACGTAGCGGGCCGTGTGGGGGTTGGCGGCGGGGCCGTCCTGCGGCGCGACGAAGCTGGCCGTCTCCACCAGGATGCCGCCCAGCTTGCGGTCGCCGCTCAGCCACAGGTCGTTGGGCCATTTCAGGTTGATGCGGGCGGGGTGGCCGGCGCCTGGGCCTTTGTTCAGCGGGGGCAGCACGGGCTGCAGGCTCTCGGCCACGCTCACGCCCACGGCGAGCGACAGGCCCGACCAGTCCTTGGGGGCCAGCGGCAGCCCCAGCGACATCATGAGCGATGGGCCCACGTCGCTCTGCCACGCCCGCCCCAGCCGCCCGCGGCCGGCCGTCTGCTGCTCGGCCACGAGCAGCGTGGGCTCGCAGCGGCCGGCGCGCGCGCGGCGCATGAGCTCGGTGTTGGTGGAATCGATGCTGGGCAGGATCTCCACGGTGAAGCCCGGCAGCATCGGGGCCACGGCCTCCCACACCGCCTCGGCGGGCCAGCGCAGGGGGGCGCTCACCGGCGGCCCTTCTTCTTGGGCGGGGCGGGCGGCATCGGCGGCGCCCAGCCGCGCTTGGGGGCGAGCAGCGTGCCCCGGCAGTTTGCGCTGCCGCACCAGCAGGGGTATTCGGCCTTGAGCTTCTTGGTGTAGCGCTCCTCGATGATCAGGCCGTAGTCGTAGTTCAGCTCCTCGCCGGCCTGGATGTTGCGCAGCGCGGTGATGAAGATGCGGCCGTCCTGCTCGTCGGCGTAGCAGTTGGGGTCGCAGCTGTGGTTGATCCAGCGCGCGGAGTTGCCGCCGAACTTTGCGTCGATCACGCGGTCTTCATCCACATGGAAGTAGAACGTGTGGTTGGGCTGCGAGGGGTCGTGCGGGTGGCGGTCCTGCGCCTCCTGCCAGGTGATGACCTCGCCGGTGTACTCCACCAGCACCTCGCCCGCGGCGATGTCCTGCACGGCGAACACGCCGTTGCCATGGACGCCCGAGCGCCGGGTCTGGATGCGGCGGCCCGAGGGGGCCGTGGGGGCTGCGGAGCGGGGCATGGCGAAAACTCTGTTAACTTGATGGTGCACACACATGTGCGTGCGCGCATGCGCGCGAAACCCGGATTGTAGAAGCGCCCGGGCCGGACCCGGGCGCCTGAACCCAGAACTAAGAACCTGTTCAATGTCTTTTTGGAGATCGCGTTGGAGTGCAATCGGGATGAGTGGATGCTTCGGATGCGCCGCATGGGCTCATGCCCATGCCAGCAGCCGAGGCGTCCAATCGCCCGATTTCACTCCAACCCTTCGGGCAAGTGCCTTTTCGGGCGGTCTGCGGCGTTGCGGCGCTTGTGGATAGCCGGACTATCCACTGCGCACCGCGCCTTGCATCCCATCCCGAAAAGGCGCTTGCGCGACTCCAAAAAGACATTGAACAGGTTCTTAGAACGAACGACGACAGGCGAGAGCCCCAAATGACCAAGACCCTGGTAATTGCAGAGAAACCCTCCGTGGCACAGGACATCGTGCGCGCGCTCACCCCGGTGGCGGGCAAGTTCGACAAGCACGAGGACCACTTCGAGAACGACCGCTACGTGGTCACCAGCGCCGTCGGCCACCTGGTGGAGATCCAGGCGCCCGAGGAATTCGACGTGAAGCGCGGCAAGTGGAGCTTTGCCCACCTGCCCGTGATCCCGCCGTACTTCGACTTGAAGCCCGTGGACAAGACCAAGAGCCGCCTGAACGCCGTGGTCAAGCAGGCCAAGCGCAAGGACGTGACCGAACTCGTCAACGCCTGCGACGCGGGCCGCGAGGGCGAGCTGATCTTCCGCCTGATCGAGCAGTACGCGGGTGGCAGCAAGCCCCTGGGCAAGCCCGTGCGGCGCCTCTGGCTGCAGAGCATGACGCCCCAGGCCATCCGCGACGGTTTCGCGCACCTGCGCACCGAGCAGCAGATGGCGGGCCTGGCCCACGCCGCGCGCAGCCGCAGCGAGGCGGACTGGCTGGTGGGCATCAACGGCACGCGGGCGATGACGGCCTTCAACTCGCGCGACGGCGGCTTCTTCCTGACCACCGTGGGCCGCGTGCAGACGCCCACGCTGTCGCTGGTGGTGGAGCGCGAGGAAAAGATCCGCAAGTTCGTGAGCCGCGACTACTGGGAAATCCACGCCACCTTCGGCGCGCAGGCGGGCGAATACCCCGCCAAGTGGTTCGACCCGCAGTGGAAGAAATCGGAAGACGCCGAGGCCCGCGCCGACCGCCTCTGGTCGCAGGCCGATGCGCAGGCCATCG
>Ga0222424_100211_pt1 | contig 52632 bp, 63 predicted proteins | sample 2B2ome_FD_182468 | JGI IMG/M metagenome (GOLD analysis project Ga0222424, IMG submission 182468) | Enriched microbial communities from leaf-cutter ant dump, University of Wisconsin, Madison, United States - 2B200A (version 2) | ecosystem: Environmental > Terrestrial > Nest > Insects nest > Nest... | reverse complement strand
ATGCCGGGTGACAATGTCACGATCACCGTGCAACTGATCAACCCGATCGCCATGGAAGAAGGCCTGCGCTTCGCCATCCGCGAAGGCGGCCGTACCGTCGGCGCCGGCGTGGTGTCGAAGATCATCGAGTAATCGAAGTTTCGGGCGCTTATCCGCTCTCGTTCATGCCTATGCCGCGGGCGGCTGCTGTCCGCGGTTCGTTCTTTAAAGGAAAAAAATGTCCACTCCCAATCAGAAAATCCGCATCCGTCTGAAGGCTTTCGATTACCGTCTGATCGATCAGTCGGCGCTGGAAATCGTCGATACCGCCAAGCGCACCGGCGCCGTGGTCAAGGGCCCGGTTCCGCTGCCGACCCGGATTCAGCGTTTCGACGTGCTGCGTTCTCCGCACGTCAACAAGACCTCGCGCGACCAGTTTGAAATCCGTACTCACGTGCGTCTGATGGACATCGTCGATCCGACCGACAAGACGGTCGACGCGCTGATGAAGCTCGATCTGCCGGCCGGCGTCGACGTCGAGATCAAGCTGCAGTAATGCGGTAGTGGAGCGGGCGGCAAGCGCCGTTCGCTTCAGCCTCGCGCGATCCGGTCGAAGTCGCGAGGTAATGTGGACTGGAAGAGACGCCGGTTTTTCCGCTGTTGTGGAAACTTCGGTGTCACGCTATAATGCTCGGCTTCGGCGAAAATGCGCGAAGCATTCTCGCTTTGTCGAGTGGTACAACATCAGCCCCGCCCAATCGCAGGCGGGAATGGAGAAAACAATGAGCTTGGGCCTTGTTGGTCGCAAGGTTGGCATGATGCGCATCTTCACGGATGACGGTGAGTCGATTCCCGTTACCGTGCTGGACGTGTCGAACAACCGCGTGACGCAAATCAAAACCCCGGACACGGATGGTTATTCCGCTGTTCAGGTCGCATTCGGTCAGCGCCGTGCTTCCCGCGTCAATAAAGCCGCCGCCGGACATTACGCCAAGGCGGGTGTCGAGGCTGGCGCAGTCCTCAAAGAATTCCGTGTCGATGCTGCCAAGGCTGCCGAAATGAAGGCGGGCGATGTGGTTGCCGTCAGTCTGTTCGAGGCTGGTCAGAAGGTTGACGTGCAGGGTGTGTCGATCGGTAAGGGTTATGCCGGCACGATCAAGCGCTACAACTTCGGTTCCGGTCGGGCCACCCATGGTAACTCGCGTTCGCACAATGTGCCGGGTTCGATCGGTATGGCGCAAGATCCGGGTCGCGTGTTCCCGGGTAAGCGTATGACTGGTCATCTGGGTGACGTCACCTGCACCGTGCAGAATCTGGAAATTGCTCGTGTCGACGCCGAGCGTCAGCTGCTGCTGGTCAAGGGTGCGGTGCCGGGTGCCAAGAACGGTCAGGTCGTGGTTTCGGCCGCCGTCAAAGTAAAAGCCAAGAAGGGGGGCTAATCGATGGAACTCAAGCTCCTTGACGAACAAGGTCAGGCTGCATCCAACGTTGTCGCGCCGGATACCATTTTCGGCCGCGATTACAACGAGGCACTGATTCACCAGATCGTGGTTGCGTATCAGGCCAATGCTCGCAGCGGCAATCGCAAGCAGAAGGATCGCGAAGAAGTCAGTCATACCACCAAGAAGCCGTGGCGTCAGAAAGGCACCGGTCGTGCTCGTGCCGGTATGTCGTCGTCGCCGCTGTGGCGTGGTGGTGGTCGCATCTTCCCGAATTCGCCGGAAGAAAATTTCTCGCACAAGGTCAACAAGAAGATGTATCGCGCCGGGGTCTGCTCGATCCTGTCGCAGCTGGCGCGCGAAGGTCGCCTGTCGGTGATCGAAGGCCTGACGCTAGAGGCGCCGAAAACCAAACTGTTGTCGCAAAAACTGAAGGGCATGGGGCTGGATTCCGTGCTGGTCATTACCGACGCGCTTGAGGAAAACCTGTTCCTGGCATCGCGCAATCTGCCGAGCGTGCTGGTGGTCGAGCCGCATCAGGCGGATCCGCTGTCGCTGGTGTTCTACAAGAAGGTCCTGATCACCAAGCCGGCCCTGGCAAAGATCGAGGAGATGCTGGCATGAGCGCAGTGGCAAAACATAGCGAAGAGCGCCTGATGAAGGTGCTGCTGGCGCCGGTCATTTCGGAAAAGGCAACCATGCTGGCTGAAAAGCGCGAGCAGGTCGTTTTCCTGGTTACTCCCGATGCCACCAAGCTGGAAGTGAAGGCGGCGGTCGAGCTGCTGTTCAAGGTGGAAGTGGAGTCGGTTCAGGTCGCCAACCGTCAGGGCAAGCAGAAGCGCGCCGGTCGGTTCATCGGTCGCCGCAACCATACCCGGCGCGCATTCGTGTGCCTGAAGCCGGGTCAGGAAATCAATTTCACCGAAGAGGTTAAGTAATGGCACTGGTTAAAGTAAAGCCGACCTCGCCTGGCCGTCGCGGTATGGTGAAGGTCGTCAATGCCGACCTGTACAAGGGCCGTTCACTGGCTGCGCTGACCGAAAAGAAGTCGAAGAGCGCCGGTCGTAACAACAATGGCCACATCACTACGCGTCACATCGGTGGCGGTCACAAGCATCACTATCGCGTAGTCGATTTTCGTCGCAACAAGGACGGCATTCCTGCCAAGGTGGAGCGGATCGAATACGATCCGAACCGCAGCGCGCATATCGCCCTGTTGTGCTATGCCGATGGCGAACGCAAGTACATCATCGCCTCCAAGGGCATGAGCGTCGGCGATCAGCTGATGAATGGCTCCGAAGCGCCGATCAAGTCGGGCAACTGCCTGCCGATCCGCAACATTCCGGTTGGCACCACGATGCACTGCGTCGAAATGCTGCCTGGCAAGGGTGCGCAGATTGCGCGTACCGCCGGTGCCGGCGTCGTGCTGATGGCGCGCGAAGGCACCTACGCGCAGGTGCGTCTGCGTTCCGGTGAAGTGCGTCGCGTGCATATCGAATGCCGCGCGACCGTTGGCGAAGTCGGCAACGGCGAGCACAACCTGCGCAAGATCGGCAAGGCTGGTGCGATGCGTTGGCGCGGTGTGCGTCCGACCGTTCGCGGCGTCGTGATGAACCCGATCGACCACCCGCACGGCGGTGGTGAAGGCCGCACCGCGGCGGGGCGCCATCCGGTTTCGCCGTGGGGCCAGCAGACCAAGGGCAAGCGGACGCGTAGCAACAAGCGCACGTCGTCGATGATCGTTTCGCGCCGCGGCAAGAAATAAGGGATAACAGATGACACGTTCATTGAAAAAAGGGCCGTTCTGTGACGCCCACCTGGTGAAGAAGGTCGAGGCTGCCCAGGCTGCCAAGGACAAGAAGCCGATCAAGACCTGGTCGCGCCGCTCCACCATCATGCCGGACTTCATCGGTCTGACGATCGCTGTGCACAATGGCAAGCAGCACGTGCCGGTGTACATCTCCGAAAACATGGTCGGGCACAAGCTCGGCGAGTTTGCGCTGACCCGGACGTTCAAGGGTCATGCGGCCGACAAGAAGGCGAAGAGGTAAGGTGCGAGATGGAAACTAAAGCTACTCTGCGCGGCGTAAGGCTGTCGGCCCAGAAGGGCCGTCTGGTCGCCGACCTGATTCGCGGCAAGAAAGTCGATCAGGCGCTGAACATTCTGGCCTTCAGCCCGAAAAAGGGCGCGGTCATCATCAAGAAAGTCCTCGAATCTGCGATCGCCAACGCCGAGCACAATGACGGCGCCGACATCGACGAGCTGAAGGTCAAGACCATCTACGTCGAAAAGGGTGCGGTCCTGAAGCGCTTCACGGCGCGGGCGAAAGGCCGCGGGGATCGTATTTCCAAACAATCCTGTCACATTTACGTGACTGTCGGCAACTAAGGAGTCACGATGGGACAGAAAATACATCCGACCGGTTTCCGCCTCGCGGTCACCCGTAACTGGGGTTCGCGCTGGTACGCCGGCAGCGGCAACTTTGCCGACATGCTGAACGAGGATCTGAAGGTCCGCGCCTACCTGAAGACCAAGCTGAAGAATGCTTCGGTGTCGCGTGTCGTCATCGAACGCCCAGCCAAGAACGCCCGCATCACCATTTTCAGTTCCCGTCCGGGCGTGGTGATCGGCAAGAAGGGCGAGGACATCGAAGTGCTGAAGGTCGCGCTGACCAAGATGATGGGCGTGCCGGTGCACGTCAACATCGAGGAAGTGCGCAAGCCGGAAATCGACGCGCAGCTGATCGCCGATTCGATCGCGCAGCAGCTCGAAAAGCGCATCATGTTCCGCCGCGCGATGAAGCGCGCGATGCAGAATGCCATGCGTCTGGGTGCCCAGGGTATCAAGATCATGTCGTCCGGTCGTCTGAACGGTATCGAAATTGCCCGCAAGGAATGGTATCGCGAAGGCCGTGTGCCGCTGCATACGCTGCGCGCCGAAATCGACTACGGTTTTGGTGAGGCGCAGACCACCTACGGCATCATCGGCATCAAGGTGTGGGTGTACAAGGGTGATCGTCTGGCCAGCGGTGAAGCACCGACCATCGAAGTGGCGGGCGACGACGAGCGCAACAAGCGCCGTGGTCCGCGTCGTGACGACGGCAAGCCGGCCGGCCGGCCGCGCGCCAAGCGTGCCGACGGTCAGCCGGCGGCGCCGGGTGCTGCTACCAGCGCGCCGAAGCGCGGTGCGCGTACGGCAAAGACTTCGGATGGCGGGGCTGAAGGCGCCGCCGTTTCGGCCGAAAAGGCAGGAGAATAAACATGCTGCAACCAGCACGCAGAAAATATCGCAAAGAGCAAAAAGGCCGCAACACCGGGATTTCCCATTCGCGCGGCACCGCCGTTTCGTTCGGCGAATTCGGCCTGAAGGCTGTTGGCCGCGGTCGTATCACCGCGCGCCAGATCGAAGCCGCACGGCGCGCGATGACGCGTCACATCAAGCGCGGTGGTCGCATCTGGATCCGCATTTTCCCGGACAAGCCGATTTCGCAGAAGCCTGCTGAAGTCCGTATGGGTAACGGCAAGGGCAATCCGGAATACTACGTGGCCGAAATCCAGCCCGGCAAGATGCTGTATGAGATGGATGGCGTCGACGAAGCGCTGGCACGCGAAGCCTTCCGCTTGGCGGCTGCCAAGCTGCCGCTGCAGACCACCTTCGTGGTGCGTCAAATCGGCCAATAAGGGTGAAACATGAAAGCAAATGAACTCCGCGGCAAGGATCAGGCTGCGCTGGCCAAGGAACTCCAGGACCTGCTGAAGGCCCAGTTTGGTCTGCGCATGCAGCTGGCTACGCAGCAGCTCAGCAATACCTCGCAGCTCAAAAAGGTGCGTCGTGATATCGCGCGCGTAAAGACGGTGATGAATCAGAAGGATGCGCAGCAATGAATGATCAAGTGAAACAAGCGTCCAAGCGGACGCTGACCGGCAAGGTCGTTTCCGACAAGATGGACAAGACGGTCACCGTGCTGATCGAGCGGCATGTCAAGCATCCGCTGTACGGCAAGATCATCATGCGTTCCAACAAGTACCATGCGCACGACGAATCGAACCAGGCCAAGGCGGGCGACATCGTCGAAATCCAGGAAGGCCGTCCGATTTCCCGGACCAAGGCCTGGACCGTTACCCGTGTGGTGCAGGTAGCGCAGGTCATCTAAGTTTTGGTTGTAAATCGCTGAATTTGCTGTCATAATCACCGGCTTCGCTGATGTTTGGCGTTGCCGCTTGCCGTCAGGCAGGTGCGCAGCAGGAAATTTCGGAAATCGTCCACCTAAGCAGCGCGGTCCCCAGCGGGGCGGCTGACAGGACCAAGACTGGCCGCAAGCCCACATCGTGTGGATTGGCGGGTTAAGTTGGGAAAGAAAATATCATGATTCAAACTGAAAGCCGGCTCGATGTAGCCGACAACACTGGTGCGCGCGAAGTCATGTGCATCAAGGTCCTGGGTGGGTCCAAGCGTCGCTACGCCGGCATTGGTGACATCATCAAGGTCACCGTCAAGGCTGCCGCTCCGCGCGGCCGCGTCAAGAAGGGCGAAATCTACAATGCCGTGGTGGTCCGTACCGCCAAGGGTGTGCGGCGCCAGGATGGTTCGCTGGTCAAGTTCGACGGCAATGCCGCCGTGCTGCTGAATGCCAAGCTGGAGCCGATCGGCACCCGCATCTTCGGGCCGGTCACGCGCGAGCTGCGCACCGAGCGTTTCATGAAGATCGTTTCGCTCGCGCCTGAAGTTCTGTAAGGGGTCGTCATGAACAAAATTCGCAAAAACGATGAAGTCATCGTGCTGGCCGGCAAGGATAAGGGCAAGCGCGGTGTGGTACAGCAGCGCGTGGACGAAAATCACGTTGTCGTCGAGGGTGTCAATGTCGCCAAGAAGGCCGTGCGTCCGAATCCGATGGCTGGCACGACCGGTGGCATCGTCGACAAGGCCATGCCGATCCACGTGTCGAACGTTGCCTTGTTCAATGCTGCAACTGGCAAGGCGGATCGGGTGGGTTTCAAGACCGTGGATGGCAGCAAGGTCCGCGTGTTCAAGTCCACTGGTGAAGTCGTTAAGGTGTAACAATCATGGTCCGTCTCCAGCAATTCTATAAAGATAAGGTCGTCGCCGATCTGGTGGCCAAGTTTGGCTACAAGTCGGTGATGGAAGTCCCCCGCATCCAGAAGATCACCCTCAACATGGGCCTGTCGGAAGCGGTTGCGGACAAGAAGATCATCGAGCACGCGATGGGCGATCTGACCAAGATCGCCGGTCAGAAGCCGGTGGTGACCAAGGCGCGCAAAGCGATCGCCGGTTTCAAGATCCGCGAAGGCTATCCGATCGGCTGCATGGTCACGCTGCGCGGTACCCGCATGTATGAATTCCTCGATCGCTTCATCACTGTGGCGCTGCCGCGTGTGCGCGATTTCCGTGGTGTTTCCGGTCGTGCGTTCGATGGTCGCGGCAACTACAACATCGGGGTCAAGGAACAGATCATCTTCCCTGAAATCGAGTATGACAAGATCGATTTGCTGCGTGGTCTGAATGTCAGCATCACGACGACAGCAAAGACCGACGAGGAAGCCAAGGCGCTTCTCGCCGCATTTAAATTCCCGTTCAGAAACTGAGGTCGCCATGGCAAAACTGGCACTGATTAACCGTGAACAAAAGCGTGCGGACCTGGTGAAGAAGTATGCCGGCAAGCGCGCCGAGTTGAAGGCAATCATCAACGATCAATCGAAATCGGAAGAAGAGCGTTACGAGGCGCGCCTGAAGCTGCAGCAGCTCCCGCGCAATTCCGCTCCGACCCGCCAGCGCAACCGTTGCGCGATCACCGGCCGTCCGCGTGGCACCTACCGCATGTTCGGTCTGGGCCGTACCAAGCTCCGTGAAACCGCCATGCGTGGCGAAATTCCGGGCATGACCAAAGCCAGCTGGTAATAGGAGAATATGCAATGAGTATGAGCGATCCTATCGCCGATATGCTGACCCGGATCCGCAACGCCCAGGGCGTGCACAAGACCGCCGTCGCAATGCCGTCCTCGAAACTGAAGGTGGCGATTGCCGGCGTCCTGAAGGATGAGGGTTATATTGAAGATTTCGCCGTGTCGCAGGCCGAAGGCAAGTCCGAGCTGAAGATTGGCTTGAAGTACTATGCCGGCCGCCCGGTGATCGAGCGCCTGGAGCGCGTATCCCGTCCGGGTCTGCGCGTCTACAAGGGCAAGAGTGAAATTCCGAACGTCATGAACGGCCTGGGTGTGGCGATCGTGTCGACGCCGCGCGGCGTCATGACCGATCGTAAAGCGCGCGCGACCGGTGTCGGTGGCGAAGTTATTTGCTACGTGGCCTAAGGAGCGCAAGATGTCCCGTGTAGGAAAAATGCCGATCGCGCTGCCGAGCGGCGCCGAAGTCGCCATTACGGCGCAGCAGATCACCGTCAAGGGGCCGCTGGGTTCGCTGACCCAGGCTCTGAATGGTCTGGTCAAGGTGGAAAACAGCAACGGCACGCTGAATTTTGCGCCGGCCAACGATAGCCGCGAAGCAAATGCGATGTCGGGCACGCTGCGCGCGCTGGTCAACAACATGGTCAACGGCGTCACCAAGGGTTTTGAAAAGAAGCTGAATCTGGTGGGCGTCGGCTTCCGTGCCCAGGCCCAGGGCGACAAGCTGAACCTGTCGCTCGGCTTTTCGCATCCGGTGGTGCATCAGATGCCGGCTGGCGTGAAGTGCGAAACGCCGACCCAGACCGAAATCCTGATCAAGGGGATCGATCGTCAGCGTGTCGGCCAGGTAGCCGCCGAAGTCCGTGCCTATCGCGAACCCGAGCCGTACAAGGGCAAGGGCGTGCGTTATGCGGATGAAGTGGTGATCCTCAAAGAAACCAAGAAGAAGTAATAGGGGTTGATGATGGACAAGAAAGAATCGCGTCTGCGCCGGTCGCGTCAAACCCGCGCCAAGATTGCAGAGCTCAAGGTAAATCGTTTGTCCGTGCATCGTACGAACCTGCACATCTACGCCAGCGTCATCGGTCCGGACGCGCGTGTGCTGGCGTCGGCCTCGACCGCGGAAGCGGAAGTGCGCAAGGAACTCGCCGAGGCCTCGGGCAAGGGTGGCAATGTCGCCGCCGCCACTCTGGTGGGCAAGCGCGTCGCCGAAAAGGCGCTGAAGGCAGGGGTCGCCGAAGTTGCGTTCGACCGCTCCGGTTTCCGTTATCACGGTCGTGTGAAGGCGCTGGCGGAAGCCGCGCGTGAAGCCGGCCTGAAGTTCTAAGGAAGAGTCGTCATGGCAAAAATGCAATCGAAGATGCAAAGCGACAAGCCGGATGACGGCATGCGCGAAAAGATGATCGCGGTCAATCGCGTCACCAAGGTGGTGAAGGGCGGCCGCATCATGGGTTTCGCCGCGCTGGCGGTGGTCGGTGACGGCGATGGCCGGATCGGCATGGGCAAGGGCAAGTCGAAGGAAGTCCCGGTGGCCGTGCAGAAGGCAATGGAAGAAGCGCGCCGCAAGATGATCAAGGTGTCGCTGAAGAACGGTACGCTGCAGCACGCGGTGACCGGCAAGCATGGCGCTTCGTCGGTGCTGATGGCGCCGGCCAAGGAAGGTACCGGCGTGATCGCCGGCGGTCCGATGCGCGCGATTTTCGAAGTGATGGGCGTGACCAACGTGGTGGCCAAGTCGAATGGCTCGACCAACCCGTACAACATGGTGCGCGCGACCCTGAACGGTCTGGCCAGCATGAATACCCCGGCGGAAATCGCTGCCAAGCGCGGCAAGTCCGTCGAAGAAATTTTGGGCTAAGGGGATCCTCATGGCGAATACAGTCAAGGTTAAGTTGGTCAAGGGTCTGATCGGTACGCGTCAGACGCACCGCGCGACCGTGCGCGGTCTCGGGTTGCGCCGCGTCAATTCGGTCGCCGAACTGGAAGACACGCCGGCGGTGCGCGGCATGATCAACAAGGTCTCGTATCTGGTGAAAGTGGTGTCGTGAGCCTGGCCTCGCGAACGGAGCAAATCATGGAATTGAATAGCATTCAGCCGGCTGACGGCGCCAAGCACGCCAAGCGCCGCGTCGGACGCGGCATCGGTTCGGGCCTCGGCAAGACCGCCGGGCGTGGTCACAAGGGTCAGAAGTCCCGTTCCGGCGGCTTCCACAAGGTCGGTTTCGAAGGCGGGCAGATGCCGCTGCAGCGTCGTCTGCCGAAGCGTGGCTTCAAGTCGCTGGCAGCGCCGTACAAGGCCGAGATTCGTCTGTCGGATCTGGAAAAGCTGCCGCTCGACGAAATCGACATGCTGGCGCTGAAGCAGGCTGGTCTGGTGCCGGAACTGGCGCGCGTGGTGCGTATCGTACTGTCTGGCGCGGTGACCAGGAAGGTGACGGTCAAAGGGCTGATCGCGACCAAGGGCGCGAAGGCGGCGATCGAAGCCGCGGGCGGTTCGGTGGCGTAAAGCCAGCCCCAACCCGGAGCGATAATTGGCAACGAATTCGAAACTTGCTAAAAGCGCGGCAAGCGGCTTCCCGTGGAACCGCTTGTGGTTCCTGCTGGGTGCGCTGGTCGTGTTTCGCCTGGGTTCGCACATTCCGGTTCCCGGCATCGACCCGACCCAGCTGACCCAGCTGTTCAATCAGAATCAGGGCGGCATCCTGGGCATGTTCAACATGTTCTCCGGTGGTGCGCTGTCGCGGTTCGCGGTGTTTGCGCTCGGCATCATGCCGTATATCTCGGCATCGATCATCATGCAGCTGATGTCGGTGGTGTCGCCGCAGCTGGAGGCGCTGAAGAAGGAAGGAGAGGCGGGACGCCGCAAGATCACTCAGTACACCCGTTACGGGACGCTGGTGCTGGCGCTGTTCCAGGCGCTGGGCATTGCCGTGGCGCTGGAGTCGCAAGCCGGACTGGTGATCGACCCCGGCATGGTATTCCGCTTCACCACGATGGTGACGCTGGTGACCGGCACGATGTTCCTGATGTGGCTCGGTGAACAGATCACCGAGCGCGGTCTCGGCAACGGTATTTCGATCATCATCTTTGCCGGTATCGTGGCCGGTTTGCCGGGCGCGCTGGGCGGCCTGTTCGAACTGGTGCGTACCGGTTCGATGAGCGCGCTGGCAGCCTTGCTGATTTGCGTGATCGCAGCGGCGGTGACCTACGCGGTGGTATTTGTCGAAAGCGGCCAGCGCAAGATTCTGGTCAATTACGCCAAACGCCAGGTTGGCAACAAGATCTATGGCGGGCAGAGCAGCCATCTGCCGCTGAAGCTGAACATGTCGGGTGTGATTCCGCCGATCTTCGCGTCGTCGATCATCCTGTTTCCGGCGACCATCACCAGCTGGTTTACTTCGGGTGACATCACCAATCCGGTGATGCGCTTCCTGAAGGATCTGGCGGCGTCGCTGGCTCCGGGCGAACCGATCCATGCGCTGCTGTACGCCATTGCCATCGTGTTTTTCTGCTTCTTCTATACGGCGCTGGTGTTCAACAGCAAGGAAACCGCCGACAACCTGAAGAAGAGCGGCGCTTTCGTTCCGGGCATCCGGCCGGGCGATCAGACCGCACGCTACATCGACAAGATTCTGATGCGTCTGACTCTGGTCGGCGCGGTGTACATCACCCTGGTCTGCCTGTTGCCGGAATTCCTGATCGCGCGCTGGAAAGTGCCGTTCTATTTCGGTGGTACCTCGCTGCTGATCATCGTCGTGGTGACGATGGATTTCATGGCGCAGGTGCAGAACTATGTGATGTCGCAGCAATACGAGTCGCTGCTGCGCAAGGCAAATTTCAAGGGCGGCATTCCTTCGCGCTGATCGCCCAAGGGATCGAACCGAATGGCAAAAGACGACGTTATCCAGATGCAGGGCGAGGTGCTGGAAAACCTGCCCAACGCAACCTTTCGGGTGAGACTGGAAAACGGACATGTAGTGCTGGGACATATTTCCGGAAAGATGCGGATGAATTACATCCGGATTCTGCCCGGCGACAAGGTTACGGTGGAATTGACGCCCTACGATTTGAGTCGGGCGAGAATCGTCTTCCGTACCAAGTAGCAGTGTTGAATGGCTGGCGCCGGATCATTCCGGCGTTGGATCGCAACAGATCAAGTAATCGAAAGAAGAGGGCAAAAAATGAAGGTGCTCGCATCAGTCAAGCGGATTTGCCGCAACTGCAAGATCATCAAGCGCAAGGGCGTGGTTCGTGTCATCTGCACCGAGCCGCGTCACAAGCAGCGCCAGGGTTAATTAACGTTATTGATCGAGGAATAACGAATGGCACGTATTGCAGGGGTCAACATCCCCAACCATCAGCATACCGTTATCGGCCTGACGGCGATTTACGGTATCGGTCGTCCGCGCGCGCAGGAAATCTGCGCCAAAACCGGCGTGCCGACCACCAAGAAGGTCAAGGACCTGGACGACAACGAGCTGGAAAAGCTGCGTGACGAAATTGGTCAGTTCGTGGTCGAAGGCGATCTGCGCCGCGAAGTCTCGATGAGCATCAAGCGCCTGATGGACCTCGGTTGCTATCGCGGCCTGCGCCATCGCAAGGGTCTGCCGGTGCGCGGCCAGCGTACCCGCACCAATGCCCGTACCCGCAAGGGCCCGCGCAAGGCCGCACAATCGCTGAAGAAATAATCGACGCTGGCAGGATGTTCAGCAGTTGGTTTGAACGTCGGATTCAAGGAAACCACCATGGCAAAAGCCCCGAATAGCAGCGCCGCCGCGCGCGTGCGCAAGAAAGTCAAAAAGAACGTTGCCGAAGGCATCGCGCACATCCACGCGTCCTTCAACAACACCATCATCACCATTACCGACCGTCAGGGCAACGCGCTGTCGTGGGCGACCTCCGGCGGTGCCGGCTTCAAGGGCTCGCGCAAGTCGACTCCGTTTGCGGCCCAGGTGGCGGCGGAAGCGGCAGGCAAGGTGGCGGTCGAATACGGCGTCAAGAATCTGGAAGTCCGGATCAAGGGTCCGGGCCCGGGCCGGGAATCGGCGGTGCGCGCGCTCAATGCGCTGGGCATCAAGATCACCCAGATCCAGGACGTGACACCGGTTCCGCACAACGGCTGCCGTCCGCCGAAGCGTCGCCGCATCTGATGCCGGCGCCGGCATCGCGCCTGCGTTAAACCGTTTGTTGTTGCAGTAAACCGCCCGCCGGTAGCCCTGGCGGGTTTTGTTCTTAAGCCCACCGTCTGGCAGCAGGCAGGCCAGACTAGCGTCTGATGGACCATTCCCGGTCTGATCGGGGCGTCACCAAAGTGTTGAGGGGCAGGGAGTCGACCGCTTGCTGGTGGTAGACGGTCTTGTTCCGCAATGCATAAAAGAAAGGAAACAACGTGGCACGTTATATCGGCCCGAAGGCCAAACTTTCCCGCCGTGAAGGCACCGACCTGTTCCTGAAGAGCGCGCGCCGCTCGCTGGATTCGAAGTGCAAGCTCGATTCCAAGCCAGGTCAGCATGGCCGCACTTCCGGCATGCGCACCTCCGACTACGGCAACCAGCTGCGCGAAAAGCAGAAGGTCAAGCGCATGTACGGCATTCTGGAACGCCAGTTCCGCCGCTATTTCGCCGAAGCCGAGCGCCGCAAGGGCAATACCGGTGAAACCCTGCTGAAGCTGCTGGAAGCGCGTCTCGACAACGTCGCCTACCGCATGGGCTTCGGCTCGACCCGCGCCGAAGCGCGCCAGCTGGTGTCGCACAAGGCGTTCACCGTCAATGGTATCGTGGTCAACATCGCTTCCTATCAGGTCAAGCCGGGCGACGTCGTCGCCGTGCGCGAAAAGGCCCGGAAGCAGACCCGTATCGTCGAGTCGCTGTCGCTGGCCGAACAGGTCGGCATGCCGAGCTGGGTCGCGGTCGATGCCAAGAAGATGGAAGGCACCTTCAAGGCGCTGCCGGATCGCGCCGAGATCGCCAACGACGTCAACGAATCGCTGATCGTCGAACTGTACTCGCGTTAATCCCGCTGCCCCCGCAGCGTGGCAGGGGATGGAGCGGCGCGGCACATGTCGCGCGCCGTCTTTTCCCCTGAATCTTTCCGGGATGACTCCGGCATTCCGTTGCCGTCCCGCCAATGAAGTTATTTTCCATCAGCCTTATCGGTGTAACGAGCCGAGGGTATTGAAAAGGATCATCATGCAAAACAGCTTACTGAAGCCCCGCATCATCGAAGTCGAGGCCTACACGCCGGGTCATGCCAAGGTCGTGATGGAGCCGTTCGAACGCGGCTACGGCCATACGCTGGGCAACGCGCTGCGCCGCGTACTGCTGTCGTCGATGGTTGGCTACGCGCCGACCGAAGTGACGATCGCCAACGTCGTGCACGAATACTCGTCGCTGGACGGCGTGCAGGAAGACGTGGTCGATCTGCTGCTGAACCTGAAGGGCGTGGTGTTCAAGCTGCACAACCGCGATGAAGTGACGCTGACGCTGAAGAAGGAAGGCGATGGTCCGGTGCTGGCTTCCGACATCGATCTGCCGCACGACGTCGAGCTGATCAATCCGGACCACGTGATCGCCCACCTGACCGGTGGCGGCAAGCTGGACATGCAGATCAAGGTGGAAAAGGGCCGCGGCTATGTGCCGGGCAACGTGCGCCGGCTGTCCGAAGACGTCAACAAGACCATCGGCCGCATCATCCTGGATGCCTCGTTCTCGCCGGTGCGGCGCGTGTCCTACTCGGTCGAATCGGCGCGCGTCGAGCAGCGCACCGACCTCGACAAGCTGATCATCAACATCGAAACCAACGGCGTCATTTCGCCGGAAGAAGCGATCCGCCAGTCGGCGCGCGTGCTGGTCGATCAGCTGAACGTGTTCGCCGCGCTGGAAGGCACCGAAGCCGCCGCCGAAGCGCCGTCGCGCGCGCCGCAGATCGATCCGATCCTGCTGCGTCCGGTCGACGATCTGGAGCTGACCGTGCGTTCGGCCAACTGCCTGAAGGCGGAAAACATCTACTACATCGGCGACCTGATCCAGCGCAGCGAAAACGAATTGCTGAAGACGCCGAACCTGGGCCGCAAGTCGCTGAACGAAATCAAGGAAGTGCTGGCTTCGCGTGGCCTGACGCTGGGCATGAAGCTGGAAAACTGGCCGCCGGCCGGTCTCGAAAAGTAATCCTTGCAAGTGGCGCCGCCGGCCGTGCCGGCAGCGCCTCCCCTATCCGCAACCCGTTACCGGCCCGCACCGTCCAGGCGGCGATAGAAGAGCTGGAATCAAACTGAAAAACTGAAAGGAAGCATCATGCGTCACCGTCACGGACTCCGTAAGCTGAACCGCACCTCCTCCCATCGCCTGGCGATGCTGCGCAACATGAGCGTCTCGCTGCTGCGTCACGAAGCGATCAAGACCACGCTGCCGAAGGCCAAGGAACTGCGTCGCGTGGTCGAACCGATCCTGACTCTCGGCAAGACCGACACACTGGCCAACAAGCGCCTCGCCTTCAACCGTCTGCGCGACCGCGAAATGGTGGTCAAGCTGTTCGCCGAACTCGGCCCGCGCTACGCCAACCGCAACGGCGGCTATCTGCGCATCCTGAAGATGGGCTTCCGCCAGGGCGACAATGCGCCGATGGCGTTCGTCGAACTGGTCGATCGTCCGGAAATCAGCGACGCCGCGGACGTCGAAACCGCGGAATAAGCCGGTCCGCACGATTGCACGGAAAAAGCCAGGCAGCGCCTGGCTTTTTGCTTTGTGACTGCCGGGGGCAGTGTTCGAATCACTGAGGATTTTGCATACTCCCTTTGATGCCAACCTGTGACGGGTGTCAAATCTATGAAATTTGATCATACTCCCCGATTTTATTTTGTGCGAGCAATGCCGAACTGTTGCCGGATTTTCCCGATGGAGTCTCCCGGCGTCGTTGCCGGCGTGGCCAAGGAGCCGTGATGACGCAAGCGCTGCTGGTCCTGACCAACCTGCCTGACGCCGCCAGTGCCGAGGCGCTGGCGCACGAACTGGTGCGCCAGCGGCTGGCCGCGTGCGTGAATATCCTGCCCGCGGTAAAGTCCGTCTACCGCTGGCAGGGTGCGCTGGAACAGGCCGAGGAAACCCCGTTGCTGATCAAGACCGGCGCGGCGCGCTACGAAGCGTTGCAGGCGGCGATCCGCGCGGCGCATCCATACGAGGTGCCGGAAATCATCGCGCTGCCGATCGCCGCCGGCCTGCCGGCCTATCTGGACTGGATCGCGCGCGAAAGCGCCGCCGAGGTAAACACCTGACATGAACCGAATGCATCTGCTCCGCACACCCTGGCTGGTGTCGCTGTTCTGCCTGTTGGCCTTGTGGCTGGCGCTGGCGCCGTCGGCGCACGCCGACGACGATTATCTGGAGCCGGAAGCGGCGTTCCGCTTTTCGGCGAAGATGGCCGACGCCCAGACCATCGCGGTCACTTATGCGATCGCCGATGGCTATTACATGTACCGCGAGCGTTTCCAGTTCCGCGCCGACGGCGCCAGCCTTGGCGAGCCGCAAATTCCGCCCGGCCACGTCAAGTTCGACCAGACTTTCCAGAAGGAAGTCGAAACCTATCGCGGCAGCGTCACCATCATGATTCCGGTCGAAGCAGACGGCGCCTTCACGCTGGTGGCCAGCGCCCAGGGCTGCGCCGATCAGGGTCTGTGCTACGCGCCGATGGAGTCGCAGGCCAGACTGTCGAAGAACGGCGGCGGCCTGCTGGCGGCGATCGGCGTGGGTGCCGGCACACCACCAGTTGCCGCGCAGGATACGCCGGCCGCCAACGCCGGCATCAGTCTGGCACCGGCGGCATCGGCGCCGACGCCGGCACTCTCCGCGCCGCTGGAAGAGGGCGAATCCGGTCGCATCGCCGCCGCGCTGCACGGCGGACGCCTGCTGGCGATCCTGCCGCTGTTCTTCCTGCTCGGACTGGGGCTGGCGTTCACGCCGTGCGTGCTGCCGATGGTGCCGATCCTGTCGTCGATCATCGTCGGCGCGCAGGGCAGCCAGAGCGGCGGTCGGGCACGCGGGCTGGCGCTGTCGGCCAGCTATTCGCTCGGCATGGCGGTTGTCTATACCGCGCTCGGCATCGCCGCCGGTCTGCTCGGCGAAGGGCTGGCCGCCAGCCTGCAGAACCCGTGGGTGCTGTCGGCGTTCGCGCTGCTGATGGCGGTGCTGGCGCTGTCGATGTTCGGTTTCTATGAACTGCAGCTGCCGGCGGCGCTGCAGACGCGGCTGGTGCAAGCTTCCGGCCGCCGCCGTGGCGGCCATCTGGCCGGGGTGTTCGCGATGGGCGCGATTTCGGCGCTGATCGTCGGGCCGTGCGTGGCGGCGCCGCTGGCCGGCGCGCTGGTGTACATCAGCCAGACCCGTGATGTCGTGATCGGCGGCAGCGCGCTGTTTGCGCTGGCGGCCGGCATGAGCGTGCCGCTGCTGCTGATCGGCGCCTCCGCCAATGCACTGCTGCCACGCGCCGGCGCCTGGATGGAGCAGGTCAAACGCTTCTTCGGCGTGGTGCTGCTGGCGCTGGCCTGGTGGATGGTGGCGCCGCTGTTGCCGGTGGCCTTGCAGATGGCTGGCTGGGCGGTGCTCGGCATCGGTTACGGCGCCTGGCTGTTGTGGAACGGCGGCAGCGGCTGGCTTGCCAAGGCGTGCGGCATTCTGTTCGTTGCCTGCGGACTGCTGCAGCTGGTCGGCGCCGCCAGTGGCGCGCGCGAGGTCAGCGCGCCGCTGGCGCACCTCGGCGGGGCCGCGCCGGCGTCGGCAGCGGTGCCGTTTGCCCGCATCAAGTCGGGCGCGGAGCTGGATGCGGCGCTGGCGCAGGCCGGTGGCCGCGTGACGATGCTGGATTTCTATGCCGACTGGTGCGTTTCCTGCAAGGAAATGGAAAAGTGGACTTTTTCCGATCCGCGTGTGCAGCAGCAATTCGCCGGCATGCAGCTGCTGCAGGCCGACGTCACCGCCAACGATGCCGACGACCGCGCGCTGCTGAAGCGCTTCGGCCTGTTCGGTCCGCCCGGCATCCTGTTCTTCGACCGCCAGGGCGGCGAAGTGCGGGCGGCCCGGGTGATCGGCTATCAGGACGCGGAAAAATTCCTGCGTTCGCTGCAGCGCGCCGCTGGCGGCTGAAAACCCGCACCGGGTTTTGGGTATATCAAATTGCGCATAAGGAACTTACTTCTCTATCCTTGAATGGCATGAGCTTGGCGGCTATATTGATCGCTGCACAATTTATTTTTGGAGAATGACATGTCTTTGCGTCTCGGTGATACCGCACCTGATTTCGAACAGGATTCCTCGATCGGCAAGATCAAGTTTCACGACTGGGCTGGCGATTCGTGGGTCGTGCTGTTTTCCCACCCGGCTGACTTCACGCCGATCTGCACCACCGAACTGGGTCTGACCGCCAAGCTGAAGCCGGAATTCGACAAGCGCAATGTCAAGGCGGCGGCGCTGTCGGTGGATTCCGCCGAAAGCCACCTGAACTGGATCAAGGACATCGAGGATACGCAAAAGACCGTGGTCGGCTTCCCGATCATCGCCGACGCCGACCGCAAGGTTTCGCTGCTGTACGACATGATTCACCCGAACCAGTCGGACACGGTGACGGTGCGTTCGGTGTTCATCATCGACCCGAAGAAGAAGGTGCGCCTGATCCTGACCTATCCGCTGAACGTCGGCCGCAACTTCGACGAAATCGTCCGTGCCATCGACGGTCTGCAGCTGGTCGACAATTACGGTGTCGCCACGCCGGGCAACTGGCGCAATGGCGATGACGTGATCATCCCGACCTCGATCCAGGACGAAGAAGTGATCAAGCAGAAATTCCCGAAGGGCTACACCGCCGCCCGTCCGTACCTGCGCCTGACGCCGCAGCCGAACAAGTAAATCGCGGATTTTTCCGTCGCCAGCGTCCGTGGAAACACGGGCGCTTTTTTTTTTGCGTGGCGGTTAACGCTGGTCGCGGCGGCGCCGGCCGGAACGGTCTTCCAGGTAGCGCCGGCGGCGGAAGAAGATCAGCATCACCGCGACGATCGCCGCCATTGCCGCCATCGTCAGCCAGAAGCCGGCGCGTTCCTTCAGCAGCGGCATGTCGATGAAGTTCATGCCGAAGATGCCGGTGATCAGCGTCAGCGGCATGAACAGCGCGGTAATCACGGTCAGCGTGCGCATGATTTCGCTGGTTCGGTGCGACATCGCCGAAAAGTGGATCTGCACCGCCGATTCGATCGACGCCTCCAGCCGGCGCGCGTGATTCAGCACCCGCGCCACATGCTCCATCACGTCGTTCAGCCGCACCAGCAGCAGGTCATTGCTGCGGCTCAATGTTTCCTCACCGCTGGTATCGACCAGGTAGTCGCGCAACTCCTGCAGCGCATCGTGCTGCTCCTCGCACAGGTGGTCGAGCTTGCGCAGTTCGAGGCGCGCATCCAGCAGCGCCTGCCAGTCGTTGAACGGCCGCCGCAGGTCGAGCAGCGCGCGCTGCCAGCGGTCGAGCTGGGCGGTCAGCGGCTGGCGCAGTTCCAGGTACTGATCGACCATCGCGTTCAGCAGGCGCAGCATCAGGTCTTCCGCCGAGGTTGGCCGGCGGCCGCCGTCGGCGCGGCCGCGCGCTTCCAGCAGGCGCGCGCGGGCAGTGTCGATGGTGCGGCTGCCGGCGGCGCGCACCGTCACCAGCGCATGGTCGAGCAGCAGAAAGGTCACCGGCACCGTCGCCAGTTTCATCAGCGCCGGCGGAATCCGGCGCGGCGCTTCCTCGGCAGTCGCCGGCAGCGCGCCGGCTTCGCTCAGCGCCAGCTTGCGGAAGACCACGATGGCGTAATCGTTGGTCGAATCGAAGTGGCTCGGATGAGCCAGATTGACGGCGTCGGTCAGGTGTGGGTCGTACAGATGCACGCCGGTGGCGCGGGCGACGGCGGAGCGCCAGGCTTCGGCATCGGCGGCGACTTCGTCGTGGCTGGCGTCCAGCCACAGGAAGCCGTGCGCCGGCAGCGTCTCCGGCACCGCGTCGATGGGCGCGGCCTGGCCGTCACTGATCAGGAAGATATCCATGCAAGGAGGTCGAGGGTTGGCGGAAGCTCAGCCACAGCGCCGCCAGCGAAACGGCGGCGATGGCGGCGAAAGCGGTTTGCGCATTCGCTCCAAGCGCGGTGCCGAACCAGCTGCCGCCGAGCAATACGCCGGCGCTGCTGGCAATCAGCCGTAGCGCTTCGAACAGTGGATAGCGCGGGCGCCGCTCCAGCAGGCCGCCGAGCGTCCACAGGCTGAGCGCCAGCCACAGCGCGTACAGCAGGCTGACAGTGGTCGGCAGCGTCGGGAAAATGACGAGGAAATGGCTGGCGGCGGCCAGCGCCAGCACGAATTGCAGGCCGCAGTACCAGCGTCCGGCGGTCGGCAGCGGCGGGTCGTACAGTGGCCGGCCGATGTCGAAGGCCGGCTTCGGGAAGGCGGCGGCGACTTCCGCCGGCCGCCAGCCGGGCGGCCCCAGCCAGACCTTCAGCTTGTCGCGCCAGCGCCGCGCATGGCGGGCGTCGCGCCACATTGCCAGGTAGACCTCGAGATTGGCCCACAGCGGATTCCAGCTGCGCAGCGGCCCGCGCGTGCCGTACACCGGCGGCTCGTCGTCGAGTTCTTCGACGAAGCTGCCGAACAGCCGGTCCCACAGGATCAGGATGCCGCCGTAGTTCTTGTCCAGATAGATGTCATTGACGCCGTGATGGGCGCGGTGGTTGGACGGCGAGACGAACACCCGGTCGAACCAGCCGAGCTTGCCGATCTGCTGGGTATGCACCCAGAACTGGTACAGCAGGTCGATCAGGCCGACGCCGAGAAACACCTCCACCGGAAAACCGAGCAATGCCATCGGCAGATAGAAAATCCAGCCGAACAGCGCGCCGGTACTGGTCTGGCGCAGCGCGGTCGAGAGGTTGTAGTCCTCGCTCTGGTGGTGCACCACGTGTGCTGCCCACAGCACGTTGACCTGATGCCCCATCCGGTGCAGCCAGTAGTAGCACAGGTCGTACAGCAGCAGGCCGGCGGCCCACACCCACAGGCTGTCGGCCGGCAGCGCGAACAGCGCGATGTGCTGGACCACCCAGCCGTAGATGCCGACCCGCAACAGCAGCAGGAAGGCGCCGCTGACCTGACTGAGGATGCCGAGGCTGATGCTGTTGATGGCGTCGTTGGCGCGGTAGGTGTCGCGCCGGCGCAGGCGGCCGGCCAGCCATTCGATGAAGATCAGCAGAAAGAACACCGGCGTCGCCAGCGTGATGATCTTTTCTTGCATCGCAGTTTCCGGTTCAGCGCGGCGGCGCGGCCACCGAGCGGGCGATCAGGAACAGTGCAGTGTAATAGGTGGACAGGATCCACAGCGCCGAGGCTGGCAGCGGCGCATGGAACTTGTTATAGGCCAGCAGCGTATCCGACAGCAGGAACAGCAGGCCGCCCGCCGCCGCCAGCAGGCTGTCGGGCCGGCGCAGCGCCAGGTGGCGCGAGACCGCCTGCGACACCATCGCCAGCAGGCACAGCATGTACAGCACCACCGGAATCCACAGGACAAACGCCAGCCCCGGCCACAGCACCCACAGGTTGGCGGCGCCGATCAGGAACAGCAGCAACGCCACCGCCGGTGCGCCGAACAGCCGCGTATCGGCGGTCAGCGCGTACAGGAAACACAGGTGGGCCAGCAGAAAGCTCGACAGTCCGAGCAGGAAGCCGCCCGCCAGCAGGCTGTGCGGCAGCATCAGAAAGACGTCGCCGCACAGCGACAGCACGATGCCGGCCAGCACCGCGCGCCGATAGCGCACGCTGACTGGCGCCACGATGCGCCAGGCGCCGAGCAGGATCAGCAGGGTGGCGGCCGGCTTGAACAGGTAATGCAGCCAGATGCGGCTATCGGCGGCGCCGGAACCGAGGATCGTCAGCGCCGCGCACAGCGCGACGGCGGCGGCCCAGGGGCGCCAGTCGGCCGCCACCGCCGTGCCGCGCGCCGCCATTCAGCCGCCGTGGCGCAGCAGGCGCGCGACGTCGCGGGCGAAATAGGTCAATACGCCGTCGGCGCCGGCGCGCTTGAACGCCAGCATCGATTCCAGCATCACCTTGTCGTGCTCCAGCCAGCCGTTCTGCGCGGCCGCCTTCAGCATCGCGTATTCGCCGCTGACCTGGTAGGCGAAGGTCGGCACGCGGAATTCATCCTTGACCCGGCGCACGATGTCCAGATACGGCATGCCCGGCTTGACCATCACCATGTCGGCGCCTTCGGCCAGATCGAGCGCGACTTCGCGCAGCGCCTCGTTGCTGTTGGCCGGGTCCATCTGGTAGGTCGACTTGTTGCTCTTGCCGAGCGTCGCCGAGGAACCGACCGCGTCGCGGAACGGGCCGTAGAAGGCCGAGGCGTACTTGGCCGAATACGCCATGATGCGCGTGTGGATGTTGCGCCGTTCTTCCAGCGCTGCGCGGATCGTGCCGATGCGGCCGTCCATCATGTCGGACGGCGCGACGATGTCGACGCCGGCATCGGCCTGCGCCAGCGCCTGCTGTACCAGGATCGTCATGGTCTCGTCGTTCAGCACGTAGCCGCTGGCGTCCAGCACGCCGTCCTGGCCGTGGCTGGTGTAGGGGTCGAGCGCGACGTCGGTCAGGATGCCGAGTTCCGGGAAGCGCGCCTTCAGTTCGCGCACCGCGCGCGGCACCAGGCCTTGCGGATTGGTCGCCTCGATGCCGTCCGGCGTCTTCAACTGCGGCGCGATCACCGGGAACAGCGCCAGCACCGGAATGCCGAGCGCGACGCAATCCTCGGCCACCGGCAGCAGCTGATCGACCGACAGCCGCTCGACGCCCGGCATCGACGCCACCTGCTGGCGCTGGTTGTTGCCATCGAGAATGAATACCGGGTAGATCAGGTCGGCCGGACTCAGCGTGTGTTCGCGCATCATCGCGCGCGAAAAGGCATCGCGGCGCATACGGCGCATGCGCAGTGCCGGAAAGGCGGCGGGAGCGGGACGGGTCATGGGTTTCTCCAGAAAAATGCGGAAATCGGGCGGAAAAGATGCGCTTTCGTGAAACTTTATTGAAGCCATCCCCTCCTAGCAATAGGCGATTCATTCGTCTCCCGCTTCTCCTCCCTGAGCGGGGCCTGGCGTCCTACGATCAGGCGTTGCTGCCCTGGAGATAATCCCCTTTCTCCAGGGCTTTTTTATGGGCGCGCGGATTCGCCGTCAACCCGGTAGCTCACATACTCCCCTGCATGCCGGCCTGCACCGGGCACCGGCTCTGCAAAGTTGAGACATACTCCCCGTTATTCGGTGGTGCTGGCGGATTCCGGCGCTGGCGTCAGGCCCAGCAGATCGACGATCCGCTGCTGCGCCTCGTCCAGTCCGGTGCGCTTCAGCGACGAAAACAGCTGGGCCGAAAACGGGAACGGCGCGCCGTCGGCATCGACATAGCTGGCCAGCACCGTGCGCGCCTGGCGCAGCGCATCGGCGCCCTCGCTGCGGTTCAGCTTGTCGGCCTTGGTCAACAGGCAATGCACCGGCTTGCCGGACGGCGCGAACCATTCCAGCATCTGCACGTCCAGATCGGTGAACGGCCGGCGCGCATCCATGATCAGCACCAGTGCCGCCAGCTGGCGCCGGCTGCGCACGTAGTCGCCGAGCAGCTCCTGCCAGTGGCGCTTGGCGTCGCCGGACACTTCGGCGTAGCCGTAGCCGGGCAGATCGACCAGCAGCGCGCGGATTTCCTCGACCACCGTGGCATCCTTGCGATGCTGGCCGACCTGGGCGCCGCCGATCGAGAAATAATTGATATGCTGGGTGCGCCCCGGCGTGCGCGAGGCGAACGCCAGTTTTTTCTGGTTGCACAGGACGTTGATCGCGCTCGATTTGCCGGCGTTGGAGCGGCCGGCGAAGGCGATTTCGGGCACCCGGGTGTCGGGCAGATCGCGCAGGCGGTTGACCGTCGTGAAGAAGCGGGCCTGCCAGAGTAGGGACATGGAGAGCGCAGAAAATGCAGGGAGGCAGCGAAAATGCCGGAAAGCTATTGTACAATAAGCGGTTGCGAATTGATGCGTTGCAAAACGCATGCGCCCGGCCCGGCCTCGAAGGGCTTTCGGCCGCCGGCCCCCGATGCGCGGGCCGGACGAAGCGCCGCCGGACAGAATTTTAAAATCAAGTCTCAGGGTGTCTGAATGAATCACGCATTTGTACCGTTTGCACGAAGCCTGTTTGCCGCGCTGCTGGCGCTTTCCGCGCTGGCCCCGGCCCATGCCGCCGACGACAAGAAACCGGACGCCGCCAAGGGCGAGGCGCTCTACAGCAATGGCGACGCCGCCCGCAACATCACCGCCTGCGTCTCCTGTCACGGCGCTGCCGGCGCCTCGACCATCGCGCAGAACCCGAAGCTGGGCGGCCAGCACGCCGACTACCTGCGCAAGCAGCTGGCCGACTTCAAGACGCCGGCGCGCAACAACGCGGTGATGACCGCGATGGCCAAGCCGCTGACCGACGACGACATGCAGAACATCGCCGCCTATCTGGACGCGCAGACCGCCAAGCCGGGCGCCGCCAAGAACAAGGACACGGTGCTGCTCGGCAAGGAAATCTACCGTGGCGGCATCGCCGCCAAGCACGTGCCGGCCTGCGCCTCCTGCCACGGCGCTTCCGGCGACGGCATCCCGGCGCAATACCCGCGCCTGGCCGGCCAGCATCAGGACTACACGCTGGCGCAGCTGACCGCGTTCCGTGACGGCACCCGCAAGAACAGCGTGCCGATGGAAGACATCGCCAAGCGCATGTCGGACGACGAAATGAAGGCGGTCGCCGATTACGTCGCCGGTCTGAAGTAAGCGCCGGCCGGGCAGCCGGCACACAAAAACAATAACAGCGAATCAGGGGAGGGGCGGCCGCGGCTGCCCCTTTTTGCTTTTGCATCAACGGATTGCCATCCTCATATGAACACCACTACCGCCGGGCTGCAGATCAGGTCCCGCCGGCGCGGACTGGCCGACACGGTCGAACTGCTGTCGTCGATGCGCTTCGCCATCAGCTTGCTGTCGATCATCGCGATCGCCTCGGTGATCGGCACCGTGATGAAGCAGAACGAGCCGATGCCGAACTACGTCAACCAGTTCGGACCGTTCTGGTTCGAGGTGTTCGACAAGTTCAGCCTGTACGGGGTCTATTCGGCCTGGTGGTTCCTGCTGATCATGGCCTTTCTGGTGGTGTCGACCTCGCTGTGCATCGCCCGCAACGCGCCGAAGATGCTGGCCGACATGCGCAGCTGGCGCGAGAACGTCCGCGAGCAGTCGCTGCGCAACTTCCATCACCACGCCGAATGGCCGCTGGCGGCGTCTTGCGCCGCCGCCGCGGCCGATCTGGCGGCGCGCATCCGCGCCAGCGGCTACCGGGTCAAGGTGGTCGACAAGGCCGGCGCCACGCTGATCGCCGCCAAACAGGGCGCGGCCAACAAGTGGGGCTACATCTTCGCCCATAGCGCGATCGTGATCATCGGCATCGGCGGCATGCTCGATTCCAACCTGCCGATCAAGTTGCAGGAATGGATGTTCGACAAGGCGCCGTTTTCCGGCAACGGCATCATCGCCGACATTCCCGCCAAATACCGCCTCGGCGTCGGCAATCCGACCTTCCGCGGCAATACCCTGATTCCCGAGGGCGCCTCCAGCAACACCGCCATCATTCCGCAGCAGGACGGCGTGCTGATCCAGGATCTGCCGTTCACGATCCGCCTGAAGCGCTTCGTCATCGACTACTACTCGACCGGCATGCCGAAGCTGTTCGCCAGCGACGTCGTGCTGACCGACCATCAGAGCGGCAAGACACTGGACGCCACCATCAAGGTCAACCAGCCGCTGATCTACAAGGGCGTGGCGATCTACCAGTCGAGTTTCGAGGACGGCGGCAGCAAGCTGCAGCTGCTCGGCTATCCGATGCAGGGCGCCGGCGGCGCCAGCTTCGCGATGAAGGGCGAAGTCGGCGGCGAGACGCCGCTGAAGACCGCCGCCGGCGCCGAATACACGGTCGAATGGTCGGGCTTCCGGCCATTCAACGTCGAAAACATGGCGCGTTCCGGCCAGGACGTGCGCGCGGTCGATGGCAAGAAGAATTTCGACAATGCCTTCGTCGCCGGACTGGACCGACATCTTGGCTCCGGCGCCAGCGGCGCGCAGAAAAAGGACCTGAAGAACGTCGGCCCGAGCGTGCAGTACAAGCTGCGCGACAAGAACGGCCAGGCACGCGAATTCCTGAACTACATGCAGCCGGTCGAGGTCGATGGCAACTACGTATTCCTGGCCGGCGTGCGCGACAACCCGAACGAGGAATTCCGCTACCTGCGGATACCGGCCGACGACGACGATTCGCTGCGTGAATGGATGCGCCTGCGCGCCGCGCTGAACGATCCGGCGCTGCGCCAGCAGGCCGCCGCCGACTATGCCAGGCGCGCGCTGCCGCAGCAGCGCGACGGCGGCGAGTCGATGCACGAGCAGCTGCGGCAATCGGCCGCCAAGAGCCTGGCGATCTTCGCCGGCGACGGCAAGCAGGCCGGCTACCTGGCGGTTTCGCATTTCCTCGAAGGGGTGCCGGCGGCCGAGCAGGAACGCGCCGCCGACATCTTCATGAAGATCCTGAACGGCAGCCTGTGGGACCTGTGGCAGGCGGCGCGCGCGCGCGACGGCCTGGCGCCGATGGCGGCCGACGAGAAACACGCGCATTTCCTGCAACTGGCGGCCAACGCGCTGTCGGATGCCTCGTTCTATCACGCGCCGGTCTATCTGCAGCTGGACGGCTTCGAGGAGGTCAAGGCATCGGTGCTGCAGCTGACCCGCTCGCCGGGCAAGACGGTGGTGTATTTCGGCTGCATCCTGCTGGTGCTGGGGGTGTTTTCGATGCTGTATATTCGCGAGCGGCGGCTGTGGGTATGGCTGAAGCCGGCCGACGGCGGCCCCGGCACGCACGCCCTGATGGCGATGAGCACGCAGCGCAAGACGCTGGATTTCGACAAGGATTTCGAGACCCTGAAAACGCGCCTGCAGCAATCGGCGTAGTCTTGTGGAAGCCGTGCGCAGGCGCGGCGGCCCGTTCGCGGGCCGGATTGAACTGGAGAACGCAATGGAATTGACGCAGTCCCGGCAGCCGATCGGCGCCGCCCCCCAGCCGGCCTATGTGCCGCCGGCCGGCTTCTTCCGCAGCCGCTCGCTGTTCGACTGGCTGTACGCGGCGGCGCTGCTGGCCGGCGCGCTGTTCGCGCTGCACCGCTACGGCCCGTACATGGATTATTACGAAAAGGGCATCCTGCTGGCGGCGGTGCCGACCTTCGCCTGGCTCGGCTGGCACTGGAAGCCGGTGCGCCTGCTGATGCTGGTGCTGGCGGCGGCGGCGCTGGCGGCGATTGCGCTGTACGGCGGCAATCTGGAAATGGCCGAGCGCAGCTTCTTCCTGAAATACCTGCTGTCGAGCCAGTCGGCGATCCTGTGGATGAGCACGCTGTTCTTCCTCGCCACGCTGTTCTACTGGGGCGGCCTGCTGGCGCGTTCCGACTTCGGCGGTGCGATCGGCACGCGCCTGTGCTGGGCGGCGGTCGGGTTCGGCTTCATCGGCATGCTGGTGCGCTGGTACGAGTCCTATCTGATCGGCGCCGACGTCGGCCACATTCCGGTGTCCAACCTGTACGAAGTGTTCGTGCTGTTCTGCCTGATCACCGCGCTGTTCTATCTGTATTACGAAGGGCGCTACCGCACCCGCCAGCTCGGCGCCTTCGTGCTGCTGGTGATTTCGGCGGCGGTCGGTTTCCTGCTGTGGTACATGGTGGCGCGCGACGCCGCCCAGATCCAGCCGCTGGTGCCGGCGCTGCAGAGCTGGTGGATGAAGATCCACGTGCCCGCCAACTTCATCGGCTACGGCACCTTCTCGCTGTCGGCGATGGTGGCGCTGGCCTATCTGGCCAAATCCAGGGGCATCCTGGCCGACCGCCTGCCGTCGCTGCAACTGCTGGATGACGTGATGTACAAGTCGATCACGGTCGGCTTCACCTTCTTCACCATCGCCACCATCCTCGGCGGCCTGTGGGCGGCCGAAGCCTGGGGCGGCTACTGGTCGTGGGACCCGAAGGAAACCTGGGCGCTGATCGTCTGGCTGAACTATGCCGCCTGGCTGCACATGCGGCTGATGAAGGGTTTGCGCGGGCAGGTCGCCGCCTGGTGGGCACTGATCGGCCTGCTGATCACCACCTTCGCCTTCCTCGGCGTCAACATGTTCCTGTCGGGCCTGCATTCCTACGGCGAGCTGTAAAAATTCGCGCGCGATGGAATAAACCTCGTTCGCCGGCTGTTATGCCAGTGTGCCGTCGCCGACGGCACCTCCGACCAACAGTTCATCGAGCGAGGTTTCCATGCAGGCAAAATTCCTTTTCCCGTCCCTGATCCTGGCCGCCGCCATCAGCGGTTGCGCCGCGCTGTCGGCGCCGGCCCGGCCGGCCATGGCCAAGGACGGCGTGCTGACCGACGCCAGCGGCATGACGCTGTACACCTTCGACCGCGACGGCGGCGGCAAGAGCGCCTGCAACGACAAGTGCGCGGTCAACTGGCCGGCGCTGCACGCGCAGGCATCCGACCAGCCGCATGGCGACTTCGGCATCATCACGCGCGACGACGGCAGCCGCCAGTGGAGCTATAAGGGCAAGCCGCTGTACCGCTGGCTGAAGGACCAGAAGCAGGGCGATCGCACTGGCGACGGCGTCAACCAGGTCTGGCACCTGGCGCGGCCGTAAGTCCGTAAGCCCGTCACCGCGCGCCGATGTCGGACTTCGCCACCGATCTGGCATCGCAGCTGCCGCGGCTGCGGCGCTATGCGCGGGCGCTGACCCACGATGCCGCGTGGGCCGACGATCTGGTGCAGGACACGCTGGAACGCGCGCTCGGCCGGCGCTGGCTGTTCCGCTTCAACGGCAAGCTGGTCGCCTGGCTGTATACGATGCTGTACCGGCTGTATCTGAACGACGCCGCCCGCAGGCGCCGGCTGACGCTGGTGCCGCCGGAGCAACTGCCGGAGGCGGCCGACCCGGCCGCCGCCGATCCGGCGCTGCGGCTCGATCTGCGGCAGGCGCTGGCGCGGCTCAGCATCGAGCATCGCTCGGTGCTGGTATTGGTGGCGCTGGAACAGCTCAGCTACAAGGAGGCGGCGGCGGTGCTGCAGGTGCCGGTCGGCACCGTGATGTCGCGGCTGGTGCGTGCCCGCGAGCAGTTGCGCCTGCTGCTGGACGGCGGCGCGGCCGGCGCCGCCACGCTGACGCGGATCAAATGAGATGAGTAGTGAACCCGTGACCGAAGACGATCTGCATGCCTACGCCGATGGCCAGCTGGAGCCGGCGCGGCGCGCGCTGGTCGAGGCGCATCTGGCCGCCCATGCCGATGCCGCCGCCACCGTGCGCGACATTCGCGCCCAGGGCGAGGCGCTGCACCGCGCCTACGACGGCGTGCTGAACGAGCCGGTGCCGGCGCGGCTGACGCGCGCGCTGACGGCGCCGCGCCGGCCGCCGGCATTGGCCGCCGGCATCGTCTGGCTGGCCTGCGGGCTGGCGGCTGGCTGGCTGGCGCACGGCGCGCTGCCGGCGCTGTCCGGCAATGGCGAAGCGGTGGTGGCGGCGCGCTTCGCCCACGACGCACTGCGCGCGCACGTGATCTACGCGGCCGAGCAGCGTCATCCGGTCGAAGTGCCGGCGCAGCAGGAAGCGCAACTGGTGGCATGGCTGTCGAAACGATTGCAGATGCCGATTCACGCCCCGGACCTGAACGCGCAGGGCTTCGCGCTGTTGGGCGGACGGCTGCTGCCGGCCGACGGCATGCCACTGGCGCAATTGATGTATCAGGCCGCCGACGGCGAGCGGCTGACGCTGACCATCCGCAATGCCGGGCCGGAATCGAAAAACACCGGCTTCAGGATCATGGAGCAGAATGGCAATAGCGCGTTCTACTGGATCGACCGCGACTACGGCTATGCGCTGTCGGGCGGCATCGGCCGCCAGCGCCTGCTGGAAGTCGCCAACGCGGTGCAGCGCCAGCTGCAGCCGTAGCCGGACCGAAGAAATGGAGTAATCATGCTGATCAAACGTAACCCCAACGGCCTCGACCGGCCTTTCCCTTCCGAAATCACGCCGCGCGCGCTGTTCGAATCGCGCCGCGCCTTCCTCCGCCAGGCCGCGCTCGGCTCGATCGCCGGCGGCGCGCTGCTGGAGATGTCGCTGCGCCAGGCGTTCGCGCAGCCGGCCGGCGCGCCGAAGCTGGCGGCCGCCGCCAACCCGGACTATGTGGTGATGGACAAGCCGACCGCGTTCAAGGACGCCACCACCTACAACAATTTCTATGAATTCGGCACCGACAAGTCGGACCCGTCGCAGTACGCCGGCAGCCTGAAGACTTCGCCGTGGACGGTGACGATCGACGGCGAGGTGAAAAAGCCGCTGAAGCTCGACCTCGACAGCCTGCGCAAGCTGGCGCCGCTGGAGGAGCGCCTGTACCGGCTGCGCTGCGTCGAAGGCTGGTCGATGGTGATTCCGTGGATCGGCTATTCGCTGGCGCAGCTGATCAAAAAGGTCGAGCCGACCGGCAATGCCAAATACGTCCAGTTCGTCACGCTGGCCGACAACAAGCAGATGCCGGGCCTGCGCGCGCCTATCCTCGAATGGCCCTACGTCGAGGGGCTGCGCATGGACGAAGCCAATCATCCGCTGACGCTGCTGACCTTCGGCATGTACGGGCAGGTGCTGCCGAACCAGAACGGCGCGCCGCTGCGCATCGTGGTGCCGTGGAAATATGGTTTCAAGTCGGCCAAGTCGATCGTTGCGATCCGCTTCATGCGCGAGCAGCCGCGCACCGCCTGGAACATCGCCGCGCCGGAGGAATACGGCTTCTATTCCAACGTCAATCCGCAGGTCGATCATCCGCGCTGGTCGCAGGCGACCGAACGGCGCATCGGCGAGGATGGGTTTTTTACGAAGAAGCGCAAGACGCTGATGTTCAACGGCTACAGCGAAGTGGCGTCGCTGTACGCCGGCATGGACCTGAAGAGGTTCTATTGAAACCGGCCGAACTGCCGAAGCGCGCGTTGCAGCCGGCGTGGTATCCGACGCCGCGCCAGCTCGGCGCGATCAAGACGGCGCTGTTCGTGCTGGCGCTCGGTCCGTTCGCGCGGCTGCTGCTGTTCGCCTTCACCGACCGGCTCGGGGCCAATCCGATCCAGTTCATCACCCGCAACAGTGGCGACTGGACGCTGTATTTTCTGTGCCTGACGCTGGCGGTGACGCCGCTGCGGCGGCTGACGCAATGGCACTGGCTGATCCGGCTGCGCCGCATGCTCGGGCTGTTCACGTTTTTCTATGCGGCGCTGCACTTCACCACCTTCATCTGGTTCGACCACTTCTTCGATCTGCCGGAAATGTGGAAGGACGTGATCAAGCGGCCGTTCATCACGGTCGGTTTCATCAGTTTCGTGCTGCTGGTGCCGCTGGCCGCCACCAGCAGCAACGGCATGGTGCGCCGGCTGGGCGGGCGCCGCTGGCAATGGCTGCACCGGCTGGTGTACCTGATCGCGCCGCTGACGATCCTGCATTTCTGGTGGATGAAGGCGGCCAAGCACGACTTCGGCCAGCCGATCCTGCTCGGGGCGATCGTTGCGCTGCTGCTGCTGGCGCGCATCTGGTGGTGGCTGCGCGGCCGCGTCGCGCCGGCCGGCTGGCGTCGCTGACAACTCCGGCGGTTCTCATATACTCCCCTTGTACCCGGCCTGTGGCGGGCGCCCAGTCTACGAAAAAGACCGATACTCCCCTGTTTATTCGGGGGGCAGGGATTCCAGTGCGAACAGTTCGGCGGCCGTCTCGCGCCGCCGCACCAAGTGCGCACGGGTGCCGTCGACCAGCACTTCGGCGGCCCGTCCGCGCGTGTTGTAGTTGGATGCCATCGTCATGCCGTAGGCGCCGGCCGACATCAGCGCCAGCAGATCGCCGGCTTGCAGCGCCAGTTGGCGTTCGCGCGCCAGCCAGTCGCCCGATTCGCATACCGGCCCGACCACGTCGTAGACCCGCGCCGCGCCGTCACGCGGCGTCACCGGCTGCACGCCATGCCAGGCCTGGTACATGGCCGGGCGCATCAGATCGTTCATCGCGGCATCGACGATGGCGAAATTCTTGTCGGCGCCGTGCTTCAGGTATTGCACCTCGGTCAACAGCACGCCGGCATTGCCGACGATCGAGCGACCCGGCTCGAACAGCACCTTGATCGGCCGGCCGCCGTATTTTTCGGCGCGCCAGGCATCGATGCGGGCGAACAGCCGCGCCAGATAATCGCCGACCGCCACCGGCCGTTCGTCGTCGTAGACGATGCCGATGCCGCCGCCGATGTCCAGATGGGCGATGGCGATGCCTTCCGCTTCCAGCCGGTCGATCAGTTCGATCACCTTGTCCAGCGCCGCCAGCAGCGGCGCGTCGTCCAGCAACTGCGAACCGATGTGGCAATCGATGCCGGCCACCGCGATGTGCGGCAGCGCCGCCGCCGTGCGGTAGCTGGCCAGCGCCTCGTCGTAGGCGACGCCGAACTTGTTTTCCTTCAGCCCGGTCGAGATGTACGGATGGGTCTGCGCATCGACGTCCGGATTGACGCGCAGCGATACCGGTGCGCGTTGGCCGAGCGTGCCGGCGACTTCGTTGAGCCGGTGCAGCTCGGCCACCGATTCGACGTTGAAGCAGGCGATGCCGTGCGTCAGCGCCAGTTGCATTTCCTCGCGGCCCTTGCCGACGCCGGAAAAGATCACCTTGCCCGGATCGCCGCCGGCGGCGATCACGCGCAGCAGTTCGCCGCCGGAAACGATGTCGAAACCGGAACCGGCGCGCGCCAGCAGATCCAGCACCGCCAGATTGGAATTCGACTTCACCGAATAGCACACCAGCGCGCCGCCCTTGCCGCCGCCGTCACGGCCGTGGCGGCGGCAGGCGTCGGCATAGGCGCGGTAATTTTCCAGCAGCGCCGCCTTCGAATAGACGTACAGCGGCGTGCCGAACTGCGCGGCCAGCGCCGGCAATGGCAGTTCTTCGGCGTGCAGCACGCCGTCTCGGTAAGCAAAGTGCGACATGGGAAGGCGGGGTCAGGGTTGGGATGAAGCGGGACGTCCGGCCGCCGGCTGGGCGGGCGCCGGCACGGCGGCGGCTGGCGGCTTCGGTGCGGAAGTTTGCAGCGGCGGCGTCGGCCGCACCGGCATGTACAGCGGGCCTTTCTGGCCGCAGGCCGTCAGCAGACCAACGGCGCCGATCGCGGCGGCGGCGCGCAGCGCGTTCAGGATGCGGGGCGCCGGATCGGAAAAAGACTTCACGTTTAGAATCGCGGTTGAGAAAACTGAGCGGAGTGTAGCATGACGGAATCGGAATTCCTGGCCCGTGCCGAGGCCACGCTGGATGCGCTGGAGAGCGCGCTGGAACGGGCCGCCGACGCCAGCGGCCTGGACCTCGAATGCAGCCGCAGCGGCAACGTGCTGGAAATCGAACTGATCGAGCAGGGCGGCAAGATCATCATCAACAGCCAGGCGCCGATGCAGGAAATCTGGATGGCGGCGAAAAGCGGCGGCTTCCACTACAAGCCGGACGGCGCGCGTTGGATCGACACCCGCAACGGTGGCGAACTGTATGCCGCGCTGGCGCAGGCGATCGCCGCCCAGTCCGGGGTCACGCTGGCGCTGCAGCCGTAAGCCGCGGCCGGCGCCTCAGAACAGTTCGTTCTTCACCTCGTCGCGCGCCTTCTGCTCCTCCGGCGTCAGATCGCTGCCGAAGTCGTTCAGACCGATCGCGGCGACGCCGCCGCCGGGCGGATATTCGGCATAGTAATAGTCGTTGTTGGCTTGCAGCAGCCCTTCCGGCATGCTGCGGTCGACGTTCGGTACGTTCTTCAGGGCGGTCTGCATGTAGCTGATCCAGATCGGCAGCGCCAGCCCGCCGCCGGTTTCGCGGTTGCCGAGGTTCTTCGGCTGATCGAAACCCATCCAGGCGATGCCGACCAGATGCGGCTGGTAGCCGGCGAACCAGGCATCGAAGGAATCGTTGGTGGTGCCGGTCTTGCCAGCCAGATCGGTGCGCTTCAGCGCCATCGCCTTGGCGCCGGTGCCGCGCCGCACGACGTCGCGCAGCATGCTGTCCATCACGAAGGCGTTGCGCGGATCGATCACCCGGTTGGCTTCGTCGCCGGCCTTGTCCGGCTTGACTTCCGACAGCAGGTTGCCGTCGGCGTCGGTGATCTTCGAAATCAGGTAGGGATTGATCTTGTAGCCGCCGTTGGCGAACACCGAGTAGGCGCCGGCCATCTGCAGCGGCGTGACCGCGCCGGCGCCGAGTGCCAGCGTCAGGTAGGGCGGGTTCTTGTCGGCGTCGAAGCCGAAGCGGGTGACGTATTCCTGGCCGTAGCGGGCGCCGATCTTTTCCAGGATGCGGATCGAGATCACATTCTTCGACTTCATCAGGCCGGTGCGCATCGTCATCGGTCCTTCATATTTGGAGTCGTAGTTTTTCGGCTCCCAGCTCTGGCCGCCGGTCTGGCCGGCGGAAAAGACGATCGGCGCGTCGTTGATGATGGTGGCCGGCGACAGTCCCTTTTCCAGCGACGCCGAATAGATGAACGGCTTGAACGACGAACCCGGCTGGCGCCAGGCCTGGCTGACGTGATTGAACTTGTTGCGGTTGAAGTCGAAACCGCCGATCAGCGCGCGGATCGCGCCGTCGTCCGGGCTCAGTGCGACGAAGGCCGACTGCACTTCCGGCATCTGCGTCACGCTCCAGTGGCCGCCGTCCTGGGTCACGCGGATGATCGCGCCGCGCTTGACCGCGCGGTTCGGCGGCGCCTTGGCGCTCAGCAGGTTTGCGGCGAAGCTCAGGCCGTTGCCGCTGATCTCGATTTCCTCGCCGGAGGACAGCGTCGCGCGAATCAGCTTCGGCGTCGCTTCCAGCACCACGGCGGCGACGATGTCGTCGCTGTCCGGGTGGTCGGCCAGCTCCACTTCGATGGCATTTTCCGCCGCGTCCTTGCCGGCCGGCAGTTCCATATAGCCTTCCGGCCCGCGGTAGCCGTGGCGTTTTTCATAGTCCATCACGCCGCGCCGCACCGCCAGATAGGCGGCATCCTGGTCGGCCTTGGTGATCGTGGTGAATACGTTCAGCCCACGCGTGTAGGTGTCGTCCTTGAACTGGTCATAGACCAGCTTGCGTGCCATTTCGGCGACGTATTCCGCGTGAACGCCGAATTCGGAACTGTCGGTCTTGACGTTCAGCTCCTCGTTCCTCGCCTCTTCGTATTGCGGATCGTTGATGTAGCCGAGGTCGTGCATGCGCTGCAGGATGTACTGCTGGCGCGCGCGCGCGCGCTTCGGATTGGCGACCGGGTTGTAGGCCGACGGCGCCTTCGGCAGCCCGGCCAGCATCGCCGCCTCGGCGATCGTGATGTCCTGCAGCTTCTTGCCGAAATAGATTTGTGCCGCCGACGCGAAGCCGTAGGCGCGCTGGCCCAGGTAGATCTGGTTCATGTAGACCTCCAGAATCTGGTCCTTGGTCAGCGTCTGTTCGATCTTCCAGGCCAGCAGCGCCTCGTAAACCTTGCGCTTCAGGGTCTGTTCGCTGGACAGGAAGAAGTTGCGGGCGACCTGCTGCGTAATGGTGGAGGCGCCCTGGCGCGCGCCGCCGGCCATGTTGTGCAGCGCCGCGCGGGCGATGCCGATGTAGTCGATGCCGCCGTGCTCGTAGAAGCGGTCGTCCTCGATCGCCAGCACCGCCTTCTTCATGATGTCCGGCACGTCCTTGATGCGCACCATGCTGCGCCGCTCCTCGCCGAATTCGCCGATCAGCACGTTGTCGGCGGAAAAGATGCGCAGCGGAATCTTCGGTCGGTAGTCGGTCAGCGTATCGATTGCCGGCAGGTTCGGATATGCCATCGCCAGCATGAAGCCGACCAGCAGCGCGCCGCATAGCGCCAGCCCGACCAGCGTGCCGACGATGCCGAAGCCGATGCGCAGGGCCAGGCGCGTGCCCGCTGCGGATTTGGCACGGGACGGATTTTTAGCGGAATCTTGAGAAGCCATGCGCGAAGGGGATGGTGGAATGGGGAGTGGAACGCATTATAGCGGCTCGAAATTTGCGCCAGATTCCGCCGCGGCAGCGTGCCGCTGGGGGCGGATGGTCCGCTTCCGAGTGGGATTTTGGCAACGGATTGGTAAATTACCAGCGGGAAATTTCTTTACAGTTTCGAACGCTTGTTGCTAGGATTTAATGTAACGTTTGACGAGTGCGGCCTAAATATTGGTTTTTTAAAGCCTTTTTTGTAATTTTCGGCAATTTGGCGCCGGCCGACGGTTGGACCGCGGGTTTGCACATGCGTTCCTGATGAGAAATGCCTTCTTCGGAGACACCCCCTTGGCCCTTGATCTTGGATCGTTGATCGGCAAAAGAAATCCGCCGCTGGTCGGGCTGGATATCAGCACCTCCAGCGTCAAGCTGGTCGAGCTGGCGGATGCCGGCAAGAACGAATTGCGGCTGGAGCGCTTCGCCTCCGAACCGCTGCCGCGCGGCGCCGTGGTCGACGGCAATATCGAGAACATCGAGCAGGTTTCGGAAGCGGTGCGCCGCGTCTGGAAGAAAAGCGGCTCGAACGCCAAGCTGGTGGCGCTTGGCATGCCGCCGGCGGCGGTGATCACCAAGAAAATCATCCTGCCGGGCGGTCTGTCCGAGGACGAACTGGAAGTGCAGGTCGAGAGCGAAGCCAGCCAGTACATTCCGTTCGCGCTGGATGAGGTGAGCCTGGATTTCGACGTGATCGGCCCGGCCCAGAACGCGCCGGAAGATGTCGAGGTGCTGCTGGCCGCGTCGCGCAAGGAAAAGGTCGAGGACCGCGTCGCGGTGGCCGAAGCCGCCGGTCTGAAGCCGGTGGTGATGGACATTGAATCCTATGCGGCGCGCGCGGCGGTCGAGCGGCTGACCGCGCAACTGCCGAACGGCGGCCAGGGCCAGATCATCGGCCTGTTCCAGATCGGTACCCAGGTCACGCACATTTCGGTGCTGCTGGACGGCCAGTCGATCTACGAGCGCGAGCAGCCGTTCGGCGGTCACCAGCTGACCCAGGACATCGTGCGCGCCTATGGTCTGTCGTACGAGGAAGCCGACGCCAAGAAGCGCGCCGACGATCTGCCGGATGGCTACCGGCAAGAGTTGCTGGCGCCGTTCCTCGACAGCGCGGCGCTGGAAATCACGCGCGCGATCCAGTTCTTCTTCACTTCCACGCCCTACACCAAGATCGACCAGATTTTCCTGGCCGGTGGCTGCGCGATCATTCCCGGCCTGGTCGAGATCATCGCCGAGCGCAGCAAGATCTCGACCTCGGTGGTCAGCCCGTTCAAGGGCATGCAGCTGGCTTCCGGCGTGCGTGAAAAGCAGTTGCGCAGCGAAGCGCCGGCCTACCTGGTCGCTTGCGGCCTGGCGATGCGGAGGTTCGACCGATGATCAAGATCAACCTGCTGCCGCATCGCGAGGAAAAGCGCAGGCAGCGCAAGCAGGCATTCTTCTCGATGCTGCTGCTGTCGGCGATATTGGGCGGGCTGGTGGTGCTGCTGGTGGGCGGCTTCATCGGCAACCGCATTTCGTCGCAGGATGAGCGCAACAATTTCATCAAGGCAGAAAATGCCAAGCTGGACGAGCAGATCAAGGAAATCGCCACGCTGAAGCAGGAAATCGAGGCGCTGAAGGCGCGCCAGCAGGCGGTCGAGGATCTGCAGGCCGACCGCAACCAGCCGGTCTACCTGATGGACGAACTGGTCAAGCAGGTGCCGGAGGGCGTCTTCCTGCGCTCGTTCAAGCAGAGCGGTCAGCGCATCAGTATCGTCGGTACCGCCCAGTCGAACGAGCGGGTGTCCGAACTGCTGCGCAATTTCAGCAACAACTCGCCATGGCTGGAACGGCCGGACCTGATCGAAATTCGTTCCGATCTGCTCGGGCCGGGCAAGAATGCGCGCAAGGTCTATACCTTCACCATCACCGTCGGCATCAAGCGTCCACGCGACCTGGATGGCGGCGGCGAGACGCCCGCGCCCGCCGCCGCGCCGGCCAAGAAGAAATCCTGAGATGAGAGACGCGTCATGACAGACCTGAAAAATCTGAGCGGCTCGATTGCGGCCCAGTTCCGCGGCCTGGACGGCCGCCATCCTGGCCAGTGGCCGGTGGTGCCGCGCCTGTTGTGCGGCGCCGCCGTGTTTGCCGTGGTGCTGTTCCTCGGCTGGTTCCTGTACTGGAGCGACCAGCTCGATACCCTTGAGTTCGGCGCCCAGGAAGAAGTCAAGCTGAAGGATGCCTACAAGAGCAAGGTGGAGCAGGCGGTCAACCTGGACGGTCTGCGCAAGCAGAAGGTGCTGGTCGGCGAATATGTCGCGACGCTGGAAAAGCAGCTGCCGAACAAGGCCGAGATGGATGCACTGCTGTCCGACATCAATCAGGCCGGTCTCGGCCGCGGCTTGCAGTTCGAACTGTTCAAGCCGGGCCAGGTGGTGGTGCGCAACTACTATGCCGAGCTGCCGATCAACATCCGCGTCACCGGCAACTACCATGACATCGGCGCCTTCACCAGCGACATCGCCAATCTGCCGCGCATCGTCACGCTGAACGAAATGAGTCTGGCGGCCGGCAAGGATGGCGCGTTGTCGCTGGAGGCGATCGCCAAGACCTTCCGCTACCTCGATCTGGAAGAAGTGGCAGCGCAGCGCAAGGCGGCTGCGCCGGCGAAGAAACGGGGAGGCAAGAAATGAAGCGTTTTCACGCGACGCTGCTGCCGGTCGGCCTGATGTTGCTGACCCTGGCCGGTTGCGGCGACGACGGCGTGCCGGAAGTCCGGCAATGGATGGGCGAGGTGCGCCAGAAAGCCAGGGTTGTCACGCCCAAGCTGGCGGCGCCGAAAACCTTCACGCCGTTCACCTACGACAGCGCCGGCCAGATCGATCCGTACAACCAGCAGAAGCTGACGGCCGCTTTCGCCAAGCAGGAGCCGGCCGCCGGCAACGGCCTGAAGCCGGATCTCGACCGGCGCCGCGAACCGCTGGAAAGTTATCCGCTCGATGCGTTGCACATGGTCGGCTCGCTGGAGCGTGGCGGTCAGCACTATGCGCTGCTGCAAGTCGACAAGAGCGTGCTGCGGGCCAGGGTCGGTAACTACGTCGGACAGAATTTCGGCGTGATCACGCGCATCACCGAATCCGCGGTCGAGCTGAAGGAACGAGTTCAGGACGCATCCGGCGAATGGATAGAACGCCCCGCCAAGTTAGAGTTGCAGGAGACCACCAAATGATGGCAATCAAGTACCCGAATCCAGGCATCGGAGCGGGCGCCCGCCGCTTCCTGCGGCAAATCCTCCTGTTCGGCGCCGCCGGCGTATGCAGCCTGGCGCTGGCCCAGGAAAACGCGATCGAGTCGGTCACTGCCAACCAGCAGGGCGCCAATGTGATCGTGCGGGTGGCAATGAAGAATCCGGTCGCCAAGGCGCCGCTGGGCTTCGCCATCACCAACCCGGCCCGCATCGCGCTAGATTTCGCCGATACCGGGAATGCCACCGGCAAGTCGGCTCAGGACATAGGGCTGGGCGACGTGCGCAACGTCAACGTGGTGCAGGCTGGCAGCCGTTCGCGGCTGGTGTTCAATCTGAACCGGCCTCTCAACTATGCCACCGCGATCGATGGCAATGCGGTGATCGTCACCATCGACGGTTCCGGCGCCGTCGCGCGCGCGGTCAACGCCGCCGGCTTGCCGGTGGCGGCCGCCGCGCCTGCGCCGGCGAGCGCATCGTCGGCGATTCGCGACATCGATTTCCGCCGCGGCAGCGCCGGCGAAGGACGTGTGGTAATCGATCTGCCGGACAACCAGATCGGTGCCGACGTGCGCCAGCAGGGTCAGAGCATCGTCGTCGATCTGCTGAAGGCCAAGCTGCCGGATGTGCTGCGGCGGCGCATGGATGTGGGGGATTTTGGTACACCGGTGCGCACCATCACCACCACCCAGCAGGGCGACAACGTGCACATGGTGATCGAACCGAAGGGCCTGTGGGAACACAGCGCCTACCAGAGCGATGCCCAGCTGGCGATCGAGGTCAAGCCGATCACCGAAGATCCGAACAAGCTGACCCAGGGCACGCAGGGGTATCGCGGCGAAAAGCTGTCGCTGAATTTCCAGAACGTCGAAGTGCGCGCGGTGCTGCAGGTGATCGCCGACTTCACCGGCCTGAACATCATCACCAGCGATACCGTCAACGGCAACCTGACGCTGCGCCTGAAGGACGTGCCGTGGGATCAGGCGCTCGACATCGTGCTGCAGGCCAAGGGACTGGACATGCGCAAGAACGGTACCGTGCTGTGGATCGCGCCGAAGGACGAGCTGCTGACCAAGGAAAAGCTGGAGCTGGAACAGAAGATGCAGATCGCCGAACTGGAACCGCTTAAGACCGAAATCTTCCAGCTGAACTACCAGAAGGCGGAGTCGTTCAAGCTGGTGTTCGGCCTGGACGGCTCGGGCGATTCGAAGAACCGCATCCTGTCCAAGCGCGGCAGCGCGGTGATCGACCCGCGCACCAACCAGCTGTTCGTCACCGACATTCCATCCAAGCTGGAGGACATCCGCAAGCTGGTGCAAAAGACCGACGTCGCCTCGCGTCAGGTGCTGATCGAGGCGCGTATCGTCGAGGCTGACGACAAGTTCAGCCGCAACCTCGGCGCCAAACTTGGTTTCGCCGACATGCGTACGTTGCGCGGCGGTACCAGCGGCTATCAAATCAATGGCAACAATCGCCTTGCGCTGACCGGTAATTATCTCGGCGTCGGCGAGCAGACCGGCCAGGCTACCGTGACCGAGGAGAGCTACATCCCGAACACGCAGTTCGTCAATCTGCCGGCGGCCGGCATCAATGGCCTGAATCCGGGCAGCCTGGCGATCAGCCTGTTCTCGGCCGCCGCCAACCGCTTCCTGAATCTGGAACTGAGCGCGCTGGAAGCCGACGGCAAGGGCAAGATCATTTCCAGTCCGCGCGTGGTCACCGCTGACCAGTTGAAGGCGCTGATCGAACAGGGTACGGAACTGCCGTATCAGCAGGCCACCAGCAGCGGTGCCACCTCGGTGGCGTTCCGCAAGGCCAACCTGAAGCTGGAAGTCACGCCGCAGATCACGCCGGACGGTAACGTGATCCTGGATGTCGACGTCAACAAGGACAGCGTCGGCGACGAAACCCGCGCCGGCTTTGCCATCAACACCAAGCACGTCAAGACCCAGGTGCTGGTGGAGAACGGCGGCACCGTGGTGCTCGGCGGCATCTTCCAGCAGACCGAACGCGATTCGGTGACCAAGGTGCCGTTCTTCGGCGACATCCCGCTGTTTGGCAACCTGTTCAAGACCACTGGCCGCACCAACGACAAGACCGAACTGCTGGTGTTCATCACGCCGAAGATCGTTGCGGACAATATTTCGAAACGGCAATAAAAATAAGGCTTAATCAGGGAGCGACATGAATATGAAAAAACAATCGTTGGCCAAGTGGGCGGCGTTCGGCATGGCGGGTCTGCTGGCCGTGGTGCTGGCGGCGTGCGGAGGCGGGGGCGGTTCGCCCGGTACGACAGGTGGCACGCCGTCTCCGAGCGGGCCGTCGACGCCGGGGAATCCGACTACCGCGATGGGCAAGATGACGGTGACGCTGGTGGATCAGAATGGCAATCCGGCCAATCTGGTCAGTGGCGCCAGTGCCTTGCGGGCTAACGCGCTGGTGCTGGACTCGAAGGGCAAGCCCGTGGTCGGTGCGGTCGTCAAATTTTCCGCGGTGGATACCGCGTTGGCGACCGTCAGTCCGGCATCCGATCTGACCGATGCCAGCGGTGTCGCTTCCGCGACGATCAGCGCCGCCAGCACCTCGGCGGCCGGCGCCACGACGATTTCGGCCGATTCCACCTTTGTCGATCCGGCTACCGGGACCGAGGTTTCGCTGGTCGGCAGCGCCAATGTGAAGGTCGGCGCTTCGGCTCAGGCGGCGCCATCGGCGATCGATCTGGTTTCCTACGAGCCGGCCGATCGTTCGATCCTGGTCAAGGGTAGCGTCGGCACTGGCCGCAGCCAGACCGCGCAAGTGACATTCCGGGTAACCGGCAACGGCCAGCCGATCGCCAACCAGAAGGTCCAGTTCGAATTCGTGCCGGCAAACGCTGACCTCAGCTTTGCCAGCAACACCGGCGTGACCGGTCAGGGCGGTGAGGTTACGGCGATCGTCAATTCCGGCGCGACGGTAACGGTTGCCGCCGTGAAGATCACGGTGCTCGATGCCAGCGGCAATCCGACCGCGGTGACCGCCACGTCCGATCAAATTTCGGTGACCAACGATTCCACCAGCATCTCCGGCATTTCGCTGTCTTCCGATATTTATTATCTGGAAGCCGGCAATGTGGACGGCAAGGAAGCGACGATCACAGTGCGGCTGACCGACAAGCAGGGCGGCGTGGTTACCAACGGTACCGCGGTCACCTTCACGACGGATGGTGGCGCGATCATCGGTACCAACAACAGCGCGATGTGCCAGACCACGGACGGCGCCTGCTCGGTCCGGCTGGTCGGGCAGAATCCGCGGCCGGTTGGCGGCATCGCTACCGTCACAGCTTCGGTCCGGGTCGATGGCAGCGTTCAGACCCGCCCCATCCAGATCGCGATGAGCGGTTCGCAGGCGGTCTTTACCGGTGACTTCAATGTCGCCGCGACGGCCAGCTGCGATCCGCAGACCATCACCTTCAATATTGCCGACGTCAACGGTAATCCGCTGCCGGAAGGTTCGAGGCTGACGATCATGACCTCGAAGAATGCCTCGGCAACGATCATTGGCGACACCGTCAAATACAGCTTCCGGGTGACCGGCGGTACGACGCATCAGGTGGAAGTATCGCCAGGTGGCAATTGCGCTGCCGGCGGGCCGAATACCGCTTCGGGCAGCGTTACGATATTGCTGACCACGCCTTACGGAATAGAGTCGACGCAGGTGGTCACGGTGCAATACCGGGCGAACTAGGCGTTCGTCCACCTTATAATGGCCGAAGGATTCCTTCGGCCATTTTTTTATGCGTTCAAACATTTTCCTGGTCGGCCTGATGGGCGCCGGCAAAACCACCGTTGGCCGCGCGCTGGCGAAAAAACTCAACCGCCGTTTCGTCGATTCCGATCATGAGATCGAGGCGCGCACCGGCGCGTCGATTCCGTGGATTTTCGAGATCGAAGGCGAAGAAAGCTTCCGCCAGCGTGAGTCGGAGGTGATCCGCGACCTGTCTGCCGAAGACGGCATCGTGCTGGCCACCGGCGGCGGTGCCGTGCTGCGTGCGGAAAATCGCGCCTTGCTGAAGCAGCGCGGCACCGTCATCTATCTGCGCGCCAGCGTCAACAGCATCCTGCAGCGCACCAGCCGCGACCGCAACCGGCCGCTGCTGCAGACCGCCGATCCGCGCGCGCGCATCGAGGAGCTGGCGCGCGAGCGCGAACCCTACTATCAGGAAGTCGCTGATCTGGTGATCGAAACCGGCCGGCCGAATCTGCAATTTCTGGTGCAGACGATTCTGTCCCAGCTGAATCTGGAGGCGGCGCCGTCCGCCGATGGCCGTTCCGGTCCGGGCGGAGAAAATCCGGCAGGTGCCGGCCAGCAGGCGGCGCCGCTGGTGCTGGAAGTCGATCTGGGCGAGCGCAGTTATCCGATCGTGATCGGCCAGCATCTGCTGGACGATGGCGAGCGGCTGGCGGCGCAGGTGGCCGGGCAGCGCGCGGCGATCGTCACCAATACCACCATCGCGCCGCTGTATCTGGAACGGGTGACACAGGCACTGACAGCGGCCGGCAAGCAGGTGACGCCGATCGTGCTGGACGATGGCGAGGAAGAAAAGAACTGGGCCAGCCTGATGCGTGTCTTCGATACGCTGCTGGCCCAGCAGTGCGACCGCAAGACCACGCTGATCGCGCTCGGCGGCGGCGTGATCGGCGATCTGACCGGTTTCGCCGCCGCGTCCTACATGCGCGGCGTGCCGTTCGTGCAGATTCCGACCACGCTGCTGGCGCAGGTCGATTCCTCGGTCGGCGGCAAGACCGGCATCAATCATCCGCTTGGCAAGAACATGATCGGCGCGTTCTACCAGCCGCGCGCGGTGCTGGCCGATACCGCCACGCTGAACACCTTGCCGGCGCGGGAACTGGCGGCCGGGCTGGCCGAGGTGATCAAGCATGGGGCGATCGCCGACGCCGAATTTTTCGACTGGATCGAGGCCCACATCGGCGAGCTGGTGGCGCGCGACGCCGAGGCGCTGGCTTACGCGATCCGCCGTTCCTGCGAAATCAAGGCCGAAGTGGTGCGCCAGGACGAGCGCGAAGGCGGCTTGCGGGCGATCCTGAACTTCGGCCACACCTTTGGCCACGCGATCGAATCCGGGCTTGGCTACGGCCAATGGCTGCACGGCGAAGCGGTCGGCTGCGGCATGGTGATGGCGGCCGATCTGTCGCGCCGGCTCGGCTACACCGATGCCGCCGCGCAGCAGCGCATCACCGCGCTGGTACGCGCCGCCGGCCTGCCGGTCACGGCGCCCGATCTGGGCGCCGAGCGCTGGCTGCAGCTGATGCAGGTCGACAAGAAGAACGAAGGCGGCGAAATCCGCTTCATCCTGTTGAAGCCGCTGGGCGCGCCACGGATCGAAAGCGTGCCGCACGAGGTGCTGCTGGCGACGCTAGCGGCGGCGATCGTTTGACGATGGACGCGCCGGCTCCGCTCGCGTCGTACGCTGCCGATTCGACCACGTCGCGCGGTCGCCGCTTCGCCGAGCCGGCGCCGGCCACGCGCACTGAATTCCAGCGCGACCGTGATCGCATCATCCATTCGGCCGCGTTCCGCCGGCTCGAATACAAGACCCAGGTATTCGTCAATCATGAAGGCGATCTGTTCCGCACGCGGCTGACGCACAGCATCGAGGTGGCGCAGATTGCCCGTTCGATCGCCCGCAATCTACGGCTGAACGAAGACCTGGTGGAAGCGATTTCGCTGGCGCACGATCTCGGCCACACGCCGTTCGGCCATGCCGGGCAGGATGCGTTGAATACCTGCATGAAGGAGTTCGGCGGGTTCGAGCACAACCTGCAAAGCCTGCGCGTGGTCGATGCGCTGGAGCAGCGCTATGGCGCCTTCGATGGCCTGAACCTGACTTTCGAGACGCGCGAGGGCATCCTGAAGCACTGTGCCCCCGCCAATGCCGCGCGCCTGGGCGACATCGGCCGCCGTTTCCTCGACAAGACCCAGCCGTCGCTGGAGGCGCAACTGGCCAATCTGGCCGACGAGATCGCCTACAACAATCACGACATCGACGACGGCCTGCGCTCGGGCTTGCTGACGGTCGAGCAGCTGGACGAGATCGATTTCTACGCCCGTCACCGGTGCCAGGCGGAGGCGGCGTTCCCCGGCATTGGCGGCCGGCGCGCGATCAACGAGACGGTGCGGCGCATGATCAACGCGCTGATTCTGGATTTGATCGATACTTCGCGCGCGCGCATCGCGCAGGCGCGGCCGGACAGCATCGACGACGTGCGGGCGGCAGCGCCGCTGATCGCCTTTTCCACGTCGATGAGCGAGGAGGCGGCGCAGTTGAAACGCTTCCTGCGGCAGAACCTGTACCGGCACTATCTGGTCAATCGCATGACCAGCAAGGCGCGCCGCATCGTCACCGAACTGTTCCAGGCTTTCCTCGACGAGCCATCGCTGCTGCCGCCCGACTACCAGGTGGCGGCCGGCGCCGATCGGCAGCAGCGGCAGGCGCGCCAGGTGGCCGACTACATCGCCGGCATGACCGACCGCTACGCGATGCGCGAGCATCGGCGGCTGTTCATGGTGGACGAAATTTGATCGCCGGGGATCACCGAGCGTCCGTGGCTCAGGCGCTGCGCAAGATATACTCCCCAAGGTGCGCCGCTGTCGCGGGCGACACGCCTGCGAAAAAACCACATACTCCCCTGTTTTTCGCGGGTTAGCGTAGCGTCCGGAGTGGATGGGCGTTGTCCGGCCACGCCGGCGCGAAGAAGCGCTCCACCATCTCCGGCGTGACTTGCTCCAGCGCCGCCGGCTGCCAGCGCGGCGCATTGTCCTTGTCGACCACCAGCGCGCGCACGCCTTCCAGCACTTCGCCGTGTTCGAAGCAGCGCCGCACCATTGTCCGCTCCAGCCGCAGGCAATCGGCCACCGACAGACTGGCGGCGCGCCGCAGCTGTGCCAGCGTCACGCACATCATCAGCGGCGAGCGTTTCTGCATCAGCGCCAGCGTCTGTTGCGCGAATGCGCTGTCGTCGGCCGCCAGCGAGGCGCTGATCGCCGCCACGCTGTCACCGGCGAAGTGGCGGTCGATCGCCGCGCGCTGGCGCGCCAACCGGCAATCGTCGATGCCGGCGCCGGCCTCGAACGGTTGCGCGAACCGCTGCACCGCATCGCGCAGGTCGGTGTCCGGCGCGGTTTCCAGCAGCGCCATCAGCGCCGGCATCTGCTCGCTCGGCACGAACAGGTCGGCCAGTTGCGCATACAGCGCGTCGGCGGCGCCGACGGTTTCGCCGGTGACGCCGAGATAGGTGCCCAGTTCGCCCGGTGCGCGCGACAGGAAAAAGCCGCCGCCGACATCCGGGAACAGGCCGATGTTCACCTCCGGCATCGCCATTTTTGTGCGCTCGGTGACGATGCGCAGACGGCAGGACGGGCCGGCCTGCGCCACACCCATGCCGCCGCCCATCACGATGCCGTCCATCAGCGCGATGTACGGTTTCGGGTAGTGGTGGATCAGATGGTTCAGCGCGTATTCCTCGGTGAAGAAATCTTCCAGCAGCGCGCTGCCGCCGCGTGGCGTCGCCAGACCGGCGTCGTGGAAGAAGCGAATGTCGCCGCCGGCGCAGAACGCCTTTTCGCTGCCGCCGCGCACCACCACCGCCTGCACCGCCGGATCGTCACGCCATGCCAGTAGTGCCTGCGTGATCCGCCGCACCATGTCGAGCGACAGCGAATTGAGCGCGCGCGGACGGTCCAGCGTCAGGAAGGCGGTGTGGTGATGGATGCGGGTCTGGATGAATTCGCTCATGTCGTCAGGATCGGGGAGTGATGAAGAAACCGCGCGATGATAGCAACAGAAATTGAAAAGGGCGCCAGATGCGCCCTCGTGATGGTGTTGCGGCAGGAAGCTCAGGCAAGCGCCGGCGGTTCCGGCAGATGCTTGATGGCGCTGTGCTGGTGGTCTTGCAGCTTGGCCTTGTACTTCAGAACCTGCCGGTCCAGCTTGTCGATCAGCAGGTCGATCGCTGCGTACAGATCATGGGCGATGCTTTCGACGTGCAGGTCCTTGCCGCGCACGCGCAGATTCACTTCCGCCTTCTGGCTCTTTTCCTTTTCGGAAATCCGGTCAACCGTGAGAATGACGGCGATGTCGATCACGTGATCGAAATGGCGCTTGATGCGTTCCAGCTTGCTTTGCACGTAGGCGTGAATGGCGGGGGTCAGTTCGATGTGGCGTCCACTGATGGTGAGATTCATACAGCGCTCCTATGGTTGGTGTCGCTGGCGGTTCGCAGCGTATCCGCATCCGAATGCACTGGCTTCGGCGCCGGAACACAGCAACGCACAAACTGCAATACAACTTGCTACCAACAAAACTACCAGGCCTTGCGCAGATTTACCGGGGGGATTTTCAGGGCTTCGCGATATTTGGCGACCGTGCGGCGCGCGACCACCATACCCTGTTCTCCCAGCATGTCCGCTAACTTGCTGTCAGAGAATGGATTTTTCGGATCTTCCGCTCCTATCAATTGCTTGATGAGTGCTCGAATCGCGGTGGAGGATGCCTCACCCCCGGCCTCGGTAGCGACATGGCTGCCGAAGAAATATTTCAATTCGAACATCCCATGCGGGGTTAGCATGAATTTCTGGGTGGTGACGCGAGAGATTGTGCTCTCGTGTAGACCCAGTGTATCAGCTATTTCGCGCAAGACAAGGGGGCGCATCGCGACTGCGCCGTGCGAAAAAAAATTCCTTTGCCGATCGACAATTGCCTGCGAGACACGCAGGATCGTGTCGAAACGCTGGCGCATGTTCTTGATCAGCCACCTGGCTTCCTGCAGCTGCGTGGTCAGCGAACCTTCGCCCTTGTGCTGCTTCAGGATGCTGGCGTACAGCGAATGCACGCGCAACCGTGGAATCACTTCCTGGTTCAGCTGCACTTGCCAGCCGGCGCTGGTCTGTTTGACGATCACGTCCGGCACCACGTAGTCCGAAGTGTCGGCGGCGAATGGCGCACCCGGATACGGATTGCAGCGGCGGATTACCGCCTGGGCTTCGCGCAGATCCTCGTCGTCGCAGTCCAGCGCCTTCTTCAGCTTGTTGAAATCGCGCTGGGCGAACAGCGGCAGATGCGCCTCGACGATCCGCAGCGCCAACCGCCGCGTGACCAGCGGCACTTGCGGCAGGCGGCGGATCTGCAGAGCCAGACATTCGGCGGCGTCGGCCGCGCCGACGCCGGGCGGGTCGAAGCTCTGCAGCATCTTCAGCGCCACCGTCAGTTCTTCCAGTTCGATGCCCAGTTCCGCCGGCAGGCGCGCGTGGATGTCGACCAAGGGTTCTTCCAGATACCCGTTGTCGTCCAGCGCCCCGATCACCAGTTCCAGCAGCGCGCGATCGCGCGGCGCATGCACGCTCAGCTGCATCTGTTGCAGCAGGTGATCGCGCAGGCTGGTGTGTTGCGCCTCCAGCTGCGGGCGGGCGTCGTCGTCTTCCGGCGCCTTCGAGGTGCGCGGGGCGTCGTCGAAGCTCCATTCGCTTTCGGCGGCGGGCGCTTCGCCGGCCGGCTCGTCGGTGTCGCCGGCAGCGGGAGCTGCATCGGCATCCGGCCGTTCGGCCGGGCTGTCGCCGGTCGCTGCCACGGTTGCGGATCCGCTGCTGGCCAACGCACCGTCGGCCAGCAGCCGCACCGAATGGTCGAGCGGATCGTCGATACGTTCCAGCAGCGGGTTCTCGGTCAGGATCTGTTCCAGTTCCTGGTGCAGCTCCAGCGTCGACAGCTGCAGCAGGCGGATCGATTGCTGCAGCTGCGGCGTCAGCGCCAGATGCTGGGAAGTGCGGAGTTGCAGGGTTTGTTTCATGCGCGGGCGCCGACCTCCTACATGCGGAAGTGTTCGCCGAGATAGACGCGCCGCACCGATTCGTCGGCGATGATTTCCTCGGGGCTGCCGTTGGCCAGCACCGCGCCCTGGTTGATGATGTAGGCGCGGTCGCAGATGCCGAGCGTTTCGCGCACGTTGTGGTCGGTGATCAGCACGCCGATGCCGCGTTCCTTCAGGAAGCGCACGATGCGCTGGATTTCGATCACGGCGATTGGATCAATGCCGGCGAATGGCTCATCCAGCAGCACGAAGCGCGGATTGGTGGCGAGCGCGCGCGCGATCTCGACGCGCCGCCGTTCTCCACCCGACAGCGACAGCGCCTGACTCTCGCGCAACTTCTCGATCTGCAGTTCGGTCAGCAGGCTGTCCAGGCGCGCATCGATTTCCTGTTTGGGCAGGGGCCGATCGTCTTCCCGCTGCAATTCCAGCACTGCGCGGATATTGTCCTCGACGCTGAGCTTGCGGAACACTGACGCTTCCTGTGGCAGATAGGACAGGCCCAGCGTGGCGCGCCGGTGGATCGGCAGATGTGAGATGCCGACGCCGTTCAGGCGGATTTCGCCGGCATCCAGAGGCACCAGTCCGACGATCATGTAGAACGACGTGGTCTTGCCGGCGCCGTTCGGGCCCAGCAGGCCGACGATTTCGCCGCATCCGACTTCCAGCGAAACGTCGCTGACGACCTGGCGCGGGCCATAGCTTTTTTGCAGGCCGCGAACGATCAGGGTGTTGTCGGCCATGTCATTGCGCCTTGCCGTCGTTGCGCGGCTGAATCACCGCCTTGATGCGACCGGCCCCCGGTTTGCTGGCACCGCTGGTGGTGTTGTTGACCGAATAGAACTCGGCGCGGCTGTCGTAGGAAATGAATTCTCCGGAAACCTCGTCGGTCACCTTGGTGCCTTCCAGGCGTCGGACATGCGCCTTGGCAAAGAGCTTCACGATTTCGGTCTTGCCGTCATATTCCATCCGCTCCGCCTCACCTTCGACCCACAGGTCGGGACCGCCATCGCGTTTCTGGCGGAAGGTTGCCAGTTGGCCCGGCGCCGCGTACAGCGTCGCCGACTGGTAGCCAGCCGGATCGGTGGTCACCACCATCTTGCCGGCCTTCATGGTCAGTGTGCCGCGCGTCAGCAGGACCTGGCCGGTGAAGGTGTTGATCTGCCGGACGTCGTCGTAGTCCATCTGGTCCGCTTCGACGTTGGTCGGCTTTTCGGAATCAGCCTTTTCGGCGTGCGCGCTGCTGATTGCCGCCAGATTCAGCACCAGCAGTCCGAGCAGTAAGAGTCGTGTCATCAAGTTTTCCATTGTAGAGTGGCATCAGGGCCGGCCATTGGCGTGCAATAAGCACCGGGCGCCGCATTCAGCGCGCGCGCGGAGGATAGGTTCCCTGCACCCGCTGGTTCAGCCGAAATTCGCGCGTGGCATTGTTGGCGTACATGCCGACACCGTTCAACCTCGACTTGTCGAGTACCAGGCGGACCGGCCGGTCGGTTTGCACCACGTCTTCGTCCGGCAGCACCAGCAGATATTCGGATTGCAGATGGAAATATTTCGCCATCGGCGTTGCCGGACGGTCGACGTTGACGTCGCCGTACATGTGGATCTTCGAATTGTCGTCCTCGATTCGCGCCCGGTCGGCGTGGATCGTCATCGGCGGCTTGTCCTTGTCTAGGCGGTGTAGCAGCGGATGCGTGATTTCCGACGAATCGTCGAGCGGATAGTGGGTCAGCTTGTCTCCCGAAATCCGGTAGAGCGGCTGGCCGCTTTCCGACATTCTGGTAAACGTGAAATTGTCGATGTAGTAATCAGGGGCGCTGCGCGCCGCGCCCGGCGCCGAGGTTTCGGCGGCCTTGCGCGACACTTCCAGCAGCCAGAAGCTGCCGAGCGCCAGACCGGCGGCCAGTGCCACCAGCAGCGGCATCCGGAACCTGTTTGCCTTCGGATCGCTCATGTCAGGAAGGCGGCCAGCGCCGCATCATACTTGCCTTGCGCGCGCAGGATCAGGTCGCATATCTCGCGCGCTGCCCCTTGCCCACCGGCTGCCTGCGTGACGTAGTGCACGCGCTGGCGCACTTCGATGTGCGCGTTCGGCACGCTGGCGGCGAATCCGGCGCGCAAAAGGATCGGCAGGTCGATCACGTCGTCGCCAATGAAGCCACATTGGTGGGCCGCCAGCCCGGTCTTGTCCAGCAATTGTGCGAATGCCGCGCGCTTGTCGTGTACGCCTTGCTGCAGGTGGGCGATTCCGAGATCGGCTGCGCGCCGTGCCAGTACCGGCGACTGGCGCGCGCTGATGATTGCGGTGGCGACGCCGGATTGCTGCAACAACTTGATGCCCTGGCCATCGAGCACGTTGAATACTTTCAGGCATTCGCCGTCGGGGCCGTAATACAGGCGGCCATCGGTCAGGATGCCGTCGACGTCGAAAATCATCAGCCGGACGTCGGCCGCACGCGCGGCTACTGCCGCCGGATCGCTGATAGTCACCATCAGATGACCTTGGCCCGGGTCAGGTCGTGGATGTGGAGCGCACCGACCAGCTTGCCTTCGGCATCCGCCACCAGCAGCTGGTTGATGCGGAACTCCTCCATCAGACGCACCGCATCCACCGCCAGTCGGTCGGCGCCGATCGTGCGCGGATGCGGATGCATCACCTCGGCGATGGTCAGTCGGGTGAAATCCTGCACCTGTTCCAGCAGGCGTCGGAGATCGCCGTCGGTGAAGACGCCAATCGCCCGGCCGTCGTCGTCGACGATCGCGGTCATCGCCATGCTCTTGCGCGAGACTTCGACCAGCGCGGCAGACAGCGAGACGTCGGCCCGTACCGCCGGTACCGCATCGCCCTGCCGCATCACGTCGCGCACATGCGTCAACAGGCGGCGGCCAAGCGCGCCGCCGGGATGCGAGCGGGCGAAATCGTCGGCGCCGAAGCCGCGGGCATCCAGCAGCGCAACGGCCAACGCATCGCCCAGCGCCAGCGTGGCGGTCGTGCTGGCGGTCGGTGCCAGATTCAATGGACAGGCTTCCTTGTCGACGCCGACGTTCAGATGGACATCGGCCAGCAGCGCCAGGCTGGAGTCGTCATTGCCGGTCATTGCGATCAGGCCGGCGCCCATGCGCTTGATGATCGGTACGATTGCCAGCAGTTCCGCCGCTTCGCCGGAATAGGAAATGGCGATCAGCACGTCGCTTTCGGTAATCATGCCGAGATCGCCGTGCGACGCTTCGGCGGCGTGGACGAATAACGCCGGCGTGCCGGTGGAGGCAAGTGTGGCGGCGATCTTGCGGGCAATATGGCCAGACTTTCCGATGCCCGACACCACCACCCGGCCGCGCCCCGACAGCAGCAATTCGATGGCACGTGCGAACGGTGTGTCACTGCCGTCAGGCAGGCGTGCCCTCAGGCCCAGCAAGGCATCGGCCTCGATCTGCAGCGTCGTGCGCGCCAGCTCGATCGCCCGTTGCGCGCGTTCGGAAGCCGGTTGAGCACCGTCTTTTACGTTCGGAAAAGTCATCGGGAAAGTATAAACGAAATGGTCAAGCAAAAAATCTGCCAGAACATGTCAGGTGAGGGCTCCATATGTTGCGGGAGGGCGTGCTAAATATTTGCGTTCGAACGCTTGCCATCATTCCGACACGTTTGATATAGTTCGCGTCCCGTTTGCGAGGGGCTGTCTGGAAGGGCGGTTTTTGGTGATGGGGAGAAGGAAGTGGGGGGGGAGTTGGTGGTATTGGAAGGATTGGAATTTGTCACTGATCTGTAAAAAAAGCGGTTGACGGGTTTCAGAAAGTACCGCATAATCTCGTTTCTCTGCTGCTGACAAACAAAACGATTTGACGGCGGCGCTCTTCGGTAGGAAGAAGGGCGGAAGTTCAGGTTCTTTAAAAAATTAACAGCCGATAAGTGTGGGCGTTTGATGGAAGCGCACCGGCGATTCTTCGGGATTGCTGGATGACTTAAAACATTAAATGCTCGCAAAGAAATATAGGTAAGTTCGCAAGAACGAACCTGTCAGTATTTTGAGTGAGCGACGGTTCTTCGGAACTGGCCAGAG
>Ga0222424_100210_pt1 | contig 52668 bp, 50 predicted proteins | sample 2B2ome_FD_182468 | JGI IMG/M metagenome (GOLD analysis project Ga0222424, IMG submission 182468) | Enriched microbial communities from leaf-cutter ant dump, University of Wisconsin, Madison, United States - 2B200A (version 2) | ecosystem: Environmental > Terrestrial > Nest > Insects nest > Nest... | reverse complement strand
GTGGCGGCTGATGCCTGCTTTGCGTACCTCTTGGCTTTGGCAATCTGGGCAATTTAATTCCATGCCCACGAGCATCCCTCAGTTTGGGGGAGCATTCGTATAAAGAGATACTTTTTTAGCAATCCCCCTTTTGGGCCTCCAGCGCTTGCCAGTCAAGCGCGGGCAGCTATCGAATCAGAAGCATTGCAGAATGGCGCCATGACCGCCGCCGCCTCCAATCCCCGCTACTGGCTCATGAAGTCCGAGCCCGACGAATGCTCCATCGACGACGCCCTGGCCGCGCCCGGCGCCACCGTGCCCTGGACGGGCGTGCGCAACTACCAGGCGCGCAACTTCATGCGCGACGAGATGCGGGTGGGCGACGGCGTGCTGTTCTACCACTCCAGCTGTCCCGAGCCGGGCATCGCCGGCATCGCCCGCGTGGCCTCGGGCACGCGGCCCGACCCAACCCAGTTCGACCCGGAGTCGTCCTACCACGACCCCAAGTCGCCGCCGGACGCGCCGCGCTGGCTGCTGCTGGACGTGCAGGCGGTGCAGAAGACCCGGCTGATGCCGCTGGCCGAGATGCGCGCCCGGCCCGAACTGGCCGGCATGCGCGTGCTGCAGAAGGGCAGCCGCCTGTCCATCACGCCCGTCACTCCCGAAGAATGGGAGGCCGTCGTGCGCGCGCTGGCCTAGGCTGCCTTGTCCACGATGCGGTTGCGCCCCAGGTGCTTGGCACGGTACAGGCGGCGGTCCACCTCTTCCAGAAAGCGCACCGGGTCGTCGCGCTCGGACGGGATGATGGTGCCCGCGCCCACGCTCACCGTGAGCATCTGCCCCACTGCCGACGCGGCGTGCGGGATCTGCGCCTTGAACACCGCCTGCCGGCAGCGCTCCGCCACGGCCCGCGCCGCCTGCGCATCGCTGGTGGGCAGCAGCAGCACGAACTCCTCGCCGCCGTAGCGCGCCAGGAAGTCGGGCGGCCGGTGCACGGCGCCGGCCAGTGCCTGGGCCACGCGCTTCAGGCATTCGTCGCCCTCCACGTGGCCGTAGTGGTCGTTGTAGTTCTTGAAGAAGTCCACGTCGAACAGCAGCAGCGACAGCGGCCGCACCTCGCGCCGCGCCTCCTGCCATTCGCGCTGCAGCACGGCGTCGAACTTGCGCCGGTTGTTCACGCCCGTGAGGCCGTCGTGGAACGACAGGTCCTCCAGCTCCTGCTGCAGCAGCATGAGCCTCTGCTCGCTGTGCTTGCGCTCGGTGATGTCGAACATGAAGCCCACCAGCGCCTCGACCTCGCCCGCGGCGTTGCGCACCACGTGCACCACGTCGCGGATCCACACGTAGCCGCCGCCGGCCGTGAGCGCGCGGTAGTCCGCCTCGTGGTCCACGCCGCACTGCGACTGCGATATGCAGAAGTTGACCACGCGATCGCGGTCCTCCGGGTGCATGCGCTCGGCCCAGTCCTGCACCGTCACCCAGCTCGACGGGCTCCAGCCCAGCAGCTCCTCGATCTGCGGGCCGATGTAGGCGAAGGTGGCGCTGGCCCAGTCGATCTTCCAGGGAATGGCGCGGGTGGATTCCAGCAGGGTGCGGTACAGCGTGCTGTCGGGTTCGGACGGATTCATGGCGCAAAGTGGGCAATGGGCCTGCAAGGCGCCCAGCATAGCGGGAAGCCGTCCGGCATGCCTGCGGGAAAACGGGGCATACCATAGGGGCAACACCACCTGACGCCGCCCTATCCCCATGCGCAACATCCTCGACTTCAGCTCCTGGCACGCCCTGCTCACCACCGCCATCGGGCTGCTGCTGGCCACGCTGCTCATGGTGGGCATCCGGCTGGTGTTCATGCAGACCATCCAGCGGAGGCGCGAGCGCGAGAACCGCCAGATCAACGAGCGGCTCAAGACCCTGATCGCCGCCTACAAGACGCTGGGCGGCTCGTTCACCGGCCAGCTGCTGGTGAGCCCGTTGCACATGCGCGACCTGCGCGATGCGCAAGGGCCGGAACAGGACGAGGCCGCCTCCACGGGCAGCGAACGCCAGCGCCGCGTGCGCGACGCGGTGGAGGCCGCCCTGTCCGACGTGATCCTGCTGGGCACGCAGGAACAGGTGGCGCTGGCGGTGCGCGCGGCGCAGGACATGGTGGAGGGCCGCAGCATCGAGACGGCGGCGCTGGTCGTCTCGCTGCGCCAGTTCATCCGCGAGGCGCTGGACCTGGACCCGCTGCCCGAATCACTGGCCGTGCCGCGCCAGGGCCCGCTGCGCCCCGGCAGCGCGGGCGGCTCGGGGCGTGGCGGCGCCGCCAATGCCGGGGCGGGCGGACGCGGCGGCGGCAGCGGTGGTGGTGGCGCAGGCATGGGCGCGGGCGGCGGCATGGGGGCGATGGCCCTGGGCGCGGGCGCGCACCACGCCGCCACGGCGGAGCCCCCGGCCGAAAACGGCGGCTAACCGCCGCGCCGCTTGCGCGCCGGCTCCGGCGCCGCGAGTTCTCCCGCCGCGGCCGCCTGCATCAGTTTGCGGAACGACGGGCATTCCATGTGGCGCGGCGCCGGGCAGACGGCTGCGTGGCGCAGGCCGTCGCTCATGGCCTGCAGGCGCCGCACGGTGGCATCGATCTGGTCGGCCTTGGCGCTGAGCTGGGCGCGGTCGATGTCAGGCTGGCCGTCGGACGCGAACATGGCGGCGATCTCGTCCAGCGAGAAGCCGGCCACGCGGCCGAGCGCGATCAGGGCCAGTTGGTCCAGCACCCGCGCGTCGAACATGCGGCGCAACCCGTGGCGGCCGATAGAGGCGATCAGGCCCTTCTCTTCGTAGAACCGCAGGGTGGATGCGGCCACGCCGGAGCGCCGGGCCACTTCGGCGATATCGAGCACAAAAACCTCTTGACCTCAGGTTGGCTTGAACTTCCATGGTGCCCTGGAAACCGGCACCTGGTCAACAAAACCCGTGCCTTTCATTCTTGCGCGACCAAGGCACTCACTGCGCGACGGGTGAGCGGTGCCACGACAAGGACCACGGGAAACGCCACCAGCCACGCAGTGACCCAGCCCGCCGTCCACATGCCGATGAAACCTGGCGCGAGGCCCGTAGCGCGGTAGGTGGCAATGCCCGAGACGAGCAGCGACATCAGCCCCGAGAGGATGAAACCGAAGAGTGCGGGCGCGAATTTCCTGGGGAACATGGGTTCAAGCCTCTGCAGTTTCGGGTTGCTGCGCTGTCGCGTTGACGCGCAGCAGCGTGTTGACAAAATTCCGGCCGAACATGCGGGCGGTTTTGACGTCGCCCGGAACGAACGCATCGGCCGGCGCCGAGTGGCCCGCCTGCGCCATCAGGCCGGACCATGAGCCCAGACGATTGGCCGCTTCGTCGTAGGGCACGCCGCCGTGCTGCTCTGGCAGGATGGGGTTACCGACCCACAGCATTCCGTGCTGCATCGCAAACACGAACATCGACATCAGCGTGGACTGCTTGTCGCCGGCGGGCAGCGACGACACGGTGAAACCGGCGGCCAGCTTGCCCTTGAGCCCTTGCTGGCCCCAGAGCCGGCCCGTGGCGTCCATGAACGACTTGAATGGACCGGAAACACCTCCGAGATAGGTCGGGGAGCCCAGGATGAAGCCATCGAAATTGACGAGGTCATGGGGGTGCGTGGCCATTTCCTCGGCCTCGATGAGGTGCGCTTCAACGCCTTCGACCTGCTGCGCACCCTCCAGAACGCTGCGGGCGATGTGCTCGGTGTGCCCGTGGGCACTGTGGTAGATGATGGCCAGTTTGGTCATGCGTGTTTCCTGTTGGGATGGCGGACTTCTCTGCAAGCGCGCTCGTCATCGTGAAGTCCGTCCGATGTGAGGCGGGTTGGGAAATGGCAGGGCCAGTTCCCTTAAAGCCATGCGGTACGGTCAGTGGATGAGCGCTGCGATAGCGGCTGCAGCCAGGTACATGCCCACGCCGAACACCGCGTGATTGGCGAGACTGCGGGCACAGTTCCTCAGCGGGGTCGGCGTCCTGGACGCCGCGAACCCCGATCCCATCGCCGGCTGCATCACCAGCAGCGGCATGGCAACGGTGGCCACCCCTGTCAGGAGCGCCGGAATGAAGGTCGGCTTCTGCACCCAGGCTGCCCCTTGCAAGGCCACCAGCATGGCGGCGAAGGCAACGCCGACCGCGTAGTGCGTGGCCCAGCCGATGGCCAACTCGCGGCCCACCGGCTCGGCCTTGGCGATGGACGGGTGGCGGAACGTGCCGCGGGCCATGTGTCCGACCCAGCGGCCGATGAGCGCGAAACTGCCCGTCGGTACGCCGAGCCGCTTCAGAGCGGCCAGCCACAGATCCAGCACGGCGGTGGCGCCGACCCCGATGAGCAGGACGTTGACGGATTCCTGAGACGTGAACATGAAGGCTCCTTTTGCAGTTCGGTGTGATGCGGCAAAAGGACTCTAAAAGTTCAAGTCAACTTGAAGTCAAGGGGGTCGAGAGTGAATTTCAAAAAATATCCGGGACCTGGCGGCCTCGGCTGCCGGAGCCTGGCTACGGCGCCGTGGCCGGAGCGAGTTCGGGCGCGCGGTAGGCCAGCACCTTCAGCGCCCGCTCCGGGTCCACATCCGCGAACACGGACGGGTTGGGCACGCGCTCGATGAAGGCCAGTTCCGGCGCCAGTTCGCGCACCAGGTCCTGCAAAAAAGCCGTGCCCAGCTCGGGCGCGTTCAGGCACAGCAGCGCATGGCCGCCCGGCACCAGCAGGTCGGGCAGGCGGCGCAGCAGGCGCGCGTAGTCCTTGGTGGCGACGAAGCTGCCCTTCTGGTAGCTGGGCGGGTCCACGATGACCAGGCCGTAGGGACCGCCGCGCGTGATCTTGCCCCAGCTGCTGAAGATATCGTGCGCCAGGAAGCTCGCGCCCGTGGCGATGCCGTTGAGCTGGTGGTTCTGTTGGCCGATGGCGATGGCGCCGTGGCCCATGTCCACGTTGACCACCTGTTTTGCCCCGGCCTGCAGCGCCACCACCGAGAAGGCGCATGTGTAGGCGAACAGGTTGAGCACCTTGAAGCCGTAGCGGTCGCCGCTGCGCGCCGCGGTGTGGCCGCGCACCCAGCGGCGGCCCTCGGCCATGTCGAGGAACAGGCCGTGGTTCTGCCCGCGCAGCACATGCACGCGGTAGCGCGCGCCGTTTTCCGTGACCACGTGCGGGTCGGGCACGGCCCCGGCCATCAGGCGCGTGTCGCTGCGGCCCCGGTCGCCCCGGTGCTGGAAGATCCAGTTCAGCGGTTCCCCCGGCGCCAGCAGCGCCCAGCGCGCCTGCAGGGCGGCGCCGATGGCGGCGAGTTCGTCCTCCGTGGCGGGCGCGAAGCTGGTGAGGATGAACACGGGCGGGTAGGCGTCCAGCGCCCACTGCTCGCAGCCCGGGTGCAGGCCGCCCCGGCCGTGGAAGATGCGGCAGGCATCGGTGGGCAGGGGCATGGCGGCGATGGCGTCGAGCAGGGCTTGCATGGGAAGGGGTGAAAAGATGTGAATAAAAATGGCCGCCAGCGCTTGATGCACAAGCCCCAGTAGCTACTGAACCGACAGCACTACGATGGATCCCGCTCCAGCCACCGCCGGCGCGTGGTGCGCAAGCGGAAGCGCTCGCGCCAGGCGCCGGGCGTCACGCCGGCGAGGCGCGTGAACACCTTGCGGAAGCTGCCCGTGTCGCTGTAGCCGCACTGCTGGGCCACGTCTTCCACGGTGAGGTAGGTGGTCTGCAACAGCGCCTGGGCCTGGGCGATGCGCAGGCCGTGCAGGTAGTCCTGCGGGGTCTGGCCGTACACCTGGGCGAACCAGCGCAGCAGGGTGCGCGGGCTGGTGGCAGCCGCGCGGGCCGTGGCCTGCAGGCTGTAGGGCTCGTTGCGGTGGGCCTGCAGCCAGCGCCGGGCCTGCTCCAGGCTGCCCGCGCCCATGGGCGAGCCAGTGGGGGTTTCCATGCCGGAGGGGGCGGTCAGCTGCCGCTCGGGGTCGAACAGCAGCACGTGCGACGCGGCCTGCGCCAGCTCGGCCAGGGGCGTGGAGCCGAGCAGGTCCAGGAAGGCCGGCAGGGTCTCCTGCAGCGAGGCCGTGGTCCAGACCGCGCCGTCGCGCTGCCAGGGCCGGTCGCGCTGCCACTGCACCTCGGCGGGTTCGCCCTGCCGCCCGCTTTCGGACTGCAGCAGCATCGAGGGCGCGAACACCCAGGGCAAGGCGGCCTTGCGCCCCGCCAGCAGGCCGCAGTCGGCCAGCAGGCTCGACCCGTTGAACAGCGCGACCACCCGCCCGCCCCCGGCGATGTGGGCGCGCAGCAGCGCGCCGAAGTGGCGGCTGTAGCGGCTGGAGACCTCGCGCAGCTGCGGCCCCGTGGGCACCAGCCAGCCGGGGAGCACGATGACGTCCAGCGCGCCGTCCGACTCCGCCGAGGCGGGCATGGGCGGCGCCATGGCGCCCTCTTCCCCGGGCGCCTGCCCCGGCATCGCCAGCCAGCGCCAGCGCAGCGGCGGCCGCGCGCCGCCGGGCCGCATGGCGGCCAGCGTGTTCATGGCGCGCAGCACATCCACGGCCGCGGCCGCCGTGCTGGCGATGCTGTCGCGGCCCCACAGAATGCCCACATTCAGGACGCCCGCGTTCGCGCGGGCTGGCGGGGAAGAGCGGGGCTGGGGCATGGCGACGATCTTGCCACCATTTGTGGCCGTATCGCCACCACGCGGCCACCGGGCCGGGCCGTAGCATGGCTGCGCTTCGCCCTCTACCTACAACCACCGGAGACACACCACCATGCCAAAGACCCTGGGCCTCAGCGCCGCCTTTTCCGCCGTGGCGGCCGCCAGCGCCGCCCTCTTCCTGGCCGGCTGCGCCGTGCAGCCCGGCGCCGCAGGCGGCGACCGCAGCGTGACCATCCAGCGCACCACCTACGGCATTCCGCACGTCACCGCGCAGAACCCCGAATCGCTGGCCTACGGCGTGGCCTATGCCTATGCGCAGGACAACGTCTGCATGACGGCCGACACGCTGGTCACCGCGCGCGGCCAGCGCAGCAGCACCTTCGGCCCCAAGACCATCGGCCTGCTGGGGCGCCGCTACATCCCCAACGAGCAGATCGACCTGTTCATGGCCGCGCACATGGACGACGCCGCGCTGGAGCGCGCCTGGAGCGGCACCAGCACCCAGACCCAGGCCATGGCGCGCGGCTACGTGGCGGGCTACAACCGCTACCTGGCCGACAACGCCGCCCGCCTGCCCGAGGCCTGCCGGGGCAAGCCCTGGATGAAGCCCATGACGCTGCCCGAGTACCGCCGCATGGCCGAGGTGGTGGCGGTGCAGGCCGGCATCGCCGCGCTGGCCGACGGCATGCTGGGCGCGCAGCCGCCCCAGCCCAAGGCAGCGCAGGCCTCCGCCCCCGTGGACCTGGCCGACGCCGCCCAGGCGATGCGCGAGCTGGGCCTGCTCGACTCGCCCCTGGGCTCCAACGCCTGGGCCTTCGGCAAGGACGTGACGGCCAACGGCAGCGGCATGCTGCTGGGCAACCCGCACTTCCCCTGGAGCGGCCCCAACCGCTTCTACGAGCTGCACCTGACGATTCCCGGCCAGATGGACGTGATGGGCGTGAGCATCGGCACCTACCCCATGGTCTCCATCGGCTTCAACAAGGACGTGGCCTGGTCGCACACCGTCTCCACCGGCAAGCGCTTCACGCTGTACGAGCTGGCGCTGGACCCGGCCGATCCCACGGCCTATGTCGTGGACGGCAAGAGCGAGAAGATGACCTCGCGCACCATCGCCGGCCGCACGCTGTGGTCCACCCGCTGGGGCCCCCTGGTCGTCATCCCGCGCGCGGGCCTGACCTGGAACGCCAAGACCGCCTACGCCCTGCGCGACGCCAACGCCGGCAACACCCGCATGATGGACACGGCCCTGGCCTTTGCGCGCGCCCGCTCGGTGCAGGACCTGCACAAGGCCCAGGCCAACCTCGGCATGCCCTGGGTGAACACCCTGGCCGCCGACCGCAGCGGCACCGCCATGTATGCCGACATCAGCGTGGTGCCCGACATGGACGCCGCCCAGCTCGAACGCTGCGCGCCCAGCAAGCCGGCCGCCGCCCTGCGCAATGCCGCCGGCCTGATCGTGCTGAACGGCGCGCGCGCCGACTGCGCCTGGCAGCGCGACAGCCGCTCGCCCGTGCCCGGCCTGATCCCCATCGAGCGCATGCCCGTGGCCTTCCGCAGCGACTGGGTGCACAACAGCAACGACAGCTACCTCTACACCCACCCGGGCCAGAAGTGGGGCGACGTCTCGCCCCTGGTGGGCGATGCCAGCGTGCAGCGCCCGCGCACGCGCGCGGGCCTGGTGGAAATTCCTGAAATGCTGGGCCGGGGCAAGGTCACGCTGGCCGCCATCCAGGACCAGCTGTTCCAGAACCGCAACTTCATGGCCTCGGTCATCGTGCCCGACCTGCTGGCCGCGTGCGCCAATGCACCCACGTCCGAGTCGCGCGACGGCTGCGCGGCCCTGAAGGTCTGGAACCTGCGTAACGACGTGGACGCGCGCGGCGCGCACCTGTTCCGCGAGTTCTGGCGCACCGCCCGCAGCATTCCAGGCGTGTACCGCGTGCCGTTCGACCCCAAGGAACCCGTGGCCACGCCCGCCGGTTTGAAGATGGCCGACGCCGACACCGCCGCCAAGGTCTGGGCCGCGCTGGACGGCGCGGTCAAGGCCGTGCGCGGCGCGGGCTATGCGCTGGACGCCACCCTGGGCAGCGTGCAGCGCCCCGACATCACCGAGGAAGCCATCGCACTGCACGGCGGCGACGAGATGGAAGGCGTGCTGAACAACCTGGGCCGCCAGGAGCCCGGCCCCATCACGAACCGGGGCCTGCGCATCGACTACGGCACGAGCTACGTGCAGACCGTGACCTTCGACGCGCGCGGCCCGGTGGCCCAGGCCATACTGACCTACGGCCAGTCCACCGACCCGGCCTCGCCCCATGCCAATGACCAGCTGCGCGCGTTCTCGGCCAAGCGCTGGCACAGCCTGCCCTTCCATGCGGAGGACATCGCCCGGCAGCGCATCGGCGAGCCGCTGACGCTGGTGCGGCCCTGATACCGTCACGCAAAGGCAGTACAGTCGCCTCCTTCTTTCTTGAAAGGATTACCTCCATGCTCTCCATCCTCGGAACCATCGTCGTCGGCTTCATCGTCGGCCTGATCGCACGCGCCGTGAAACCGGGCGACGACAAGCTGGGCTGGATCATGACCACCGTGCTGGGCGTGGCGGGCTCGCTGGCCGCCACCTACGCGGGCAGCGCCATGGGCTGGTACGCGCCCGGCCAGCCGGCGGGCTGGATCGCCTCGGTCGTCGGTGCCGTGGTGCTGCTGGTGATCTACGGCCTGGTCAAGAAAAAGGCATGAAAATGGCCTCCAGCGCTTGCTGGTAAAGCGCTGGCAGCTATCGAACCAGAAGCAAAAAGCGCAGCCTCGGCTGCGCTTTTTTTGTTCAGAGGGTGATGCCCGTCTCGCGGATCACCTTGTCCCACGTCCCCACTTCCTGCGCGATGCGCTGGCGCGCGTGAGCCACGCTCTCGGTGGCCACGTCCACGCCCAGGCCGGAGAACCGGCTGTTCACCTCCGGCTCGCGCAGCACGGCGTTCAGGTCGGCGTTGAGCTTGTCCACCACGGCGGCGGGCGTGGCGGCCGGCGCGGCGATGCCGAAGATGGAGACCACGTCGTTGCTCATCTTCACGCCCTGCGCGGCCATGGTGGGCACGCCGGGCAGCGCAGCCACGGGGCTGGGGCCGGCGATGGCCAGGGCCTTGATGCGGCCCGTCTTGAGGTTGTTGATGGCGGTGGTGGTGTTCACGAACATGGCCTGGATCTGCCCGCCGATCAGGTCCGTCACGCCGGGCGTGGAGCCCTTGTAGGGCACGGCCAGCAGGTCGGTGCCGGTGGCACGCTTGAACATCTCGCCCGCGATGTGCTCCAGCGAGCCGTTGCCCGTGGTGGCGATGGACAGGTGGCCCGGCTTGGACCTGGCGAGCTGGATGAACTCCTGCAGCGTGTTCACGCCCAGGCCCGCCGGCACGATGAACACGTTGGGCAGGTAGCCCACGATGGCCACGTGCTGGAAGTCCTTGAGCAGGTCGTAGCCCATGGTGGCGCCCATCAGCTTCTGGTTGATGGCGTAGGTGGTCAGGGCCGTCATCAAAAGCGTGTTGCCGTCGGGCTTGGCCTTGGCGACGTACTGCGCGCCGATGTTGCCGGAGAAACCCGGCTTGTTGTCCACGATGACGGGGTGGCCGCGCCGCGCGGACAGGCGCTGCGCCAGCACGCGGGCCATGGCGTCCAGCGAGCCGCCGGGCGGGTAGCCGACGATGATGGTCATGTCCTTGGACTGCGCGTGCGCGGCCAGGGGCGCGGCGGCGGCGCTGAGCAGGAGCTGGCGGCGGGAGAGGATGAACGGCATGGCGGATTCCTTTTTTCGTCAAGCGGGAGAAAGAGCAAGCGAGCGCGCCAGCGCACGCGCCGGGAGGGGTTCGGGTGCCTGGAGCTGGCCGAGCAAGGCGCGGGCGCGCGGCTCGCCCAGCACCGGCGTGGCGCAAGCCAGGAACTTCGCATCGTGCTGCGCCGGGGACAGCGGCATGCTGGGGTGGCCCAGCGGCTTGGCCTGGCGCTGGCGCCACACCTCGCGGCCGCCCTGCAGCACCACCAGTTCGGCGTAGTCGCCATTGCCGGGCGGGAAGCCCTGCCCCGGCGCCACCTGGATGCGCTGCGCCCATGCGCGCAGGCCGGGGCGCTGCAAGGCCGCGTCGGAGAAGTCCGCGATGCCCTGCGTGCCCTCCTGCGCGGCCACGGCCACGCAGTATTCGATGTGGAACTTGGCGGCCAGGCCGCTGGCGGGCCAGTCCTCCCGGCCGCGCGCGGCCTGCAGCCGTTGGCTGATGCCGCAGCGCAGCTCCAGCGCATCGGCGGGCGCCAAGAGGCCCTGCGCGCGGGCCTGCAGCACCATGTCGATGAGCGCGTGCATCAGCGAGCAGGTGGGGTATTGCTTGTAGACGATGCCGGGGGCCAGCACCTCGAAGGTTGCGCCCAAGTCCTGCAACGCGCGGGCAGCATCTCGGCTGTCGTCGCAGAACAGGTGCAGGAAGCCTTCGTGCCCTTCCAGCGCGACGGGGCTGGCCGTCATGCCGCCGGCGGCCAGCCGCGCGGCCAGCACGCCGTGCTGGGCGGCCAGGCCGGCGTGCAACGCCTTGGTCATGGTGCCGAAGTTCACGCGCAGGCCGCCGGCCATCGAGGCCGCGATGCCCAGCGCATGCGCGGTGCGCGCGGCATCGAGCCGCAGCAGCCAGGTGCAGGCAGCGGCCGCGCCCACGGCGCCCAGCGTGCAGGTGGTGTGCCAGCCGAGCTGCGAATGCCGGTCGTTGACGCTGCGGCCCAGGCGCCCGGCCACCTCCACGCCCGCCACGTAGGCGGTGACGAGGTCGTCGCCGCTGGCGTCCACCAGCTCGCCCACGGCCAGGATGGCGGGCACCACCGGCGCCGAGGGGTGGCCGCGCATCGACTCGTGCGTGTCGTCCAGCGCATGGGCGTGGGCGGCGCAGCCGTTGATGAGGGCGGCATCGCCCACGTCGGCGCGCTGCGCGCTGCCCCACAGCGTGCAGGTGCCGTCGGCATGCGCCTGCGCGGCGGCGATGCGGGCCACGGCGTCATCCGCGCCGGCCAGCGCGCCGCCCAGGCAGTCGGCGATGGCGCAGCGCGCCGCCTGCCGCGCGGCGGGCGGCACGCCGCCATGGCGCAGCCCGGCCACGAGGGCGGCCAGGGCCTGGGTGAGCCCTCCTGCGCTCATGCCGCGCCGCCCTCGGGCAGCCACGCGGCCACGTGCTCGTCCATCTCCTGCAGGAAGTGCTCGATGCCGTGCCCGCCCGTGCTGCCGCGCAGCGCCTGGGCCACGGCGGCCGCGCTGGCGCGGGGCACCACGGCCACGCCCTCGGCACTGGCGCAGACCACGTCGCCGGGGCTGATGACCACGCCGCCGCAGGCCACGGGCACGTTGACCTCCGCCGGGCCGAACTTGGGGCCCGAGTGCGGCGAGACGGCCAGGCCATAGACCGGCAGGCCCTCGGCCTGCGCTTCCTGCACGTCGCGCCAGGCGCCGTGCACCAGGAGGCCCGCCATGCCGCGCACGTCGCGGGCGTACTTGAGCAGCTCGAAGCCGCCCATGCACCACTGCGTGAAACCCTGCCCGTCCACCACCAGCACGTCGCCCCGGCCCACGGTGCGCACGGCGGCCATCACGCCCAGGTTGTCGCCCGGCGGGCACTTGACGGTGAAGGCCGGGCCGCACATCGGCACGGCCGTGGCGGTGAGCGGGCGGATGGACGGGTGGCAGGTGTACATGCGCCCGGCCAGGTCGCTCACGCGGGTGACGTCGGCCGCCGCCAGCGCGGCCACGTCGGCGGCGGCGGGCCGCTCGAAGTCGCGGCGGAAGATGAAGGGCGTGAGCGGCTTTTTCCAGCGCCGGTCGGTGGGGTTGGGGGTCGACATGGTTCGGGACTCCGCAAGCAGTTTTATTGCTGTCTGTGCGGCATTGTCCCGAGCATCCCCCTGGTGCGAAAGCGATGATTAATGATTGGTTGATCAGCCAGATTAATCAACTGGACAGGTCGGCGGCCACCTCGCCCAGCAGCCAGCCGCGCAGCGCCGCCACGGCGGGCGCGTCCTGCCGGGCCTCGGGGCAGACGAGGTGGTAGCCGCGCGTGCCGGGCAGGCCCTGAGGCGCCAACTGCACCAGCTCCCCCCGCGCGATGCCGCCCGCCACCAGGAAGCGCGGCAGCAGCGCCGCGCCCAAATGGGCCTGCACGGCCTCCAGGATCATGTTGAAGCTGTCGAAGCGCGGTCCCTGGAAGGCGTTGGCGGGCTCCACCTGCACGTGGGCGAACCAGTCCTGCCACACCGAGGGACGCGTGAACTGCTGCAGCAGCGTGGCGCGCGCTAGGTCGGCGGGTGTGCGCAGGCCCAGCAGGCGCTGGTAGTGCGCGCTGCACACGGGGCGCATGTCCTCGTCGAACAGCGGCGTGCACACGGCGCCGGGCCACGAGGGCTCGCCGTAGTGGATGGCGGCGTCGAACAGCGGCTCCGCGTCGAAGTTGAACGGCGCGCTGCGCGAAACGAGGTTCAGGTTGATGTGCCCGTGCGCCGCGAAGAACCCCGGCAGGCGCGGCACCAGCCACTTGACGGCGAAGGTGGGCACGGCGGCGAGGTTGAGCAGCTCCTGGTCGCCGCTGGCCATGGCTTGGTGCGTGACCTCGCCCAGGTCGCGCAGGATGCGGCGCACCTCGCGCAGGTAGCGCTCGCCCGCGCTGGTCAGCAGCACGCGCTGGCGCACGCGGGCGAACAGGGCCACGCCGAGCTGCGCCTCCAGCAGGCGCACCTGCTGGCTCACGGCGCCCTGGGTGAGGTGCAGTTCGTCGGCCGCGCGGCGGAAGTTCAGGTGCCGCGCGGCGCACTCGAAGGCCGCGAGCGTGGCGGTGGATGGCAGGCGGGTGCGCTTCAAAGGGGCTGTATTCATGGTCAAATCGGCCTCCAGCGCTTATGTGGCAAGCGCTGGCAGCTATCAAATTCAGAGTTTCACGGCCCCGCTTTCGCGCAGGTGCGCCACCAGCGCGGCGGCAAAGCCCGACAGTTGCGCGCCGCGGCGCACGCAGATCTGCAGGTCGCGCCGGGCCCAGGGCTCGTCCAGCGCCACCACCACGGGCGGCTCGGCCAGGCCCGCCACCTGCAGGGCCGCGCCGCGCGGCACCAGGCCGATGCCCACGCCCGCACCCACCATGCGGCAGACGGCCTCGAAGCTGCGCACCTGGATGCGCACGTCCAGGTGCCGGCCCAGCGCGGCGGCGGCGTTCATGGTGAAGGTGTGGATGGCCGAGCCCGCGTGCAGCATCACGAAGGGGTGGTCCAGCACCTCGGCGAAGCCCACTTGGGCCTGCCCCGCCAGCGCGTGGTCGGCCGGGACAATCAGCACCAGCCGGTCCTGCCGGTACGGGGCCAGCTCCACGTCGGCGCCCACGCCGCTGTCAGCCAGCACGCCCAGCTCGATCTCGCCGCCCGCCACGGCCACGGCAATTTCGGTGCTGGTGCGCTCCTCCAGGCTCAGGCTGACCTGCGGGTGCCGGCGCAGGAAGCCCGCCAGGTCGTCGGGCAGAAAAGTGTGCGTGGCATGCGTGTTGGCCCACAGGCTGACGTGGCCGCGGATGCCGGTGGCGAACGGCGAAAGGTTGGCGTGCATCTGCTCGATGCTGGCCAGCACCTGGCGCGCGTTGCGCAGCAGGGCCTCGCCCGCGCGGGTCAGGGCCAGGCCGCGCGTCTGGCGCTCGAACAGCGTGGTGTTCAGCGCCTCCTCCAGCCGCCGCAGGCGGTGGCTGGCCGAGGACGGCGCCAGGTAGGCCCGCGCGGCGCCGCGCGTGAGGTTGCGCTCCTCGGCCATGGCGACGAAGAGGCGCAGGTCGGTCAGGTCGTAGTGACTCATCGTTCGTTGTGGACGAATGCAGGTGTGTGCAATGGGCAATTGTGCCTTGGCGCTGGCGCGGCCACCATCGGGAATCTTCGTTGGATTCGCACGCCATGCCCTGGAAAAACTGGTCTTCCGAACGCCTCGGCTTCGCCCTCGCCGTCCTGGCCGCGCTGGGCTTCTCGTTCAAGGCCATCTTCGTCAAGCTGGCCTACGCGGTGCCGCAGGCCGTGCCGGTGGATTCGGTCACGCTGCTGGCGCTGCGCATGGTGTTCTCGCTGCCCTTCTTCGCCTGGGTGGGCTGGCGCGCGGGCCGCACGCTGGCGCCGCTGGACGGGCGCGGCTGGCTGATGGTGGCGGCGCTGGGCCTGCTGGGCTATTACGGCGCGAGCATCCTGGACTTCATCGGCCTGCAGTACATCAGCGCCAGCCTGGAGCGGCTGATCCTGTTCACCTACCCCACGCTCACCATCGTGATCGGCGTGCTGTTCCTGGGCCACAAGGCGTCGCGGCGCGAGCTGGGCGCGCTGCTGCTGTCGTATGCGGGCATCGGCCTGGCCTTCGCGCACGATCTGCACGTGGCGGGCGACACGCGCGCGGTGTTGGTCGGCGCGGGTTTTGTCTTCGGCTCGGCCGTGTCGTACGCGTTCTACCAGGCGGGCAGCGAGCCGGCCATCCGCCGCCTGGGCGCGGCGCGCTTCACGGCGCTGGCCATGCTGGTGTCCACCGTGGCCACGCTGGCGCACTTCGCGGCCACGCAGCCGGTGCACAGCCTGGCGCAGCCGCTGCCGGTGTACGGGCACGCGCTGGGCATGGCGGTGTTCTCCACGGTGCTGCCGGTGTTCATGACGTCCGCCGCCATCCGGCGCATCGGCGCGGCGCGCACGGCGCTCGTCGGCACGCTGGGGCCGGTGCTCACCATCTTCTTCGGAGTGTGGCTGCTGGGCGAGCCGCTGTCGTGGTGGCAGGCGGGCGGGGCGGCGCTGGTGCTGGCCGGGGTGCTGCTGATCGGGCGGCGCAAGGCGGGCGGACCGGCTGCAAGCCAAAATGGCCTGCAGCGCATGCCTGACAAGCGCGGGCAGCTATCCAATCAGTAGCGATATTGCGCTGCGACCCAGTCGCGCCACTGCGCCGGGCGCAGGCGGTAGCGGGCCAGCACACCATCGTGCAGGCGGCGCAATTCATCCAGGATCAGTGCTTGCACGGCGGCGCGCTCGGCCTCGGGCACATGGGCGGCCACGACCTGTTCGACCAAACCCACGGCGTCGGCGCCGGGCTGGGTCACGACCGCATGCACCGTGTCCTTGATGAGCTGGCGCCACGCCAAGCGCAGCGGGTCCGGCTCGGCCAGGGTCTGGCGGATGGCGACGTATTCGGCCGTGCTGCGCTCGTAGGCCCAGACCAGCAGGTCGCGCAACAGCTCGACGCGGCCCATTTCATAGACGCCCAGCATGGCGCGCGCATAGACGCCGGGCGGCACGTCCACGAAGGTCAGCGGGCACAGGTTGGCGCGAAACAGCGGCAGGTTGGCCGCTAGGCGAGAGGTGCGCTTGTTCACGTCCGCGAAGGGCTGCAGGTAGGGCACATGCACCATCATGAAGAAGGACTGCTCGAACGGGTCGGCGATGGCGTTGGCCTTGGCAACGAGCACGTCGATGAGTTCATCGAGCACCTGCGGCGCATCCAGCGGGCGGAACACGCTGGCGCCGATGTCCACCGCATGCTGGCGCGGGCGGCCTTCGTCGGCGGGATTGGGCAGCAGGTTTTCGGCCAGGGTGGCGTGCAGGTTCATCAGCAGGTAGCGGCTGAATGCGGTGCCGGGCTGGGCGGATGCATCCACCAGCAGTTCGATCGCGGCCTTGTGGTTCAGGATCATCTGCGTCTCGACCCGCGCCTTGCCGTCGGCGGCCGTGCCGTGGCGGATCAGCTCGCGGGTATCGAGCCGCGAATACGTATTGCCCTCAAGATGGCTGGACGCCCAGGAGAGGTCGATCAGCAGCCGGTCAAGAATCGCCCTGCTGTACGTGCCCGCCGGGGCCTGCTCGTCGGGCGTGCGGCCCATGGCGTGGAGCTGGCGGCGCACAGGTTCGGGCAGGTAGAAGGTGCGGCCCGGCGCGTAGCCGTCGATCCACTCGCGCTGGTAGCCCACGGGCGTGCGCGCCGTGACCGGCTGGCTGACGTAGGCCCAGACCTCGCGGCCTTCGGGCGAGAGGGCCAAGCCGTCCGGCAGTTCATCACCACGCCATGCGGCGGGCGGGCCGCTTTCGCGCACCCAATGCACTGCAGGCGGCAGCGATGGCGCCCAAGCACGCTGCACCTGCGTACCCATGGCCAGATAGCGTCGCCCACGCCCTTCGCCCATGGCACGGATCTGCCCAGCTTGCACGCATTGCGCCAGCCACCGCTGGACGGTGCGGCGCGGCACGCCAGGCAATTGCGCCAATAATTGCGCCACAGAAGCACCTTGCATACCAATACTTCGCAGGACATCTACTATCGCATCAGTATTTCGGGGCTTAGAAGTGAGCATGGCGCGTTTCCAACGATTACGCCATTATCGCGCCATTTTGAAAATCTACTACAGCAACGTCACAGCACCTGCTGGCAGTGCTTGACAGGCACTTGCACAACTATGATCATTACTCCGTCCGGGAGACAGCGTACCCGGCCGCTAGGGGCGAATGCCCCGGCATAGCCAGTAGGTATTAGCCCTGGCGCCCGAATCGTCCAGCGACTGGCGGCGGGAATAGCTTAACGATGCTATTTCTGTCTTTGCCGCCATGACACATCTGGCCAAACTTCGCATTCGAGCTTTTCACGCCCAGCAGGGTTACTGCATCTATTGCGGTCTTCCGCTGTGGGAGGCGTTCATACAGGCAAGCGCCCCGCCCCACATTCCTGAACTCTGGGCACACCATCTGCGCGCAACGGCAGAGCATCTGGTGGCGCGGCAGGACGGCGGGCCGAACTCGGCCATCAACATTGCCGCCGCCTGCGCCTGGTGCAATGCGCGTCGGCACCAAGGCCGAGCGACGAATGCCCCCGACCCGGTGACCTACCAGCGGCAAATACAACGCCTGATGGAGCGCGGCCTTTGGCATCCTGCTGGGCGGTATTTTCGACATGAAAAAGCCGCGCAACCCTTGCGGGAAATGCGCGGCCAGCTACGGATTCAGTAGCATTTACTACTTTTTCTGCGGCGGCACGTCCGTGCAGGAGCCATGCGCAATCTCCGCCGCCATGCCGATGCTCTCGCCCAGCGTGGGGTGCGGGTGGATCGTCTTGCCGATGTCCACCGCGTCCGCCCCCATCTCGATGGCCAGGGCGATCTCTCCGATCATGTCGCCGGCGTGGGTGCCCACGATGCCGCCGCCCAGGATCTTGCCGTGGCCGTGGGCCTCGGGCGAATCGTCGAACAACAGCTTGGTATAGCCCTCGTCGCGGCCGTTGGCGATGGCGCGGCCCGAGGCCGTCCAGGGGAAGAGGCCCTTCTTGACCTTGATGCCCTGGGCCTTGGCCTGGTCCTCGGTCAGGCCCACCCAGGCCACTTCAGGGTCGGTGTAGGCGACGCTGGGGATCACGCGGGCGTTGAACGCGGCTGCCGCCAGTTCCTTGTTGCCCTGCAGTTCCCCGGCGATGACCTCCGCCGCCACGTGCGCCTCGTGCACCGCCTTGTGCGCCAGCATGGGCTGGCCCACGATGTCGCCGATGGCGAAGATGTGCGGCACGTTGGTGCGCATCTGGATGTCGACGTTGATGAAGCCGCGGTCCGTCACAGCCACGCCGGCTTTCTCGGCGCCGATCTTCTTGCCATTGGGCGTGCGGCCCACGGCCTGCAGCACTAGGTCGTAGGTCTGCGGCTCTGGGGCGGTGCCGCCCTCTTCCGCCGGGGCGAAGCTCACCCTGATGCCTTCGGGCGTGGCTTCGGCGCCCACGGTTTTCGTCTTCAACATGATGTTGTCGAAGCGGTGGGCGTTCATCTTCTGCCAGACCTTCACCAGGTCGCGGTCGGCGCCCTGCATCAGGCCGTCCATCATTTCCACCACGTCCAGGCGGGCGCCCAGCGTGGAATAGACGGTGCCCATTTCCAGGCCGATGATGCCGCCGCCCAGGATCAGCATGCGCTTGGGCACTTCCTTGAGCTCCAGCGCGCCGGTCGAATCGACCACGCGCGGGTCCTTGGGCATGAACGGCAGGTGCACGGCCTGCGAGCCGGCGGCGATGATGGCGCGCTGGAAGGCCACGACCTTCTTGCTGCCCGTCTTCTCCTGGCCCTTGGCGCCGGTGGTTTCCTCCACTTCGAGGTGGTTGGCCCCCACGAACTGGCCCACGCCGCGCACGGTGGTCACCTTGCGCATCTTGGCCATGGCGGCGAGGCCGCCGGTCAGCTTGCCGATGACCTTTTCCTTGTGGCCGCGCAGGGTGTCGATGTTGACCTGCGGGGCGCCGAACTCGATGCCGGCCGCCTTCAGGTGGCTCACCTCGTCCATCACCGCCGCCACGTGCAGCAGCGCCTTGGACGGGATGCAGCCCACGTTCAGGCAGACACCGCCCAGGGTGGCATAGCGCTCGACGATGACCACCTTCAGGCCCAGGTCGGCCGCGCGGAAGGCGGCCGAGTAGCCGCCGGGGCCGCCGCCCAGGACGAGCACGTCGCATTCGAGGTCCGCACTGCCGCCGAAGCTGGCCGCTTCGATTTTAGGAGCTCCCTGCGCTTGCGGGGCGGGCGCTGGAGCCTGTTTTGGCTCGGATGCCGGAGCGGCGGCGGCATCGCTGGTCTCCAGCGTCAGCACCACCGTGCCTTCGGCCACCTTGTCGCCGAGCTTGACCTTCAGTTCCTTCACCACGCCGGCATGGCTGGAAGGGATTTCCATGGAGGCCTTGTCGGACTCCACGGTGATGAGGCTTTGCTCCGCCTTGATGGTGTCGCCGGGTTGGACCAGCACTTCGATGATGGCCACTTCGTCGAAGTCGCCGATGTCGGGTACCTTGATGTCGATCACTGCCATGTCAGGTTTCCTTTCACAGCAGGATGCGGCGGTAGTCCGCCAGCACCTGGCCCAGGTAGGCGTTGAAGCGCGCGGCGGCGGCGCCGTCGATGACGCGGTGGTCGTACGACAGGCTCAGCGGCAGCGTGAGGCGCGGCACGAATTGCTTGCCGTCCCACACGGGCTTCATCTGGCCCTTGGACAGGCCCAGGATGGCCACTTCGGGCGCGTTGATGATGGGCGTGAAGTGCGTGCCGCCGATGCCGCCCAGCGACGAGATGGACATGCACCCGCCCTGCATGTCGGCCGCGCCCAGCTTGCCGTCGCGGGCCTTCTTGGCGAGTTCGCCCATCTCCTGGCTGATCTGGATGATGCCCTTCTTGTCGGCATCCTTGAGCACGGGCACCACCAGGCCGTTGGGCGTGTCGGCCGCGAAGCCGATGTGGTAGTAGCTCTTGTAGACCAGGGTGTCGCCGTCCAGGCTGGTGTTGAACTCCGGGAACTTCTTGAGCGCGGCCACCACTGCCTTGATCACGAAGGCCAGCATGGTCACCTTGACGCCGCTCTTCTCGTTCTCCTTGTTGGTGGAGACGCGGAAGGCTTCGAGCTCGGTGATGTCGGCCTCGTCGTTGTTGGTGACGTGGGGGATCATCACCCAGTTGCGGTGCAGGTTGGCGCCGCTGATCTTCTTGATGCGCGAGAGGTCCTTGCGCTCCACCGTGCCGAACTTGCTGAAGTCCACCTTGGGCCAGGGCAGCAGGTCCAGGCCTGCGCCGCCGCCAGAACCCGTTGCAGGGGCCTTGGCGGCCTGGGCCTTGGTCTGCACGCTGCCGCTCATGACCTGCTTGGTGAAGGCGGCCACGTCGTCCTGGGTGATGCGGCCCTTGGGGCCGGTGCCCTTGACTTCTTCGAGCGGCACGCCCAGTTCGCGGGCGAACTTGCGCACCGAGGGGCTGGCGTGCGGCAGGCCGGCGGTGGGGGTGCCGGGCTGGTGCGCCGGCACGGACGCGGCCGCCGGCGCGGAGGCCGCTACGGCGGGTGCAGGTGTCGGGGCAGCGGCAGGCTGGGCGGCTGCGGGCGCAGGCGCGGCGGCTGCCGGTGCGGGAGCGCCTGCCGCGCCTTCGAGCACGGCCACCAGGTCGCCGATGTTCACGGTGTCGCCGATCTTGACCTTGAGTTCCTTGAGCACGCCGGCGGCGGGCGACGGGATTTCCATCGAGGCCTTGTCGGATTCGACGGTGAACAGGGACTGCTCGACCTTGACCGTGTCGCCCACCTTGACCAACAGCTCGATCACGGCCACGTCCTTGAAGTCGCCGATGTCGGGCACGCGCACTTCCACGGGGCCCGCGGCGGCAGGCGCTGCAGCGGGTGCAGGTGCAGGCGCTTCCGTTTTAGGAGCTGCCTGCGCTTGCGGGGCGGGCGCTGGAGCCTGTTTTGGCTCCGAACCCGCCGTATCCGCCGATTCCAGCACCACGATGACCGAGCCCTGCTTGACCTTGTCGCCCAGGGCGACCTTGATCTCCTGGACCGTGCCGGCGTGGCTCGACGGGATTTCCATCGAGGCCTTGTCCGATTCCACCGTGATGAGCGACTGCTCGGCCTTGACGGTATCGCCGGGCTTGACGAGCAGCTCGATCACGCCGACCTCGTCGAAGTCGCCGATGTCCGGGACTTGAATGTTGACCAATGCCATTGTTGTCTCCGGTTCGTTTTATGCGTAGAGCGGGTTGGCCTTGTCGGCGTTGATGCCGTACTTCTGGATCGCCTCGGCCACCTTGGCCGGGGGCAGCTTGCCCTCCTCGGACAGCGCCTTGAGCGCGGCCACCACGATGTAGTGGCGGTTCACCTCGAAGTGCTCGCGCAGCTTGCTGCGGAAGTCGCTGCGGCCGAAGCCGTCGGTGCCCAGCACCTTATAGGTGCGGCCGGCGGGAATGAACGGACGGATCTGCTCGGCGTAGTTCTTCATGTAGTCGGTGGAGGCGACCACGGGGCCCGTGGTCTTGGAGAGCTGCTCGGCCACGAAGGCCGTACGCGGCGCCTCGGTGGGGTGCAGCAGGTTCCAACGGTCCACGTCCTGGCCGTCGCGGGCCAGTTCGTTGAAGCTCGGGCAGCTCCAGATGCCGGCGGCCACGCCCCAGTCCTTCTCCAGCAGTTCCTGCGCCGCGAACGATTCGCGCAGGATGGTGCCGCTGCCCAGCAGTTGCACCGTGGGCGCGTCGGCGGCCAGGGCGGGCGCCTGCTTGCACAGGTACATGCCCTTGATGATCTGCTCCTCGGTGCCGGGCTGCAGGCCGGGCATGGCGTAGTTCTCGTTGAGCAGGGTGATGTAGTAGAAGACGTTCTCCTGGCGTTCCACCATGCGCTTCATGCCGTCGTGCATGATGACCGCGACTTCGTGCGCGAAGGTCGGGTCGTAGCTCACGCAGTTGGGGATGGTGCCGGCCAGGATGTGGCTGTGGCCGTCCTCGTGCTGCAGGCCTTCGCCGTTGAGCGTGGTGCGCCCCGACGTGCCGCCCAGCAGGAAGCCGCGCGCCTGCATGTCGCCGGCCGCCCAGGCCAGGTCGCCGATGCGCTGGAAGCCGAACATCGAGTAGTACACGTAGAACGGGATCATGATCCGGTTGTTGGTGCTGTAGCTCGTGGCGGCCGCGATCCAGCTGGCCATGCCGCCGGCTTCGTTGATGCCTTCCTGCAGGATCTGGCCGGCCTTGTCTTCCTTGTAGTACATCACCTGGTCGCGGTCGACCGGGGTATAGAGCTGGCCCTTGGGGTTGTAGATGCCGATCTGGCGGAACAGGCCTTCCATGCCGAAGGTGCGCGCCTCGTCGACGAGGATGGGCACCACGCGCGGGCCGATGGCCTGGTCGCGCAGCAATTGCGTGATGAAGCGCACGTAGGCCTGCGTGGTGGAGATCTCGCGGCCCTCGGCCGTGGGCTCCAGGATGGCCTTGAAGGTGTCGAGCGAGGGCACGGTGAAGCTCTCGTCGGCCTTGGGGCGGCGCTTGGGCAGGTAGCCGCCCAGGGCCTGGCGGCGCTCGTGCAGGTAGCGCATCTCGGGCGTGTCGTCGGCGGGCTTGTAGTACGGGATCTTGGCCAGCTCGCTGTCCGGGATGGGGATGTTGAAGCGGTCGCGGATGTACTTGATGTCCTCGTCGCTGAGCTTCTTGGTCTGGTGCACCGTGTTCTTGCCCTCGCCGGCCTTGCCCATGCCATAGCCCTTGACGGTCTTGACCAGCAGCACCGTGGGCTGGCCCTTGTGCTCGTTGGCGGCGTGGAAGGCGGCGTAGACCTTGTCCGGCTCGTGGCCGCCGCGGCGCAGCTCGAACACTTCCTCGTCGCTCATGTGCTCGACGAGCTTGAGCGTCTCGGGGTACTTGCCGAAGAAGTTCTTGCGCACGAAGGCGCCGTCGTTGGCCTTCATGGCCTGGTAGTCGCCGTCCAGCGTCTCCATCATGAGCTGCTTGAGCTTGCCGCTCTTGTCGCGCGCCAGCAGCGCGTCCCAGCCGTTGCCCCACAGCAGCTTGATGACGTTCCAGCCGCTGCCGCGGAACTCGCCTTCGAGCTCCTGCACGATCTTGCCGTTGCCGCGCACCGGGCCGTCCAGGCGCTGCAGGTTGCAGTTGATGACGAAGACCAGGTTGTCCAGGTTCTCGCGCGCCGCCAGGCCGATGGCGCCCAGGGATTCCGGCTCGTCCATCTCGCCGTCGCCGCAGAACACCCAGACCTTGCGGTTGGCGGTGTCGGCGATGCCGCGCGCATGCAGGTATTTCAGGAAGCGCGCCTGGTAGATCGCCATCAGCGGGCCCAGGCCCATGCTCACGGTGGGGAATTGCCAGAACTCGGGCATCAGCTTGGGGTGGGGGTAGCTGGAGAGGCCCTTGCCGTCCACCTCCTGGCGGAAATTGTCGAGCTGCTCCTCGGTCAGGCGGCCTTCGAGGAAGGCGCGCGCATAGATGCCGGGCGAGCTGTGGCCCTGGATGTAGAGCAGGTCGCCGCCGTGGTTCTCGCTCTCGGCGTGCCAGAAGTGGTTGAAGCCGGCGCCGAACATGCTGGCCACCGAGGCGAACGAACCGATGTGGCCGCCCAGGTCGCCGCCGTCGGCGGGATTCAGGCGGTTGGCGCGCACCACCATGGCCATGGCGTTCCAGCGCATGTAGGCGCGCAGGCGCTTTTCGATGGCGATGTTGCCGGGGCAGTGGGCTTCCTGCTCGGGCTCGATGGTGTTCACGTAGCCCGTGTTGGCCGAGAACGGCATGTCGATGCTGCTCTGGCGGGCGTGTTCGAGGAGTTGTTCGAGCAGGAAGTGGGCGCGTTCCGGGCCCTCCTTGTCGATCACGGCGGACAGCGCGTCCATCCATTCGCGGGTTTCCTGCTGGTCGGCATCGGTACCGATGCCGAAACCGGCCTGAGGGTCTGGCTGAGCTGACATGCTTTGTCTCCTATGGGTGTGGCAGCAATTTAGTACGTTGGCTCTAGTTTCGCATATTTTTCTTTAATTTCAAATTGTGCCTTTCAATTTCATATTGCAATAATTTGCTGCGTATGCACATCGGCCACACATTCCGGGCCCACATACGGCTCCCCTACACTTGGAGGATGGACTCCCTCCCCCCCGCCTCCGCCCCCACGGCCTCGTCCGTGGCCGCCCCGATCCGCTGGTGGCGCAAGTGGTGGCGCGGGTTGTCGCCGACCCGGCAGGACCGCTTCGCCGCGCTGGCGCCGCTGGCCGCCGTGCTGATGTTCCTGGCCGCCATCGTGGCCGCGTTCTGGTACCTGCGCGCCGAAGAGGCCGAGCGCGAGCAGGAAGCCCTGCGGCGCGATGTGGAATACGCGCAGCAGCGCGTGCGCCTGCGCCTGCTGGAGCGGCAGGAACAGCTCATGCGCATCGCGCGCGACCTGTCGAACCAGGAACTGGAGCGCTCGGAGTTCATGAGCCGCGCCGAGACCCTGATCAGCCAGTACCCCGAGCTGCAGGCCATCACCTGGATCGACGAGCGCCGCCGCATCCGCGCCAGCCATGCCGCGCCCACGCTCGCCAGCAGCGAGCTGCGCATCGCGGGCGAGGTGCTCAAGCCCGGCGACACGGCCGACACCTTCGGCCTGGCGCGCGACCTGCAGCAGCCCGTCTATGCCCAGCCCGCCGTCACCTCGGGGGATTCCACGCCCCTGCTGCAGCTGCAGGTGCCGCTGAACAACCAGGGCAAGTTCAGCGGCGTGGTGCTGGGTGAATACTCCATCGACAGCCTGCTGCGCTACGGCACGCCCACCGAGGTGCTGGCGCGCTACGCCGTCACGCTGCTGGACGGCAAGAACCAGGTGCTGGCCGGCACGCCCCTGGGCCCGCGCAACAGCGCCACCCAGCTGCTGCCGTGGAACCCGCGCGCCAACGAATACGAGGTGCCCGTCTCCCCCGTGGGCAACGGGCTGGTGCTGCGCGCCCAGGCCTACCGCACTTCGCTGGGCGTGGTGGGCAGCGGCCTGTTCTGGCTGGTGGGCACGCTCAGCGCCATGACGGCCTGGATGCTGATCGCCACCTGGCGCCACACGCGCCGCCGCATGCAGGCGCAGCAGGCCCTGGTGGCCGAGACCAACTTCCGCCGCGCGATGGAGAACTCCATCCTCACCGGCATGCGCGCGCTCGACATGGAAGGCCGCATCACCTACGTGAACGCCGCCTTCTGCCAGATGACGGGCTGGAGCGAGGCCGAGCTGGTGGGCCAGGCCCCGCCCTATTCCTACTGGCCCGAGTCGGACCACGAGGCCCTGCACGCCAAGCTGCGCGACGAACTCAGCGGCAAGACCATGCTGGGCGGCTTCCAGGTGCGCGTGCGGCGCAAGAGCGGCACCATCTTCGACGCGCGGCTGTACGTGTCGCCCCTGATCGACGCGCACGGCCACCAGACGGGCTGGATGACGTCCATGACCGACATCACCGAGCCCAACCGCATCCGCGAGCAGCTCTCGGCCTCGCACGAACGCTTCACCATCGTGCTCGAATCGCTGGACGCCTCGGTCTCCGTCGCCCCGCTGGGCAGCGAGGAGCTGCTGTTCGCCAACAAGCTCTACCGCCAGTGGTTCGGCTCGCAGACCGGCGGCCACCTGCAGCTGGTGGCCCAGGCCGGGGTGGTGCCCGTGGCGGGCACTGACCACTCGGGCATGGACGACGAGGACGGCCTGATGGGCCTGCCCACCGACCCGCTGACCAGCGCCCGCACCGAGAACGCCGAGATCTACCTGCCCGACCTGGGCAAATGGCTCGAAGTGCGCTCGCGCTACCTGAACTGGGTGGACGGGCGCCTGGCCCAGATGGTCATCGCCACCGACATCACCCCCCGCCGCCAGGCCGAGGAGCAAGCCTCGCGCCAGGCCGAGCGCGCCCAGTCCGTCAGCCGCCTCATCACCATGGGCGAGATGGCCTCCAGCGTGGCGCACGAGCTGAACCAGCCGCTCACCGCCATCAGCAACTACTGCAGCGGCATGGTCTCGCGCATCCAGAGTGGCCAGATCTCCGAGGAAGCCCTGCTCGGTGCGCTGCAGAAGACGGCGCACCAGGCCCAGCGCGCGGGCCAGATCATCCAGCGCATCCGCGCCTTCGTGAAGAAGAGCGAGCCCAACCGGGCGCTGGCCGACGTGTACTCCATGGTCAACGAGGCCGTGGAGCTGGCCGACATCGAGCTGCGCCGCCACAACGTGCGCCTGACGCACTACGTGGCGGCCCGCCTGCCGCCCGTAATGGCCGACACCATCCTGATCGAGCAGGTGCTGGTCAACCTGATGAAGAACGGGGCCGAGTCCATCCAGCACGCCAACCGCCCCGCCCCCAACCGCAGCGTGGAGCTGCGCGTGGTGCCCAAGCACATCGACGACCGCGAGGTGGTGGAATTCTCGGTGCAGGACACGGGCAAGGGCCTGGCGCCCGAGGTGCTGGAGCGCCTGTTCGAGGCCTTCTTCTCGACCAAGGAAGAAGGCATGGGCATGGGCCTGAACCTGTGCCGCAGCATCGTCGAGTCGCACCAGGGCAGGATGCAGGCACAGAACCTCTACAATGGACCGGAGGTCATCGGCTGCCGGTTCTCCTTCTGGCTGCCGCTCGCCAAGCCTACCGACGCTACTATGAATTCCGTAGCAAACGTACAAACTCCAAGGACAATTGCATGAGCTTGATCCCGAAAAAAGGCACTGTCTACGTGGTGGACGACGACGAAGCAGTCCGCGACTCCCTGCAATGGCTGCTGGAGGGCAAGGACTACCGCGTACGTTGCTTTGATTCGGCCGAAACCTTCCTCTCGCGCTACGACCCGCGCGAGGTCGCCTGCCTGATCGTGGACATCCGCATGGGCGGCATGACGGGCCTGGAGCTGCAGGACCGCCTCATCGAGCGCAAGTCCCCGCTGCCCATCGTCTTCATCACCGGCCATGGCGATGTGCCTATGGCCGTGAACACCATGAAGAAGGGCGCGCTCGACTTCATCCAAAAGCCTTTCAACGAGGAAGAACTCGTGGGCCTCGTCGAGCGCATGCTGGACCATGCGCGCGAGGCCTTCGCCGGCTACCAGCAGGCCGCGAGCCGCGATGCGCTGCTGTCCAAGCTCACCAGCCGCGAGGCCCAGGTGCTGGAGCGCATCGTCGCCGGCCGCCTGAACAAGCAGATCGCCGACGACCTGGGCATCAGCATCAAGACCGTGGAGGCGCACCGCGCCAACATCATGGAAAAGCTCAACGCCAACACCGTGGCCGACCTGCTCAAGATCGCCCTGGGCCAGAACGCGCCCAAGGGTTGAGAACTCACCTTTTGATAGCTGCTAGCGCTTGCCAGATAAGCGCTGGAGGCCAATTTGACCGATATTTTGGATTGACATGACAGCCCAGCTCATCGACGGCAACGCCCTCTCCCGCCAACTGCGCAGCGAGGTCGCACAGCGCGCCGCCGCGCTCAAGAGCCGCGGCGTCACGCCCGGCCTGGCCGTGGTGCTGGTGGGCGACAACCCCGCCAGCCAGGTCTACGTGCGCAACAAGGTCAAGGCCTGCGAGGACAGCGGCCTGCACTCCGTGCTCGAAAAGTACGACGCCGACATGACCGAGGCCGCCCTGCTGGCCCGCGTCGAGGCGCTGAACAACGACCCCGCCATCCACGGCATCCTGGTGCAGCTGCCCCTGCCCAAGCACATCGACGCGCAGAAGGTCATCGAGGCCATCTCGCCCGCCAAGGACGTGGACGGCTTCCACATCGCCAGCGCCGGCGCGCTCATGACCGGTATGCCCGGCTTCTGGCCCTGCACGCCTTATGGCTGCATGAAGATGCTCGAATCCATCGGCTACGACCTCCGGGGCAAGCACGCTGTGGTCATCGGCCGCAGCAACATCGTGGGCAAGCCCATGGCGCTGATGCTGCTGGGCCAGGACGCCACCGTCACCGTCTGCCACTCGCGCACCGCCGACCTGAAGGCGCAGACCCTGCAGGCCGACGTGATCGTCGCCGCCGTGGGCAAGCGCAACGTGCTGACCGCCGACATGGTCAAGCGCGGCGCCGTGGTGCTGGACGTGGGCATGAACCGCAACGACGAGGGCAAGCTCTGCGGCGACGTGGATTTCGACGGCGTCAAGGAAGTGGCCGGCTGGATCACCCCCGTCCCTGGCGGGGTCGGCCCCATGACCATTACCATGCTGCTGGTCAACACCCTCGAAGCCGCCGAGCGCGCGGCGGCTTGAACCTTGGGCCTCCGGGGCCATCTACCACCGCATGAGCAGCAGCAACAACAACCCCCTCCTCGACTTCTCCGGCCTTCCCCTCTTCGACCGCATCGCGCCGCAGGACGTAGCGCCGGCCATCGACGTGCTGCTGGACCGCGCCAGCCAGGCGCTGGAAACCGTCACCGCCCCGGATTTCCCCGCCGACTGGAACGCCATCGCCAAGGTGCTGGATGTGGCCACCGAGCACCTGGGCACGGCCTGGGGCGGCGTCAGCCACCTCAACAGCGTGGCCGACACGCCCGAGCTGCGGGCCGCCTACAACGCCGCCCTGCCCCGCGTGACGGAGTTCTGGACGCGCCTGGGCGCCGACGAGCGCCTGTACGCCAAGTACAAGGCCATCGACCCCGCGACGCTGACGCCCGAGCAGCGGCAGGCGCACCGCAACGCCGTGCGCAACTTCGTGCTGAGCGGCGCGGAGCTGACCGGCGCCGCCAAGGAGCGCTTCGCCCAGATCCAGGAACGCCAGGCCGAGCTGAGCCAGAAGTTCAGCGAGAACGCCCTGGACGCCACGGACGCCTACGCCTACTACGCCACGGCCGACGAGCTGCAGGGCATCCCCCCCGACGTGCAGCAGGCCGCGCTCGCCGCGGCACAGGCCGAAGGCAAGGAAGGCTACAAGCTCACGCTCAAGATGCCGTGCTACCTGCCCGTCATGCAGTTCGCCAGCCGCAGCGACCTGCGCGAAAGGCTCTACCGCGCCTACGTCACCCGCGCCTCCGACCAGGCCGAGGGCGATGCGCGCAAGTACGACAACACGGCGCTGATCGGCGAGATCCTGGCCCTGCGCCGCGAGGAAGCCCGGTTGCTGGGCTACGCCAACTTCGGCGAAGTGTCCGTCGTGCCCAAGATGGCCCAGTCGCCCGCCGAAGTCATCCACTTCCTGCGCGACCTGGCGCGCCGCGCCCGGCCCTATGCGGAAAAGGACGTGGCCGACCTGCGCACCTTCGCGGCCGAGCACCTGGGCCTGGCCGACCCGCAGGCCTGGGACTGGCCCTACATCTCCGAAAAGCTCAAGGAGGCGCGCTACGCCTTCAGCGAACAGGAGGTCAAGCAGTACTTCACGGCGCCCAAGGTGCTGGCGGGCCTGTTCAAGATCATCGAGACGCTGTTCGAGGTCGCGATCCGCCGCGACGCGGCGCCTGTGTGGAACCCCGCCGTCGAGTTCTACCGCATCGAACGCAACGGCCAGCTCGTGGGCCAGTTCTACCTGGACCAGCCGGCCCGCACCGGCAAGCGCGGCGGCGCCTGGATGGACGACGTGCGCACGCGCTGGCAGCGTCCCGACACCGGCATGCTGCAGACGCCCGTGGCGCACCTGGTTTGCAACTTCGCCGAGGGCGTGGAAGGCAAGCCGCCGCTGCTCACGCACGACGACGTGATCACCCTGTTCCACGAATTCGGCCACGGCCTGCACCACATGCTCACGCAGGTGAACGAGCGCGACGTGTCAGGCATCAGCGGCGTGGAATGGGACGCCGTGGAGCTGCCCAGCCAGTTCATGGAGAACTTCTGCTGGGAATGGGACGTGCTCAAGCACATGACCGCCCACGTGGATACCGGCGAGCCGCTGCCCCGCGCGCTGTTCGACAAGATGATCGCGGCCAAGAACTTCCAGAGCGGCATGCAGACGCTGCGCCAGATCGAGTTCGCGCTGTTCGACATGCTGCTGCACACCGAGCACGACCCCGCGCAGGACTTCATGCCGCTGCTGGCGCAGGTGCGCAGCGAGGTGTCGGTGCTGACGCCGCCGCCCTTCAGCCGCACGGCCCACACGTTCAGCCACATCTTCGCTGGCGGCTACGCCGCGGGTTACTACAGCTATAAATGGGCCGAGGTGCTGAGCGCGGACGCCTACGCGGCCTTCGAGGAGACCGCCGGCAGCGACGGCCTGCCCAGCACGGAAACCGGCCGGCGCTACCGCGAAGCCATCCTGGAAGCGGGCGGCAGCCGCCCGGCCATGGAATCCTTCAAGGCCTTCCGCGGCCGCGAGCCCACGCTGGACGCGCTGCTGCGCCACCAGGGCATGGCCGAGGAGCCGGCCGCTGCCTGACAATGTCCGAACGAGAGGAGAATGAACACCATGCACAAGCCACTGACCGCCCCCCTGCTCGCGTCCCTGCTAATGACGCTGGCCTGCGCCAGTGCCCAGGCCCAGGGCGTCTACCGCATCGTCGGCCCGGACGGCAAGGTGACCTTCTCCGACCGTCCCCCGGCGGAAGGCAGCGCCCAGCCGGCGCGCGCGGCCACGGCGGCGCCGTCCAGCGCCAACGGCGCACTGCCCTATGAGCTGCGCCAGGTGGCGAGCCGCTTCCCCGTCACGCTCTACACCGGCAACGACTGCGCCCCGTGCACGTCGGCGCGCAACATGCTCAACGCGCGCGGCGTGCCCTTTACCGAGCGCACCGTCAACACCAACGAGGACATCGATGCGCTGCAGCGCCTGAGCGGAGGCACCAGCCTGCCCTTCGGCTCCATCGGCGGGCAGCAGCTCGCGGGTTTCTCGGAAGCGGAATGGGTGCAGTACCTGGACGCAGCGGGCTACCCCAAGCAGTCGCAGCTGCCGCGCAACTACCGGGCGCCAGCACCCACGCCGCTGGTGGCCGTCAAGGAAGCGGCCCCTGCACCGGCCCCCGCGGCTGCGGCATCCGCGCCTGCCCAGCCGGCGCCTGCGCCCGCACCGGCCAACGGCCGCACGCCCAGCAACCCGGCCGGCATCGTCTTCTGATTCTTTGCTTCAGTAGGTCAGGGTCTTCACGCCCTGCGAGGTGCCCAGAAGGCAGACCGAGGCCTTCTGGTGCGCAAAGACGCCCACCGTCACCACGCCGGGCCACTGGTTGACTTCGGACTCGAAAGCCAGCGGGTCCGTGATCGACAGGCCCTTCACGTCCAGAATGTGCTGGCCGTTGTCCGTCACCAGCGGCTGGCCGTCCTTCAGGCGCAGCGTAGCCTGCGCGCCCAGGGCGGCGAAGCGGCGGGCCACATGCCGGGCCGCCATGGGAATCACCTCCACCGGCAGCGGAAACTGCCCCAGCGCCGCGACCAGCTTGGACTCGTCGGCAATGCACACGAAGCGGCGCGCCAGCGCGGCCACGATCTTTTCGCGGGTCAGCGCCGCGCCACCGCCCTTGACCATGTGGCCCCGGCCGTCGATTTCATCGGCCCCGTCGATGTAGACGGACAGCGCCTCGACATCGTTGGCGTCGAACACCGCGATGCCCAGGGCCTTCAGGCGCTCCGTGCTGCCCACGGAGCTGGAGACGGCGCCCTTGATCTGGTCCTTGATGGTGGCCAGCGCGTCGATGAACTTGTTGACGGTGGAGCCGGTGCCCACCCCCACGATCTCGCCGGGCACCACGTATTGCAGCGCGGCCCGGCCTACCAGGGTCTTGAGTTCGTCTTGGGTCAGGGAGGAAGTGGTCGTCATGGGAGAAAATCGAAGGTAGTCCTCGAATTATCCCTCCATGTCCCTCATCCCCTACGCCCTCACCCGCCCCTTTCTCTTCGGCCTGGACGCCGAGACCGCGCACGAACTCACCATGGACATGCTGGCACGCGGCCAGCGCACGCCCCTGCAGTGGGCCTGGTGCAACGAGACGGTGCACGACCCGGTGGAGCTGGCCGGACTGTCCTTTCCCAACCGCGTGGGCCTGGCCGCGGGCCTGGACAAAAATGCACGCTGCATCGACGCCTTGGGCGCCATGGGCTTCGGCTTCGTGGAAGTGGGCACCGTCACGCCCAAGGCCCAGCCGGGCAACCCCAAGCCGCGCATGTTCCGCCTGCCCGAGGCGCGCGCGCTGATCAACCGCCTGGGGTTCAACAACGAAGGGCTGGAGGCTTTCCTGCGCAACGTGCAGCAGGCGCGCTTCCGCAGCCAGGGCGGCCGCCGCATGCTGCTGGGCCTGAACATCGGCAAGAACGCCGCTACCCCCATCGAACAGGCCACCAGCGACTACCTGGCCTGCCTGGAAGGCGTGTATCCGCACGCGGACTACGTCACGGTCAACATCAGTTCGCCCAACACCCAGAACCTGCGGGCCCTGCAGAGCGACGCGGCCCTGGATGCCCTGCTCTCCGCCATCGCGGAGCGGCGCGAGGCGCTGGCCAGCCAGCACGCGCGGCGCGTGCCCGTGTTCGTGAAGATCGCCCCCGACCTGGACGAGGCCCAAGTCTCCGTCATCGCCGCCACGCTGCAGCGCCATGGCATGGACGGGGTGATCGCCACCAACACCACCATCAGCCGCGCGGCCGTGCAGGGCCTGCGCCATGCGGAGGAAACCGGCGGCCTCAGCGGCGCTCCCGTGCTGGAAGCCAGCAACCAGGTCATCCGCCAGTTGCGTGCCGCGCTGGGCAGCCGCTTTCCCATCATCGGCGTGGGCGGCATCCTGAGCGCCGAGGACGCCGTGAGCAAAGTCCGCGCGGGCGCCGACGTGGTGCAGATCTACACCGGCCTGATCTACGAAGGCCCTGCGCTCGTGCTGAAGGCGGCCAAGGCCATCAAGGCGATGGCCTGAGCGAATGAGAATGAAAAAGAGCCGCTGAGATCAGCGGCTCTTGTGTCGAGCGGGCGCCTTAGCGCACCTGGCGCCGCAGCCGCATGAGCATGGGCAGCAGCACGCCGGCCCAGCGGATCAGCCGGCGCGGCCCGGCCACGACACCCACGCCCGCCATGGCCGCCACGGCCAGGGGGTGCTCGCGCGCGAAAGCCGCTGCGCGCAATGCCAGGGATTCATCGATGGGCCCTGCGCCGCCATCCCGCTGCGCGAGTGCGAGCGCCTGTGCGCGGGCAGCCCGGCGTGCGCGCAAACGCTCGCGCTGGGTGGCGATGCGGTCCAGCACCTTCTGCTGGGCAGCGGTAGGTTCAGGGGTGGTAGTGCCTGCGGAGTTGGAATGCGCCATTACAAACGCTCCTTGATGTCGCGCCAGTCCTGCGCCAGTTCCTGGCAGGTCAGCGCGAAGCCGCTGCCGGCGCGCCGCGCCACCGAGAGCAGCATGCCCAGGGTGACGGCCCATCCCACGGTCCAGAGGCCGGCCACCAGCCACGCCACCAGGGCCCGCTGGGGTGTGTCCCAAAAGTGGACCACCACCGCCAGGGAGAGCATGATCAGCGCGACCACCGTCAGCCCGGCGACCACGATGGTCAGCACCAGCATCTGCTGCAGGCGCTGCTTCTGGTCCTGCCATTCCAGGCGGACCAGATCCATCCGGTCCTCGGCGGCGATGGCGGCCTCGATCACGTTGGCGCGCCACCGCGCGACCAGCGCTTCCAGGCCCAGGATGGACAGCCAGTTCATACGGTCACTCCGCGCCCATCAGCGGCGCGCAAGCAGGAACCCCACGAGCGCACCCACCGCCAGCGCGGCACCGGCCACGCGCCATGGCTCGTCGTGCGCATAGCGGTCGGCGGCGATGGCGGCGTCCTTGGCCTGGCGGGCCGCGTCCTGCGCGGCGCGCACGGCGGACTCGCGCACGTTGTGCATGCCGTCGTCCAGGCGCTGGCGCAGCAGCTTGATTTCAGGGACCGCGTCGAGATCCTTGTTGGCCAGCAGCCCCCGCAGATCGGAAACCAGCTTTTCCAGCTCGCCCTGGGTGGTGGTGTCGGAAGCAGTCATACAAGCCTAGCCTTTCTTAAGAGCAACAAAAAATCGATCCGCCCTCTGGCACTCGAGAACGCAGGCCCATCTTAGCCCCGCGCCCGAAAGCCCTTCGTAGGACAACCCCATCAGACGAGTCCGGCCACATGCTCCGCAATGGCCAGCGCGCTCGTCAACCCCGGGGACTCGATGCCGAAGAGGTTCACCAGCCCCGGGACGCCGTGCACCGCCGGCCCTTGGATCACGAAGTCCGCGGCCGGGACGCCGGCGCCGTGGATCTTGGGGCGGATGCCCGCGTACCCGGGCGCCAGTGCGCCGTCGTGCAGCGCGGGCCAGTACTTGCGGACCTCGGCATAGAAGGCATCGCCCCGCGCCGGGTCCACGAGCAGGTCGTCGGGCGAATCCACCCACTGCACGTCCGGCCCGAACTTGGCCTGCCCGCCCAGGTCCAGCGTGAGGTGCACGCCCAGGCCCGCAGCCTCGGGCACCGGGTAGATCAGGCGGCTGAAGGGCGCCTTGCCGCTCAGGGTGAAGTAGCTGCCCTTGGCGTAATAGGCCTGCGGCACGTGCGCGGCGTCGAGCCCGGCGAAGCGCGCGGCCAGCGCCGGCGCCTGCAGGCCGGCGGCGTTGACCACCGTGCGGGCCTGCAGCCGCGTGCCGTCCTGCGCTACCAGATCAATAGCTGCTTGCGCTTGTCCAGCTTGGGCCAGAGGCGAATTCAATGCCACAATCCCGCCCGCGTGCTCCAGGTCTCCTTGCAGCGCTAGCATGAGGGCGTGGCTGTCCACAATGCCGGTGCTGGGCGAATGCAGGGCGGCCACGCATTCCAGCGCGGGCTCCAGCGCCCGCGCCTCTTCGCGGCTGAGCCATTGCAGGCCCTGCACGCCGTTGGCCTCTGCGCGTGCCCGGATGGATTCCAGGCCCGGGATCTGAGCCGCGGACGTTGCCACCAGCAGCTTGCCGCAGCGCCGGTAGGGCACGCCGCGCTCGGCGCAGTAGGCGTAGAGCATGTCGCGCCCCGAGACGCACAGGCGCGCCTTCAGCGAGCCGGTGGGGTAGTACAGCCCGGCGTGGATGACCTCGCTGTTGCGCGAGCTGGTGCCGGTGCCGATGGCGTCCGCCGCCTCCAGCACCATCACCTCGCGGCCCTGCAATGCCAGCGCGCGCGCCACGGCCAGGCCCACCACGCCCGCGCCCACCACCACGCAATCGACGGAATCGGTCATGCTTCGAAACCCTCCAGCACGTTGACGGCATTGGTGCCCAGTTCGGCCGCCGCGTAGCCGCCTTCGAGCACGAACACCGTGGGCAAGCGTAGTCTGGCCAGGCGTTCGCCCAGGCGGGTGAAATCGGCCGACGTGAGCGCGAAGCGCGAGATCGGGTCGCCCTCGAATGCGTCGAGGCCCAGCGACACCACCAGCGCGCCAGCCTGGTACTGCGTAATGTGCGCGCAGGCCTGCTCCAGCGCGGCGAACCACTGGACCGCGCTGGTGCCGGCGGGCAGGGGCAGGTTCAGGTTGAAGCCGGCGCCCTCGCCTTCGCCCGTCTCGTCGGCATGGCCCAGGTAGAACGGGTATTCGGTGTGCGGGTCGCCGTGGATGCTGGCGAACAGCACGTCGGCCCGGCCGTAGAAGATGCTCTGCGTGCCGTTGCCGTGGTGGTAGTCCACGTCGAGCAAAGCCACCCGCTGCACGCCCTGGTTGCGCAGCCACTGCGCGGCCACGGCGGCGTTGTTCAGAAAGCAGTAGCCGCCCATGAAGTCGGGGCCGGCATGGTGGCCCGGCGGGCGCGTGCAGCAGAAGGCCGCGCGCGCGCCCTGCGCCACCCGGGCCGCCGCGCTGGCGGCCGCGTCCGCGCCGGCCTTGGCGGCCGCCCAGGTGCCTGCGGCCAGGGGGGTGCCGTTGTCCATGGAATACAGGCCCAGGCGCGCGACGAAGTTGTCGGGCTCCACATCGCTGCGCAATGTGCGCACCGGCCAGACCGAGGGAAAGGGCTGCACGGCGGCGTTGGCCGGGTCCAGCGCCAGCCACTGCTCCCAGGCGCCCTGCAGGAAGGCCAGATAGCGCGGAGCGTGGACCTGGGCCAGCACGGGGGCGCTGTCCACATCGGGTGCTGTCAGGGCGTGGCCGCGTGCACGCAGTGCCTCTTCCACATAGTCCACACGCGCGGGCTTTTCGAAACACGGCACGCGCTCGCCGCGGAAGAATTCGTGGACGGGGGCATGCCCCTGGTGCAAGGGATTGTGGAAGGTCAGCATGGCCCCGACACTGTACCGGCCAAAACCCAAGAAAAAACCCCTGCGGACGCAAATCCGCAGGGGTTGGTATTGGTGGGTGATACATGGATCGAACATGTGACCCCTGCCGTGTGAAGGCAGTGCTCTACCGCTGAGCTAATCACCCGTCGCACGAAGCGAAGGACTGTCGGCAACCGTGGTGGGTGATACATGGATCGAACATGTGACCCCTGCCGTGTGAAGGCAGTGCTCTACCGCTGAGCTAATCACCCGTGCCGCTTGCGACAGCCCGCTATTATGGCACAGCTTTTCAGGCCGCTTCGGCAGTTCGCCAGATTGTTTTGCCCCCGCTGGCCTTGTCGATCTGCGCGAGCACGTCCTCGTGCGCCGCATGCTCCTGCTCGCTGGCGCGCAGCACGGGCAGGACCAGGGCCCGCAGGTCGATGGCGGCCACCGCGATTCCACCCGCACCGGCTTGCGCGTCGTCGGCGATCAGCAGAGCATCCTGGCCGCGCGTGAGGTTGATGTAGACGTCGGCCAGCAGCTCGGCATCCAGCAAGGCGCCGTGCAGCGTGCGGCCTGAATTGTCCACGCCCAGCCGGTCGCACAGCGCGTCCAGCGAGTTGCGCTTGCCGGGGTACATCTCCTTGGCCATGGCCAGCGTGTCGGTGACGCTCTCCACGTAGGAGTGGAAGGCGGGCCGGCCCGTCAGCTCCAGCTCCTTGTTCAGGAAGCCCACGTCGAACGCGGCGTTGTGGATGATGATCTCGGCGCCTTGCAGGTACTGCAGGATCTCGTCCGCCACCTCGGCGAACTTCGGCTTGTCCTTCAGGAACTCGTTGCTGATGCCGTGGACCTTGAGCGCGTCCTCGTGGCTGTCGCGGCCGGGGTTGAAGTACAGGTGCAGGTTGTTGCCCGTGAGCTTGCGGTTGAGCAACTCCACGCAGCCCAGCTCGATGATGCGGTCGCCGCCCTCGGCCGACAGGCCGGTGGTTTCCGTGTCCAGAACGATCTGGCGGCTCATACGTGCCCCCACGCTCGGCACTTCGTGTCCTCGCTGCCCCCCAAGGGGGTGCGAGCTTGCTGGGGGCGGCCCGGCGCTGCGCTCATCTAGTGGTTCTCCTTGGCATGGTTGATGGTGTATTTGGGGATCTCCACCACTAGGTCCTGTTGCGCCACGATGGCCTGGCACGACAGGCGCGACTGCGGCGTGAGGCCCCAGGCGCGGTCCAGCAGGTCTTCCTCTTCTTCCTCGGCCTCGTTGAGCGAATTGAGCCCCTGGCGCACGATGACGTGGCAGGTGGTGCAGGCGCAGCTCATGTCGCAGGCGTGCTCAATGTTGATGTGGTTGTCGAGCAGCGCCTCGCAGATCGACGTGCCAGCGGGCGCGGTGATTTCGGCGCCTGACGGGCAGTATTCGGGGTGGGGAAGGATCTTGATGACGGGCATGGGTGTCGTCTTGTTCTGTGGATTTACAGCGCCTGCACGTTCTTGCCGGCCAGCGCCTGCTGGATGCCGCGGTTCATGCGCTGGGCCGCGAAGGCCTCGGTGCCCTTGGCCAGCGCCTCGGTGGCGGCTTCGATCACGGCGGCGTCTTCCGCGTCGCGGGTGCGCTGCAATGCCGCCATCAGCGCATCGATCTCGGTGCGCTCGTGTGCGGAGAGCACGTCGCCGTCGGCGTCCAGCGCGCTTTGGGTGGCGATCAGCATGCGGTCGGCATCCACGCGCGCCTCGACCACGGCGCGGGCCTTCATGTCCTCGGCGGCGGTGGCGAAGCCGTCCTGCAGCATGCGGGCGATCTGCTCGTCCGAAAGGCCGTACGACGGCTTCACGTCGATGCGCGCCTCCACGCCGCTGCCCTGCTCCCTGGCGCTCACGCTCAGCAGACCGTCGGCGTCCACCGTGAAGGTGACGCGGATGCGCGCCGCACCTGCCGCCATGGGCGGGATGCCGCGCAGCTCGAAGCGGGCGAGGCTGCGGCAGTCCTGCACCAGGTCGCGCTCGCCCTGCACCACGTGGATCGCCAGCGCCGTCTGCCCGTCCTTGTAGGTAGTGAAGTCCTGCGCCTTGGCGGTGGGGAGGGTCTCGTTGCGCGCCACGATGCGCTCGACCAGCCCTCCCATGGTCTCGATGCCCAGCGAGAGCGGAATCACGTCCAGCAGCAGCAGGTCGCCCGCCGTGTTGTTGCCCGCGAGCTGGTTGGCCTGGATGGCCGCGCCCAGGGCGACGACTTCGTCGGGGTTCAGGTTGGTCAGCGGCTCGGTGTCGAAGAATTCGGCCACCGCGCGCCGCACCTGCGGCATGCGCGTGGAGCCGCCCACCAGCACCACGCCCTGCACCTCGTCCTTGGCCAGATGGGCGTCGCGCAGGGCGCGGCGCACGGCGGCCATGGAGCGGGCAGTGAGGTGGGCGGTGGCGGCTTCGAAGTCGGATTTTTTAACGTCAAATTGGACTCTAGCACCCGCTAGATCTGCGCTGAAAGCTACGGAATCCATAGCGGTCAGCGCTTCCTTGCAGGCCCGCGCCGCCATGCGCACGGCCGTCTTGTCCGCAGGCGTGGCGGCCTGCAGGCCAAGTTGCTGCAGCACCCAGTCGGCCAGCGCGGCGTCGTAGTCATCGCCGCCCAGGGCTGAATCGCCGCCCGTGGCGATGACCTCGAACACGCCTTGCGTGAGGCGCAGGACGGAGATGTCGAACGTGCCGCCGCCCAGGTCGTACACCGCGTAGACGCCCTCGCTCGCGTTGTCCAGGCCGTAGGCGATGGCAGCGGCCGTGGGTTCGTTGATCAGGCGCAGCAGGTGGATGCCTGCGAGCTTGGCGGCGTCCTTGGTGGCCTGGCGCTGGGCGTCGTCGAAATAGGCAGGCACGGTGATGACGGCGCCGTAGAGGTCGTCGTTGAACGTGTCTTCCGCCCGGTAGCGCAGCGTGGCCAGGATCTCGGCACTGACCTCGACCGGCGACTTGGGGCCGTCCACCGTGTCCAGGCTGACCATGCCTTCCGCCGCCGGAATGAAGTCGTAGGGCAGCTTGCCCGCCTCGGCCACGTCCTGCAGGCCGCGCCCCATGAAGCGCTTGGCCGATGCGATGGTGTTGCGCGCATCCTGCGCCTGCGCCGCCAGCGCGTCGTGGCCGATCTGGCGTTTGCCCTGGCCCATGTAGCGCACCACGGAAGGCAGCAGCACCCTGCCCTCGCCGTCGGGCAGACATTCGGCCACGCCGTTGCGCACGGCGGCCACCAGGGAGTGCGTGGTGCCCAGGTCGATGCCGACCGCGATGCGCCGCTGGTGCGGGTCGGGGGACTGGCCGGGTTCGGAAATCTGCAGAAGCGCCATGGGGTCGTGTCGGTCTCTCGTGAAGTCGGGCGCTATTGTCCCAGTTGCTCCCGGCGGCGCTCGATGTCGTCGGCAAATCGCGCAATGAACATGAGGGCTCTGACCTGGCGCGCCGCAGCGGCGTAGTCGCGCTGCTGGTCGATCAGGGCTTCGCACTGCGCCAGCGCCGCGCGGCGGGCCTGCGCCACGCCGTCGTCGAGCGCGTCCAGTTCGTCCCCGCTCCCGGCCTCTTCCAGCGCCTCGCGCCATTCCATCTGCTGCATGAGGAATGCGGCGGGCATGGCCGTGTTGTCCTCCGCGCGGATGGGGGCGCCGTGCAGTTCGCACAGGTAGGCCGCGCGGCGCATCGGGTCCTTGAGGCGCTGGTAGGCCTCGTTGATGCGCACGGACCACTGCATGGCCACGCGCTGGGCGGCGGCGCCCTGGGCCGCAAACTTGTCGGGGTGGGCCTCGCGCTGCAGTTCCTTCCAGCGTGCGTCGATCGCCGTGCGGTCCTGCGCGAAGCGGCGCGGCAGGCCGAAGAGTTCAAAGTCGTCGGATTGCAGGTTCATGCAAGAAAAAACCGCCGGTGGGCGGTTTTGCAAAGAAGGCGCGCCGGGTTGCGGTCAGACGCGGAACGACTCGCCGCAGCCGCAGCGGTCACGCTCGTTGGGGTTGTTGAACTTGAAACCTTCGTTGAGGCCCTCGCGCACGAAGTCCAGCTCGGTGCCATCGATGTAGGCCAGGCTCTTGGGGTCGATCAGCACCTTGACGCCGTGGTTCTCGAACACGATGTCCTCGGGCTCGGCGTCGTCCACGTATTCCAGCTTGTAGGCCAGCCCCGAGCAGCCCGTGGTCTTGACCCCCAGGCGCACGCCCAGCCCCTTGCCCCGGCGGGACAGGTAGCGGGTGACGTGGCGGGCGGCCGCCTCGGTCAGCGTGATGGCCATGTTCAGGCAGCCACCGGGGCCGAGTGCTTGGCCTTGTAGTCGTTCACCGCGGCCTTGATGGCGTCTTCCGCCAGGATGGAGCAGTGGATCTTGACGGGCGGCAGCGCCAGCTCTTCGGCGATCTCGCTGTTCTTGAGCGCCGCGGCCTCGTCCAGCGTCTTGCCCTTGACCCATTCGGTCACCAGCGAAGACGAGGCGATGGCCGAGCCGCAGCCATAGGTCTTGAAGCGCGCGTCCTCGATGACGCCGGTGGCGGGGTTGACCTTGATCTGCAGCTTCATCACGTCGCCGCAGGCAGGCGCGCCGACCATGCCGGTACCCACCGATTCGTCGCCCTTGTCGAAGGAGCCGACGTTGCGGGGGTTTTCGTAGTGATCAACAACTTTGTCAGAGTAAGCCATGGTGTATTTCCTCCTGATCCTTCAATGCGCCGCCCACTGGATCGTGGAGAGATCGACGCCGTCCTTGTACATCTCCCACAGCGGGCTCAGCTCGCGCAGGCGGGCCACGTTCTCGCGGATGGTGGAGATGGCGTAGTCGATCTCCTCCTCGGTCGTGAAGCGGCCAATGGTCATGCGCAGGCTGCTGTGCGCCAGTTCGTCGCTGCGGCCCAGGGCGCGCAGCACGTAGCTCGGCTCCAGGCTGGCCGAGGTGCAGGCGGAGCCCGACGAGACGGCGATGCCCTTGATGCCCATGATGAGCGATTCGCCTTCGACGAAGTTGAAGCTCATGTTCAGGTTCTGCGGCACGCGGTGCTCCAGGCTGCCGTTGATGAACACCTGCTCGATGTCCTTCAGGCCGTCCAGCAGGCGCTGCTGCAGCGCCTTGGAGCGGGCATTGCCCTCGGCCATTTCTTCCTTGGCGATGCGGAAGGCCTCGCCCATGCCCACGATCTGGTGCGTGGGCAGCGTGCCCGAGCGCATGCCGCGCTCGTGGCCGCCGCCGTGCATCTGCGCCTCCAGGCGCACGCGGGGCTTGCGGCGCACGTACAGCGCGCCGATGCCCTTGGGGCCGTAGGTCTTGTGCGCGGTCATGCTCATCAGGTCGACGGGCAGGGTCTTCATGTCGATCTCGACCCGGCCCGTGGCCTGCGCGGCGTCGACGTGCAGCAGCACGCCCTTTTCGCGGCACAGCGCGCCGATGGCGGGGATGTCCTGGATCACGCCGATCTCGTTGTTCACGAACAGCACGCTGGCCAGGATGGTGTCGGGGCGGATGGCGGCCTTGAGCACGTCCAGGTCCAGCAGGCCGTCTTCCTTCACGTCGAGGTAGCTGACCTCGAAGCCCTGGCGCTCCAGCTCGCGCATGGTGTCCAGCGTGGCCTTGTGCTCGGTCTTGAGCGTGATGAGGTGCTTGCCCTTGCCCTGGTAGAAGTGCGCCGCGCCCTTGAGGGCCAGGTTGGTGGACTCGGTAGCACCGCTGGTCCAGACGATCTCGCGCGGGTCGGCGCCGATCAGGTCGGCTACCTGGACGCGGGCTTTTTCGATGGCCTCCTCGGCCTCCCAGCCCCAGGCATGGCTGCGCGACGCGGCGTTGCCGAAGTGCTCGCGCAGCCAGGGGATCATGGCATCCACCACGCGCGGATCCACTGGCGTCGTGGCGCCGTAGTCGAGATAGATGGGAAAGTGCGGGGTCATGTCCATGGCTGGCTCGGCTTCAAGCTCTTGTGGCTGGCAATTTTTGAAAACAAACAATTCGTGACGTTTCGTGCTCCGTTCAGCGCGGTGCCGGCCTCCAGGGCCCGCAACGGCACCGAGGGGGCCATCAGGATTTAGCGAAGGCGTTGCCGAATTTCATGATTTGGCAAACGCGTTGCCAAGGGCAAACACCGAGTTGGGCGCGTTCACGCGGATGGGCTTGACCACCGGCGTCGTCGAGATGGCGCGGCGCACCACGGGCTTGTCCTCGATCTGCACGCCCTTGGCGAGCTGCTCGTCCACCAGCTTCTGCAGGGTGACGGAATCCAGGAACTCCACCATGCGCTGGTTCAGCGAGGCCCACAACTCGTGCGTCATGCAGCGGCCAGCTTCGCCCAGGCAGTTTTCCTTGCCACCGCATTGCGTGGCGTCAATGGGCTCATCCACCGACACGATGATGTCCGCCACCGTGATATCGCCCGCCTTGCGGGCCAGGGTGTAGCCGCCGCCCGGGCCGCGGGTAGACTCGACGAGTTCGTGGCGGCGCAGCTTGCCGAACAGCTGCTCCAGGTACGACAGGGAGATCTGCTGGCGCTGGCTGATGGCGGCCAGCGTGACGGGGCCATTGTTCTGGCGCAGGGCCAGGTCAATCATGGCGGTGACCGCAAAACGGCCTTTGGTTGTGAGACGCATCGCAAGCTCCTTGTGTCAGGCTTGTTCGTTGTAGAAACCGCCTCCGCTGGCTGGGGGTCAGCGAGGGCACCGTCTCCGCCCCTTCTCCGCGCAAGCCGTGGTGTGCCTTGCCGGAGCCCTTCATCCTTGGGCTGTTTTCTTGAGTGTTTTGTGGGAGTATAACACAAAACCCTATCGAATTTGTCGGGTTAAAAAACCAACTGGTCGCAATTTGATCAGTGATGTCTTACCCGGACCTTTCGCGCCCTTGCTACAGGGCCACCGAATCACCGCCATGCGCGCCGAAAGCTTGGGTCCGGAGCCGCGCCAACTGGTCCCGCACGCGGGCCGCCTGCTCGAATTCCAGGTTGCGCGCGTGTTCCAGCATGAGCTTTTCGAGCCGCTTGATCTCGCGCGCCACGTCCTTCTCGGACATGTCCTCCACCTGCGCGCGCTGCATCGCTTCCTGCTCCAGCCGCTCGGCATCCTTGCCGGCTTTTTCGCTGTAAACGCCGTCAATCAGGTCTCTTACCCTCTTGACAATGCTGCGCGGGGTGATTCCGTGTGCCTCGTTGTGTGCGATCTGTTTGATGCGGCGGCGTTCCGTCTCGCCCATGGCTTTTTGCATGGAATCGGTGATGCGGTCGGCGTACAGGATGGCCTTGCCATGCAGGTTGCGCGCCGCGCGGCCGATGGTCTGGATCAGGCTGCGCTCCGCGCGCAAAAAGCCCTCCTTGTCCGCGTCGAGGATGGCGACCAGCGACACCTCGGGAATGTCCAGCCCCTCGCGCAGCAGGTTGATGCCCACCAGCACGTCGAAAGCGCCCAGGCGCAGGTCGCGGATGATCTCCACGCGCTCCACCGTGTCCACGTCGCTGTGCAGGTAGCGCACCTTCACGCCGTTGTCGGTCAGGTAGTCGGTCAACTGCTCGGCCATGCGCTTGGTCAGCGTGGTGATGAGCACGCGCTCGCGCTTTTCCACGCGGATGCGGATCTCCTGCAAAACGTCGTCCACCTGGTGGGTGGCGGGACGCACCTCCACCTCGGGGTCCACCAGTCCGGTGGGGCGCACCACCTGGTCCACGACCTGGCCGGAGTGCTGCTTTTCGTAGTCCGCAGGCGTGGCCGAGACGAAGATCACCTGGCGCATGCGCCGCTCGAACTCCTCGAACTTCAGCGGCCGGTTGTCCAGCGCCGACGGCAGCCGAAAGCCGTACTCCACCAGCGTGGTCTTGCGCGAGCGGTCGCCGCTGTACATGGCATTGAGCTGCCCGATCATCTGGTGGCTCTCGTCCAAGAACATGATCGCGTCGCCGGGCAGGTAGTCGGTCAGCGTGCTGGGCGGGTCGCCCGGCGCGGAGCCCGACAGGTGGCGCGTGTAGTTCTCGATGCCCTTGCAGTGCCCCACTTCGCTGAGCATCTCCAGGTCGAAGCGCGTGCGCTGCTCCAGCCGCTGCGCTTCCACCAGCTTGCCGTCATCCACAAGCTGCTTCAGGCGCTCGGCCAGCTCGATCTTGATGGTGTCCACGGCCGCCAGCACCTTGTCGCGCGGCGTGACGTAGTGGCTGCTGGGATAGACGGTAAAGCGCGGGATCTTCTGCTTGACGCGGCCCGTGAGCGGGTCGAAAAGCTGCAGGCTCTCCACCTCGTCGTCGAACAGCTCGATGCGGATGGCTAGCTCGGAATGCTCCGCAGGGAACACGTCGATGGTGTCGCCGCGCACACGGAACTTGCCGCGGCTGAAATCCTGCTCGTTGCGCTGGTACTGCATGCGGATCAGTTGCGCGATCACGTCACGCTGCCCCAGCTTGTCGCCCACGCGCAGCGTCATCACCATGCGGTGGTAGCTCTCGGGCTCGCCGATGCCGTAGATGGCCGACACCGTGGCCACGATCACCACGTCGCGCCGCTCCATCAGGCTCTTGGTGCAGCTCAGGCGCATCTGCTCGATGTGCTCGTTGATGGCCGAGTCCTTCTCGATGAACAGGTCGCGCTGCGGCACGTAGGCCTCGGGCTGGTAGTAGTCGTAGTAGCTCACGAAGTACTCCACCGCGTTCTTCGGGAAGAACTCGCGGAACTCGCTGTAGAGCTGCGCGGCCAGCGTCTTGTTGGGCGCGAACACGATGGCCGGGCGGCCCATGCGGGCGATTACGTTCGCCATGGTGAAGGTCTTGCCCGAGCCCGTCACGCCCAGCAGGGTCTGAAAGGCCTCGCCGTCGTGCAGCCCTTCCACCAGCTTGTCGATGGCCTCGGGCTGGTCGCCCGCGGGCGGGTAGGGCTGGAACAGCTCGAAGGGCGAATCGGGGAAACGGACGAACTCGCCGTCTTGCTTTTCCGTTATGACCTGTGTGATATCCGGCATGGGTTCAGTCAACGCTTGAGAGGGACGGGCCGTTAAAATCGGCGGAACCCGGCACGGTACACCACGCCCGGATTCCCCGCTACTGACAACAGTCGTAAACCTTTTTTCCAAGGATTTTCATGTCTCTGTTCACCGCCGTCGAAATGGCCCCCCGTGACCCGATCCTGGGTCTGAACGAACAATTCGCCGCAGACGCCAACCCCAACAAGGTCAACCTGGGCGTGGGCGTTTATTTCGACGACAACGGCAAGCTGCCCCTGCTGCAGTGCGTGCAGGCCGCCGAGAAGACCATGATGTCCGCCCCCACCGCCCGCGGCTACCTGCCCATCGACGGCATCGTGGCCTACGACAACGCCGTCAAGAGCCTGGTGTTCGGCGCCGACAGCGAGCCCGTCACCTCGGGCCGCGTGGCCACCGTGCAGGCCATCGGCGGCACCGGCGGCCTGAAGATCGGCGCAGACTTCCTGAAGAAGGTCAGCCCCAATGCCAAGGTGCTGATTTCCGACCCGAGCTGGGAGAACCACCGCGCCCTGTTCACCAACGCCGGCTTCGAGGTCGGCACGTATGCCTACTACGACGCCGACAAGCGCGGCGTGAACTTCGACGGCATGCTCGCCAGCCTGAACGCCGCCGCCCCCGGCACCATCGTCGTGCTGCACGCCTGCTGCCACAACCCCACGGGCTACGACATCACGCCCGCGCAGTGGGACCAGGTCATCGCCGTGGTCAAGGCCAAGGGCCTCACGCCCTTCCTGGACATGGCCTACCAGGGCTTCGGCCACGGCATCGCCGAGGACGGCGCGGTGATCGGCAAGTTCGTGGCCGCCGGCCTGAACTTCTTCGTCTCCACCTCGTTCAGCAAGAGCTTCAGCCTGTACGGCGAGCGCGTGGGCGGCCTGTCGGTGCTGTGCACGGACAAGGAAGAAGCCTCGCGCGTGCTGAGCCAGCTCAAGATCGTGATCCGCACCAACTACAGCAACCCGCCCATCCACGGCGGCGCGGTGGTGGCGGCCGTGCTGAACAACCCCGAGCTGCGCGCCCTGTGGGAAAAGGAACTGGGCGAGATGCGCGTGCGCATCAAGGCCATGCGCCAGAAACTGGTGGACGGCCTCAAGGCCGCCGGCGTGAAGCAGGACATGTCCTTCATCACCACCCAGATCGGCATGTTCAGCTACTCGGGCCTCAGCAAAGACCAAATGGTGCGCCTGCGCAACGAGTTCGGCGTGTACGGCACCGACACCGGCCGCATGTGCGTGGCCGCGCTCAACAGCAAGAACATCGACTACGTCTGCCAGTCGATTGCCAAGGTCGTCTGACCAGGACGCGGCGTTGCGGCGCCGCTTTGTGAGCGAGGCGCTCCAGAACCCGCACAACGCGGCCATTCTGGAGCGTTTGCCGCTTCTGGGCCTGCCCGATGCATGGCTGGTGGCGGGCTGCCTGTTCCAGACGGTGTGGAACCTGCGCTCGGGCTTCGCGCCCACGGCCAACATCAAGGACTACGACCTGTTCTACTTCGACGCGGCGGATCTGTCCGCCGACGCGGAACAGGCCGTTCAGGCCCGCGCCGCCGCGCTGTTCGCCGATGTGCCCATCACCATCGAGGCCAAGAACCAGGCGCGCGTGCACCTCTGGTATGAGCGCTGGTTCGGCTACCCCTACACGCCCTTGCAGTCGGCACGCCACGGCATCGGGCGCTTTCTGATCCCCTGCACCTGCGTGGGCCTGCAGCCCGGCGCATCGTCGCCCACGCTGTACGCCCCGTATGGCCTGGATGAGCTGTACGCGGGCCTGCTGCGGCCCAACCCGGAATGCCCGCACCTGCCGCTCTACGCAGCCAAGGCCCGCAGCTACCGCGAGCGCTGGGCCTGGCTACAGGCTCAGGAAATATGAGTCTTTTTGGCCTCCAGCGCTTATCCAGCAAGCGCTGACAGCTATGATTTTTGATATTTATCCCCAGAGCACCGACCGCATCGAGATCGACGCCGACTGGTAGCCCGTGTTGAAGAAGCGCGGCATCTCGCTCGCGTGCACGGCCCCCGCGGCGTACAGCAGCGGCAGGTAGTGCTCGTGCGTGGGGTGCGCCTGCCGGGCCACGGGGCCCAGGTTCAGGAAGTCCTGCAGCGCCTCCAGCTGGCCCTTCTTGATCTGGTCCTGCACCACCGTGTCGAACTCGGCGGCCCAGTCGTAGGCCTCGTTGGGGCCCGTGCCGCGGCGCGTGGCGCGCAGGTTGTGCACCACGTTGCCGCTGCCCACGATGAGCACGCCGCGCTCGCGCAGGCCTTTCAGCTGCTGGCCCAGCGCATAGTGCTCGGCCGGGGCGCGGCCGTAGTCCATGCTCAGCTGCAGCACGGGGATGCCCGCCTGCGGAAACATGGGCTTGAGCACCGACCACGTGCCGTGGTCCAGCCCCCATTCGCCCTCGTCCACGCCCAGCGCGCCGCCCGTGGCGGGGGAGCGCAACTCGGCGGCCAGGCCGCGCGCCACGGCGGGCGCGCCCGGCGCGGGGTACTGCTGGTCGAACAGTTCCTGCGGAAAGCCGCCGAAGTCGTGGATCGTCCTGGGCTGCGCCATGCCCGTGATCTGCCAGCCGCCGCGCGTGAGCCAGTGGGCCGACACGCACAGGATGAGCTGCGGCCGCGCCACGCGCGCCATCAGTTCGGCCCCCACGGCCTGCCAATTGCGGCGCCAGGCGTTGTCCTCGATGGCGTTCATGGGGCTGCCATGGCCCACGAAGAGCACCGGCATGCGCGGCGACGGTTGGAGGGACTGCAGCAAGGCAGCGGCCGCGCTGCTGTTCAGTGAAGTCATGAGCGCTCCCGGAAAGGCGGCCAGGCCCGCGAGGGCGGCCAGAGAAGTTCTGCGGTGCATGGTGGGAGAAGGGAGCGTAACAAATTATTTATGTATAACAACGAGCGTCCGCGCGGGCCGAAGTTCCGGTCGGCGCCGTTTCCGACCACCCCTTCCTTTTCGTCCATGACCTCCACCCTGCCCCAGCCGCTGCGCGGCGTCCGCGTCCTGAGCCTTGCCCTGAACCTGCCCGGCCCCGCCGCCCTGATGCGCTGCGTGCGCATGGGCGCCGAATGCACCAAGCTCGAACCGCCGCCCGCCCCCGGCCACCCGAGCGCCGACCCCATGGGCATCTACAGCCCCGCCGCCTACGCCACGCTGCACGGCGGCGTGCGCGTGGTGCATGCGCACCTCAAGACGCCCGAAGGCCAGTCCGCGCTGCACGAGGAACTGGCCCGCACCGACGTGCTGATCACATCCTTCCGCCCCTCGGCGCTGGCCAAGCTGGGCCTCGCCTGGGACGCGCTGCAGGCCCGCCAGCCGCGCCTGTCGCTGGTGCGCATCGTGGGCGCGGCGGGCGAGCGCGCCGAGGAGCCCGGCCACGACCTCACCTACCTGGCCGAGGCGGGCCTGGTCACCGGCACCGAGATGCCGCCCACGCTCTACGCCGACATGGGCGGCGCCCTGATGGCCAGCGAGGCCGTGCTGCAGGCGCTGCTGGAGCGCGGCCGCACCGGCAGCGGCGTGTGCATCGAGGTGGCCCTGGCCGACGCCGCCGCCTGGCTGGCCCAGCCGCGCTACTGGGGCCTGACCACGCCCGACGGCGACGTGGGCGGGCACCATGCGGGCTACCGCGTCTACCCCTGCGCCGACGGCCGCGTGGCCGTGGCGGCGCTGGAGCCGCACTTCGCCGCCCGCCTGTACGAGGCCGTGGGCCTGCCGCGCGATGCCGACGTGCATGCCCCCGCCACGCACGCGGCCGTCGCAGCATTCCTGCGCGGGCAAGGCCGGGCGGCCCTCGATGCGCTGGCGCAGGCAAAGGACATTCCGCTGCACACGCTGGCCTGAGAAGCTGGGAATGCAAAAGCAGGGCGCGGCCCCAAGCAGGAAGTCCCAGCGTAAGCCAGCCGCCAGCCCGGCCTCTGCCAGCCTCTTCCTGCTGCTGGCGGCCGGCTGGTGCGGCCTGCTGGCCTGGGGCACCTGGACCCGGCAACTGCCGCCCTGGTGGTGGACGCTGGGCGCCGTGCTGGCCGTGAACCTGCTCACGTTCTGGGTCTATGCCGCCGACAAGAATGCCGCGCGGCGCGGGCGCTGGCGCATTCCGGAAAACAACCTGCACCTGCTCGCGCTGCTGGGCGGCTGGCCCGGGGCATGGCTGGCGCAGCAGGCGATGCGCCACAAATCCAGCAAGCGCGCATTCCGCGCGGTGTACTGGCTCACGGTGGCAGTGCACTGCATCGCGCTCGCGGCCTGGATGGCGGGCTGGCTGCGCTGACCCTGCGCCGCCGAATGGATCGCTCCCATTCCGATAGCTGCCAGCGCTTACCCATCAAGCGCTAGAGGCCTTTTTCATTCATATTCCATCCCCCGCCTGCTGACGCCCGAAAGGCCCGCCGGCCTACACGCGCGGGGCACGGCAGCCGCTCCAATCAGGTCGTTGAAACACCACTGGGAGACGGACATGAAACCCCTCGTTCTCGATTCGACCATGACCAACATGGGCGGCATCTTCTACCCCACGGGCCATGTGTTCGCCCTCTTCCCCGACGAAGACTGCGTGCGCCAGGCCGCCGCCGCGCTGCAGTCGGCCGGGCACGCCGGCGAGATGGCCTACGCCAGCCCCGAGGTCATCATGCAGGAGATCGTGCACACCCTGGGCACGGCCGATGCGCCCCTGCCCTCCGTGGGCGCCGAGGGCGACATGGTCCGCCGCATCGCCGACCTGGCCGGCAGCGGCCACCACGGCCTGCTGATCAAGATGGCCGACAAGGACAATGCCGAGGCCCTGGTCGGCGCCATTGCCCCCGCTGGCGCGGTGACGGCCTTCTACTACCGCACCTTCATCATCGAAGACCTGATCACCCCGGCCACCACCGACGAGCGCACGCAGTCAGTGGTGGTGGGCACGCATGCGGCGGCGCCCTGAACCTGCTCAGCCCTTGCGCCGTTCGAACCCTGCCGCCACACCGCCCGGTACCACGACGAGGCCGCTGGCCAGGACAACACCGGGCACCACCAGCGCCAGCGCAACCCAGGCGCCGGGCTCCGGTGCCTCCCCCAGCAGCCCTGCGGCCCCCAGGGCAGTGAACACCGGCACCAGCGCGGCCGACAAGGCGGCCCGGTCCGCGCCCAGCCGCGCGATGGCCACCGTGTAGGCCACCAGGCCCAACAGCCCTGCCACCACCCCTTGGCCCAGGGCCTGGAGGGCCACATCCGCCCAGGGGGCGGAGAGCAGGCGCGGCGCGCCCCAGACCAGCAGCACCGGCAGCAGCAGCACGGCGGACCCCAGGTTCACCAGCGCGGCCCCCTGCCAGGCCGACAGGCCGCAGCCCCGGAACGCCAGCGTGTATGCGGCCCACAGTACAGCGGCCAGCACGAACAGCAGATCCCCGCGCCACGCACCCAGCCCCCCGCGCCACACACTAAGACCGAGGGCCGCCACCCCCAGCGCCATGAGCAGCAGGCCCAGGGCACGCACGCCGCCCAGCCGTTCCCCACAAACCAATCGGCTGCCCACGCTCACGAAAAGCGGCATGCACCCTGCCATGAAGATGCCCATGTGCGCCGCCGGCGCCCACTGCGCGCCCGCCAGCACCACTAGGCCGAACGGCAAACCGCCTCCCAGGACCAGCAGCGCCAGCCGCCCCACGGACACGCCGGACGGCAGCCCGACGCGCCGGCACCACAGCGGCATCAGCACCAGGGCGGGCACGCCGTAGCGCAGCACGGCCAGTTCCACCGGCCCGAGCGAGGTGGTCACGCCGTGGCGCGACACGATCTGCCAGCCGCTGCCGATCAGGGCCGCAGCCAGCGCGGCCAGCAGGCCGACGGCGAGGTGGGAACGATGCGAGGACGAAGAGGGAGAAGAAGACATGGGGCGCCAGTCTGGCGCCCCAGGGGTGGCGCGGCTATCAAATTCCTGCGCGCAGCGCCGCCCGCGCCTGGGCCAGCGTGACGCCCACCTCGCGCCGGAAGACGGCGCCCAGGTGGCTCTGGCTGCAGTAGCCCAGGTCATGGGCCAGCGCGGCCAGGTCGGCCTCGCCAGCCTCCAGCCGCTGCAGGGCCGCCGCCATGCGCAGGTGCTGGCGGTAGCCGTGCAAGCTCAGGCCCACATGCCGGCGGAACAGGTGGGCCAGGTGGAAGGCCGAGCAGCCGGCCACGTCCGCCACGTCGTGCAAGGACCAGCGCTCGCCGCACGCGGCGCTGACCCGCAGGGCCATGAAGCGGCGGGCGCGCGCCACGGTGGCAGACGCGGGCCGTGGCGGCGCATCGGGCTCCAGCACGGCGCCGAGCACTTCCGCGCTGCGCCAGGGCGCGCGCAGGTGCAACAAGGCCCGCGGCGACAGGACACGGACCTGCGGCGCGGCCCACGGGGAGGCGCCGGGCCGGGCACTGACCACGACGCTGGTCTGCTCCGCAGGCTGCAGGGGGCGCATCTGGTAGGGCTGGCCCTGCGGCAGGCCAAGCGCCGTCAGGCCGTCGAGCAGGACGGTCTGCCCGGCCAGCTGGAACTCCAGCACCCCGTCCGTGGGCAGCACCCAGCGGCCGGACGCCGCCTGGTAGGCGGGGCTCCACTGCACTGGCGCCGCATGCTTGCGCACCCGCTCCACCGTCCATGCCGCATCGGCGTGCAACAGGGTGCGCTGCTGGGGCATGGCGGGCGGCCTACCGCACCTTTTTCTTGAATGCCGGCGGCTTCGCCGGCGCCGCGCCCGTCACGCGGAGCGGCAGGCCCGTGTGCTGGGTCAGGATGCGGCCCTTCACGGGCTGCTTGCTGCTGGCGGCGGGGCCCGAGGGCGTGGAGTTCTTGCGCCGCGCGCTCTGGTAGCCGCCGTCGGTCAGCGGCTGGAAGGTGGGGATCAGGTGGTGCTTGCCGTTGCCGATCAAATCCGCCCGTCCCATGGCCTTGAGCGCATCGCGCAGCAGCGGCCAGTTGTTCGGGTCGTGGTAGCGCAAAAACGCCTTATGCAGGCGGCGGCGCTTTTCGCCGCGCACGATGTCCACGGACTCCTCCTGCTCGTCGCGCATCTGGCGGCGCACCTTGGTGAGCGGGTTGCGGCCCGAGTGGTACATGGCCGTGGCGGTGGCCATGGGGCTGGGGTAGAAGGTCTGCACCTGGTCGGCGCGGAAGCCGTTCTTCTTGAGCCAGATGGCGAGGTTCATCATGTCCTCGTCGCTGGTGCCCGGGTGGGCGGCGATGAAGTACGGGATCAAAAACTGCTTCTTGCCCGCCTCTTCGCTGAACTGCTCGAACATCTGCTTGAAGCGGTCGTAGCTGCCGATGCCCGGCTTCATCATCTTGGTGAGCGGGCCTTGCTCGGTGTGCTCGGGCGCGATCTTGAGGTAGCCGCCCACGTGGTGCTGCACCAGTTCCTTGACGTACTCCGGCGACTTCACAGCCAGGTCGTAGCGCAGGCCCGAACCGATGAGGATCTTCTTGATGCCCTTGAGCGCGCGGCCGCGGCGGTAGATCTTGATGAGCGGGCCGTGGTCGGTGTGCAGGTTCTGGCAGATGCCGGGGTACACGCAGCTGGGCTTGCGGCAGGCGGCCTCGATCTCGGGGCTCTTGCAGCCCAGGCGGTACATATTGGCCGTGGGGCCGCCCAGGTCGCTGATGGTGCCGGTGAAGCCCTTCACCTTGTCGCGGATGTCCTCGATCTCCTGGATGATGGAATCCTCGGA
>Ga0222424_100209_pt1 | contig 52680 bp, 36 predicted proteins | sample 2B2ome_FD_182468 | JGI IMG/M metagenome (GOLD analysis project Ga0222424, IMG submission 182468) | Enriched microbial communities from leaf-cutter ant dump, University of Wisconsin, Madison, United States - 2B200A (version 2) | ecosystem: Environmental > Terrestrial > Nest > Insects nest > Nest... | reverse complement strand
TCGAGCACTTCAACGAAATCCACCCACATTCGAGTTTGAAGATGATGTCGCCCAGGGAGTTCCGACGACGGCAGAATCACCCCGCCCATCAGGGCTAACTTAGCGACTGGACGGTGTCCGGAACTACAGGGGCAAGATCACTCCCGAGAAGCCTTGCAAGCGTGGATCAAGCAGGCTGGATTGAAGTCGGAGGATTTCCTATTCCCTAGCCGGCTTCATAATTCACCTCATCTCGACACCCACCAATACGCCAGGATCCTCGGGCACTGGGTCGAAGAACTGGGACTGGACCGGGCCGACTACGGGACGCACTCGATGCGCAGAACTAAGGCAACGCTGATCTATCGGCGCACCAAAAACCTCCGCGCCGTGCAACTGCTCCTGGGTCATTCCAAGTTGGAGTCGACTGTGAGGTATCTCGGCGTCGAGGTAGATGACGCACTTGAGATATCTGAGCAGACAGAGATCTGACCCGGAGACGGCTGGCCACCTGAGCAGGGATCGGGTGGTTGGCCGCGAACGGCTGCTGTCAGTTGAGATGTCAGATTCCCGCAGTCCACCAGGAGCGGGCGTTCATCGATAAACGCTTGCTGGCTCACTAATCTGGCGACGCTGAACCCGCTACTGGAGCCCTCAACGACAATGGCGCAAGAGAACAGCCCATGCTTGCGTTTATGAAGATGGAGCAATCTTGTCAACCAACAAGAACCAGCACTTCGTTCCTCGCGTTCACCTTCGTCCCTTCACAATCGACGAAGGAGGCGCAGCGATCAATGTCTTCAATCTCGATCGTGAGAAGCTCATCCCGAATGCCCCGGTCAAGAATCAATGCTCCGGGGACTACTTCTACGGCCAGGACGAAAAGCTCGAATCCGCGATTCAATCTGTTGAGGGAGCATATGGCTCCGTTCTCAGTGACCTGAGGAAGCCAAGCCGGCCGCTGGAGCGAGATCATAAGATCGTCCTGCTTCGATTCTGGCTATTTCAGTACATGAGAACTGAAGCGGCATCTCGAAGATCCGTCGAGATGGCTGCCGACCTTCATAACTTCTCTGAAGCAATGGATCCTTTTGGATTTGGCATCAAAGAAGCCGTACAGATCGCGATGCGCACGTACGCCGACATGATGTCAGTCACGGACGACCTTAAGTCTTGCATCATCCGCAACCGGACCGACATCCCATTCGTCACCTCAGATGACCCTGCTGTGTTGGCCAATCGTTGGTACTTGGAAGACAAGCGCATTCGCGGCCGCACGTTTGGCCTGCAATCCGCCGGCGCTCTGGCAATTCTTCCACTGACCCCAAGACTAGCGTTCATCGCCTACGACGGCGACGTCTACAGCATTCCCCACCAAAACGGGTGGGTTGAAACAAAGCGAGAAGCCGATGTTCGCGCGTTGAATCAGCACCAGCTTCTCAACTGCTTTGCTAACGTCTACCTGCACGACGTGCAACACAAGCAGCTTATAAATGACCAGTACCGAGTTGCCCGGCCAAATCGTTCGTCCGAACGTCGCCGGTTTCACGTTGCGGTGCGCGACGTAACTGTCGGCGACCACACCAGATATCGCGTCGTTAGCACTGAGGAGGCGAAGGCCGCGAAGGTGGACACAATCTTTCACTCTGAGACTGTTCACTATCGACCTACTCATTGGCCGGCTTTCATTGGATGGAGGAAGCCAGGCGCTGTGTATACGAACGGTACGGGCCTAAAGTACATTCGAGCCATATTTGCAGCGACCATCTCAAGCCATAGAGACTTTTGGCGCGAGGCCGTGCTCAAGACCTAGCCCGTCTTTCCATCGGACCGTCTCCGGCGGCCGGTGAGTTCAAACCTTGACTAACAGCTTTCTCTGTCCGATTTCATCGCTAGCACTGACCGCATCGGATCGCGAATTGCCGGCTGGGCAAATCTGGACCAGTCCTTCGTGACTAGAACCGTGGCGGCATTGATCGGATGACTGCTGACTGAAGTACAGCGGCCGGTAGTCGCCGCCATTGCCGAGGGACCGGTGTCAGTCGTCGGCGCCGTTGAGGCGGGGTGTCGGGACCGACCGGCATCAGCCTCAACTTTCATTCCGAAGGAGCTGACTGCAGCGATCTCGGTCCGCCGTTGCCCGCTCATGACCTCACGGTTTGCGGCGCAATGCAGTCATCGAAAGATAGGGCTAGACTATCCGCCGATGGTCACACTCGGATGCCGACCAACCATTCAGCAGACAGTCCGCGATAGAGCACCAACCACCAGTACTTGCCGTGCACAGCCAGACCCTGAGCACTCCGTCCGAGCAGGTTCTGAAGCATCAGGCCAGCACTGTCTTTCTGAGTCTTGGCTTGCCGCCTATGCTCCCTTGAACCGAATGTCGTCGGCCAGATTGTTTGCCGTCGCCCACAATTGAACGTCGGCACCCAGCCAGGCCAGGTAATCGCCATCGACAAGGGTGTTGTCGGGGAAGGGCTCGTGCTGGGCTGACTCCAGCAGGGCGGTCATCAGCGTCTGCACCCGCCCCGCCAGGGCGTCGTCCTTAGCCACGACGAGGTAGGTGTTTAGCGGCTTGTCCTTGGACTCCTCCTCGCCGCCTAGGAATCGCTCGAAGTCGGGGACACTGATCCTGTGCCGGGCCACCAGGCCCCCTGCTCGTGCGTGCAACACGGCATCCCGGATCTTCTTGTTCTCGCTCCACATACCATTCTTGTGCCCCTTCTTGTTAAACGGGGAGTCCGCATCGTGGACTATGCCGAAGTCGATCTTGAAGTGGGTCATAACTTTGATGAGCGGCACCAGGATCGCCTTGCCACGCGCGCGGATAACGGTGACGCGATCCATCAACCCGTGCTGACGCTCGATGATCGATGACATAAACGCGGCGTGTTCCGTGTCCCCCTCGACGAGAACCGGGTAGGAGCCGAAGAACACTTCGGAGAAGCTCGGATCAATATGTTGTAGTGCCTGGAGCCTCTGTTTATCCTCGCCTTCGAACTCGATCTGGTCGGAGCGGTAGGTCTTCGGCGCCATTGATGCCGCTTCACCCTCGCCGGCACGTTCAAGTCGAACGATGGTCGTGTGATCCTCGAACGGATTGACGAAATGAGGAGAGTGGGTGGTCATGATGACCTGCCAGTCGGGGCTCACTGCTAACTTGTACAGATGGCGCTGAGCCGCGCGCGCCGCCATGGGGTGCAGCGCGTTTTCTGGTTCGTCGATGAGCAGTAGATAGCCGGGCAAGGCCGGATCGTCGGGGCTGTCCGGGATGGGCGCTCCTTCGTCATGCGCTTGGATCTGTGCTTTCAGGGTCGCAATGGTTTCATCGAGTGCTTGGATTTCCTCGGCTTTGGGCTTGGGCTTGACGGCTTCCTTTGTCTTTTTCTTCTCGGCATCGGTCAAATCCTTATCGAGCCGCTTGCGGAACTCCAGTCTGACCTCGTTGTCCCGTGATAGTTCGTTGTGGACCTGAAGCATTGACCAGAAGAGTGCGCGCCGAGCACCGGTCCCCTGCTGGCCCAGCGCCGTTTCCGCCGCGCCGTCCTGCACCCTGAGGCTCGAGCCGGTCTTGATTAGCTCGCTGAGTTTGGGGGCCAACGGGCCCGCACCAACCGACAGCTTGACGTCCAAACGCGGAAACACGCCTTTGAATCCAGCTGCTACGCGACCGGAGATGGCATTGAAGTGCGCTTGATGCGCTCCGCTCAACGCATTAATCCGTTGAGATACGCCGTCGATCGCTTGGGAAAGCTCGGACTCTGGATTGATGCGTTCCCTCTCGAGGCCCGCGACCAGCGGACCCAGAGCGAGCGTGAGCAGCATTTCCTCAGTCTTGGCGGCATCATCCAACGAACCGATGCGAAGGGGTCTGGGCAGCCGAGAGCCGAACACGGGATCAGCCCCGCCGGCTTTACCATCCTCCGCCCAACCTCCCTGACCATCGGGACCACCTGTCGGATCCCACGTCGTGCGCACTTTCTCGAAGTTCGGCGCAGCCCACTGCCAGCGGCTTTTGACGATCAGCAGGCCATCCTTCTCAGTTTTCCACTTCGCGTCAACGTTCCCGATTCCCTCAGGAATGTGCACCTCGAGCTGTATTTCGCAGGGGTGTTCAATGGGTGCATACAGGCAGCGGTCCTTCAACTCGCTGAATTGGACTGAACCCTTTGCAAGCTCGTAGGCACGCAGGATGGTCGACTTGCCAGCGTTGTTCTTGCCGACCAAGCAGACCACATTGTCGAGTTCGATCTCAACACCGTCGTTGCCAATACATCCGATGTTGCGCACGGTGATGCGCACAAGTTTTGAACGGTTTGCTCCTGCCATTTTTCCTCCATTGTTGGCCAGTTCGGCGCTTTGTTTTCTCAGCGTAGCAGGAAGTTAAAGAGATCCCGAGAACGCTGCGGTCGTTCCTGGCGAACAGACATCCGGGGAAGCTGGACGAAGCGGACAAATCCGAGGTCACTGATCACCACGTGGCCATGGTGCTTTCAAATTGAAGTCGGCGTGCAGCGCGACACGTATCTAGGCCGAAAGCACCGGATAAACGACATTGACCGTCGGCCCGTTCAGTTTGGTCACACCATAAGGAGCGCAAGGACGGCGCATCTATTGGTTAGCCATTTTTCTCCACTTTGGCATTGTTGTGAGGCTGACCAATTGGCATTGCGAGGCCGGGGGCAAAAGACGGCGCTTGACTGCTAGTGCCGCAGGCTACGCATGTCGCAGGGCCGCGTCGTCGAGGCACTGGCGCCGGCATCACTCGTCGACGTCGCGAAAGATGTCGTCGAGCGGGGTGCTAGCGTTCTCCGACTTTTGCAGCTCAGTCTGCGCATTCTCCTTGGGGGGATCGTAGCGGTCGTACAAGTCCTCCGAGGCCCGTTCGATTACACGGCGCACCTGCCGCGTGATCTCTTTCGGATCCACCCACGACGCACAGGATGCCGCTAGGCGGTTCACGTCGTCTCTGAACTGTTCGAAGTGGTTCTCGGGCGAGTAGTCGCTGTTCCACTCGTTGCGCAGGCGTTCTGCATGATGGTCGAGTCTCGCAAGAACCTCTTCCTTTCCCACCTTGAGCAAGTGCTCGAGTTCTACCGGGGTGATCAGGCTCCTGATGCCGTCGTCGGTCAGGAAACTGGAATCGGCCGATTCCCGCAATCCGCTCTCTAGCGTGGCCACAAACTCAAGTCGCTGCTTCTCCGTCAGCAGGTCGTGGCGAAACAGGGCGACCAGAAGCTCAACGTCCATGTCCTCGGCGATCGGCGTGTAGAAGTAGCTCAACCCGTCCATGACATCCGCCCGGCGCTGCAGCATGAGACGGTTGAACTCAGCGTTGGCCCGGTAGGACATGAATGTCCTGAGCGCACTTGTGCTCAGACCTGATAGCCGGCCGATCAGCAAGGGCAGCATAGTTGCGGGAACGACCATGGGCGTTCCTTTGAGTTCGACGCCCGCGCAGACTACTTCGCCTGCGATCGTCTCTGGCTTCGCGCCGGTCAAGAACATGCGAAGCCGCTCTGGATCCTTCACCACGTAGCGCGAGAACGCATCGCCGATCGTAGGGTGCTTGTATTTCCAGTATGAGCCGTCCATGTCGCTCGCGAGCAGCAGTAGGCTGTCGTGGAGCCTGGCGAACTGCTCTTTTGCTGCAGCGGGCCGCGCGCCGAATGCGTCGGCTGCCTGGGCGATCGGCTCCTCATCGACCGGCGACCTCGCGATTCCTCCGACCAAGAAGGGAACAGCCAGCGCGGCCTTAGAAGGGGCATCCAGTTGGGCGATCGTGTCAATCAGGAATTCCTCGGGAGATTCGAAGAAATGAATGAGCCGGGTGCGAGTAGGAATTAGGTTGGTCGTGAAGATCTTTTCGCCCAGCCTGCGTGCAACCTCAGGCAGAAAGCCGCTGACTTGAGCGAGAGTGGGAAGGAAGGGTTTGACGGCCTCGCGGAAGAATTGCGGCTGGTCCCCGAACTTGAGGTGGTTGTAGGCGATTTGGGCCTTTTCCTGGACGGTGAACTCCTCGACCTTGATCAACACTTGGCTGAGCTTGAGCGCAGGCAGCGCCTGCAGCTTGAGCTCCTCTTTCGCCTGGTTCCAGATATAGTCGCGCGAGGTGATCAGAAAACGAGTGCCACGCTTGGCTGCGGCATGCATGAGCGGAAACACCTGGTTCCATGCCTCGGTGCGATCGCGCTGATACTGGGTGGATCCCCATGCATCGTCGATCCAGAAAAACTGCGCGGTATCGGGATCCAGCCGCGCGCTTACCTCATGCGGCGAGGTGGCCTTGATGGGATGGCATTGCCACGCATCCATCGCGCCGATGGCCAAACCCGCTCCGATGGTCGACTTACCGGTCGCGGGTGCGCCCAGCAACACCACGAGATTGTGAGCGTCGATGGCCCGCACACTATTGCGATGAGCCTCGGTCACGACCAGCCTGCGCACACTGTCCCCCAGCTCGCTGAGAATCATTTGTGCCTGTGCGTACGCGCGCTCGTCCAGCAGCCCGGACAGGTCGCCGAGGCCGTACAGACGGGGGGCCAGCATACGCAGCTTCGCAGACTTGCGAATGGTTTCGACAATCCAGTCACGGTGAAACACCCTGCAGTTGCCAACTCCGACGGCCATGAAGGCATCGCGGATCTTCAGCTCGCTGTAGCCAGTCACCGTATGGTTGGTCAGGATCACGTAGTCTTCGGCCATGCCGATCTGGGCCAGCCTGCGGGCCTTGTCAAGTTCGTCCTTCAGTGTGGACAGGACCAGCTTGTTGTCCGGCAAGCTCGTGAATTTGCACTGGATGGTCGAGGTGCCCGCACGCGGGTCTGGTGAATCCCATGTCCCAACGAAGGCACCATCGCGTCCGGCATCGGCTGTTGGAAGAAAGGTCTGCACTGGCCGCTTGAGCACTTCCTCGGCGACCGCAACGCAGAGATCCTGGAATGCCTTCCACCCCAAGCGATGAAGCGGATACTGTTCTTGAGTAGTCAATAAGGACATGAGCTGTGTCGTTGGAACCTTCTGCGGCGCGGATACTTCTGCGTGCAACGCGACGGCGTGCGTGCGAATCATCTTAAATCCGGTAGCTCTCGATCAGCCCCCCGGCCGAGTACCGTGTCAAACTGTTCCCCTACCTCTACGTCTGACTGGCTTAGGATTCGTGGGGCTTCAACCGCTCTTCAATGCCAAAAACTCCATGCACGAAATCATTTGCCCTCATTGCAAAAAAGCATTCAAGATCGACGAAGCTGGCTACGCGGATATTCAAAAGCAGGTTCGCGACAGCGAGTTCGACAAGCAGCGCGAAGAACTAGAAAAGCAGTTGCACGAACGGCTGCAACTGGCCGAGCAGGAGAAGCTCAACGCCGTCGCGCTGGAACAAGCCAGGATGGCTAGTGAATTGACGAGCAGTGCTGCGAACAAGGATGCCGAAATCCAGGAGCTCAAAAACCAGTTGGAGGCTGCTGCCATGGCCAGCCGGCTGGCCGTGACCCAGGCCCTGAGCGGGCTGGAGAAAGAGCGTGATGGACTGCTCAACCAATTGGCCCAAGCACAGAACGAGCAGCAAAGCGCCGAACAACTGGCCGCCGCGCGGCTGCAGGCTGAGCTGGAGAAAACCGCTGCGGCCAAGGATGCGGAAATCCAGAGACTCAAAGCCCAGCTGGACGGCGAAGCCGTAGCGCGCCAACTGGCCGTAAACAATGCGGTCAGTGATGCGCAGAAGCAGCGCGACGAGTTGGCACAGCAGCTACGCCAGACCCAGCTTGAACAAAAATCCCAAGCCGAGCTGGCACAGGCCAGGCTGGAAAGCGAGCTGCAAAAAGCTGCCACCAGCAAAGAGCTGGCATTGCAAACGCTGAAATCTCAATTGGATGCGACGTCAGTCAGCCACCAATTGGCGATGACCGAGGCCGTGGGCAAGGTGCAGCAAGAACGGGACACATTCAAAAACCACCTGGACCGCGCCGCGCTGGAAAAGGAGCTGGCTGAAAAGTCGCTCAAGGACAAGTACGAAACCCAGCTCAAGGACCGCGACGAGGCAATTGAGCGCCTGCGCGACATGAAGGCCAAGCTCTCGACCAAGATGGTGGGCGAGACGCTGGAGCAGCATTGCGAAATCGAGTTCAACCGCATTCGCGCCAGCGCTTTCCCACGTGCTTATTTCGAGAAGGACAACGACGCCAGCAGCGGCAGCAAAGGCGACTTCATCTTTCGTGAGAGTGACGACGCGCAGACCGAGATCGTTTCCATCATGTTCGAGATGAAGAACGAGAACGACCAAACGGCCACCAAGAAAAAGAACGAAGACTTCTTCAAGGAACTGGACAAGGACCGCACGGAAAAAGGCTGTGAGTACGCGGTGCTGGTCTCGCTGCTGGAGCCCGACAGCGAGCTCTACAACAGCGGCATCGTCGATGTCTCGCACCGCCACCCCAAAATGTACGTGGTGCGGCCGCAGTTCTTCATCCCCATGATCACGCTGCTGCGCAATGCGGCCATGAGCTCGCTGCACTACAAGTCCGAGCTGGCCCTGGTGAAAGCGCAGAACGTGGACATCACGCGCTTCGAGACCCAGTTGGAAGACTTCAAGACCTCCTTTGGCCGCAACTGGCGTCTTGCGTCCGACGGTTTCGAGGAAGCCGTCAAGCGCATCGACGAAGCCATCAAGGATCTGGAAAAGACCAAAGATGCGCTCTACAAGTCAGCCAACAATCTGCGCCTGGCCAACGACAAGGCCGAAGATCTCACCGTCAAGAGGCTGACACGCGGCAACCCCACCATGGCCGCCAAGTTTGCTGAACTAAAGAGCGAAGACCCCGCTGAGTCAAATTGACAGGTAGTCAAGGGCCGGTAACAGTTAAGGGTTGTAGGACGCCCACCCTTGGTGGTCAGCGACAGTCGTCGGCACGCCTGCACGGGAGGGCGTCCTACAACCCTTAACTTAAGCGGAAACCAATCAACGTCAGCTTCGCGAAGGTTACCTGCGCTCTAACGTGGGACGTAGTTCAGCCAGCTGCACCTCGCCGAAATTCCAGGCGCTATGGCCAGCCAAGGCGTCCATGCCAGCATGGATGCCGAGCGTCCTGGGCAGTTACGAGTCTGATGAGCTCGCGCAGGACTGATCTTTTCCCGGTACCCAAAGCCGTCACCGGCGCAGATGGGTGTACCAGCGATTGGGATGCCATGTCGCCGGCGCATTGCCGTCGGGCTCGGATCTTGATGAATGTGTATGGCTGTCCTGCGATGGCTTGTGCTCTCCGGGGTCAGGTACCGGCTCCAGAAAGGCCTGGGTGTGGACTGGATCAATCCGGTCGGCTTGTTCCAGCGCCCAGCGTGACCAATCGGCTATCCGTTCTTCGGGAACAGAAGCCAAGGACTCCGCGCTGCGGGCCTTGACTACAGCCACGTAGCTGCGGATGTCCTCGGCCAGCCGCAGCGACATCGCCTCTTGGAACAGTTTCTCGATGGACGCCGTCTCGAGGCGACGTTTGCGTTCGCACTCCCGGCGAACCGCTTCTTCCTGGCGTTTCTGCTCGTCTTCAATCAGCCTTGCCTTGTTTCTCAAACGCTGTTTTTGCCAATGGTGCTCGTTAATGCGTACCTGCATCTCGGCTGCGACGATCAGGTGGACGACGATTTGCGACAGCAACGTTTCGAGCGCCGCTTCCGGGCTGTCCGTCCATTCCAGTACCAGTCCATCTAGGGCATTCGACCACCTGCCGATCTTGAGCTGCATGGGTTCAGTGGCAGGGCGCCGGGCTTCGGAAGTGGCCTTCCAGCTTGAGCGTTCCTCACCGGGTTTCCCCAAAGTGAAGCTCACGGCTGTATCGCCTACCCGCACCGTGAACTCGCCAGGGTTCTTCTGGCGCGGGATGGATGGGGCCATGCCGATACGGGACACAGCCTTGAAGATGGCGTCGATGAGCTTCAGGCGCCGCTGCTCGTAGGGCGCAAGATAGAACGGCTGGTCGAAGGTGGAAGGATATGAGGACTGCTGCCACTTCTCAAGCCGTTCTGCATCGTTGGCCAGCAGTGCCGCGACCACGCGATGCGGCGACTTCAGGCTCCGACTCTGCGGGACGTGGCCCACCAGCTTGGTGACCCGGGCGATGAGTTCGGGAAGTGGCTCTGTGAACTCGGGTGGAGGTGGGACGTCTTCTGCCATCAGCGCCCGTTCGTCCTCTTGCCGCTCGCTCCAATTGGAATGGCCGATACAGATCGTTTCTACAGCCCCCAGCCCGCGCTGCAACAGCGGAATTCGAGGAGAAGGCTTGCCAGCCTTGAGCTTGGCCCAATAGCCACGCCCAGGGACGGGGATGCCATGACGCCTGCAGATCTTGGCCAAGGCCACATCAGAAATATCAAACCGAGGCGCGAGACAAGAAATCGGCTCTGACCAAACCAGATCGTAGAAGGCATGACGTCGGAAGCGTTGTTCCATGACGTGAATTCCAATGGGCGTAACGTTCTAGGAGTCCGGATTTTGAGCTCGAGGCATCGAGAATGCCAGAAAGGCCGTTATCGAGCAGCGGCGTTCAACACTTGTTCCAATGCTGCCCGCAGTCGGGTCACGATAGTGGCCAACGGTTCGGAATTGAGTTCGTTCTTCCTGATGAATGCATGCCACAGCGCCTGCCGCGAGGGATCATGGGCAAACTCGTCCGTGAGACCAATCGGCAGTTCAGTGGGCACGGCCAACCCGCGTCGCTCGAAGGTCGCCTTGATCGCCTGGGCCAGGAGATCGGCATCGAAGGTTTCGCGCTGCAGTAGCACCGACAGATCGAAGTAATCCTTCACACGGCTGTTCGTCATGCCCAGCAGCGCGATGGCATGAAGTTTTTCTGCGACGACGGTGTAGGTGGGATAGGCACGTAGTTGGGGCGCGGGCATGTCGGCCAAGAGCACCGGGTAGACCGAGTCCACCGAGCCAGGCGTAACGGCATCTCCAAAGCCAACGTCGATCTGCGTCTTGCAACGTGCCTTGGCCAATTCCCCCGCAATGACCACGCGCACGCCGCCATAGCCCGCTTCCTTGCGGATTTCTTCGACGCTGACAGACGCAGGATCGAACACGATGCCGTCGTCCACAGCGATGGCTGCGATCTCGCGAAAGACCTGCGCGACCGACTCCAGATCGCTCGCGCCAAAGCCCAGCAGGTCAGCGTCACGCGTGGCCCGATGGGGCATGTCGTACCAGAGCGTGAACAGCAACGCACCCTTGAGCAGAAAGCGATCCGCATGCGGCGATTGCGTCAAGCGGTAGAGGATGCGCTCGAGGGCGAAGCGCACCAGCACCTGATTGAAATCCACGCCTTGCGCCTTGGCGACGTTAAGCAGGCGAGCACGAATGGAGGCTGCACGGTTGTTCATTCGATGGCTTCCAGATAAGGACGCATCACATTGGCCACGCGGCAGAGCTTCGCGTAGCGCCACAGATCATCCGCCGTGGCCTTTTGCTTGGCGCGTGCATCCTTCAGCGCCTCCAGCGCCACGTCCAGTCCTATCTTGTTGCGGTGTTTGAAGCAGTCCACGACCGTCTTGGCCGCACCGTACACACGCAGCATCACGCCATCTCGCTGATGCTCCTCGACGCCAGCGGCGTAGACATCGTCCGTCATCTGCACCATCTTGATGGGCGGGTAGTCGAGGCGCGGGACATGGCTGCCGCGCGGCATGGCAATCCAGACCTGCCTGGGTAGCTGCGTGGTCAGTTCATGGAACTGGAGGGCGGTCAGCAGGCAGAACACAGCTTGCGGTACTTTGGTTGCCACGACTGCAAGGCCCTCATGCTCCGAGCCCTCGTGACTGGGCAAACGGTAGAGGCCGCGTCCGACCTTGTCGAGCAGGCCGGCGGATGCCAGCCGCGTCAGCACGATCCGGGGCGCTTCAATGGCGTCCAGATCGCTGGTGCGCAGCAGCCCCTTCTGATGGACCAGATCGAGGACGCGCTGGGTGTGGGTGTCAGCAGGCATGGCGAGAGTATGTTCCTTTTGTTCGCCAAATTCAACAATATGACGACAAAATGGAACATCAACTGCTCGTGTTTCCATGACACGTCGAGGAAGGTCGGCACCATAGATGACGGAGGCATAACCTCTAACTGGCCACACCGTCATGGCACACAGTGTCTTGATTTCGGATCGATTTTTGGTCGATCGACGCGCAACTTCTGCTCGTTGTGTATACGCGGCTCAACCTCGTTCTATATACACAGAAATATACACACTTGCGTCAGATTGCCATGGACAGCAGCAGCACTCCACAGACACAGTCCCCTTTTAAATCAACAACTTACACATCCTCTATAGACAGGGAAAGCCCTCAGTGGACGCTATTCGCGATTGTCGATCATCAAGAGCTTCATGGCTGCCCCTCCGGCGCGCGCAGGCGCGCGAACTCGCGGTGTTCGTAAGCGATGTAGGCCTCCATCATGCTGCGGTAGATGGCCTCGATCACATCGGGCTGGCCGCCTTCCTGGGCGGCGCGCGCGCGCACGCGCGCCACGATGGCCTCGATGCGGTCCTCGTCGCGCACCTGGCTGTCGTGCTGCTTGAGGCGCGCGGCCTGGGTCATGTAGCCGCCGCGCGTGACCAGCAGGGGCACGAGCACGTCGTCCAGCGCATCAATGTAGCGGCGCACGTCCTCCATGGTGGTGCAGTGCTGCGTGTGTTCAATGGCGCGGGTCATTCCAGTCCTTCCTCTACCAGTTCCGCCGCGCGCAGCAGGGCGCGGGCCTTGTGTTCGGTTTCCTTCCATTCCAGCTCGGGCACGGAGTCGGCCACCACGCCAGCGGCCGCCTGCACGTACAGCGTGCCGTCCTTGACGATGGCGGTGCGGATGGCGATGGCCACGTCCATGTCGCCCGCGTAGCTCAGGTAGCCGCAGGCGCCGCCGTACAGGCCGCGCTTGGTCGGCTCGAGCTGGTCGATCAGCTCCATGGCGTGCACCTTGGGCGCCCCGGTGAGCGTGCCCGCCGGGAAGGTGGCCTTGAGCACGTCCATGCTGCTCATGCCGTCGTGCAGGATGCCCTCGACGTTGCTGACGATGTGCATCACGTGGCTGTAGCGCTCGACCACGAAGGCCTCGGTCACCTTCACCGAGCCGGTCTTGGCGATGCGCCCGATGTCGTTGCGCGCCAGGTCGATCAGCATCACGTGCTCGGCGCGCTCCTTCGGGTCGTTCACCAGTTCCACCTCCGCCGCCTTGTCCTTCTCGGGCGTGGCGCCGCGCGGGCGCGTGCCTGCCAGCGGGCGGATGGTGACCTTGGTGCCCTCCTGCGTCTGCTCCTGACGCACCAGGATTTCCGGGCTTGCCCCGACCACGTGGAAATCGCCGAAGTGGTAGTAGTACATGTACGGCGACGGGTTGAGCGAGCGCAGCGCGCGGTACAGCGACAGCGGGCTCTCGGTGTAGCGCTTGTGGATGCGCTGGCCCACCTGCACCTGCATGAAGTCGCCGGCGGCGATCAGCTCCTTGGCACGTTCCACCGCCGCCAGGTAGTCGGCCTTGGCAAAGCTGCGCTGCGCCGGGTGGCTCTCGCTGGGTTTGACCACAGGCGCGCTCACCGAGTACTTGAGCTGCTCCTTGAGCTCGCGCAGGCGCTTCTTGCCCTTGGCATAGGCCTCGGGCTCGGCCGGGTTGGCGTAGACGATCAGGTAAAGCTTGCCCGAGAGGTTGTCGATGACCGCCAGTTCCTCGCACTGCAGCAGCAGGATGTCGGGGCAGCCCAGGGCATCGGGCGGGCAGGTGGCCTCGAGCTTTTTCTCGATGTAGCGCACCGCGTCGTAGCCGAAGTAGCCCGCCAGGCCGCCGCAAAAGCGCGGCAGGCCGGGGCGCAGCGCCACCTTGAAACGCTTTTGGTATTCGGCAATGAAGTCCAGCGGGTTGCCGCTGGCCGTTTCCACCACCTGGCCGTCGGTGACGACTTCGGTCTTGGCCGCAGCGCCGAAGCCGCTGGCGCGCAGCAGCGTGCGCGCGGGCAGGCCGATGAAGCTGTAGCGGCCGAAGCGCTCCCCGCCCACCACGGACTCGAGCAGGAAGCTGTGCTTGCCACCGCCCTGCGAATGGGCCAGCTTGAGGTACAGGGACAGGGGGGTTTCGAGGTCCGCGAAGGCCTCGGCCATGAGCGGAATGCGGTTATAGCCTTGGGCCGCCAGGCTCTTGAATTCGAGTTCGGTGATCACGACAGGGAGGCTCCCAACAGGGACGGCGCGCGCGAGGGGATATGGAGGGTAGCGCCGCAGTTCATGAGGTCGGCCCGCACAGGGGGCCACGGGTGCACGCTGGGAAGCGCCCAGGTGCCATCAGGCGTTCAGGCAAGCAGGCTTGCGCCAGGGCCAGGCTCCCCGGTCTGCACAACCTGTCACGAACGCATGGTGGATGAACATGGGCGAAAGTGTAGCAAAGCCGCCCCGCCCCTTCGGGCAGCGCGCGCGGCGTGCAGCCAATGCGACACGGACTGCTCGAAAACCCTGTTGCGGCCCGCGCCCCATGCAGCAACAATTAGAAACGCACGATCGTTCTATTTTCAGGAGTCGGGTATGAAATTCCTTCGGCATTGCGTCGTTCTCGCGGGGGCCGCCTTGCTGGCCTGTGGCGGTGCCATGGCACAGACCACCCTGGCCGACGTGAAGTACGAGGAGGCGGCCAGCGTGCAGGGCAAGCCCCTGCTGCTCAACGGCGCCGGCATCCGCTACAAGGCGGTGTTCAAGGTCTACACGGCAGGTCTGTACCTGGAGAAGAAGGCGCAGACGCCGCAGGACATCCAGGCCCTCAAGGGCCCCAAGCGCATGCGCATCGTGATGCTGCGCGAGATCGACTCGGCGGAACTGGGCAAGCTGTTCTCGCGCGGCATGGAGGACAACATGGACCGCGCCGCGTTCTCCAAGCTCGTGCCCGGCGTCATGCGCATGAGCCAGATCTTCTCCGAGCACAAGAAACTGCTGCCGGGCGAGGAATTCATGATCGACTGGATTCCCGGCACCGGCACCGTGCTCACCGTCAAGGGCCAGGTGCAAGGCGAGCCGTTCAAGGAGCCCGAATTCTTCAACGCCCTGATGGGGATCTGGCTGGGCCCGCAGCCCGCCGACTGGAAGCTCAAGGACGCCCTGCTGGGCAAGGCCTCCTGAGCGCATGTACCGCACCCTTTCCGGCCCCTGGCCCCGCAAGCAATGAAACTCGGCAACCTCAAAGTCGGCCTGCGCCTGGGCGTGGCGTTCGGCAGCATCCTGTGCATCACGGTGGCCATCGTGCTGTATGCGCAGTCGCGCATCAGCGCGCTGCACCAGTCGGCCCAGCAACTGGCCACCGCCGAGATGGAGCAGCAGGCCCTGGTGGAGGAATGGGCCACCAGCATCCAGCTCAACTGGGTGCGTACCGAGGCCGCGCTCAAGGCCATCGACCGCGGCTACGTCGACCAGCTCGAAGCGGCGATGGCCACCGCCGACAAGTCGGCGGCGCAGACGCAGGAGCGCATCAAGGCACTGCTCGCCCAGGCGCCCCAGGCCCAGGCACTGCTTGACGCAATCGCCAAGGCCGGCCAGGCCTACCAGGAGCAGCGCGACGCGGTGCGGCACGCCTCCAGCGGCGGCGAGCCCGACATCGCCGGCATGGTGGACCGCGACCTGCGCCCGCGCGCCGACGCCTACCTGCAGGCGCTGGACAAGCTGCGCGCGCACATGGGCACGCAGGTGCAGGCCGCCCAGGCCGACAACGCCGCCCTGGCCCGCCAGAGCCTGTGGCTGCTGGGCCTGGCCACGCTGGCGGCGCTGGCGCTGGGCGCGCTGGTGGCCTGGCAGACCACGCGCTCCATCACGCGGCCGCTGCGCCAGGGCATCCAGGCGGCCGAGAGCATCGCCCAGGGCGACCTGAGCATGCGCATCTCCGCCGCCCAGCAGCGCGACGAGGCCGGCCAACTGCTGCAGGCCCTGGCGCACATGCAGACGCGCCTGGCCGACACCGTGGCCCACGTGCGCCAGAACGCCGAGGGCGTGGCCACCGCCAGCAGCGAGATCGCCCAGGGCAACCATGACCTCTCGGCACGCACCGAGAGCCAGGCCAGCGCGCTGCAGCAGACCGCCGCCTCCATGGAACAGCTCGGCTCCACCGTGCGCCAGAACGCCGACAACGCCCAGCAGGCCAACCAGCTCGCGCTCAACGCCTCCAACGTGGCCACGCAAGGCGGCGAGGTGGTAGCCCAGGTGGTGGAAACGATGCGCGGCATCCACGACGCCAGCCGCCGCATTGCCGACATCATCGGCGTGATCGACGGCATCGCCTTCCAGACCAACATCCTGGCGCTCAATGCCGCCGTCGAGGCCGCCCGCGCGGGCGAGCAGGGCCGCGGCTTCGCCGTGGTGGCAGGCGAGGTGCGCAACCTGGCGCAGCGCAGCGCCGATGCGGCCAAGGAAATCAAGGGCCTGATCGGCGCCAGCGTGGAGCGCGTGGAGCAGGGCTCGCAGCTCGTGGACAAGGCCGGCGGCACCATGGAAGAGGTGGTGACAGCCATCCGCCGCGTGACCGACATCATGGGCGAGATCAGCGCCGCCAGCAAGGAACAGGCCAGCGGCGTGGCCCAGGTGGGCGAGGCCATTACCCAGATGGACCAGACCACGCAGCAGAACGCGGCCCTGGTGGAGCAAAGCGCCGCCGCCGCCGCCAGCCTGCAGACCCAGGCCGGGGAACTGGTGAACGCCGTCGCCGTGTTCACGCTGGACGCGCAACCGACCGGCGGCCTGCAGGCCCGTGGCGGCATGCCCGCCCCCGCGGCGCTGCCCACGGCCAACCACCTGCGGCTGTCGTCGGCCTGAAGCACCGCTCCCAGCAAAAAGGAGCCATGGGCAGTCCCTCATGGTGCGGCCTAGGGGAAGTGGTCTATATTCGTCTCCAATTGTTTCAAAGAACAAAGGAGACACACCATGCAATGGCTCTACCGACTCAGCGTGACGCGCCGCCTGGCCGCGCTGGTGACGCTGACCCTGCTGTCCATGCTGGCGCTGCTGGCCAGCATGATGGTTTCGGAGCGCAATCTCCTGCTCGATGAGCGCGCCGCCAACGTGCGCCAGGTGGTGGAGACGGTGCACGGCATCGCCGTGCACTACCACGCCCTGGCGGCCAAGGGCGAGATGAGCGACGCCGAAGCGCAGCAGCGTGCCATGGAGGCCATGCGCCCGCTGCGCTACAGCGGCAACGAGTACTTCTGGGTCAATGACATGGTGCCGCGCATGCTCATGCACCCGATCCGCCCCGAACTGCAGGGGCAGGACCTGAGCGGCAACAAGGACCCCTCGGGCAAGCTGCTGTTCGTCGAGTTCGTCAACGTCGTCAAGCGGCAGGGCGAGGGCTTCATCAGCTACCTGTGGCCCAAGCCCGGCAGCGACAAGCCGGTGGAGAAGGTCTCCTACGTCAAGGGCTTCGCGCCCTGGGGCTGGGTCATCGGCTCGGGCGTGTACACGGACACGGTGCAGGCTACCTTCCTGCAGCGGCTGGCGCAGGCCGGCGGCATCACCGCGCTGCTGGCGCTGCTGCTGCTGGCCGTGAGCTGGATGATCGCGCACAGCATCTTCCGCCAGCTCGGCGCCGAGCCCGCGCAGCTCAACGCCATCACGCATCGCATCGCCAACGGCGACCTCACCGTCGACATTCCGCCGACGCGCGACAGCAACAGCGTGACCCACGGCATCCGCGCCATGCGCGACAGCGTGGCGCACATCGTGCGCGACGTGCGCCAGGGCGCCGAGGGCGTGGCCACCGCAAGCAGCGAGATCGCCCAGGGCAACCACGACCTGTCGGGGCGCACCGAGAGCCAGGCCAGCGCGCTGCAGCAGACCGCTGCCTCCATGGAGCAGCTCGGCTCCACCGTGCGCCAGAACTCCGACAGCGCCCAGCAGGCCAACCAGCTCGCGCTCAGCGCCACGCAGGTGGCCGAGCAGGCGGGCGGCGTGGTCGGCCAGGTGGTGCACACCATGCGCGACATCGACGCCAGCAGCCACAAGATCGCCGACATCATCGGCGTGATCGACGGCATCGCCTTCCAGACCAACATCCTGGCGCTGAATGCCGCCGTCGAGGCCGCGCGTGCCGGCGAGCAGGGCCGCGGCTTCGCCGTGGTGGCGGGCGAGGTGCGCCTGCTCGCGGGCCGCAGTGCCGAGGCGGCGAAGGAAATCAAGACCCTGATTTCCGACAGCGTGGCGCGCGTGGAACAGGGCAGCGCCCTGGCCGACAAGGCCGGCACGACCATGACCGAGGTGGTCAGCGCCATCCGCCGCGTGACCGACATCATGGGCGAGATCAGCGCCGCCAGCCGCGAGCAAAGCACGGGCGTGGCGCAGGTGGGCGAGGCCATCACGCAGATGGACCAGGCCACACAGCAGAACGCCGCGCTGGTCGAGGAAATGGCCGCGGCCGCCAGCGGTCTGAAGACGCAGGCCCTGCAGTTGGTGAACACCGTGGCCACCTTCCGCACCGGCGCGCAGGGCGCCGCCGCGCCTGCGCCGCAAACCACATCGCAAACCGCGCAAGCCGTGCCGCCCGCTCCGGCCGCGCGGCAGCCCGCGCAAGCCCCCCGCCCTGCCCCTGCCGTGCGTGCCAGTGCAAAGACAAAGGCGCCAGCCGCCCCCAAGACCGCCCTGGCACCGCCGTCGGCTCAGCCCGCTGCCGCAGCCAGCGACGAATGGGAGAGCTTCTAAAAAGTGAGCACCTAGCGCTTGATACGTCTAGTTTTCCGCGATGAATGGCGCTGAAAACAAGGCATATCAAGCGCTGGCAGCTATGTTTCTTGCAATTGTTGACCGTGCAACCAGACGCTGGCGCCGCGCCGTTCGTTTAGATTGCGCGGGCGCGCCCGTCCCCCCACCATGAGCCTTTCCTCCCTGCATCCCCTGCTGCCCTGGCCGCGCACGCTCCGGCGCAAGGCGCTGTGGGCTGCTTTCCTGGTGGCCCTGCTGGCCGTGGGCAACGTCGTCACCATCCAGGTGCTGCTGCGCCGCTCCGACAACCTGGCGGCCACCGTCAACATGGCCGGGAAGATGCGCATGCTGGGCCAGCGCATCGGGCTGGAGGCGCTGGCCGCGCGCGAGCGCCCCGAAGGCCAGTGGCCCGCCGCCGAGGAACGCTACGCCGCGTTCGAGGCCACCTACGCCGCGCTGCGCGACGGCGGCAGCGCCCACGGCATGCGAGTGCAGCCGCTCGACGCGCAACTGCACCCCACGCTGCAGGCCCTGCACGCGAGCTGGCAGCGCTACCGCCAGGCCATCGACGCGCTGCGCCAGGCCCCCCTGGCCACAGGCGGCGCCGAGGTCGAGCAGGCCGTGGCCGCGGGCAACCAGTTGCTCGAACGCACCGAGACCCTGCTCGACCAGCTGGTGCGCTTCGCCGAGGCCACGCACCAGCGCGCGCTGTACAGCAGCTTCGCGCTGTTCGCGCTCGACGTGCTGCTGCTCGCGCTGGGCTACGCACTGCTGGCGCGGCGCGTGCTGCGGCCCATCCACATCCTCACGCGCCAGTGCCGCGAAATGGCCCAGGGCAACTACGGCACGCGCGTGCCGTTCTCCGGCAGCGACGAGCTGGGCGAGCTGGCGCGGGCGCTGGACAACTCGGCCGCGCACATCCACCAGTTGCTGCACGACGTGGCCCAGGAGCGCACCGCCCTGGCGCAGATGCAGGCCATGTTCAACGGCCTGGCCGAGAACGAGGTGGCGGGCATCTACATGCTCGACGAGAACGTGGACATCATCTACGCCAACGAGCAGCTCGCGCGCATGACCGGCTACCCGCGCGAGACGCTGGCCGGCGGCTTCGCGCTGGCGCGCCTGTTCCCGCCCGAGGCCTACGTGGAGGTGCAGCGGCGCGTGCAGGAGCGCCTGCAGGGCCTGGTACACAGCGCGCGCTATGAGCGCACTATGCTGCGCGCCGACGGCACGGCGTTCGAGATCGAGATCTTCGGCGCCGTCATGGCTTTCCAGGACCGCCCGGCCATCATCGGCATGATGATGGACATCACCGAGCGCAAGCGCGCCGAGGCCTCGGCGCGCCGCGCGGCGCTGGTCTACCAGCACACCACCGAGGCCATGGTGGTGACCGACGCCCAGGGCGTGGTGCAGGACCTGAACCCCGCGTTCTCCGCCGTCACCGGCTACGCGGCGCACGAGATCATCGGCCGGCGCCTGAACGTGCTCAGCTCGGGCCGCCAAGACCGCGCCTTCTACCAGGCCCTGTGGGCCAGCCTGCGCGAGAACGGCACCTGGAGCGGCGACATCTGCAACCGGCGCAAGAACGGCGACGAATACATCGAACGCCTGACCATCAGCACCTCGTACAACGGGGATGGCAGCGTGAACTGCCACATCGGCCTGTTCTCCGACGTGACCGAGCAGCGCCGCCACGAGGCCTCGATCTGGCACCAGGCGCACTACGACCACCTGACCCAGTTGCCCAACCGGCAGATGTTCCAGCAGAACCTGCTGCACAGCATGGAGCGCGCGCGCCAGAGCGGCAAGCCGTTCGCGCTGGTGTTCCTGGACCTCGACTACTTCAAGGAAGTGAACGACACCTTCGGCCACGACGAGGGCGACGAGCTGCTGCGCCAGGTGGCGCGCCGCCTGCAGTCCTGCGTGCGCAGCACCGACCTGGTGGCGCGCCTGGGCGGCGACGAGTTCACGCTCATCCTGCAGGATCTGAGCCACGCCGTGGACGCGCACCCCATCTGCCGCAAGGTGCTGCACGCCGTGGCCCAGCCCTACGAGCTGGGCAGCAACACCGTGCACATCTCGGTCAGCGCCGGGCTGACCTTCTACCCGCGCGACGGCCACGACGGCGTGGACCTGCTCAAGCACGCCGACCTGGCCATGTACGCCGCCAAGGAAAAGGGCCGCAACCAGTTCTGCGAGTTCGCCCCACCCATGGAGCAGGAGGCGCAGAACCGCCGCCTGCTGCTGCGCGACCTGCAGCAGGGGCTGGACGGGCAGGAATTCGAGCTGCACTACCAGCCCATCGTGGACATGGCCAACGGCCGCATCGTCAAGGCCGAGGCGCTGATCCGCTGGAACCAGCCGCTGCGCGGCATGGTCAGCCCGGGCGACTTCATCGCGCTGGCCGAGGAGTCGGGCCTGATCGTGCCGCTGGGCGACTGGGTGTTCCAGCAGGCGGCGCAGCAGGTGGCGCAGTGGCGCGCCACGCTCGCGCCGGAATTCGAGCTGAGCGTCAACGTCTCGCCCGTGCAACTGCATGCGAGCGAGCAAAGCGTGCAGGACTGGATCGCACGCCTGGGCGCGCTGCAGCTGCCCGGCACCGCCCTGGTCATCGAGATCACCGAACGCGTGCTGCTGGAGGCCGGCAAGGAGGCCGACGCCAAGCTGCAGGCGCTGCAGAAAGCCGACATCCAGCTCGCGCTGGACGACTTCGGCACCGGCTACTCGTCGCTGTCGTACCTCAAGCGCTTCGACATCGACTACATCAAGATCGACCGCAGCTTCGTCAGCCACCTCACGCGCGGCTCGGACGACACCGTGCTGTGCCAGGCCATCATCGTCATGGCGCACCAGCTCGGCATCCGCGTGGTGGCCGAGGGCGTGGAAACGCAGGAGCAGCACGACATCCTGCACGAAGCCGGCTGCGACTACGGCCAGGGCTACTGGTACTGCCGGCCCGTGCCCGCCGGCGAGTTCACCGAAAGGCTGCGCGAGAGCCTGGGGCGGCAGCCCGGCTAAGGCACCAGCTCGGTCAGCGCATCGACGAAACCGTCGGCATCCACCTGCCACACCGGCTCGCCGTGGTTGTAGCCATAGCCCACCAGCACCACCGGGCAGCCCGCGGCGCGCGCGGCCTGGGCGTCGTTGCGCGAGTCGCCCACCATCAGCGTGCGCGCGGGCGCCGTGCCCAGGGCCTCGCAGGTCTTGAGCAGCGGCAGCGGGTCGGGCTTCTTGCGCGCGAAGGCATCGCCGCCGAAGACGTGGCGGAAAAAGCCGTCCAGCCCCTTGGCGCGCAACAGCTGCTCGGCGAAGGCCTGGGGCTTGTTGGTCAGGCAGGCCAGCGGCAGGCCCGCCGCGCGCAGCGCCTGCAGCCCCTCGCGCGCGCCGGGATAGACCTGCGCATGGTGGCCGTTGATGGCCTGGTAATGGTGCTGGTAGCGCGCCCACGCCTGGGGGTAGAGTGCTTCCACTTTCGTAGCTGCTGGCGCTTGCTGGTCCTGGCCTAGAACGTGATTCAGCACCGAACGCAGCAAGTGCTCGGAGCCCTTGCCCACCATGGTCTCGACCTGCGCCGCGCCGATGGCGGGCAGGCCCAGGTCGGCCAGCATGCGGCCCAGCGCCTCGGTGAAATCACCCAGGGTATCGACCAGGGTGCCGTCGAGGTCGATCATTGCCGCATCCACGCCCGCCACCAGGGCGCCCGCCGCGTTGCTGCCATCCGTCATTTCGCTCACCTTTCGCAATGCCTGTGCGCAGGATCCGTGCGCCAGGGCTGAAGCTGTAAAAAATGGTGGCATCGCCCCCCCTGTCGCCCGGGCCGGCCTATGCTTGCACCGTTCCCGTGACTTCAAGGAGTTCCCGCCATGACCCTGCCACGCCTCCCCGCCCTCATGGGCGCCGCCCTGCTGCTGTGCGGCAGCGCGGCCTTCGCCGCCAACAAGGCCCCCAGCGCGCTGCAGCAGGAGCGCGCCGCGTGCGCCCCGTTGCCCCAGGAAAGCCGCAGCACCTGCGAGCGCGAGGCCGGCGCAGCCGCCCAGGCGGCACGCAGCGGCGGCCTGAGCAGTGCGGACGCCGGCACCTACGAGCGCAACGCGCTGGCGCGCTGCGACGCATTCCAGAACCTGCAGGACAAGGCGGAATGCCAGGCCCGCATGGGCAGCCGCGCCACCGTGGGCGGTTCCGTCGAAGGAGGCGGGCTGCTGCGCGAGCTCACGACCACCACCATCAAGCCCGCGCCGTAAGCGGCGGGCGTGCGGTGCGGTCCGGTCAGGCCAACTGCGCGCGCATGGCGTCGATCACCGCCTTGTAGTCAGGCTTGCCGAAAATGGCGCTGCCCGCCACGAAGGTGTCGGCGCCAGCATCGGCCACGCGGCGGATGTTGTCCACCTTGATACCGCCGTCCACCTCCAGGCGGATGTCCTTGCCCGAGGCGTCGATGCGCTTGCGCGCGGCCTCGATCTTGCGCAGCGCGCTGTCGATGAAGCTCTGCCCGCCAAAGCCGGGGTTGACGCTCATCAGCAGGATCAGGTCGATGTCCTCGATCACCCAGTCCAGCACGTCCAGCGGCGCGGCCGGGTTGAACGTCAGCCCCGCCTTGCAGCCCTGCGCCTTGATGGCCTGGATGCTGCGGTGCACGTGCTGCGAGGCGTCGGGGTGGAAGCTGATCAGGTCAGCCCCGGCCTCGGCGAAGGCCGCGGCCAGCGCATCCACCGGCTGCACCATCAGGTGCACGTCGATCGGCACGGGGCGGCCGTCGGGCGTCACGGCATGGGGCTTGAGCGCCTGGCAGACCATGGGGCCGAAGGTGAGGTTGGGCACGTAATGGTTGTCCATCACGTCGAAATGGATCCAGTCGGCGCCAGCGGCTACGACGTTTTTCACTTCTTCGCCGAGGCGGGCGAAATCGGCCGAGAGGATCGAAGGGGCGATGCGGAAGGTGCGGCTCATGCCTCGAATTGTCGCAGTTACCATTGGGCGATGTCGAAGTACGACTTTCAGATCGCGGTACAGACCCAGTACCTGCCCGGCGAATCCCTGCCGCATGCGGGGGTGTACAGCTTCGCCTACACCATCACCATCACGAACCGGGGACAGACCGGCGCGCAGTTGATCGCGCGCTACTGGACCATCCGCGACGCCAACGGCCTGACCGAGGAGGTCAAGGGCCTGGGCGTGGTGGGCGAGCAGCCCCTGCTGCAGCCCGGCGAGTCATTCCGCTACACCAGCGGCTGCCGCCTGCGCGCCGCCAGCGGCACCATGCACGGCCGCTACCTGTGCGTGGCCGAGGACGGAACCGCGTTCGACAGCGCCATTCCCATGTTCATCCTGGAATCCACCGAAGACCATGGCCCTCCGGGCCATCCACCACAGAACCGGACGCTGCATTGATGTTTCAACGCCCCCGCCTCGACCTGCCCCAGTTGCTCGCCTCGCTGCAGCCGAGCGCCCCACTGGCCGAGCGGCACCTGTGGCTGATCCATCTGTGCGAGTGGATTCGCGGCGACGCCCGCTCCGCCGAAGCCGCCACAGGCCGCATGCGCCTGCTGCTGGACACGCTGAGCGCCGACCCCGATGCGCGCCAGCGCCTGCAGGCCTGGTGGGCGCACTTGGTGGACGCGGTGGACATCACCGCGCTGCTGGCCGACTTCGGCTTCGCGCCGCGCACGGCGTTCTTCAGCGAATTCTCGGCGCGCCTGCGCACCAAGCTGCTGCCGCGCAGCCCCGAGACCATCGACGCCTCCGAGCTGTTCGAGCTGGCCCTGCCCAGCGCCTTCGACGCGCAGTGGCTGGCGCAGCTCGACGAAGCCACGCTGCAGCGCCTCGTAGCCCTTCTCACCGGCGGCAGCGAGCGCAGCCACACCAGCTGGCAGCGCGTGCTGCTCGACGCCCTGAGCTACTGCGCCGGCCAGATGCTGGCCACCGGCTTCGCGCCCGAGCTGCGCCTGCGCATGAGCCAGGAGGCACGCGAGGCCCAGCCCTTCCACGCCCTGCTGCGCGAGGTGGAGAGCCTGCGCGTGGAAGTGCTGCACCCGCTGCGCACCACCGACCGGCTCGACGCCGCCGTGCAGGGCCTGCGCGAGCGGCTCGACGCCTGCCGCGCGGCCGTGGGTTCGGTCTACACGCATTTCGCCGACAACGGCATCTCGGTCGGCCTGGTGTTCCGCATGCGCCAGATGCGCGCGCGCATCCTGCGCATGCGCGCGCTGCTCGACTGCCTGCTCTCGCCCCAGCCCGCCACCGAGGCCGCGCGCCTGTTCGCGCAACTGGTGCAGGTGGGGCGCGACCGGCACAACCTGGGCGCGCTGATCGCCTCGAACTCGTCGCTGGTGGCCGCCAAGGTGGCCGAGCGCAGCGCCGAGACCGGCGAGCACTACATCACCCACGACCGCGCCGAGTACCTGGCCATGGTGCGCAAGGCCGCGGGCGGCGGGCTGGTGCTGGCCATCACCACGCTGGCCAAGTTCGGCCTGTACGCGCTGGCGCTGTCGGCCTTCTGGAGCGGCTTCTGGGCCGGCATGAACTACGCCGTGAGCTTCGTGCTGATCCAGTTGCTGCACTTCACCGTGGCCACCAAGCAGCCCGCCATGACCGCCCCGGCCATGGCCGCCAAGCTCAAGGACCTGGACAGCGGCAACGCCGTGGAGGACTTCGTCACCGAAGTGACCGACCTGGTGCGTACCCAGGTGGCCGCCGTGCTGGGCAACGTGCTGCTGGTGTTCCCGGGGGCCATGGCGCTGTCGCTGGCCATCGCCTACGCCACCGGCACGCCGGTGTTCGACCACGACAAGGCCCTGCACGTGCTGGAGACGCAGCACCTGCTCGGCCCCTCGGCGCTGTTCGCCGCCTTCACCGGCGTACTGCTGTTCGCCAGCAGCATCGTCGCCGGCTGGACGGAGAACTGGTTCGTGCTGCACCGGCTCGACTCGGCGCTGCGCTACAACCCGCGCATCACGCGCTGGCTGGGGCGCGCGCGCGCCGCGCGCTGGGCCCACTTCGCGCGCGAGAACATCTCGGGCCTGACAGCCAACATCTCGCTGGGCTTCATGCTCGGCCTGGTGCCGGTGTTCGCGGCCTTCTTCGGCCTGGGGCTGGACGTGCGCCACGTCACGCTCTCCACCGGCCAGGTCGGCGTGGCCGCGAGCGTGCTCGGGCCGCAGGTGCTGCACCTGCCGCTGTTCTGGTGGGCCATGGCCTGCCTGCCGCTGCTGGGGGCGCTGAATGTGTCGGTAAGCTTCTACTTGGCGTTCCGCCTGGCGCTGCGCGCGCAGAACGTGAGCGTGAAGGACCGCGCACGCATCTACGCCGCCATCCGCGCGCGCCTGCGCAGCGCGCCGCTGAGCTTTTTCCTGCCCGCCCGACAGGCGGCCTGACCGGCCCCCTGCCGCCCTCCACCACGGCCCGCCCCCTGCGGCGGGCCGCCTGATGAGAAGGAGAACCCATGAACGAGCTACTCGGTTTCTGGGCCCAATGGCTGCGCCCCTCGGCGGGGCTGCCCACTGTGCAATGGTCGCTGCTGCTGGCGGTGGCCGCCATCACCGGCCACCTGCTGCAGCGCCACACCGGCCTGCCCAAGGTGGTCGGCTACTCCATCGTCGGCACCCTGGCCGGCCTGGCGGGGTTCAGCGGCGCCGTCTGGCCGCTGCAGGGCATCGGCCTGTTCCTGCTGGAGTTCGGCGTGGCCATCGTGCTGTTCGAGACCGGCGGGCGCATCTCGCTGCGCTGGTTCCGCCACAACCCCATGGTGCTGGTGCAAAGCCTGGCCGAATCGGCGCTGGCCTACTTCGCCGTGTACCAGGTGCTGCTGTGGCTCGACACGCCCACCGCCGTGGCCGGCGCGCTGGCGCTGGTGGCCATGGCCGCCTCGCCCACCGTGCTCACGCGCGTGGTGGCCGACACGCGCGCCGCCGGCCCGGTGACGGAGCGCGCCATCGTGCTCACCACGCTCTCCACGCTGTACGCCCTGACCCTGGGTAGCGCGCGCGCCGAGCTGATGAACCGCCCCGCGCAGAGCCTGCTGGAAACCGTTTCCCCCGTGGTGGTGGTGCTGGGCATCTCCATCCTCAGCGCCGCCGTGCTGGCGCTGCTGATGCGCTGGGCGCTGCGCTTCATGAGCCCGTCCAGCGAGAACACCTCCATCGTGCTGCTGGCGCTGATCGCCGCCGCCTCGGCCATGGCCTCGCACCTGGGCGGCTCGGCGCCGCTGGCGGCGCTGCTCGGCGGCATGCTGCTCAAGCACTGGTACCCGCGCCCCTGGGCTTGGCCGCGCCAGCTCGGTCCGGTGTCAGCGCTGCTGAACATGCTGCTGTTCGTGCTCGTCTCCACCGTGGCAGCGCAGGCCGACTGGAGCGCACCCGTGGCCGGCGTGGTGCTGGCGCTGATCGCCGTGCGCCTGCTGGCCAAGGCCGTGGGCGTGGGCCTGGGCAACGTGGGCAGCGGCGCGAGCTGGCGCCAGGCGCTGTGGCTGGGCTGCGCCATGACGCCGATGTCGGCCATCGCGCTGCTGATCGCCTCGCAGTTCGTCGTGGCCTCGCCCGCCACGGGCTACCTGATCGCGCGCGTGGCGCTGCCCGCCATCCTGCTGATGGAAATCGCCGGTGCCGTGCTGGCCACGGTGGCCATCTACCGCGCTGGGGAAAGCTCCCGGCCCTGGGCGCCGCTGGCGGCCCGCGCAGGCAAAGGAGACACCCCATGAGCCTCGAAGCCTTCCACCAATCGGAACCCCTCACGCTGGGCGTGGAGCTGGAGCTGCAACTGCTCAACACGCACGACTACGACCTGGCACCCTACGCCGCCGACATGCTGCGGCTGATGCGCAAGATCCCCCTGCCCGGCAGCGTGGTGCCGGAGATGACGAACAGCATGATCGAAATCTCCACCGGCATCTGCCACTCCAGCAGCGAGGTGCTGGGCCAGCTCACGCTGATCCGCGACGCGCTGGTCAAGTGCGCCGACAAGCTGAACATCGCCATCGCCGGCGGCGGCACGCACCCGTTCCAGATGTGGCACGAGCGGCGCATCTACGACAAGCCGCGCTTCCAGGAGCTGTCGCAGCTCTACGGCTACCTGTCCAAGCAGTTCACCATCTTCGGCCAGCACGTGCACATCGGCTGCCCCAGCGCCGACGCCGCGCTGGTCATGCTGCACCGCATGAGCCGCTACATCCCGCACTGCATCGCGCTGTCGGCCTCCAGTCCCTACGTGCAGGGGCAGGACACGCAGTTCGACTCGGCGCGCCTGAACTCGGTGTTCGCCTTCCCGCTCTCGGGCCGCGCACCCTGCGTGCTCACCTGGGACGAATTCGGCCACTACTTCGACAAGATGACGCGCACCGGCGTCGTCAAGAGCATGAAGGACTTCTACTGGGACATCCGCCCCAAACCCGAATTCGGCACCATCGAGATCCGCGTGTTCGACACGCCCCTGAGCGTCGAGCGCGCCGCCGCGCTCGCGGGCTTCGTGCAGTCGCTGGCCGCCTGGTTCCTGGCCGAACAGCCCTTCGTGCCCGCCGAGGACGACTACCTCGTCTACACCTACAACCGCTTCCAGGCCTGCCGCTTCGGCCTGGACGCGGTCTACGTCGACCCGGCGACGGGCGGGCACATGCCGCTGCGCGATCACCTGCTGCACACGCTCGACCGCATCGCGCCCCACGGCGAGCGCCACGGCGCCGCCGGCGCGCTGCACCTGCTGCGCGGCGAGATCGAGGCCAACTGCAACGACGCACGCTGGCTGCGCGAGTGCCAGCGCGAGGAGCAACTGCTGGCCGAGGTCAGCCGCCAGGCCGCGCTGCGCTTTCGCGGGCAGGCGCAGTGAGCGGCATGGGTGAATTCGACCTCATCGCGCGCTACTTCACGCGCCCCGTGCGCGCCGGCGGCGCGGCAGTGCTGGGCGTGGGCGACGACTGCGCGCTGCTCGCCCCGCGCCCCGGCATGCACCTGGCCGTCTCCAGCGACATGCTGGTCGAAGGCCGCCACTTTTTCGCCGGCGTGGACCCGCGCACCCTCGGCCACAAGGCCCTGGCCGTGAACCTCTCCGACCTCGCCGCCTGCGGCGCGCGGCCGCTGGCCTTCACGCTGGCGCTGGCCTTGCCGCAGGCCGATGCGCCCTGGCTGCAGGCTTTCGCCGACGGCCTGTTCGCCCTGGCCGACGCGCACGGCTGCGAACTCGTCGGCGGCGACACCACGCGCGGCCCGCTCAACCTGTGCATCACCGTCTTCGGCGAAATCCCGGCGGGCCAGGCGCTGCTGCGCAGCGGCGCGCGTGCGGGCGACGACATCTGGGTCAGCGGCACGCTGGGCGACGCGCGCCTGGCGCTTGAAGCGCTGCGCGGCCACATCCAGCTCCCCGCCAACGCCCTGGCGCACGCGCGCCAGCGGCTGGAGCAGCCCACGCCGCGCGTGCAGCTTGGCCAGCTACTGCGCGGCATCGCCAGCAGCGCCCTCGACGTGAGCGACGGCCTGCTCGGCGACCTGGGCCACATCCTCGCCGCCAGCGGCGTGGGGGCCGAGATCGAACTTGCAAAAACTACTGAATTGATAGCTGCCAGCGCTCTATTCACGGGCCCTGGAGCCATTTTTGATGCAAAACTGCTGCACCAGTGCACGCTGGCCGGCGGCGACGACTACGAGCTCGCCTTCACCGCCGCGCCCACCCGGCGCGCCGCCGTGCAGGCCGCCGCCCGGCAGGCCGGCGTGGCCGTCACGCGCATCGGCCGCACCACCGCCGCGCCGGGGCTGCGCCTGCTCGACGCGCAAGGCCAGCCCCAATCCCCGGCCTGGGCCTCCTTCGACCATTTCGCCTGAGCGCACGCCTCAGGCCCAGCACACACAGGTGTTGCATCGGCGCCATAGTCTGTAGGTATCGGAGGTGTTACATTGATTTGTCAACAATTGTTACCCCCCAGGATCCACACCATGTCTTTCCCCCGCGCTTTGCGCACACGAAAAGGCCGTAGCTTCGCCATCGCACCCACGCTCGCGCCGCTGGCGTTCGCCCTGGGGCTTGCAAGCATTTGTGGCAGCGCCACCGCCGCCACCGCCTGGACCGACGGCCAGGCCGCCACCCTGGTGCTGGGAGCGGATGACTTCACCACGGCGGGCGGCGGCACACCATCGGCCTCGCGCTTTACAGGCCCCACGGACGTCTGCGCCGACTCCGCCACAGGCAAGGTGTTCGTGATCGTTTACGGCCAAAACCGCATCCTGCGCTTTTCCGCCGCCGAGGCCGTGAAGAACGGCGGCGCGGCCGAAGCCGTCTTCGGCCAGCCCGACTTCACCAGTACCGCCACCAACAGCGGCGGGCTTTCCGCGAAATCACTGTCCCTGCCTATGACCTGCGCGATAGATGCCGCCGGGCGGCTCTTCGTCACCGATCACGGCAACAAGCGCGTACTGCGCTTCGACAACGCCGCCACCAAACCCAGCTTCGCGCCCGCCGACGGTGTGCTGGGACAGGCCGATTTCACCTCCATGGCCACGGGCACGGCGGCAAACCGCCTTGGCAGCAGCAACCTGTACGGCATTGCCCTTGACGCCAGCGGCAATCTCTACGTGTCTGACGGCAACAACAAGCGGGTGCTGCGCTTCGACAACGCCGCCAGCAAGGCCAACGGCGCCAACGCCGATGGCGTGCTGGGCGCAGCCAATCTCACCACAGTGGGTGCAGGCGGAGTGACCGCATCCACTTTCAGCACCAGCATCTATGGCCTGACCCTGGACGCCGCCGGAAACCTCTACGTGAGCGATGCGGGTAACTCCCGCATCCTGCGTTTTGACAACGCTGCTGCCAAGGCCAACGGCGCGGCCGCCGATGGCGTGCTGGGCGCACCGGATATGACGACTGCGGGTGGCGGCTCGCCGTCCAGCAGCACCATGACCACCCTGGTCTACGGCATTGACGTGCTGGCCGACGGCGCCCTGTACGCTGCGGACTTCAGCTACAACCGCGTGCTGATTTTCAGCGACCCCGCCCACAAGGCCAACGGCGCGGCCGCTGACCACGTCCTGGGGCAAAGCAACTTCACCAGCACCTCCAGCGGGCTGACTGCCACGGGATTGAATTCCCCGTTGGGCCTGGGCTATAACGCCCCGGCGGGCTACCTGATGATTCCCGACTACACCAGAAGCCGCGTGGTGGGGCACTTTTCGGAGAGCCTGAAGCCCAACGCCGCGCCCACGGCCAGCGGCGTGGCCATCTCCAGCACCACACCCGCAGTCGGCCAGCAACTGACCGGCAGCTACACCTACGCCGATGCCAACAACGACCCCGAGGGCGCCAGCACTTTCGTGTGGAAGCGCGGCAGCACGCCCATCGGCGGCGCCACGGCCCTGCAGTACACCCCCGTGGCGGACGACGCGGGCCAGGCGCTGACCTTCTGCGTCACCCCCGTGGCCAGCGCCGGCACGGCCAGCGGCGTGCAGACCTGCTCCGCGCCCACGGCCCCCGTGGCCGTGGCCCCGCTCAATGGCGCCTGCGGCGCCGCGGCCGGGCAACCCACGGCGCTCCTGCCCGCCACCGGCCTGTGCAGCGTGGGCACGCCCAGCGCCGTGGCCAGCGCCAGCGGCCAATATTCCTGGCAGTGCCAGGGCCTGAACGGCGGCAGCGCCAGCAGTTGCCAGGCCCCCTGGTCCAGCGCGGGCGGCAGCAAGGGGTCGGTGGCGCTGCAGCCCGCCAACAACTGGCAGGTGAACAGCGCCAGCTTCAGCACCACGCCGCCTGCGGCCGCGCCACAAGGCTTGACCTTCCCCGCCGGGCTGCTCTCGCTGAACCTCAGCAGCGGCACCCAGGGCAGCGATGCCACCGTGACCCTGCACTTCTCCACCCCCGTGCCCGCAGGCGCGGTGTACATGAAGTATGGCCCCAGCCCCGACGGCTTCAACTGCCAGGGCACCACCGCCTGCGCGCAACCGCACTGGTACCAGTTGCCCGCCGACCGCGTCCAGCTAGCCAACGACCGTTTGAGCGCCACGCTGACGCTGACCGACGGCGGCCTGGGTGACTTCGATGGCGTGGCCAACCAGTTCATCCAGGACCCGGGCGGCTTCGCAATGCAGGTCGCACCCGCCAGCGCAACGGCCATTCCCACCTTGAACGAATGGGGCCTGGCCCTGCTGTCGCTGCTGGCCGCCACGCTGGGCCTGCGCGCAGCACGCCGGCGCGGATAGAGGTAGGCGGGAGTGCCCTCTCCCCTCGCGGGAGAGGGCCACAACCCCACCCAAAGCTACCAGATTGATAGCTTCCAGCGCTTTATTGACGGGCCATGGAGCCATTTTTTTCAGAATCAAGCGCAAGTTTTACTGCCGCCCGATGCCCGCCAAGCCCCCATAGCCCTCGGATGGGCACACACACATCCAGGCCCCGGACGGCGCGCCCGTGCGCGTGCTCATGGTCTGCATGGGCAACATCTGCCGCAGCCCCACGGCGCATGGCGTGCTGGAAAAGCTGGTGGCCGACGCCGGCTGGGCGGGCCGCATCGCGGTGGACTCGGCCGGCACGCACGGCTACCACGTGGGCGAGCCACCCGACGAACGCGCGCAGCGGCATGCCGCGCGGCGCGGCTACGACCTGTCGGCGCAGCGCGCCCGGGAGCTGCGGCGCGATGATTTCGCGCATTTCGACCTGGTGCTGGTGATGGACGCCGCCAACGAGCGCGCCGCCCGCGCCCTGTGCCCCAGCGACCGCACCGGCCGGCTGCGCCGCCTGACCGATTTCTGCCGCACCCGCAGCGCCAGCGAGGTGCCCGACCCCTACTACGGCGGCGCACAGGGCTTCGAGGAGGTGCTCGACCTGGTCGAGGACGCCTGCCACGGGCTGCTGGCGGCGCTGCAGGCGCCGGGCGGCGGCCCTGCCTGAACGGCGGCCACGGCCCTCACGGCGCCAGCCCGCCGTTCTCCACCGTGACCCGCACCGCCTGCAGATTGTCCGGCACCACGTGGATGATGCCTTTGCCCGGCACGTCGATCTCGGCAATCATGAACAGCGTCAGCGCCGTGACCACCGGCACCATGAAGATCAGCGCGCGGCCGCCCGGCCTGCCGCGCGAGTTGTAGCCGATCAGGAAGTTGGAGCACAGGCCGAAGGCCATCAGGATCGCCCAGGCGGCGCCAGGAATCTGGCGCCGCCAGCTCGCCATGGTCTTTTGCTGCGCAACGTACAGCGCGTTGCTGGCCCCCAGGGCCGAGCCCAGTTGCGGGTCGCCGCTGGCCTTGGCCACCTTGCTGATGAGCTGCCACATGCGCGTTTGCAGGCGGATCGACTCCATGCGCACCTGGGCGCGCTGGCCCTCGTCCACGGTGTCGAAGAAGCGGATGCGCAGGCTCAGATAGTCCTGCAGCATGGCCTGGGCCTGCGGCTGGTGCCCGGCGTCCAGCGCCGCCGTCCACTGGAAGGCATTGCCGATGGCGATGGCCTCGTTCTCCTCGGCGGACATGCGGGTGTTGTAGCCGCTGATGGCGAACGACAGCGTGAAGCCCATGAGCAGGCCGAACAGCGACAGTGTGGCACCGAGCACGATCTTCAGGTCATCCTCTGCCGCCGCGTCGCGCGAGGCCGCCCGGCCCCAGGAAAACTTGCCCGCCAGGGCCGCCAGCCCAAGGCTGCACAGCATGGCGAGCAACAGCGCCCAGGAGGTGGCATCGACGAAACGCAGCATTTCCGGCATGGCAGGCAACAGGGGTGGGAAGAATGCGCGCATCCTACATGCGCCTGATAGCATGGCGCGCATGTCCGCACCACACACCCTCTGCCATGCCCTGGCCCTCGCGGCCGCCACGCTCTGCGCCCCGGCCGTGGCAGCGGCGGATGCGCCGTCGCGCATCGCCAGCGTCAAGGTCTACCCCGGCAGCGCCACCGTGGAGCGCGTGGCGCGCATCCCCGCAGGCAGCCGCAGCTACACCTTCCAGTGCCTGCCGCAGGGACTGGACGCGGCCAGCCTGCAGGTCAGCGCCGACGCGGCCGTGCGCATCGGCGAGAGCAGCGTGCAGGTGCAGGACCGCGACATCGCCAGCGGCGCGGGCGGCTGCGCCAGCCCGCTCGACGAACGCTGGCGCCAGGCCCAGGACGAAGTGGCCAGCGCCCGCGCCGAGGTGCAGGCGCTGGAACTTGCGCAAAGCTACCTGAAGGCCACGGCCGCCGGCGCGCCCGATGGCAAGGCGCCCCCGGCGCCGGCGCTCATCGCCAGCACCACCGAAGCCCTGCGCCGCGGCGCGCAGGACAACCTGCAGCGCCAGCACCAGGCCCAGCGCCGCCTGGAGGCGGCGGAACTCGCGCTCAAGGCCGTGGGTGCCGAGCGCGACCGCCTGGCCGGCCCGCGCGCGCGCGTGAGCACCGTGACGGTGACGCTGGCCACCGAGCGCGACGCCGACCTGCGCCTGTCCTACCAGGTGCGCGGCCCGGGCTGGGCGCCGAGCTACCGCGCCACGCTCGACAGCGCCACGGCCACGGTGCGCCTGGAGCGCCTGGCCCTGGTGGCGCAGGCCACGGGCGAGGACTGGAGCGGCGTGGCGCTGACCCTCTCCACCGGCCAGCCCGCGCGCGCCACGGCGGGCGGGCTGCCGCGCCCCTGGCGGCTGGACGTGGCGCCGCCGCCCCTGCCCGCCGCCCCGGCGCCAGCCCCGGCCTATGCCGCCGCCGCCGCCCCGGCTGCGCTGGCGCGCAGCCAGCCCCTGGCGGAAGCGGCGCCGGAGCCGCTGCCCAGCTTCGATGTCGGCGTGCTCGACACCGCCTACGCCACCGAGTTCAGCGTGCCGCAGCGCATCACCGTGCCTTCGGGCGGGCCGCGCGTCACGCTGGCGCTGGGCCAGCAGGAGGTGCGCGCGCAGCTGCTCACGCGCGCCGTGCCGGCCGTGGAAGAAGCGGCCTACCTCGTGGCGCAGTTCCCGGCCCCGGCAGGCGTGTGGCCCGCGGCGGCCGTGGCGCTGTACCGCGACGGCGCCTTCGTGGGCAACGGCCGGCTGGACAGCGCCACGCTGGCGCGCACGGGCCTGTCCTTTGGCCGCGACGAGCGCGTGCTGGTGCGCGCCGAGGCGCCGCGCGAACACAGCGCCAGCGCCGGCCTGACCGGCGCCACCACCGAGCGCCAGGTCGAGCGCGCCTACACGGTGGAGAACCGCCACGACAAGCCCATCGCGCTGCAGGTGCTGGACGCCGCGCCGGTCTCGCAGAACGAGCAGATCAGCGTGCAGTCGCGCTACGATCCGCCCCCCGCCGACAGCGCCTGGAACCAGCAGGCCGGCACCATCGCCTGGAGCCAGACCCTGGCCGCGGGCGCCAGCGCGCGCTTCGGCGCGCGCCACACCATCCGCCACGCCAAGGACCTGCGCCTGCAAGAGCGGCGCTGAACCGCATGACCACCGCCGCCCACTTCGCGCCGCGCCCCACGCGCGCCTTCCTGCTCGCACACCCGGCCCACCTCATCGCCCTGGGCTTCGGCAGCGGCCTGTCGCCCAAGGCCCCCGGCACGGTGGGCACGCTGTGGGCCTGGCTGGCGTACCTGCTGCTGCAGCACCTGCTGCTGCCCGCGGGCATCGGCGTGGTGATCGCCGTATCGATCCCGCTGGGCTGGTGGGCCTGCACGCTGACAGCTCGCCACCTGGGCGTGGCCGACCCGGGCTGCGTGGTCTGGGACGAAATCGTCGCCTTCTGGATCGTGCTGTGGCTGGCCATGCCCATGGGGTTCTGGGGTCAGGCGGCGGCGTTCGCGCTGTTCCGCTTCTTCGACGCCGCCAAGCCCGGGCCGGTGGGCTGGGCCGACGCGCATTTCAAGGGCATGGGCTGGCGCGGCGGCTGGGGCATCCTGTTCGACGATTTCGTCGCCGCGTTCTGCACGCTGTTCGTGCTCGCGGTCTGGAGGTTCTACGCATGACGCTCTCATTTCAGGAGCTTCTAGCGCTTGATGGGCAAGGGCTGGAGGCCATTTTGGTTCAAATTTCAGAAAACCTGCTGGCGCGCGGCTGGATGCTGGCCACGGCCGAGAGCTGCACCGGCGGGCTGATCGCGGGCGCCTGCACGGCGCTGGCGGGCTCCAGCCAGTGGTTCGAGCGCGGCTTCGTCAGCTACTCCAACGCCGCCAAGACCGAGCTGCTGGGCGTGCCCGCCGCGCTGATCGCGGCGCACGGCGCGGTCAGCGAGCCCGTGGCGCGCGCCATGGCCGAAGGCGCCGTGGCGCACGCGCACGCCCAGGCCAGCCTGGCGGTGACCGGCGTGGCCGGCCCCAGCGGCGGCACGCCGGACAAGCCCGTGGGCCTGGTCTGGTTCGGCTGGCGCGTGGGCGCGCAGACGTTCAGCGAATGCCGCCACTTCGACGGCGGCCGCGCCGCCGTGCGCGCGCAGACGGTGCAGCACGCGCTGCAGCGGCTGCACGGCCTGCTGGCCGCCGCGTAGTTCCCCCCGCCAGGCTCAAGCCGCTTTCAATGCCCGCCGCACGGCGGGCTGGGGCAGGCGCGGCGGCTGTGGCAGCCGTGGCCCCGGGCCTGCCGCCACCTGGGGCCGGGGCTGCGGCTCCAGCGTGGCCACGGGGGTGGCGGGCATGTCGGCCAGGCGGAACACGGCAATCGCCGCCACCTGGGCCTGGGCCTGCTGGCGCAGGCCTTCGGCGGCGTGGGCGATTTCCTCGACCAGCGCGGCATTGCGCTGCGTGCCCTGGTCCATGTGCTGCACGGCGGCGCCGATCTGCGCCATGCCCGCGCTCTGCTCGGCGCTGGCGCTGCTGATTTCCTGCATCAGCGGGGCGGCGCGGCGGATGGCGTCCACCGCGTCGGCGATGGTGCGGCCCACGCTGTCCACCTGGGCCGCGCCCTCGGTGGCGCGCGCCACGCTGGTGTCGATGAGCTGGCGGATTTCCTTCGCCGAATCGGCCGCGCGCTGCGCCAGGCTGCGCACCTCGGTCGCCACCACGGCGAAGCCCCGGCCCTGCGCGCCTGCGCGCGCCGCCTCGACGGCGGCATTCAGCGCCAGGATGTTGGTCTGGAAGGCAATGCCGTCGATCAGACCGATGATGTCGGCCATGCGCGCCGACTGCGCCTGGATCTCGCCCATGGTGCGCACCACGTGCGCCATGGTCTCGCCGCCCTGGCTGGCGGCGTCGCTGGCGCGCAGCACGATCTGCTGGGCCTCGCGCGCGTTGGCGGCGCTGTGCTCCATGGTGGCGCCCAGTTGTTCCAGCGCGGCCGCCTGCTGCTCCAGCGCGCTGGCCTGCTCGGTGGTGCGCTCGGCCAGGTCCTGGTTGCCTGCGGCGATCTGCACAGCGGCGTTGGCCACGCTCTCGCTGCCGCCGCGGATGCCGTGCACCGCCGCGGCCAACTGCTCGCGCATGGCGGCCAGCGCCTGCAGCACCTGCGCGGCCTCGTCGCGCCCGTGTACCTCGATGGGCCGCGCCAGGTCCCCGCTGGCCACGCGCTGCGCCGCCTGCACGGCGTACCCCAGCGATGCCCCGATGCCGCGCACCAGCGCCGTGCCGAACAGCAGCGCGAACAGCAGCCCGCTGCCGATGGCGCCGATGGCGAAGGCGCGCAGGACGCCGTAGCGCGTCTGCGCGTCGGCGTGTGCTTGGCCCGCCGCCGTGTGCTGGAAGTCCACCAGGGCGGCGATGTCCTCGCCCACCGGCTGGTACAGGGGGCGCACGGCCTCCAGCACCAGCGTGCGCACCCGATCCAGGTCCTGCGCGCGCAGTGCCGCCACGGAAGGCACCAGCCCCTCCTGCACGAAGCGCTGGCGGTGCGCGGCGAAGCGCTCGGCCAGCGCGCGTTCCTGCGCGTCCATGGCGCTGCGCTGGTAGGCCGCCCAGATGCCGGTGATGGCGGCGATGTTGGCCTCCACTTCGTCGGCGCTGGCGCGCATCTGCTCGGGCACCGGCGTGACCAGGGCCACGGCCAGCGCCAGGCGGTTGCGCAGCAGCAGCCCCTGAATCTGGCCCATCTGCTGCGTCGCCGTGAGGCGCTCCTCGTACAGCACGCGCAGCGCCGCGTTGGCCTGGGCGGTGCCCCACAGGCCGATCAGGCCCATGGCCAGGACCAGCAAGGACAAGGCGCCGGCCATCAGGGCCACGCGGGTGGAAATCTTGAAGCGGTTCATGCCGTCTTCTCCTGCATGCTGTCGGATAAGGGATAGGCCACGGAAAGGGTGCGCCGCGGCGCCACGCCCGGCCCGCCCAGCACGGCCTGCAGGGCTTGCGCCGTCTGCGGCGCACCGAACAGGTAGCCCTGGAAGCCGGGACATTGCAATTGCACCAGGGCCTGACGCTGCGCTTCGGTCTCCACGCCCTCGGCCACCACGTCGAGGCCGAGGTTGCGCGCCATGCCGACGATGGTCTGCACGATCACGGTGTCGTTGGCCTGCACGCCCATGTCCTGGATGAAGCTGCGGTCGATCTTGAGCTGGTGCAGCGGCAGGCGCTGCAACTGCGACAGGCTGGAGTAGCCGGTGCCGAAGTCGTCGAGCGCGAAGCGCACGCCCAGGCGGCGCAGCGCCTGCATCTTGCGCACGGTGTCGGCCACGTCCTGCAGCACCATGGTTTCGGTCAGTTCCAGGATCAGCAGGTCGGCCCGCGCGCCCATGCGCGCCAGCGCCGCCTGCACCTGCTCGACAAAGTGCGGGTGCGCGAACTGGCGCGCGCTCACGTTCACCGACGCGGTCAGCGCGCTCATGTGCGGCATGTCGGCCCAGGCGCGCAACTGGGCGCAGGCGGCGTCGAGCACCCAGTCGCCCAGCTCCAAGATCAGCTCCGAGTCCTCGGCGATGGGGATGAACTGCGCCGGCGACACCGGCCCGTGGTGCGGGTGGTGCCAGCGCAGCAGCGCTTCCACGCCGACGGGCTGGCGCTGCGCGTCCACCTGCACCTGGTAGTGCAGCGCCAGTTGCTGCGCGGCAATGGCGCCGCGCAGCGCCGCCTCGAGCGCCGTGCGCGCCTCCAACTGGGCCTGCAGCACCGGGTCGTAGAAGCGGTAGGCGTTGCGCCCGGCCGCCTTGGCCTGGTACATGGCGGTATCGGCGCGCTTGAGCAGGTCCTTGGCCGAGCCCATGCCGGGGCGGAACAGGCACACGCCCAGGCTGGCGCTGGTCAGCAGCGTGCGCCCGGCCAGGCGCACGGGCCGCGCCGCCGCCGTCAGCACCTGCAGCGCCAGGGCGCGGGCCTGCTCCTGGGCCTGGACCTCGTCGGCGTGCAGCGCATCGGCCAGCACCACGAATTCGTCGCCGCCCAGGCGCGCCACCAGCGCATGGCCGCCCACCGCCTCGCGCAGGTGGCGCGCCACATGCTGCAGGTGCTGGTCGCCCACTTCGTGGCCCAGGGTGTCGTTGATGGTCTTGAAGTTGTCCAGATCGACCAGCAGCAGCGCGCCATGGCGGGGTGAGCCCCGGCCCTCCAGCGCGCGCTGCATGTGCTGGCGCAGCTGGGTGCGGTTGGGCAGTTCGGTCAACGGGTCGAAGTAGGCCAGCTGGTGGATGGCGCGTGCGCTGTCGCCAAGCTGCTTCTGCATGGTGCGCAGCGCGCGGAACACCTCGCTGATCTCGTCGCGGCCGCGCACGGCGATGGGGTTGTCCAGCCGCCCCGCGGCGATGCGCTGGCACAGCGCGATGACCTGCTGCAGCGGCTGGGCGATGGAGCGGATCAGCAACTGCCCGAGCCGCCCCAGCACCGCCATGGCCGCCAGCAGCGACACCAGGGCCAGCCAGCCCGTGCGCTCATAGCGCTGCACGCCCGCGCGGTAGGCCGCCTGGGCCTGGTCGAACTGCAGGCTCACCAGCGTCTGGATGTCGGGGTAGGCCTGCTCGTACAGCATGTGCGCATTGGCCGCCAGGCGCTGCGTGCCGGGGTAGTCAAGCCCGCGCAGCGCCGCCAGCGCAGGCGCCACGGCCTCGCGCAGGTAGCGCCCCCGGCGCGCGCCGAACTGCTGCGCCAGGGCCTGCTCGGCGGCGCTGCGCGACGCCGCCAGATAGCCATGCCACAGCTCGTCGATGGCGGCCACGTTCTGTTCGATCTGCTCAGCCGCCTGCCAGGCCGAAATACGCTCCAGCCGCACGATGCCGCCTTGCGGGTTGGCACGCGCCAGCGCCAGTTGCATCTGCAACTGGTTGGCCAGCATCAGGTGGGAGATCTGCGACAGGCTGCGCACGGGCTCCATGCGGTCTTCGTAGACCACGCGCAGGCTTTCCTTGGAGGCCGCCAGCCCGCGAATGCCCATGGCCGCAAGCAGCGCGGCGACGAGCGCGGCCAGCAGCATCAGCGCCCCGATGCGCGTGCGGATGCGCAGGTGCGCGAGCAGGCCCGCGATCCGGCCCAAGGGCTCGGTGGCCGCAGCCGCTGCATGGAGATCGGTGGAGGAGCCCGGCATCGGCACACTCTGCTTCGTGCATGGAATACAAGCCCGGCACGATGCCGGACACGAACGAAGGCAGGATCAGGGCCCCGGGAACGCCATGGCGCGGCGGTGCAGGGCCGCGCGGGCGAGGGGCATTTTTCAACAGGGCCGTGTCCGCCGTATACGGTTCAACCCGGAGATCAGCGCCGCGCAATGCGTTGGTTTGATGTAACTCAAAGAAACAGTTGTTCGCAGGCCTGCACCGTTTCGCTGGCGACGGCCGCGAGCTTGCGCCGCTGGGTGCGCGCGGCGCCGCGCAGCGTCTCGAAGGCGCGCTGGCGCGTCAAGCGGTACTGCACCATGGTGATGCCCGTGGCCACGTTGATGGCGCGGTCGGCGTCCAGCGCAGCCTGGAGCTGCGCGCGCGTGCGGCGCAGTTCGTCCAGCTCGCGTGCGCGCTGCAGCGCGGTTTCAATGGCCGGCTGGATCTGCGCCAGCGCCAGCGGCTTGACCAGATAGCCGAGCGCGCCACAGCGCGTGGCCTGCTCGACGGTGGCGGCGTCGCCGTAGGCGCTGAACATGACGAAGGGCACGTGCTCCAACTGCGCCAGGCGCTGCGCCAGCCACAGGCCGCCGGCGCCGGGCATCTGCACGTCGATCAGCGCCAGGTCGGGGCGCAGGCCGCCGGTGAGCTGCGCCTCAGCATCCTCGGCGCATTCGGCCGTATCCACCGCGTAGCCCATGTGGCGCAGGCCCTGGGCCAGCGTGCCCAGCACCAGGCGGTCGTCGTCCACCAGCAGCAGGCGCGACGCGCCGGCGGGTTCTTGGGCTTCAGTGAATTGCATGGTTGGGTTCTCCTTGTCCGGCCTGCAGCACCGGCGGCTGCAGGCACAGCCGCGCCAGTGCGCGCTCGCCCTGCTGCACCAGCGCCAGCGCGGCGCCGCTGCGCGGCATGAGCGCAGCCACCAGCTCCAGGCCGACCTGGGTGGCATCGGGCCCCTGGGCGGGCCAGCGCCCGGGGTTGGAAATGGCGATGCAGACCTCGCCCTTGTGCACGCCAGGGCACAGGGCCACGCGCACGTCCTGGTGGCGCAGCCCGCCGTGCTTGACGGCGTTGACGATGAGTTCGTGCACGATCAGCGCCAGCGGCACCGCCTCGGCGGCCTGCAGCGTGCACGCCAGCGGCCGTGGCGGCGGCTCCACGGCCACCGCCAGGCCCCAGAGCGCGCCCACCCCTTGCGCCACCTCGCGCACCAGTTCGCACAGCCGCACCTGCTCGGCCTGGCTGCGCCCCTGCAGGCCGTGCAGCACGGCGATGCTCTGCACCTGCCCGGTGACCTCGGCCAGCGGCGCCTGCAACTGCGGGTGGCGCAGGGCCAGCGCCTGCAGCATGCCGGAGATGCCCTGCAGGTTGTTCTTGATGCGGTGGTGCACCTCGCGCACCAGCGCCGCGCGGTGCTGCAGCTCGCGCTGGCGGCGCTGGGCGCGCTGGGTGCGCCAGTCGCTCAGGTCGGTCATGGTGAGCACATAGTGCGTGACCCGCCCGCCCTCGCCGGTGACGGGCGTGCGCGTGAACCACACGGGGTAGCGCTCGCCCGACTTGCGCCGGTGCCACTCCTGGCGCTGCTGTGCGCTCCACGGCAAGGGCTCGGGCGGCGTACCGCCATGCGCCAGCAGGAAGGCGGGCGCGCGCCCCAGCACCTCCTGCGCGCCGTAGCCGCTCAGGTGCTGGAACGAGCGGTTGGCGCGCAGGATGCGCCCCTGGGCGTCGGTGATGAGCATGCCCTCCTGGCACTCGAAGGCGATGGCGGCGATGCGCGCGTCGGCCTTGCGGCGCTCCAGTGCCGCCAGGTAGCCGGCGAGCGACCAGCCCACCAGCGCCAGGATGGCCATGTACGAGGCGTAGCCCAGCCCGGCGCTGTGCAGGTCCTGCGCGAAGAAGCCGCGCCCCAGCAGCGTGCCCCAGCCGGCCTGCAGGGCCACCAGGCCGAGCAGCACGGTGGTGCCGCCCAGCCCCAGGCGCACGCCCGCCCAGGCCACGAAGAGGAACATCCAGTAGGCATTGTTCAGAGGCCACAGCAGCGCGCCAGACCAGCCCATGAAGGCCACCTGCCCCACGGCCAGGGCCAGCGCGTAGACCAGGAGCGCCTCCGCCAGGCGCGGCGCGACCTGGCCCAGGCGGTCGAGCGCGGGGCGCCAGGCGGGGGAGACGGCAAGGGGGGCGGACATGGGTCAAACCGGGGGCAACCCGCCATTGAAACCGCTTGTATCCAACGTGGCTTGATGCAGCTCAAACACGCAGTGCCTCGTGCACGGCCAACGGCATTTCGCTACGAATCAAGGAGCTTCCAGCGCTTTACGGGCGGGCGCTGGAGCCCATTTTTGCCCCCATCAGGCGCCGTGGCACTTCTTGAACTTCTTGCCGCTGCCGCACCAGCACGGGTCGTTGCGGCCGGGCTGCTGCGCGCGCACCACGGGCTCGATGCGCGGGCCGAGGCTTTTCCAGACCTGGCGCAGGTCGTACACGGCCCAGATGGCCTCGCCCAGCAGCTCGATGCGATCCTGGCTCACGCTGGCCGGACCTTCCTCGTCGTACAGGTTGGTGCTGGGCGGGCCGAGGTCGTCCTCGGTCAGCGCGACGATGCTCTCCAAGGCGGCGTCGATCCACTGCGCCGCCTCCTTGTCGCGCGGCGCGGCCCATTCCTCGGGCCAGTTCTCCACCGCGAACATGAAGCCCAGGGCCCAGATCTGCCCCAGCGAGGGCAGCTCCTGCCCTTCGAGCTCGGCGCGCTCGGCCTCGGACAACATGGCCACGGCGCCGCGCATGTCGAGCGCGTGGGGCTGGTAGGTCTGCTCGTCGTCCAGCGCCTGCACGTCGGCGGCGAGCTGGTGCGCCACCTCGTCCCAGCGGCGCTGCCACAGCTGCAGGAAGCGCTCTTGCTGCGCCGCGTCCTGGAAGGCCGGCAGCAGCGGCAGCGGCGCGCCGGCCTCCACGTCCAGCACGGCGCCATCGTCCAGCAGCATGGGCAGGTATTCAGCCGGCTCCACGCGCCGGCGCATGCACACCAGCGCGGTAAGGAAGCCGTCGCAGAACTCCCATTGCGGGATTTCCTCGGCGCGCTCGCCCAGGTCGCTCAGGATCTGGTCGAGCTCATCGAGCTCGTCGCTGCTCAGGCTGGGAGGCAGTGGGGTGTCGGTCATGGGGAGAATCCTTCGGTTGCTTCAATAACGATAGCTGCTGCCGCTTGCGCACCCTGGGCCAGCAGCCTTTTTCGCAAGCAAAGAACGGCGCGGTCCTTGGACAGCAGGATGGCGCCGTGCGCCACGGCCAGGTCGATGAATTTCTGGTCGTCGGCGTCCTTGCAAACGCAGGACGCGCGCGGCGCCGCGTCCACCCGGCGCGCCTGGGCGTCGAACGCGGCGAGCAGCGCCTCGGGTGCCAGGCCAGCGGCGGCCATGCGCGGCTGCAGGTGCGGGTAGCGCAGCACGCAGGCCAGTTCGTCGCGCATGGGCGTGGTGGCGATCCAGTCCAGGCGCTGCTGCGCGAGCAGGCCGCGCAAGGGCGCCACGGCAGGGTCGGCGAAGAGCAACAGGTCGAGCACGATGTTGGTGTCCACCACCACGGCGCGCGCGGCGGCGGTGGCGCTGTCCTGCGCGGGCAGGTGCAGCTCAGGCCGCATCGGGGGCCCCGGCGGGGGCGCGCTGGCGCACGGCGCCCTGCACCATGTCGAAGCGGAACAGGCGGCACTCGATGGGCCCGTTCCACAGCGGCACGCGGCGCGACTCCTTCAGGCGCATCTTGCCGGGCAGTTGCAGGTCGGGCGTGAGCATCCAGGCCTGCCAGCCGGCGTAGTGCTTCTTCCAGTGGCTGGCAAGTTGGGCAAAGAAGTCCACGCCGTCGCCAGCCTGCGCGGTTTCGCGGCCCGCGCGCGTGGCCACCGTCATGCGCTCGCGCGCACTGCGTCCGGCGGTGCCGGCGGCGGCGATGCGTTCGCCATACGGCGGGTTGAGCAGCATCACGCCGGGCTGCTCGCACGGCGGCATGCGCTGCAGCGCGTCGCCGCCGCGCAACTGCACGCTGGCGGCCACGCCGGCGCGCTCGGCGTTGCGCTGGGCGAAGTCCACCATGCGGTGCGCAACGTCACTGCCAAAAATGGGCACGGCGCCCGTGGTGGCTGCGCCAGCAGCTTCTTCTTTGATAGCACGCCAGACATGGGCCTGGTACGGCAGGAGCTGCTCGAAGGCGAAGCGGCGCAGCAGCCCGGGGGCGATGCGGCAGGCCATCTGCGCCGCCTCGATGAGCACGGTGCCGCTGCCGCAGCAGGGGTCGTACAGCGGCAAGGGGGCATCGCCGTGCGGGTTCCAGCCCGTGGCGGCGATCATGGCGGCGGCCAGGGTTTCCTTGAGCGGCGCGTCGCCCTTGTCCACACGCCAGCCGCGCTTGAAGAGGGGCTCGCCCGAGGTGTCGATGTAGAGGGTGGCATCCTGCGCCGTCAGGTGCAGGTGCACGCGCACGTCGGGGCGCTGCGTGTCCACGTCGGGGCGCGCCCCACGCTTGGCGCGGAAGCGGTCGGCCACGGCGTCCTTCACGCGCAGGGCGGCGAAGTTCAGGCTCTTGAGCGGGCTGTGCTGCGCCGTGACTTCGACCTTGAAGCTCTGCTGGGGCGCGAACCAGATCTCCCAGGCCACGTCGCTGGCCAGGTCGTACAGGTCGCCTTCATTGCGGTAGGGACGCTGCTGCAGTTGCACCAGCACGCGCTGGGCCAGGCGGCTGTGCAGGTTCAGGTGCAGGGCTTCGCGCCAGGAGGCGGCCAGCAGCACGCCGCCACGGCCGACGAGCAGGTCGTGCCCGGTGAGCCCGGTGAGCGCGTGGACCTCGTCGGCGAGGAAGCCCTCGACGCCGGCGGCGCAGGGCAGGAAGAGGGAAAGGGCATGCATAAGAGGCGCCAAGGATACCCGGGCCGGGCCACGGTGCGCCGCGAACGCGCTGAAAACCCAAACTTCCTGGTGGCGCGCGGCAGCCCCCGTGAAGCTCCTGAATCAATAGCTGCCCGCGCTTTCCAGGCAAGCGCTGCAGCCCTTTTTCGCCTTTAACTGCGGCGGCGCCAGCCCAGCAGCCCCAGCCCCGCCACCAGCAGCGCCAGCGCCATCGGCGACAGCGCGGGGATGGCGACGGCGGGAGCGCCCGGCGGCGGCGCGGCCAGCACGCGCAGGCCACCTGGGTCGGTGATGGTGCCGTCGGCTTGGGCGTCGGTGTCGCCGGTGCTGCCGTCGGTCAACGTGATCTCGATGGTGTCGGCGCTGACCAGCACCATCGGAATCTGGTGCCAATGCGGCGTTCCAGCAGGCGTGGTGAGGCCGTACTTCCAGTACTCGGCCCCTGCGGGCACCGGGCCGGGGTACTGGATGCGCAAGGTGACCGTGCCGCCCTGGCCCACGTTCTCGAGCGCGAAGCCCGTCAGGCCATAGGGGAAGCGGTAGCCCGTCAGCGGCGGCACGCCCGCGCCCGTCTCATTGGCGAAGGTCGATTGCGAGAAATAGGCGCTCGCGGGCGGGCTCTGCACCGTGGCCGTGACAGTGCCCTGGCCGCTCGGCGAAGGGCCGCTGATGACCAGCGGGCTGCCACCCCCACCCGAGCCCACGGGCGCCGTGGTGTTGCGCAGCGCGAAGCCGGCCGTGAACCCTGCGTGGGTGGCCGTGACGGTGTAGCTGCCCGCAGTGCCGTTGGCAGTCACGGTGATGGCGGCCTCGCCGTTGGCGTCGGTCAACGCCGCCGATGCCGACAGCGTGGCCGAGGCCCCTGCTGCCGGGGCCGCGAAGCCGACGGACACGCCCGCCATGGGCGCGCTGTTCACATCCAGCAGACGCACGCGCAGCGGCTGCGCAAACGCCGTGCCCACCGGCGCCGACTGCGGCATGCCGCTGACGGCGGCCAAGGCCCCTGCCACAGCCGGTGCGGCGGTGTTGGTCAGGCTGAAGCTGGCGGTAAAACTGCCCACCGAGGCCGTCACGCTGTAGCTGCCTGCGGTGCCATTGGCGGTGGCGGTGATGGCGGCTTCGCCGTTGGCGTCGGTCAGCGCCGCCGGTGCCGACAGCGTGGCCGAGGCACCTGCGGGCGGGGCCGCGAAGCCCACGGACACCCCTGCCATGGGCGCGTTGTTCACATCCAGCAGGCGCACGCGCAGCGGCTGCGCGAACGCCGCACCCACCTGGGCCGACTGCGGCGCACCGCTGACAAGCGCCAAAGCACCGGCCGGCGCGGCGGTGTTGGTCAGGGAAAAACCAGCCGTAAAGCTGCCCGCCGAAGCCGTCACGCTGTAGCTGCCCGCAGTGCCGTTGGCGGTAGCGGTGATGGAGGCCTCGCCGTTGGCGTCGGTCAGCACCGCCAGTGCCGACAGCGTGGCCGAGGCACCGGCGGCCGGGGCTGCGAAGCCCACGGACACTCCCGCCATGGGCGCGTTGTTCACGTCCAGCAGGCGCACGCGCAGCGGCTGCGCAAAGGCCGTTCCCACCTGGACGGACTGCGGCGTGCCGTTGATGGCAGTCAAGCCTGCTGCGGCCGGTACGGCGGTGTTGGCCAGGACAAAGCTGGCGGTGTAGCTGCCCGCCGATGCCGTCACGGTGTAGCTGCCGACCTCGCCATTGGCGGTGGCGGGCGCCACGGCCAGACCGTTGGTGTCGGTCACCACCGTGCTGGCCGCCAGTACGGCCGAGGCACCCGATGACGGAACGGTGAAAGTCACCGTTTCGCCCGCCTGCGGTGCACCCGCTGCGCCGCGCAAACGCACCGTCAACGGCCAAGGGAAGGCCGTGCCCACGGTGGCCGATTGCGGCGTTCCGTCGGTGGCGACCAGACCTGGCGCGCAGGTCTGCATGTCGGCCACCACGCGCGGGAAAGGATGGTTGGTGATGCCGGTGATGGCGATGTCGTCCACCTCCCAGCCTTCGGTGGCGGAGGCCGGATCGGTGTGGATCACCCAGGCCAGGCGCACGGTCTGCCCGGCATAGGCAGTGCCCAGGTTGACGGTGGTGGTGGCCATGGCGGGCCAGGCGGGGCTCTGCCCCACGTAGGCGGCCTCGCCCTCGGCCGGATTGCCGCTGGCGCCGTTGATGGTGCCGTTGTAGCCCGCGGCCGTGCCGTTCACGCTGGCCCAGGTGGCGCCGTTGTCGGTCGAGAGCATCAGTTGGCCGCCGTCATAGGAGGTGGCGCCATCCTGCTCGAAGCGGTAGCGGTGCTTGAACGATACGACAAGATTGCCCGCGCCCGCCTGCAGCGGCGGCGTGCGCATCCAGTGCGAGCCGACGGCCTCGGGCGTGCCGCCGGCGTAGAAGCGGCCATAGGGCAGCGTCTCGCCGGTCTGCACGCCCCAGGTGGCTGCGTGGGCCGGCAGCGTGCTGCCAAACGCCATGGCGCTGGTCTCGGCCTCGGCGTCGTCGGTGGTGGCGCGCTGGGCAATGTCGTCGCGGTGCAGGGGCAGGTCCAGCGTGCGGTCAGCGGGCGTGGTGGGCTGGCCGGTGTAGGCCAGGTGGGCGGTGATGCGCGCCGCGCCGGGCGCCGCCAGGCCCGCGAGCTGTACGCGCGCGGTCACGGTGGTGGAGCTGCTCCCGTTCACACCGGGCACGTTCACCGTGGCGCCATCCGGGAAGGTCAGGCCGGGCAGGTTGGCCGACAGCGTGACCGTGCCGGTGTCCGTGGCGCTCATGCCCCGGTTGCGCAACGTGATGCGGAGCACGCCGGTTTCGCCGCTGTCGAGCACGGTGTCAGCATCGCACATCTGCGCACCAGGCGCCGTCAGCGACAGTTGCATGTCGGCGATTTCGAGCACGCCCACGGTGCCGAAGTCCTCCACCACGCCCGCGTTGGTGGCGGAGTAGCGGTCAGGCACCTGCGCCAGCGCCCCCGCGCCGCGCTTGGCGAAAGCGGCAGCGAAGCGCTGGTAGTCAGCCGGGTCGTTGGCCCGCGCGGCGGCCAGCAGCGCGTCGCGCGCCTCGATCAGTGTGGGGTTGACGGGGGTGAGCTTGTAGGCCGCCACCAGGTACTGCTTCATGCGGTCTTGCGCTTCCTGGAAGGGGTGCGCGTTGAGCAGGCTGGCATAGCACTCCCACAGCATGGCGGCCCAGACCTCGCCCATGTTGTGCACCTCGGCGTTGAGGCCGCCCACGCTGGGGTTGCGCGGCGCGGTGCCAGGCAGCGCCTGGCCATCGGTGATGTGGCGCAGGGTGAGCGGGTTCTTGGTCATGTTGGTCGAATACGGGTAGCGGCGCATGCCGTAATAGGCCACGTCGCTGGCATCCGGGCTGGCGCCGGTGGCCATGGCGTGCCCCGCCATGGCGTAAGTGCCCGACCAGTTGACGTTGCTGGGCATGTTGATGTCCTGCGGGGCGGCCATCATCAGCAGCGCATGGAAGTCGCCCCAGCCTTCGCCCAGACCCCTGGCGTGGTTGGTGGTGAGGCCGCTGGCGTCGCCGATCAGGCGGTTGCTGATGAAGTGGCCCCATTCGTGGGCGATGACGGTGTTGTCCAGCGCGCTGCTGCGTTCGGCGCCGCTGCCCTGCATGTGCAGCGTGACGCTGGCAAGCGCGGCGCGGTCAGCCTGCGCGACCATGATGGCCGCAATGGTCACGCTGGCGCTGGCGCCGGACGTGCCAGCGCCCATCGCCGTAGGCGCGCTCGCCACGTTGTTCACGATGACGACGCCCGCCGCACCCGCCTGCTGCGCGTTCAGCACCTTGTCGGAGAACTCGCAGGCGCCACGGTCTATGAGGGCGATCTTGTTGGTCAGGCTGGAGGCGTTGGTCAGGGGCGTGCAGCCGTTGGCCGGGGCTGCCACGACCACGTCGGCCGTGAGGTCAAACGCGAGCGGCCCGAATTGCGCACCGGCGGGTGGCTGGGTGAACGTCACGCCGTTGGCACTGGCCTGCACGCCCCCACGGTTGAGGAAGCGGTACATCTGCATGCGCGGCGGCGCGCCGTCCGCCGGAGTGGACATGTTGGCGTTGTTGGTGCCGCTGTAGTCCAGCGCCTCGGCGCGCAGTGCGTCGCCGTCCTCACCGCCCCTGCCGAAGTTGTCGGCCTGGGCATTGCCTGCGGCTTCGTTGAAGCCCGCGTCGTAGAACCAGTCGTGCAGCCAGTTGGTGGTGTAGAACAGGTTGGTCACCGAGGCGGCGGCCTGGGCCTGGTTGGCCTGGGCACCGAGGGCGGGGTCGTACGTGTAATCGAACACACCGGGCGCCGTCACGCAGGCGCGGAAGTCGTGGGCCAGGTCGGTACCGCATTGGTTCTCGTCGCCCGGGTTCAGGCCGTCTGGCGCCACTAGGTCGGCGTAGGCGTGGACGTTGTTGCCGCTGGTCTGCGCGGCGCCATCGGGCAGCCAGGAATCGGTGTATGACTGCGAGAACGGCGCGTTTTGCAGCGTCACCAGGCTGGACGGCTGCGCCGGGGCGGCATAGCCGTTGGGCGTACCCGTGGGGTGGGGCGTGCCGTTGCGGCCCTGGGCGCCGGGCCAGGGCGTATACGGCGGCGTCGTGTCGGCGAACACGCGGTAGCTAAATTCGGCGTGCGCTGTCTGGTTGTGGCGCAGCAGCAGGCGGCCGTCCGCGCTGGCGACCACGTAGGCGTAGGCATGCTCCTGCCCCGCCTGGCGCACGCGCACTTCCACGTAAATGGCGGCCACCAGCCCCTCGGGCAGGCGGAACCACACGGGCTTGGTGCGGGCAGAGGCAAGCGTGGCGCCGTCCGCACCGCCCACGCCTGCGGGCAGCGCCCACCACTGGTAGGCACCCGCGGGCGCGCCGTTGGGCTGCAGCCGGTATTCCACGTCGGGGGCAAAGCCCCAGTCCTGCAAGGCCTGGGCCACGGCACCGGCGGCGGCGAGGGGCTGCGCCAGCGCGGCCTTGGCGGTCGTGGCGGGCTCGGGCGCCAGCGCGGTGCTGCCCAGGTAGCCGCCGATGGCCGTGGCCTGCGTCCCGGCGTCGAGCAGCACGGTGGCCTGCTCGCGGAAAACCTCGATACCGTCGCGCTGGCTGGTCAGGCGCACCAGGCGCGCGCCACCGGGCAGGGTTTGCACGTGGTGCAGCACGGCGGCATCGGCCTCTTGCGCGCTGATGCCGTACAGGCCGGCCAGGCCCTTGAGCGCGTCGCGCGCGGCGTTGGCCGGGTCGGCGTTCACGGCGCCGGCCTTGGCCATCGACGGCTGCAGTTGCACGAAGGTGGGCAGGCCCAGCCGCTCTTCACGCGCGATGTGCTGCACGTTGGCAGGCAGGGCCTTGCGCTGTAGCGCCTGTGCGGCCAGCGGCGCATCGGCCAGGGCATCGATGGGTGCCAGGCCATGGGCGTGGGCAAGGGTGGCGGCGCAGACCAGGGCAAGCGCCCCTAGGAACCGTGACAAGGTCATAGGATTAACGACGTTGGGATGGCTTTCCAGACAGAGGACTGGAACGGCAGGAGGGGCGCGAAGGCCAAGCGCAGCAGCAGGGGGGGCGCAGCCTGAGGCGGCGATTCTATGCGCCAGCCGCGCTTGAAAGCAGGCGCGGCTGCACCCTGGTTTGCCCGTGTTGCGCCAAAAACACCGTGGTAGCAAGGTCACACGAGGTCGCACACAATGTTTCACACCGAGGAGAAGCCACCATGTTCCAAACCTTGCGCGCCCGGCTGACAGGTGTCAGCGTCGCCATCGCCACCCTGTCCCTGATCGTTTTGTCGCTGGTGGCCTTCCTGGTCGTCCGCGCCAACCTGCTGCAGGCATTGGACGAGCGCATCGGCGGCGTCACGCAGCTGTACGCCGCCGACCTGGCGCAGTGGGTCAAGGACAACCAGCGCGTCACCGGCTCACTCAAGGCCGCCGTCGATCTGCCCGACCCGGTTCCGGCCCTGCTCGCGGCCAAGCAGGCCGGGGGCTTCGACGACGCCTATTTCGTCCATGCCGACAAGCGCAACGTGTTCTCGCACCCCATGCCCGAGGGCTACGACGGCACGGCGCGCCCCTGGTACAAGCAGGCCGAGCAGGAGGGCAAGGCCACGCTCACACCGGCCTATGTCGATGCCAGCACCGGCAAGCTCACCATCAGCTTCGTGGAGCCGGTGCAGTCGGGTGGCAGGACGGTGGCCGTGGTGGGCTCCGACGTGCACCTGGACACGGTGGCGAACAAGGTCAACAGCATCCACCCCACGGGCAAGAGCTTCGCCTTCCTGCTGGACGGCCAGTCCAACATCCTGGCGCACGCCAACCAATCCCTGTTGCTCAAGCCCGCGAAGGACCTGGACCCGGCGCTGGACGCCGGCCTGCTCGCGGGCCTGGCCGGCACCACCGGGCACGCCGTGGTGCGCCTGGGCGGCAAGGACCACCTGCTCTACGCCGCCAAGGTAGCGGGCACGCCCTGGGTGCTGGCCGTGGCCGCCGAGCGGGCGGATGCGCTGTCGGCCCTGGACCGCCTGGGCCAGGTGGCCCTGACCAGCACCGTGCTGTGCGTGATCGCCGCCGCCCTGGTGATGGCGGCGGTGGTGCGGCGCATGCTGGGCCGCCTGGTGGCCGTGCGCGACGCGCTGCAGGACATCGCCTCGGGCGAGGGCGACCTGACGCGCCAAATGGACGCCCACGGGCATGACGAGCTGGCGCAGATCGGCCAGTCGTTCAACGCCTTCACCGGCAAAATCGCCTCGGTGTTGCAGCGCATCCGCGACGCGTCCGAGTCGGTGCGCCTGGCGTCTTCCGAGATCGCCTCGGGCAACAACGACCTGTCGGCACGCACCGAGCAGCAGGCCAGTTCGCTGGAGGAAACCGCCTCGGCGATGGAGCAGCTCACCGCCACGGTGCAGCAGAACGCCGCCAACGCGCGCCAGGCCAACGAACTGGCCGCCAGCGCCTCGCAGGTGGCCGGCCAGGGCGGCAGCGTGATGCAGCAGGTGGTGCAGACCATGGGCGGCATCGACGCGGCCTCACGCAAGATCGTGGACATCATCCAGGTGATCGACGGCATCGCCTTCCAGACCAACATCCTGGCGCTGAACGCCGCCGTGGAAGCCGCGCGCGCCGGCGAGCAGGGCCGGGGCTTCGCCGTGGTGGCGGGCGAGGTGCGCACCCTGGCGCAGCGCGCCGCCTCGGCGGCCAAGGAGATCAAGGGGCTGATCGACGACTCGGTGACCCAGGTCGATGCCGGCAGCCGCCTGGTGAAGGACGCCGGCGCCACCATGGAGCAGGTGGAGCAGAGCATCCGCCGCGTGACCTCCATAGTCAACGAGATCAGCAACGCCAGCCAGGAGCAGAGCACGGGCATCTCCGAGGTCGGCAGCGCCGTGTCGCAGATGGACCAGGCCACGCAGCAGAACGCCGCGCTGGTCGAGCAGGCCTCGGCGGCAGCGCACGCGCTGCAGCAGCAGGCGCACGACCTGGCCGAGGTGGTGGCGGGCTTCAAGCTGCCGCCGGCTGGGGCGCACAGACTCCTGGATTGATAGCTTCCAGCGCTTGCCAGTCAAGCGCTTGCGCCATTTTTATTGAAATATGGCGCAAGACGCGCCGCCCTTCCCGCGCGGGCGCATACGCCAGGGCCGGCCCGGCGACCGCGGACTCATACGGGTTTGCCTTCAACCGTATAACTAGAGCATTTTCGATTTATATGCTGACGTATCCAGCCGATGCGAAGTAGTTCATGCACTCCTGCGGCGAGAACTGCTGGAGCAACTCACCGATGTGATCCCAAAGCGCATCGACGCTGCGCTTGGA
>Ga0222424_100206_pt1 | contig 54122 bp, 43 predicted proteins | sample 2B2ome_FD_182468 | JGI IMG/M metagenome (GOLD analysis project Ga0222424, IMG submission 182468) | Enriched microbial communities from leaf-cutter ant dump, University of Wisconsin, Madison, United States - 2B200A (version 2) | ecosystem: Environmental > Terrestrial > Nest > Insects nest > Nest... | reverse complement strand
CGCATCTCGCCCAAGGGCACCGAGGAAAAGTACTACACGGTCAAGCTGTCCAACGCCATCCTGACCAGCGCCCGTTCCTGGACGCCGAACTGCCTGGACCCGAACAACCGGCAGATGGGGCACATGGAAGACATTGCCTTCACCTACGAAAAGATCACCTGGACCTTCGATCCGGACGGCATCGAAGCCGAAGATTCCTGGTTGGCGCCGAAGTCGTGATGAAGCCAGCTCCCGCCGGCCAGCAATGACGGGAGCAAGCGACACGGCAAACCGATAACGGTGCGCGGACAACACGACTCGCCTGCGCACCAAACAGCCACAGGCCGCAGCAGCATACGGATGGCGCACCGACTCAACGCCTCCGCCAACGGCCTCCATGGCTTTCAACAAAATTGAAAGGAAACCATCATGCCAATGCCATGCTACCTGACCCTCGAAGGCGAAAACCAGGGCAAGATCGAAGGCTCGACCGTCGTCAAGGGCCACGAAGGAAAAATTCTGGTGCAGGCGGTCGATCACACCGTCGAAATCCCGAAGAGCCCGCAGACTGGCCTGCCGACCGGCAAGCGCGTCCACTGCCCGATGATCGTCACCAAGGAAATCGACAAGTCCTCGCCGAAACTGTTCCAGGCGCTGACCTCCGGCGAACAGATGAAGAACGTCACCCTCGAGTTCTACCGCATCTCGCCCAAGGGCACCGAGGAAAAGTACTACACGGTCAAGCTGTCCAACGCCATCCTGACCAGCGCCCGTTCCTGGACGCCGAACTGCCTGGACCCGAACAACCGGCAGATGGGCCACATGGAAGACATTGCCTTCACCTACGAAAAGATCACCTGGACCTTCGACCCGGACGGCATCGAGTCCGAAGACTCCTGGCTGGCGCCGAAGTAAGCCGTGAAGGAACGCCGGCTGCTGGAGAGGATATCCCACTGGGAGGAAGGTGGAGAACGCACCAACCAGACCCAGGTGGATATCCTCGTGCGTTCGGTGATGGATCACCTGCGGCGGTTGCTGAATACCCGCCAGGGCAGCGTCCCGCTCGACCCGCAGTTCGGCGTTCCGGATTTCACCAACATCGCCGGTGGCCTGGCTTCCGGCTCGCCGCGCGAAATCGAGGAAGCGATCCGGCGCATGGTGCAGAAATACGAACCGCGCCTGAAATCGCCGAAAGTCACCTTGAACCGCGAATCGACCGACGTGCTGGCAATCCGCTTCGATCTGGGCGGCATGCTGGAGGTGGACAACCGCGACATTCCGCTGCAGCTTTCCACCACGGTCGGCGCCAACGGCAAGGTACACGTGACCTGATCCGGATTCCCGCCGCCTGCCCTACCCCGCTTTCCTGAACCGACGACGCCCTCATCATGTTCAATCGCTATTACGAAGATGAATTGAACAAGCTCAAGAGCTTGGCGGTCGAGTTCGCCCAGAACAATCCCGGCCTGGCGCCGATGTTGTCCGGCCCATCGGCCGACCCGGACGTGGAACGGCTGCTGGAAGGCGTCGCCTTCCTGACCGGACTGACGCGGCAGAAGCTGGACGACGAATTTCCCGAGTTCGTGCAGGAACTGGCGAACCTGCTGTTTCCGCATTACCTGCGGCCGATCCCGGCCTCGACCCTGGTCGAATTCACGCCGCGCGTGCCGCTGACCGAAGCGGTCCATATTCCGGCCGGCACCGAACTGGCGTCGATCCCGGTCGATGGCACCCGCTGCCATTTCCGTACCTGCCACGATCTCGACATCGCACCGATCACGCTGACGGACGTCAATCTGCTGACTCCAGCCGGAGCGGCGCCGATGCTGGTAATGGATTTCGAGCTGCAGGGAATCGACCTGGCCAGTTGGCAGGACGACCGCCTTCGGCTGTTTCTCGGCAACGGCTACACCGAGGCCAGCAAGCTGTTGCTGTTGCTGGCCAATCACGTGACCTCGGTGCGCGTCTCCGGTAGCGGCGGCGAGCGCTTCGAGCTTGGCCCGCAGGGCGTGCGCCCGTCCGGCTTCGACGTCGAACTGCTGCCCAGCCCAAGCCACGCCTTTCCGGGTTTCCGTTGCGTGCAGGAGTTTTTCGTGCAGCCGGAAAAATTCCTGTTCTTCGACATCGAAGGCTTCCGCCGCTGGACCAACCGCGGCGACGGCGGCCGCTTCATGGTATTTGTGTCGCTCGACCAGATTCCGGACTGGATGCCGGAAATCAGCGCCGACAATTTCATGTTCAACGTGGTGCCGGCCATCAACCTGTTCGCCCATGCGGCAGACCCGATCGCTCATCAGCATCGCACCACCGAATACCGGGTCTTGCCAGAAGCCCAGAACCGCCAGCACTATCAGGTGTATTCGATCGATCAGGTGATCGGCTACCAGCAGGGCGTCGCCGAACAGCGCACCTATCTGCCGTTCGGCATGTTCCGCCACGACGGCCGCGGCGCCAAGCTCAGCTATCGCACCACACTGCGCGCCGCCACCATCGGCCGCGGCAGCGAAGTGTTCCTGTCGGTGGCCTATCCGCCCGGCGAGATTCCACAGCCGGAAACGCTGTCGGTCAAGATCACCTGCACCAACCGGGCGCTGCCGGAAAGCCTGAAACTGGGCGACCTGAACCAGCCGACCGCCAGTTCGCCGGACCGCATGAGCTTCCGCAATATCCGCGCCATCACGCCGGCGCTGAACCCACCGACCGGCGAAGCACTACTGTGGCGACTGATTTCACATGCCTCGCTGAATTTCCTGGCGATCGCCAACGCCGACAACCTGCGCGCGCTGCTCGACCTGTACATCTTCTCCGAGCGGCAGGAACACGGCCAGGAAATCGCCAACCGGCGCCGGATCGAAGGTATCCAGGACGTCAGCGCAACACAGGAAACCCGGCTGATGGGACGCGGCAGCCTGTTGCGCGGCCAGCGCGTGCGCATCAAATGCCGCCCAGACCATTTTTCCGGCATCGGCGACATGTACCTGTTCGGCTGCGTGCTGAATCACTTCCTGGCCGATTACGCCAGCATCAATTCCTACACTCGCGTCGAACTCGAGGACGTTTTTTCGGGAGCAGTCTTCAAATGGCCGCCACGACTGGGTCAGCAGCCGCTGCTTTAAGGGAGAAACTGCTCGCCCAGGGCGAGAAATTCTCCTATTTCCAGGCGATCCGCCTGCTGCGCCAGCTCGGCCGGCACAGCGGCGCGCGCGCCGACGAACTGCGCATCCGGCCGCGCCTCGGCCTCGGCTTCCCGGAAAACGACATCGACCGCATCGAGCCGCTGGCGCAGGGCGGCTACCGGATCACCGCCAACTTCTTCGGCCTGTATGGCGTTGCCTCGCCCTTGCCGGTGTACTACACCGAGGATCTGTTCGAGGAAGAGCGCGAGGGGCGCCACGCCACCCGCGATTTTCTGGACATCGTGCACCACGCGATGTATCCGCTGCTGTTCGATGCCTGGATCAAATACCGGCTTCAGCAGCGGGTGGTGGAAGCCGACGATAGTGGCGTTCTGGATCGGCTGTACGCTTTTGTCGGTCTCGGCGATGCCGACCTGCGCGTCGACCTGCTGCCCGGCAGCGCCGAGCTGCTGCGCTACGCCGGCCTGCTGAACCAGCGGCCACGCTCGGCACTCGGCCTGCGCACACTACTGGCGGATGCCTTCAGCCCGGCCCGGGTCGAAGTCGATTCGTGCGTGCCGCACTGGTTGCCGATCGCCGACGACCAGCGCCTGCGGCTTGGCCGTCAGGCGCATTGCCTTGGCGAAGACAGCCACCTCGGCTCGCGCATCGACGACTACGCCAGCCGCATCCGCATCCGCCTGCACGACGTGCCGGCCGAACTGTTCCAGCAGCTGATGCCGGGCCAGCCGGGACACGCGCGCCTGCGCTTCCTGACGTCCTACTACCTGATCGATCCGCTGATGGTCGAAGTCCAGGTCGGCCTGCGCGACGGTGAAGCGCGCGCCGCGCGCCTCGGCAACAGCCACTGGTCGCGGCTGGGGCTGGATACCTGGCTCGATCCCAGGGTGGATGGCGGACGTTCCGGCATGCGATTCCATATCTGAACCGAACATCAAAACCCATACCGAAATCAAGGAGAACAACGATGCTGCTGGTCGAACTGAAACCGCTGGTCGGACGCCTGAATCCCTACTCCCGCCAGGCGCTGGAAAACGGCGTCGGCCTGTGCGTCGGCCGTGGCCACTATGAAATCACCGTCGAACACCTGCTGGTCAAGCTGCTGGACGATGCGCAGGCCGACATACCGCTGCTGCTGCGTCAGTACGATGTCGATGCCGCGCGCCTGAAACGGGCGATCGACCAGTCGGTGGAAGACATGCGCACCGGCAACGCCGGCCGCCCGGCGTTCTCGCCGCTGCTGCTGGAACTGCTGCAGGATGCCTGGCTGATCGCCTCGGTAAATCTGCTGGAAAGCCGCATCCGATCCGGCGCCATCCTGCTGGCCTTCCTGGCGCGCGCCACCTACTACGCCACCGGCGACTACGCCGAACCGTTGCGCCAGCTGAACCGCGAAACCCTGCTGGCATCGTTTGGACAAATCTGCTCCGCATCGATCGAGGAAAGCGCCTCCGCCGGCGAGGACGGCGGGCCGGCGCCGGCGGGCGGTGGAGAGGGAAGCGCGATCGCCCGCTTCTGCGAAAACTTCACCGAAAAGGCGCGTGCCGGCAAGATCGATCCGGTATTTGGCCGCGATCAGGAAATCCGCCAGATGGTCGACATCCTGGCGCGCCGCCGCAAGAACAATCCGATCTGCGTCGGCGATCCAGGGGTCGGCAAGACCGCCGTGGTCGAAGGACTGGCGCTGCGCGTGGTCGACGGCGACGTACCCGATTCGCTGAAGGATGTCACCATCCTCGGTCTCGACATGGGCCTGCTGCAGGCCGGCGCCAGCGTCAAGGGAGAGTTCGAAAACCGCCTGAAAGGCGTGATCACCGAAATCAAATCCTCGCCCAAGCCAATCATCCTGTTCATCGACGAAGCGCACACGCTGATCGGCGCTGGCGGTCAGGCCGGCACCTCGGACGCCGCCAACCTGCTGAAGCCGGCGCTGGCGCGCGGCGAACTGCGCACCATCGCCGCCACCACCTGGGCCGAATACAAGAAATACTTCGAAAAGGACGCCGCGCTGGCGCGCCGCTTCCAGCTGGTCAAGCTGGACGAACCGGACCTCGCAACCGCCGTGCTGATCCTGCGCGGCCTGAAGGAAAAATACGAAGACGTGCATCACGTGGTGATGCGCGACGACGCCATCGTCGCCGCCGCCGAACTGTCGAGCCGCTACATTACCGGTCGCCAGTTGCCGGACAAGGCGGTCGATCTGCTCGACACCGCCTGCGCGCGCGTGAAGGTACTGCAAAGTGCCAAGCCCGACGTGCTGGAAGACAAGGAGCGCCAGATCCAGGCGCTGCATCGCGAGCAGGCCGGACTGGAACGCGACCGCGACAACCTGCAGCCGGTCGATCTGGAGCGACTCGGAGAAATCGACCAGCTGCTGGCCGGACTGGAAAAGCAGGCGGAAGAACTGCGTGCCATCTGGGAGAAGCAGAAAAACGCCGCGGATGCCTTGCTGGCGGCACGTGCCGCGCGCGCGCAGGCGCGTGCCGACGGCGCCACCCAGGAAGAACTGGATCGGCTGGTCGGCGACATCGAAGCCGCCAGCACGGCGTTCAAGGAAGCCCAGGGCACAGAGCCGCTGGTGCGCGTGGATGTCGACCCCGACGTGGTCGCCAAGGTGATTTCCGACTGGACCGGCATCCCGGTCGGCAAGATGCTGCGCGATCAGGCCGAGACCGTGATGAACATGGAAAAGACGCTGGCGGCACGGGTACGCGGACAGGATCATGCGATGCACCAGATCGGCGAAATCCTGAAAACCGCTCAATCCGGCCTGCGCGACCCGCAACAGCCGCTCGGCGTGTTCCTGCTGGCCGGCCCGTCCGGCGTCGGCAAGACCGAAACCGCATTGGCGGTCGCCGACATCCTGTTCGGCGACGAGAAATCGACCGTCATCATCAACATGAGCGAATTTCAGGAAAAGCATAACGTCAGCCGGTTGATCGGCTCACCGCCCGGCTACGTCGGCTATGGCGAAGGGGGCGTGCTGACCGAAGCGGTGCGGCAGCGCCCATATTCGGTAGTGCTGCTGGACGAAGTGGAAAAAGCCCATCTCGATGTGCTGAACCTGTTCTACCAGGTATTCGACAAGGGCATGCTGTCCGATGGCGAAGGCAAGGAAATCGATTTTTCCAACACGGTTATTTTCCTGACCTCCAACCTGGCGACCGATGTCATCACCGAAATGACGACCGGCGACGACAAGCCGGATCACGATACCCTGCTGACGGCAGTGCGGCCCATCCTTTCCGAGCATTTCAAGCCGGCCTTGCTGGCACGCATGACGGTGATTCCCTATTTCACGCTGGCGCAGGATGCGCTGGCCGGCATCGTCCGCCTGAAGCTCGACAAGATCGCCCGACGACTGCAGCACAACAACAAGATGCGCTTTGAGTACAGCGATGCGGTGGTACAGCAGATCGCCGCGCGCTGCACCGAAGTGGAAACCGGCGCGCGCAACATCGATTTCATTCTGCGCGGCACCGTGATGCCGCTGATGTCGCAGGAAATTCTGGCGCGCATGAGCGGCGAAGTACAACCCACCGCCGTCACGCTCGACGTGTCCGACGACGGCGATTTCACGGTAGCTTTCCCGGCATAGCGCCGGCACAAGTGACGGTGTTACAGCTGTAACCGTGGCGACATGCAATGGTAAAACAGCACCACCAGAATAAGATCAACCAGATTTCGGGGACTCAAAATGGCTTCATTATCCAACCGGCTCACCGCCAACAAGCGCTTCGAATTCGCCTCCCGGGCATTCGGCGACGACAAGTTCGCCGTGGTGAACATGGAAGGTTACGAAGCGATCTCGCGGCCGTTCCGCTTTGAACTGACGCTGGTCAGCGATGACGCGGACGTCGATTTCGACAAGATGCTGCAAAACCCGGCGACCTTCCGTATTTACACCGCCGATGGTTCGTCCAGTGTGCCGTATCACGGGATGCTGGCGGAATTTGACCAACTGCATCAGTCCGACGGCTACGTCTTCTATCGCGCGGTACTGGTGCCGCGCAGCTGGCAGCTGTCGCTGTACCAGGTATCCGAGGTCTATCTGGACGAAAAGCCGATCCCGGCACTGATCAAAAAAGTACTGGAAAGCGCCCGCTTCACCAGCATGGATTTCGAACTGAAGACCAGCGGTAGCTACCGCGACCGCAGCTTCGTCTGCCAGTACCAGGAATCGCACCTGGATTTCCTGTCGCGCTGGATGGAAAAGGAGGGCATGTACTACTGGTTCGAGCATGGCGATCACGACAAGCTGATCATCGCCGACAACCGCAACATGCATGACGCCAGGACGATGGCGGTCAACTATCGGCCAGCCGACGAACTGGATACTGGCGCCGATTCTGATTCAGTGCAGATTTTCACCTGCCGCCAGAAGCCGTTGCCGCGCCAGGTGATCCTGCAGGACTACAACTACCGCAAGGCGGCGACCGAGCTGCGCGCAACAGCGCTGGTGTCCGAGCGCGGTATCGGCGATGTGATGATCTATGGCGAAGATTTCCGCAACATCGAGGAAGGTGAACGCTACGCCAGGCTGCGCGCCGAAGAGATCGTCTGTGGCGGCAAGGTGTTTTCCGGCGAATCGACCGTGGTCGGTCTGCGCAGCGGCTATTTCATGCAGCTGACGCAACACTACCGCGACACCTTCAACGGCAAATACCTGGTGACCGAAATCGAGCATCGCGGCTCGCAGGCCGGCGCGCTGCTGAACGGCATCCGCTCACCATTCAGCAACGGATCCGAATCGCCCGATACCTCCTACGGCAACAACTTCCGCGCGATTGCGGCCGATGTGCAATTCCGACCGGAGCGAGTGACGCCGAAGCCGCGCGTGGCCGGCACCATGAATGCGACCATCGATTCCGAAGGCAGCGGCGAATACGCCGAACTCGATGAATACGGTCAATACAAGGTGCAATTGCCATTCGATCAGACCGACAAGGCCGCCAACAAGGGGTCGGCCCGGATACGCCTTGCCACCCCCTATGCCGGCAGCGATCACGGCATGCACTTCCCGCTGCACAAGGATGCGGAAGTCCTGCTGTCGTTCACCGACGGCGATCCGGACCAGCCGGTGATCGTCGGCGCGGTGCCGAATTCCGAAAACCGCAACGTCGTCGATGCCGACAACTCGCACGGCAACCGCATCAGCACCGCAGGCGGCAATCAGATCTATCTCGGCGACACCCGCGGCAAACAGGTCATGTGGCTGCATTCACCGTTCCACAACAGTACGATCGGCATCGGCTCGACCGACTCCAAGGGCGGTGGCAGCATCTGGAGCAGCACCGCCGGCAGTTCGGAAAGCCTGACGTTCGGCAGTGCGAATACCGCCGTCATCGGTATCAGGAACTCGATCAGCGCATCGTTCGATACCAGCGCCACCGCCGGTGTGGTTCACAAGGCCGCTATCGGCACCAGTATCAACTGGACGCTGGGGTCCGATGTAACCTGGAAGGGAGGACGCAGCATCAGCCTGGACGACTCGGAAAGCATCGCGCTGAAGACCGACGCCAAGACCCAGGCCAACAATGAGGTGCTGATTTCCGGTGGCCAACGAACCGCACTGGCGGCTATCGTCAATCCTCTGAAATCCAAGGTCAAGAAAATCGTCGGCTTCAACATCGCCGCCAACGTCGCGGTAGCTGCGGCCGCCGCTGGCGCCATCGGCAAGTTTGCCGATGCTGGCCAGTCCCCGAAAAATGACGGCAAGATGGCTCCCTGGAATCCCTACGGATATGGCGTTACTGCTGCCCAGGCCGGATTGACTTCGGTATCGACCTTGTTCACGCATCGGGTGGTGCGGGCCACCGCATTGGCGATTGCCGAGGCCTTGAAGCGCGACAGTTCCTATGTCAGCAACATCAAGGTCAACAAGGACGGTATCGAGCTGAGGGCCGAAGACGTGCTGCCCAGTAACAATACGACGATGAAAGTGACATATGACGGTTTGTCGGTCAAGACTTCGCGAATCGGTACCGCCAGCATCGACATGAAACTTGGCGAAATCGCGATGATCAGCAATAACACCTACCATACGACGCAAATGAAACTGTCCGACTCGGGCCTGGAAGCGGATACCAAGTTTGGCGACATCACGCTGACCCGGTCTGGTGGTGGCGCGATGAAACTGGAAAGAACCGGCATCACGCTGAAGAGTTCAAATGCCGTACCTTCCGAAATCAAGCTGACATCAAGCAAGGCCTCGATGCTCTGGAATTCCAAGGATGGCTTTTCGGCCGATCAGTTTTACACCAAGGCCGTCAGCGACGACACCAAGATGGAACTCAGTTCTCTGACGGCGGTACTTTCCAGTAATAACACCACGCTGAAGCTGGGAATGGCCGGCGCCACCATCAACGGCCAGATGATCCGCCTGGGTTGATCATGAAAATCTACCGCTCCGATCAGCTGGCGATCCTTTACCGCAGCTTCCGCTTCGCCCAGCGGAATACGCTGGCGGTCGGCATGCTCGGTTTTTTCCGCTTCGGGCAGAGCGACATCGACCATCTCGGCCCCGAACCCGAGTTATGGCAGGCGGTTGCCACTGCGCTCGGCGACGCCGTGCTCGATGAGGGTTATCCGAAACCGGCCGGTGAATTCAAGATATACGCCAGCGCGCACGCCCCCGGTGGCAGCCCGGTACGGGAGATGCAGGTTTCCGCCCGCATCGGCGCACTATCCAAGCAGCTCTGGGTCAGCGGAGACCGTCACTTCAACGCCGCCGGTCTGATTTCGGCCGCCGAGCCGTTCATGGCAATGCCCTTGTCGCCGGAACAATCGTTCGGCGGCGAAAGCGTGGCCGCCAATCCGCTCGGCAAGGGAGCTTGCGCGATCAAACTTGCCGATGGCAGTGAACAATGGCCGCTGCCGAATGTGGAGTCCCCGCGCCAACGTCTTGCCAATCGCGGCGACGTCATCGAACCCGCCGGTTTCTGGGGTTTCTCCGCCGGCACGCCGCTGCGCGACCAGCATCTCGGCAAATTCGACGACAACTGGCTCAAGCGCAGCTGGCCGCACTTGCCGGACGAGACGCAGCCGGAATTTTTTCATACGGCTCCCGTCGACCAACGCAGCAATGGTTACTTCAACGGCGATGAAGCAGTTGAATTGCGCGGCATGCACCCGCATCGCTCCACCGTGGAAACCCGCTTGCCGGGACTGCGCGCGCGCTGCTTCGTCCATCGGCGCGAAAACGATGGCAAGGAATCCTTCGATGAAGCCAAGGCGCGACTGGACACGGTATGGCTGTTTCCGGAACTGGAATGCGGCATCGTGCTGTATCGGGCCCAGACGGAAACTCTCGATGATGACGCCAGCGACGTTCTGAACGTGATGGCCGAATGGGAGCGGCTGACGGATGCCGCGTTACCGTTCGAGCACTACCAGCAGTTGTTTCGTCAGCGCCTGCAGGAAGACGCTGGAGGCGCGATCCCGGCCACCACTGCCGCGCCGTCTCCGGCAGAGGCCGCAGACCTGGCTGCAGAGCCGGCCACGGTGCCATCGATGGCTGCTGCGGCGCCACTGGCCGCAGCAGTGGCGGCAACCCCGGCCATGACGCCGGAAGTGGCCGAAGCCTACCGGCTCGCAGACTCGCTGGAACGCGACACCGCCGAACTGATGCGCAAGAACGGTCTGTCGGAACAGGATGTGGCACGGTTCCTGGTGCCGGATACCGAACCGAAAGTTTCCCTGGCCGAAGCGGAACGGATGGCGGACCGCCTGGAGCAGGAAACCCGAGAACTGATGAAAAAGAACAATCTGACCGAGGCCGACGTCCAGAAATACCTGCAACCGCAAGCCGAGCCCGATTCTTCTTTGAAGGAAGTGAAGGAAATGATGCAATCGCTGGAAAAACAGACCAGCGATCTGCTGCAGAAAAACGGCATGACCGAGCAGGATGTCGAAAAATTCCTGGCCTCGCGTCCCGATCTCGCTGAATCGCTGCAAAACCTGAACGAGACGAAGACAGCCGACGTACCGTATTCCATCATCCCCGACAGTTTTCCGGAACTGCCAAAAACCGAACCGTCCTTGCCGTCAGTGGAACACGCCGGTGCGCTGGCGCTGGGCGCGGCCGTACCGGCAGCGGCAACGCCGGCCATGTCGCAGTTGACCAGGGAGCAGGTAATCGAACGGCATGCGGCGCGAGAGTCCCTGGCCGGATTCGACCTGTCGGGCCTGGATCTATCCGGCCTGGACCTGTCGGCCGCCGATTTTTCCGGCAGTCTGCTGGAAAAGACGGTATTCGCCGGCAGCCGCCTGGCAGGCGCCAATCTGAGCGGCTGCCTGATGCAGGAAGCCGATTGCAGCGGCGCCGATCTGTCCGGTGCCGCCCTGAGCGAGGTCAGCGCCGCCCGCGGCATATTTGCCGATGCCAACCTGCAATCGGCACAGCTGCGCGATGCCGATTTCACCGCAGCGGATTTTCGCAATGCCAGACTGCAGCAGGCGGTGCTGGACGGCAGTACGTTCGAACAGGCTGGCATGGCGTCGGTGCTGGCGGCCGGCTGCAGTGCGCGCCAGAGCAATTTCAGCAATGCCGATCTGTCGGGGACCAACTTCGAACAGGCTGTGCTGACTCAGGCGGCATTCCATGCAAGCACGCTGCAAGCGGCCAGCTTTGAGAGTGCCGACTGCGAGCAGGCCGAGTTCTACGGCACCGACGCCAACGGCGCCCGCTTTACCGCCGCCAAGCTCGATGAAAGCCGCGCCGATGGCGAAGCGCGCTTCCCGCAGGCGACATTCGAGCGCGCGCAACTGCGGCGCGCTGCCTGGGATGGTGCACAACTACCCGGTGCGGTGTTTACCAACGCGACAATCGACGATGCCGATTTCAGCAACGTCCGCGCCACCGAAACACGCTTTCACAACGCGTCGGCGCGCCATGCGCGTTTCGGAGGTGCCGATCTATCCGGAGCCGACCTGAGCGGAATCAATCTGTTCAAGGGATCGCTGCGCAAGAGCAAAATGGAAAAAGCCTTGCTGCATTTCGCCAATCTGTATGGCGTCGATTTCGAAGGGACCGAGATACGCGCCGCAGCCCTGCAGGAAGCCGATGTCGGCCAGACCATTCTGGCCTTCCGGCCACCGCTGGCATGACCGCCCCCGTCAATACCCCGAATGGGGAAGCAACCGGTTCGCCGCTGGAGCAGGCGCTACAGAGGCTGGACGAAACCCGGCAATTGATCGATGCCGACCTGTCCGGCGCCGACCTGCGCGGACATGATCTGTCCAACTGCACGCTGCTCAACGTCAGCCTGGCAAACGCCGACCTGAGCGGGGCGGTGCTGCATGGCATTCACATGCAGAACATCGATCTGAGCAGCGCACGACTGCAAGGATCGCAATGCCGCGAAGGCAGTTTTTCCTCGGTCCGTCTGGAAAACAGCCAGATCCAGCAGGCCGTGTTCTATCAAACCGTATTCAGCGGCTGCTGTTTCGATGGTGCCGATTTTTCCGGTGCATCCCTTGAACGCTGCGACGCGCATGAATGCACATTCGCCACCACCGATTTCACCAGTGCCAACCTGACCCGCCTGACCGTGATCGGCACCGATCTGACCAGCGTCAAATTGACCGGCGCACGGTTGGAGCAAGCCTATCTGAAGGCTTGCGTGCTGACTGGCCAGAATTTTTCCGGATGCGATCTGACCATGACGCTGTTCAACGGCTCCCAATTGCAGCGTGCCGACTTCGCCGGAGTGAGCTTCGACCGCACCAGCTTCATCGGCGCGCAATTACAGGAAGCCCGTCTGTCCGGAGCGCATGGCGCCTACGTCGCCTTCATCGACGCGGTCCTGCAGAAAGCCGACCTGTCGAACGTCGATTTCGAGATGGCCGATGCCAGCAACGCCGATTTCAGTCAGGCACAGGCGATCGCGGCCCGCTGGTACATGTCGGTGATGCAGAACGCCAACTGGCGGCAAGCTCAATTGAAGAATTCGAAATGGACGTATTGCGATCTGTCGCATGCGGATTTCTCCGGCGCCGATGGTAGCCAGGCCGACCTCGCCGGCGCCAACGTCCATGCGATGAAGCAAAAAGATACGCGCTGGGACGGCGCCAATTTCGACGGCGTGCGTCCCACCGATCCGGCACTAGAACGCGCCGAACAATGGCGGCCGAAAACGGCCGCGCGTTGAACGATAAAACCTGACTGAAACGGAGTTCAGCATGCAAAACACTCTGCTTACAATGTCCCGCCCGGGCGTCGACACCGCTGTCGGACTGGTATATGCGACCGTCACCGGCCGTGCCGACAAGTGGTTTTTCGTCAACTCGCCGGAGCCGTCGCTATCTCGTGCGATCCGTGCCGACAGCTGCCTGATCGAGCCGGAAAACGGCGATACCGTGCTGGTGTGCAAAGGCGGCAATCAGACTTCCTACGTGCTGGCGGTGCTGGCGCGCGCCACACCGGCGCAGGCGACGCTGAAATTGCCGGGCGAGGTCGCGCTGCACACCACCCAGGGCCAATTGCAGGTACAGGCAGAACAGCTCGAACTGAGCGCGCGCGAGCGCGTCGCCGTGATCGGTGCCCAGATCGAGGTGGCAGGCGTGCGCGGCGATATCCGCTTCCAGCAGATGAATACCTCGGCGCAGCAGGTCAATGCCCGTTTCGGCACGGTCAGCAGCATCGCTCACAGCGTCACCTCGACCGTCGGCCGACTGGTGCAGAAGGCGCGCGACAGCTTCCGCTGGACTGAAAATCTGGAGGAAACCCGGGCCGGTCGCGTGCGCATGCAGGTCAAGGACCGTTTCCATCTGAAGTCGAAACACGCCACCATGCTGGCCGAAGGCCAGGTCAAGATCGACGGCGAAAAAATCGATCTCGGCTGACAACGGAAAGGAATCCCATGTTCGCGGTTACCAAACAGGCCGGCCAGTGCTTCGCCTTCCCCGACGTCTGCAAGACACCGGCGCCACCGGCTCCGCCGATACCGATCCCCTATCCCAACATCGCCATGCCGATGATGGGCAACCCGGCCACCCTGAAGGTGATGATTTCGGGAATGCCGGCGCTGACCAAGGCGTCGAAGATTCCCATCAGCAATGGCGACCAGCCCGGCGTCGCCGGCGGCATGGCTTCCAGCAAGGTAATGGGACCGGCGGAATTCGTGCTCGGCAGCATGAAAGTCAAGCTGGAAGGAAATCCGGCGGTGCGCCTCGGCCATCCGACCAAGCAGAACGACGGCAATACGGTTGGTACGGTCCTGGCGCCCAGCCAGGCCAAAGTCATGATCATGAGCTGAAAAATCGGGAACACGCATGAAAACCGTCTGGATCAGCGCCCTGGCGCAACATCAGCCGCGCGTGGCGGCGATCACCGCGCAACTGAAGCGCTACGGTCTGCAGTCGCGCGGCCATTTCTGGCAGGATGCCGCCGACAAGGTCGGCTGGCGCCCCGCCTTCAGCGCCCTGCAGGAAGCACGCGCCGATCTCTGGCTGATTCTGGCCGATGCCGATGAATTGGCAAAGCCGGGCGTGCGCTACGGCTTGTCGCTGATGGCTGCGGCACTGCGGCAGGCACGCGGCGCCGCCTTTCCGGTGGTGGTGCTGTGGAATACGGCCCCCACCCCGCTGCCACTGCTGTTGCAGAACGCGCTGAGCCTGGAAGAATCCACGCCGTCCTGGCAGGCCAAGATCGTCGCCCGCGCCAACGTGCCTCCGAAAGCCGCGCCGGCCGACTATCGGCTCGACGTGCATGGCGACGAGCGGCTCGGGCAATGGTTCGAAATCGGTCCGCGCGAGGGCGGCTGGGATGGTGTCGTGTTCGGCATCACCGGCGCCGACGCCGAGATCGACTTCCAGGCGACCGGTCCGGCCGGCAGCCTGCCGGAAAAAACCGTCCTCGAATTCGCTCAGCAGGGTCTGCAGCTGCAGGTGGCCGACGCTGAGTTCCGCGCCTGGGCGGTGCGCAACCGGATCGATGCCGGCACCTCGTACTATGCGCGCGTGAAAGGCTGCCCGGACGCGATCCTGTTCATGCCGTACGCCGACGACAGCGAATCAGAAGCAACGGTACTGTCCCTGAAATGACGGTTGACCGCAGGTGCGGCACTCATTCGATCCGCATGCGCGCCGGCCCCTGCACCTGGCCGCTGGCGTCGAGCAGCAGCGCCTCGCCGGGATCGTAGGGCAAATCAGTGGTGTATTCGTCGCCATCGAAGCGGTAGGTCACACGGTAGTGCGGCGCGCCGTACTCCGATTCCAGCACGGCGCCACAGGTCTTTTCCCTGAGGAAGGTCTCCAGCGGCAACTCGTCGCCGCCACCGCCGTCCTCCAGCAGCGCCGCTGGCGGAAACACCATGTCCCAGGCCGCCTTGCCGATCGCCGCGCCGGCCAGCCCGCCGCCCAGCACCGCCGGAAATTTGTGCTTGCCGAAATAGTCGCCGATCAGCCCGCCAGCGAAACCGCCGACCACGCCGGCCGGCCCGAACACGAAACCGAACAGACCGCCGCCCAGCATCGCCGGCGCCAGAAAACGCTTGGCATTCAGCGCACTGGCGTGGCGCCGCAGCAGATAGCTGCCGCCCATCGCACCCATCGCGGTGCCGATCAACGGCACCGCGTTGCGCAACAGCCAGGGCCGCGCCTGCTCTTCGCGCAGCATCATTTGACGCTCGGTCACGAGCGTCTGCCAGCAGGCTTCGGCGACCTTCTGCTGATGGCCCAGCGTTGCATAGACGAACAATACCGGCGCCACCACCGGCGACGGCTCCTCGGCACCAGCCGGCACCGTACCAAAGACGCACAGGCAGCCGAGCATCGGCATCACGCGGATGGCGGCTTTGACAGCACGGATAACCGGGATGGGCATTGGCAGACTGCGCCTCTATCAAGAATTCGGGTCCGCCGCCGCGAATGGCAGCAGCAGCGGGCCGGCATGGGAAAAACAGCCGGGCTTCGGCGCCGGTTACGCACGTCCGCCAAGCTGGCCGAAAAGCACCGACGACGCACGGTATCGGCAGTGCTATCGGCTATAATTTCCGACGCACAATTTGCATTCTATAAAAAGAATCGACTTCCACGCAAAAGGGTTACGTTGCTGGCATTCCTCAAAAAAAATGTGCTCCTGATTGCGATCGCCCTGGCACTGCCGATCCTGGCCGGCTGCGCGACCGCCAATTCGGTCATGGGAGGCAACTCGCGCAAGGACGCGCTGGCGGAAATCTCCTGGGACTTTGCCAAGGATGCGGTATTGATCGAACTGGACGCCGATCAACGCCTGAATCAATACGGCGACGATGCCCATACGCTGCTGCTGGGTATCTACCAGATGGCCGATTCGACCGCATTCCACAAGCTGGTCGCCGATCCGGCCGCGCTCGGCAAGACGCTGGAGAGCGGCAAGGCCGGTGAAGGCTTCGTACAGTTCTCGCGTTATGTAGTGACTCCAGGCAAGCATGCAGTGCTTTCCTTCGATCGCGCGCAGCAGGCCAGGTTTGTCGGCATCGCCGCCGGGTATTACCGCTTCGATTCCGAACATACGACGCGGCTTTTTGAAATTCCGGTCAGCGTCACCAGCGAAGGCATGGTGACCAAGACCTATACAGCGATGCCGGCAACGCTGGCGATCCGGCTGTCGCTGGGCGGCGAAACCATCGTCAATGCGCAGCGGCTGAACCAGTCGGTGGCCGAAAAGCGGCCGCGCGAGGCCGTACCGCTGGATGGCGGCGGCAAGGAACTGAAACTGTCCGCGGAAGAATTGAAGAACGCGGTCGAAGCAGGCAATGCGATACGCAAGCTCCAGAACTAGGCGGCGCAATGGAAGAGAAAAAAGGAATCTACTGGCATCAGGGCATGTTCCTGCAGCCGCAGCATTTTCAGCTGGCCGATCTGCATCACCAGTTCATGCAAAAGCCGCTGCTGGAAGTCGGCCTGCCGCATTTCTGGGGCGTCGGCGCGTTGGAGCTGAGTGCGGCGGCAATTGCCAACCGCTCGGTCGAGATCGTTTCCGGGCGCCTGATGTTCCCGGATCGCTGCTACATCGAATTTCCCGGCAACGCCGTGCTGTTGCCGCGCCCGTTCGATCCCGACCGGATCGAGGCCGACAAGCCGCTGACCGTCTATCTCGGGCTGAAAAAGCTGAATACGCAGGAAGCCAACGTCACGCTGGTGCAGAACCTGTCCGATGCGCCGCTGGCCGGCAGCCGCTATGCGTCGCTGGGCGCGCCACCGGAAACCGCCGACCTGTATTCGGACGGGCCGACCAGCCAGGTGCGCTCGCTGCTGTTCGTGCTGAAGATTTTCTTCGAGCACGAACTCGACAACCTGCAGGAATACGAGCTGATCCCGGTGGCGCGCCTGATGCGCGACGGCGACACCATCCGCCAGGATGAAAATTTCATCCCGCCCTGCTATGCGCTGTCCGGTTCGGATGTGCTGCTGCGGCTCTTGAAGGATATCCGCGACGAACTGGCCGGCCGCAGCCGCCAGCTGCAGGAATACAAGAGCGCCCAGGAGATGAAGAAAGGGGATTTCGATCCCGGCTACATGGTGTTCCTGCTGGCGCTGCGTTCGCTCAACCGCTTCTGCCCGTATCTGTTTCATCTGACCGAAAGCCGCGACGTCCATCCCTGGCACGCCTACGGCAGCCTGCGCCAGCTGATCGGCGAACTAAGTTCGTTTTCGACCCGTTTCAACATGCTGGGCGAAGCCGAGGACGGCACGCCCGGCCTGCCACCGTACGACCATACCGACCTCGGCAAATGCTTCGGCCGCGTGCGCAGCCTGATCGGCTACCTGCTCAACGAAATCACGGTCGGGCCGGAGTTTCTGGCGGTGCTCGAATACCGCGACGGCTACTACAGCGGGCTGCTGCCGCGCGCCTTCTTCAACCAGCGCAACCGTTTCTATCTGGTGGTGCGCAGCGAAAGCGGCGCCGAACGTCTGTCCGCGGCGCTGCAACGCGACGCCCGCCTGGCGGCTACCGTGGAAATGCCGCAACTGATCGCCCATGCGCTGCCGGGACTGGAACTGATCCACATGGCGAGCGCGCCGCAAGGTTTGCCGCGCCGTGCCAATACCGTCTATTTCCGCATCGAGCAGGTCAGCCAGCAATGGGAAGCGGTCGAGCGCGACGGCGGCATCGCGCTGCACTGGCTGGATGCGCCGGACGATCTGAAGGCGGAAATCGTCGTGCTGCGGAGATAACATGCGGCTGTCGGATTGTCTGGTCCCCGTGCTTGCCACCGTACGCCAGTTTCAGCGTGCGCCGGAGGGTGACGCGGCGACGCTGGCGGCACGACTGGACCGGCTGATCGCCAGCGCCCGCCGACAGGCGCGTGAACACGGCTATGCCGAAGCCGATGTCGAGACGGCATTGTTCGCGGTCGCTGCCTGGGCCGATGAATCGCTGCTGGCGCTGGAATGGAACGGGGCGCTGGAATGGCAGCGTCATCTGCTGCAAAAACGCTATTTCAATACCGCCAACGCCGGCATCGCCTTTTTCACGCGGCTGGAACAGCTCGACCAGCAGCAGAACCAGGTGCGCGAAATCTATTTCCTGTGCCTGGCTATGGGTTTCGTCGGCCGCTACGGCTATGAAGGCAATCGCGCTGCGCTCGACGAACTGAAGGACCGTCAATTGCACGCGCTGCTGCAAGGCGAGGACAATCTGTCGGGCGAAGCCGGCCGGCTGCTGTTTCCAGGCGGCTACGTCTCGGGCCAGCCGGCGCGGCCAGCCGGCGGCTGGCGCCGAAGCATTCCGCTGTTCACGCTGGGCGCGCTGCTGCTACCACTGGCAGCACTGCTGGCCCTGTACGGCGCCTACCATACCGTGCTGTGGCAGACGGTCAACACGCTTCTGCCGCATATCCAATGAAACTCGTCGGTCGTCTCCTGCTGTGGCTGGTTCTGCTCGTGTTGCTGGCACTCGCCAGCTGGGGCGTGACGCTGTACGCCGACTGGCCGCTGTGGGCGGCGGCGGCGATCTTCTTCGGCGTGCTGGGCGGCTGGCTGCTGCTGAAGTTCCTGCGCCGCCTGTTCCTGGTGCTGCGCTCGCGCAGCAAGATGGCGCAACTGTCGCGTGCCGATCGACGGCAGGCGCTGCAGGTGGCGCCGGAAGCCGTGCTGACGCGCAAATGGAAGACGGCGGTCGCCACGCTGCGCAACTCCAGCCTGCGCCGCTTCGGCAATCCGCTGTACGTGCTGCCGTGGTACATGGTGGTCGGCAAGTCCGGCTCCGGCAAGACCACCGCGCTGACCCGCGCACGGCTGGTGTCGCCGATCCAGAAGGTCGACCAGAACGCCAAGGTGGAACAGACCGCCAACTGCGACTGGTGGTATTTCAACCAGGCGGTGGTGATCGATTGCGCTGGCCGCTACGTCGGCGCCGAGGACATCGAGCAGGACCGCCGCGAATGGGAAGTCGGCCTCGACCTGCTGGCCAAATACCGCGCCCGCGAAGGTCTGAACGGCCTGGTGCTGGCCGTCAGCGCCGAACGCCTGCTGAACCCGCAGCAGGATGAACTGATCGAAGAAGGCCGGGTGATCCGCGAGCGCATCGAGCAGTTGATCCGGCTGTTCGGCAAGCGCTTCCCGATCTACATACTGATCACCAAATGTGACCGTCTGTACGGCCTCGAGGACTGGAGCGCCCGCCTCCCCGGCAGCGCGCTGAACCAGGCGATGGGCTACCTCGCCAACGGCCGCGATGGTGCCGGCAGCGATGCCGCGTTCCTCGAACAGGCGTTCGGCAGCATCGGCGAGCGCCTGCGCAATCTGCGCGTGGCGCTGACCGCACGAAACGCCGATGCCGGCCCCGAGTTGCTGCTGTTTCCGAACGAGCTGGAGCAATTGCGGGCGCCGCTGCAAGCCTTCCTGAATCACTGTCTGGGAGACAACCCGTATCTCGAATCGCCGTTCCTGCGTGGGCTGTTTTTCAGCAGCGGCCAGCAGGAAGGCGGCGCCGCCTCGCGCCTGCTGCCGGACATCCTGCCGCCGCTCGCCGGCCATCCCGGCACCCACGCCGGCCTGTTCCTGCACGACTTCTTCGCCCGCATCCTGCCGCGCGATCGCCACATCGGCCGGCCGGCGGCGCTGCGCAACCGCTGGCGCTCGACCACCCGCAACATCGGACTGGCGGCCTGGGTACTGCTGGCGGTCGCGCTCGGCGTCTGGATGACGGTGGCGTTCTACCAGAATCTGGAAACCCTGCGGCTGGTGGAACAACACACACCGCAACAGCTCGAATTTACCGGCGATCTGCAGCACGACGCCGCGCTGCTGGATCAGCGCAACCAGCTGCTGATCGAGGTGGACCGCCGCAACCACCGCTGGAGTGCTCACTGGCTGGCATCGCTGACCGGGGTCGGCACACTGGAAAGCCGGCTGAAGGAACAGTACGTCGAGGATTTCCGCCGGCATCTGCTGGCCGGTGCGGCAAGCGGCGATCCGGCCGCCCTGGCCAATACCGATGCCGACGCCGAACTGCCGGCCCGACTGCGCAATCAGGTGCGCTACATCAACCAGTTGCGGGCGCGCCTGCGCGGTGCCGACCGCGATGCCCTGGCGAAACTGCCGCAGCCGGAAACACCGGATCCGGAACACAGCACACCGGAACAATACGCACGCCTGAACCAGCTGCGGCTGTCCTGGCTGGCCTGGAGCGACGCGGCCGACGGCACCATGCTGGCGGACAGCCTGCCGGAACAGCAGCGACGCCTGGAGCGTACCGCCTACCGCGAGCCGTCGCTGTCCTGGCTGGTCGGTCTGGCGGCATTCGAGCCTGGCATGAAGCCGGTAACGCTGGGTGATTTCTGGGGCGGCTCGGCCGAACGTACCGCCGGGGTCAACGCCAGCGTCGCACCCGGCTATACCACCGCCGGGCGCGAAGCGATCGACCGCTTCCTTCAGGAAATGGCGCGCAGCGTCGACGATCCGGAGCAGTTCCGCAACGAACGTGCCGGGTTCGACGACTGGTACCGGCAGCAGCGGCTGCAGGCCTGGCAGCAGTTCGCCGCCGTCTTCCCGGAAGGCGAGCGCCGGCTGTCCGGGGAAATCGAATGGCGCGGCGCGATGGGCACGATCACCGGCCCGCAAAGCCCCTATTACCGTCTGATCGACCGCCTGAGCCGGGAATTCGACGGCCAGCCGACGGCCGAGATACCGGAATGGCTGCAACTGGCACGCGAATTTTCGCGGCTGCGCGCGCAGGCGGCCCAGACCGGCGTCGCCGAAGGCGCGATCAAGTACGTCGGCGCCATCAACAACGTCGGTGGCAAGGTGCTGCGCGATGCCTTGGGCGGCGCCGCAAAAGCCGGCAGCAGCGCGCTGCAGAACAACCTGAGCGCAGTCGAGACGCTGCGCAAGTTCACCACCGGGCTGAACCAGGCTGCCACCGACGCGGTCGACGGCCCCGCCAAGGCCTACCAGCTGGCGGCGGATTTCCACGGTTTTTCCAATGATCCGACGATCAAGCAGTCGAGCCTGATCGGCGTCACCGAAACGCTGGGCCAGCTGCGTCGGCTGCTGGGCCGCGCGGCGCCGGCCGATGAGGCGGTGTGGCGGCTGATCGGCGGTCCGCTGCATTTCGTGCTGGCATATACCGAACAGCAGGCTTCCTGCGCGCTGCAGAAGGACTGGGAAGCGAAGGTGCACTGGCCGCTGCAGACCGCCACCAGCATGACCGCGATCGTCGATCAGCTGTACGGCAGCCAGGGCACCGTGTGGGCGTTCGCCGACGGCCCGGCCAAGCCTTTCCTGGAACGCGATGCCAGCCAGTTCCGGGTGGTGCAGACACGCGGCTACAGCCTGCCGTTCAACAGCCTGTTCCTGCCGATGCTGAACGAGGCGGTCGGCAAGCGGGTCGAGCAGATCGTCACCCAGCAGCGCGCCGAACAGAAAAAGCAGAACGATCAGTTGCAGGCGCAAAAGGACCAGCTGCAGGCACAGCAGGCGCAAACCGAGGCCGACCGCACGCTGGACGACATCAAGCAGAAAACCGCGGCGCTGAAGGCGCAGCCGCTGCCGCTGTCGATTACCGCGCAGCCGACCAGCGTCAATCCGGGCGCCAGCGCCAAACCGTTCGCAACGCTGCTGACGATCCAGTGCGCGGCCGGCACCCGTACCCTCAGCAACTACAACTTCCCGGTCAGCGACAGCTTCGCGTGGATTCCCGGCCAGTGCGGCGAAGTGAATCTGGAAATCCGCATCGACAACCTGGCGCTGACCAAGAAATATCCTGGCGTATTCGGCGTGGCCCGCTTCGTGCGTGATTTCCGCGACGGCATGCGCCAGTTCAATGCCGACGAATTCCCGGCATCACGGCTGAAGCTGCGGGAACTGGGAGTGCGCCAGATCGGCGTGCGCTACGATTTCACCGGCCAGGATGCGATCCTGAAGACGGTGCAGCAGCTGGAGCAACTGGAACAGCAGGAGAAGGAAACCACCGCCGCCAAGCGCCGCGCGCAGGATCAGCAGGCGCAACAGGAGCGGCAGAACATCGAAGTCAAGCTGGCCGGCAGCCCGGAGCCGCCGATGCGGGTCAAGCTGCCGGAACAGATCGGCGTCTGCTGGAATCCGAACAGCGTGCCGCACAAGAAACAGACGCTGCAGGCGATGTTCAAGGAATTGCTGGAAGGCGGCGGCGAAGCCGCCACGCCGGCGGCTGCCACCACCCCGACGCCAGCCGCCGGTCAGCCGGCGCGCTAAGGCCGGGCGCCGGCAGCGCGGTGGCGTCAGCCAGTCACCAGATCGACTGCCTGACCGGCATCCAGCTCGACGATGCGCGCCAGCAGCGCATCGGCAAGCGCCCTCTTTTCCTCATCCTCGGCATAGATGCGATAGGCCGCGCGCAAACCTTCCAGCGCCAGCGGCGGATCCCAACGCGCCAGATCGTGACGGTCGATTTCCGCCACCACCGCCTCGGCGAACGGCCGCAGGTTGGCACCAGGCCGCTCGCTCAGCAACAGTTCGCACAGGCGGATGCGCAGCAGCAGCTTTTGCGCCGGCGCCTGGGTTTGCGTCAATAGCCGCTGCAGGCCTGCGGCGGCCGCCGCTACTTCGCCCTGCGCTGCCAGCGCGCGCGCGTTGCGCATCGCGCCGGCGACCGGGTCGATACCGCTGGCCGGTGCCGCGCTGCCTTCGGCGGCTGGCGCCGCCAGCGTCGCCAGCCAGGCGCGCGTCTCGTCATCGGCGAACGGCATGCCGCCGGCGAATCCCAGCGCCTCCAGGCCGGGCAGCCGCGCCAACAGCCGCGCGGTTTCACCGCAGACTTCGCGCTGCGCGGCGCCGAAGCGCTCGCCGAGGCGCTGCAACGCCTGCGCCGCGATCCGGTTCAGATCGAGCCAGAACGGAAAGGCCGGCAACTGCCCTTCGGCGAAGCGCACCAGATCTTCATCGGCCTGATTCGCGACCAGTTGCTGCAGCGCATCCACCACCTGCGAAATCGGCGGCGGAATACGGGTGCTGCCGCCATCCGCCGGCGGCAGCGCCTCCAGCGCGCTCCAGGCGGCGACGCGGCCGAGCCGGAACGCCAGCGGGCTGGCCAGATCGGCATCCAGCCACCAGGCGGAAATCTCGCCGAGCCGGGCGCAGGCATGTTCCAGTGCGCTGTCGACTTCCGCCGATGACGATGGCGCCGCCTGTGCCGTCGCAGGCGCGGCGAGCGGCCTTGCAGCGACTGGCGGCGGCGCTGCCGGAGATGCCACCGATGGCCGTTCGGCGGACGCTCCCGGTGCCGCCTCCTCGTCCAGCGCCGCCGGCAGCGCGGCCTGCGGCCGCTCCTGCAACGGCAGGCCGTCGACCAGATTCAGCAGCGGCCGCAGCGATGGCGCATCCTCGTCCTTGTCGCGCAGCACCGCGTCGATCGCTTCCAGATGCGCGCGCAGCGCATCGACCAGTTCCGGTTCCTGCGGCGGCAAGGCGCTCCAGTCGGCTTCCTCGGCCTGGCCGGCAACCCGCTCGGTCAGCCATTGCAGCGCGTTGCGGCGGCCGCGCAGCCGCTGCAGCGGCGGATACAGCGTGTCCCAGTATTGCTCCAGCAAGTCGCGCAGCACGCCCAGGCCGTCGGCCAGACCGGGCAAGCCGCGCGTCTGCAGCAGCGCGCCGGCCAGATAGCTGGCCACCAGCAGATCCTTGCCCTTTTCCGCCAGCAGCGTGGTGGCCAGGCTGGCCACCTGATTCCAGTCGAGCGGGCTGCCGCTCGGGCTGGACAGCTTGGCGATTTCATCCTGCAGCAGATCGAATTCGGGTTCGCCGCGCACGTCGGCGCCGCTCGGGCTGGCGCCGGCCAGCGGCTGCTTGCCAAGCTCGGAATAAGAGGAAAAAGCGGAAGTCGTCACGGGTGCATCGTTTTCAGTCGGGTTTCGGGGCGGGTTTCGGGGAGTATCGCCGGCGGTCGGCCGGTCATTCCCAGACGGTTTCGATCTCGGCGTCGAAGAAATAGCCGACGCCGCGTTCGGTCTTCAGCAGTTGCGGATTCTTCGGATCGGGTTCCAGCTTGCGGCGCAGACGCAGAATCTGCACGTCGATCGCCCGATCGTACACATCGTCGAAGGCGCGCGTGCGTTCCAGCAGCTGCTCGCGCGTGATGATGCCGGCCGGAGTCGCCAGAAATACCACCAGCAGATTGAACTCGGCATTGGTCAGCGCCACCTGGCGGTTGTCGGGCGCGCTCAGGCGGCGCGTGTTCAGGTTCAGCGACCAGCCGTCGAAGCGGTAGGCGCGCGGATGACGGCCGCGCGTCACCGGTATCTGCAGGCCGCCGCCGGCGCGCCGCATCACCGCGCGCATGCGCGCCAGCAGTTCACGCATCGAGAACGGCTTGACCAGATAGTCGTCGGCGCCCAGTTCCAGCCCCATCACCAGATCGGCCTCCTCGTTGCGGCCAGTCAGGCAGATGATCGACACCGGCAGTTCGGCGCGCCAGCGCCGCGCCAGATCGATGCCGTCGCCGTCCGGCAGGCCGAGATCGAGCAGCACCATCCGGTAGGCGCGGGCATCCAGTGCCGCCTGCGCTTCGGCCGCGCTGCCGGCGCCGTCGGCGTGCAGGCCGTGGCGGGACAGGTAGTCGATCAGCATCACGCGCAGCGCGTGGTCGTCGTCGACCACCAGAACGGCGTCGTCCTTCGACATATTCATGCTTGTCTCCTCAATACTTCACGGATCGCGGCGAGCAGCGCGCCACGGTTGAACGGTTCGGTCAGGCGGGTGGCGGCCGGCAGATCGGCCAGCGTGCCGGCACCGCACAGGATCAGCGGCAGCTCGGGGGCGATCCGCCGCACCTGCGCAATCAGCGCCGACTCCGCCGCCGGCGCCAGCAGCAACACCGGCCCGGCGGTAGCCAGCGCCGCCAGCGCCTCGTCATGGTCGGCGCAGCCGAGCGGTTCGAAACCGAGTTCGGCCAGCCATTCCTCGCGGGTTTCACGGCGAGTTTGATCAGCATCGACCACCAGCGCCAGATCGCCGTCGGCCAACGGCGACGCCGGCGCAGCGGCCAGCGCCGTGCCGGCAACCGGCTCCGGCAGCGACTCCTGCGTCGGCGGCAGCAGCAGGCGGAAACGGGTACGCGGCGGCGTGCCGGCGCCATCGCGGCTGAAACGCACGCCGCCGCCATGCTCGACAGCGATGCCGGCGACGATCGCCAGTCCCAGGCCGGTGCCGCCGCCGCGCCGCGAAAAGAACGGATCGAACAGCCGCTGCGCATCGTCGGCGGCGATGCCGGCGCCGTCGTCGGCAACCTCGATCCAGAGTGCCGCCGCCGGCGCGTCGCCGACCGCGACGGTGCCGGCCGCCGTGCCGCCGTCATCGCTACCGTCATCACTGCCGGCACGCATCACCACGCTGCCCTGCGCCGCCTGCGCGGCGTTGCGCAGCAGGTTCAGCAGCGCCCGTACCAATTGGCCGTGGTGTCCCAGTACCGGCAGCGGCGCCGCCGGCGGCTGCCATTCCAGCCGCACGCCGGGCCGGCATAGCGGCTGCGCCAACGCCAGCGCTTCGGCGGCGGCGACGCGCAGATCGATCACCTGGCGCTTGCGGTCGCCGCGCCGCGCCGCCAGCAGAATCTGCTCGGTCATGTCGCGGCCGCGCGCCACCGCCTGCGCCACTTCCTGCATTGCCGCGGCAGCCGGCGCATCCGGCTCCAGCTGTTCCTGCGCCATTTCGGCATAGCCGCCGGCCGCCGCCAGCACGTTGTTGAAGTCGTGGGCGATGCCGCCGGCCAGCATGCCGAGCGATTCGAAACGGCGCGCGCGTTCCAGCCGCTGCGCCAGCGCGCGCCGCTCGGACAGCGCGATGGCGATGAAGAACGACAGCAGCGCCAGTCCTGCCAGATCGACCTGCAGCCGCCAGATGCCGTCGTCGCCGGCGTGGCTGTATGGCCCGATGCCGCACAGCGCCAGCGCGATGCCGGCCAACGCCGCCACGAACACCGCCAACGAGGCGGCACGCAGGCCGCCGTGGATCGCCGCCCAGGCCAGCGCCAGCGACAAGGCCACGCGCAGGATTTCCGCCGACAGATGGAAGGCGGCGGCCAGCAGGCACAGCGCCAGCGCAACGGCGGCCGGCGCCAGCGTCGGCCCGCGCATCCAGCGCCCGGCTTCGTCGTGGCCGCGCCAGGCCAGCAGCGCCGGTACCAGCACCAGCACCGCCAGACCGTTGCCGACCAGGATCGCCCGCCATTCCGGCAGCCAGTCGAGCTGCGAGGCGTGGGCGGCGATGCTGGCGCCGAGCGCGGCGGCCACCGCGCAGCCGGCCAGCGGCAGCAGCAGCACGAAGCGCGCCAGCTGGCGAATCGTCTGCAACCGGCCATCGGCGCTGATCAGCCGGCGCCCGAGGAAGGCGCACAGCGCGACTTCGCACACGTTCAGCAGCGCATACTGGAAATCGAGTTCCGGCGGCGCCGGATCGAGCAGGCCCGCCGCCATCACCGCCAGCAGGATCGCCAGCAGCCCGGCGCCCCACTGGCGGTACGGCTGCCGCCACAGCACCGCGATCGCCAATGCCGGCGCCGGCCAGACGATCGCCGCCAGCGTGCCGCCGTATTCCATGTGGGCGAGCGGACTGGCCAGCAGAAAATAGGCCAGCCCCAGCAGCAGCGCCGGCACGAGGCCGCGCCGCCATGCCATGTCGGCACGCCGGAAGCCCGGAGCCAGAGCCTGTGGTTCATCCATGTGCATTGAGTGCGGCGACCGCCACCTGCGGGAATCGGTGATGCTGAAAGGAAAGTCATTATAAAAGGCTATCCCTCCGGCCGGAGAATTCCCGCGCCATCGCCCCGTGCGACGGCGGCGCCGCTCTGGTACCCTGCCGGCTTCCGGTTTCCGCCCGATTTTTCGCCCGCCCATGTCCGCACCCGCCGTCACCCTGATCGTCGCCCTCGATGCCGCGCGCGGCATCGGCATCCGCAATGCACTGCCGTGGCGGCTGCCGGAAGACCTGGCGCATTTCAAGCGGCTGACCACCGGCCATGCGATCGTGATGGGCCGCAAGACCTTCGATTCGATCGGCCGGCCGCTGCCGAACCGGCGCAACATCGTCGTCACCCGCAACCGCGACTGGCGCCATGACGGCGTCGTCAGCGCAACCTCGCTGGCGCAGGCGATCGAGCTGGCCGGCGACGATGAAATTTTCGTGATCGGCGGCGCGCAGATCTTCGACGAGGCGCTGCCGCTGGCGACCCGCATGGTGGTCACCGAGATCGCCCGGACCTTCGAATGCGATACCTTCTTCCCCGCCATCGATGCCACTCGGTGGCGCGAGACCGCGCGCGAGACGTATCATTCGGAAGCCAACGCCTGCGACTACGCTTTCGTCACGTATCAGCGCAATACCGCCGCCTGAATCTGGAAGCCCCCATATACTCCCCGCATAGCCATGCTGTAGCGGGCACCAGCGTTACGAAAAAACCACATACTCCCCGGTTTTTCATATACCGCCGATAGCTGTCGACAAACTGGCAACAGTGCGCCGATTCCCGCGCCCCTTCTGCGCATATCTGCGAAAATTCGGGTCTTTCCCCGGCGCGCAAGCGGAGTGGCCGCCAGCCACAGCCCAGGCGTCTCCCGCAATCGGTTCCATTGGAGACCGCGATGAAATTCCGCTTCCCGATCGTCATCATCGACGAAGACTTCCGCTCCGAAAACACTTCCGGACTCGGCATCCGCGCGCTGGCCGAAGCGATCGAACGCGAAGGCATGGAGGTGCTGGGCGTCACCAGCTACGTCGACCTGTCGCAGTTCGCGCAGCAGCAGTCGCGCGCCTCGGCCTTCATCCTGTCGATCGACGACGAGGAATTCGGCGCCGGCTCGTTCGAGGAAACCGACCAGGCGCTGCGCTCGCTGCGCGCCTTCGTCGAGGAAATCCGCCACAAGAACGCCGACATCCCGATCTACCTGTACGGCGAGACGCGCACCTCGCGCCACATCCCGAACGACATCCTGCGCGAACTGCACGGCTTCATCCACATGTTCGAGGACACGCCGGAATTCGTCGCCCGCCACATCATCCGCGAAGCCAAGGCCTATCTGGACGGCCTGTCGCCGCCGTTCTTCCGCGCGCTGGTGCATTACGCCAACGATGGTTCGTATTCGTGGCACTGCCCCGGCCATTCGGGCGGCGTGGCCTTCCTGAAGTCGCCGATCGGCCAGATGTTCCACCAGTTCTTCGGCGAAAACATGCTGCGCGCCGACGTCTGCAACGCCGTCGAGGAACTCGGCCAGCTGCTCGACCACACCGGCCCGGTGGCGGCGTCCGAGCGCAACGCCGCGCGCATCTTCAACGCCGACCACTGCTACTTCGTCACCAACGGCACCAGCACCAGCAACAAGATGGTCTGGCACTCGACGGTGGCGCCGGGCGACATCGTGGTGGTGGACCGCAACTGCCACAAGTCGATCCTGCACTCGATCATCATGACCGGCGCGATTCCGGTGTTCCTGATGCCGACCCGCAACAACCTCGGCATCATCGGCCCGATCCCGCTGGAAGAATTCCGGATGGAAAACATCATGAAGAAGATCGAGGCCAATCCGTTCGCGCGCGAGGCGAAGAACAAGAAGCCGCGCATCCTGACCATCACGCAATCGACCTACGACGGCGTGGTCTACAACGTCGAAACGCTGAAGGAAATGCTGGACGGCCAGATCGACACGCTGCACTTCGACGAAGCCTGGCTGCCGCACGCCACCTTCCATGATTTTTACCGTGACATGCACGCGATCGGCAAGAATCGCCCGCGCGCCAAGGAATCGCTGATCTTCTCGACCCAATCGACGCACAAGCTGCTGGCCGGGCTGTCGCAGGCGTCGCAGATTCTGGTGCGTGAATCGGAATCGGTGCGCCTCGACGAAGACGCCTTCAACGAAGCCTACCTGATGCACACCTCGACCTCGCCGCAGTATTCGATCATCGCCTCGTGCGACGTCGCCGCGGCGATGATGGAGCCGCCCGGCGGCACCGCGCTGGTCGAGGAAAGCATCCTCGAAGCGCTGGACTTCCGCCGCGCGATGAAAAAGATCGACCAGGAATGGGGCAACGACTGGTGGTTCCAGGTCTGGGGCCCGGACGAATTCGCCGAGGACGGCATCGGCTCGCGCGAGGACTGGATCATCCGCGCCGGCGACGACTGGCACGGCTTCGGCAAGCTGGCGCCCGGCTTCAACATGCTGGACCCGATCAAGGCCACCATCGTCACCCCCGGCCTGCGGCTGGACGGCCAGTTCGACGACACCGGCATCCCGGCCTCGATCGTTACCAAATACCTGGCCGAGCACGGCGTCATCATCGAAAAGTGCGGGCTGTACTCGTTCTTCATCATGTTCACCATCGGCATCACCAAGGGCCGCTGGAACACGCTCTTGACCGCGCTGCAGCAGTTCAAGGACGACTACGACAAGAACCAGCCGATCTGGCGCATCCTGCCGGAATTCGCCGCCGCCAACCCGCGCTACGAAAAGATCGGCCTGTACGACCTGTGCCTGCAGATCCACAGCTTCTACAAGTCGCGCGACGTCGCCCGCCTGACCACCGAGATGTACCTGTCCGACATGCAGCCGGCGATGAAGCCCTCCGACGCCTTCGCCAAGATGGCGCACCGCGAAATCGACCGCGTGCCGATCGACGAGCTGGAAGGCCGCATCACCTCGATCCTGCTGACGCCCTACCCGCCCGGCATTCCGCTCTTGATCCCGGGCGAGCGCTTCAACAAGACCATCGTCGATTACCTGAAATTCGCGCGCGACTTTAACGAGCGCTTCCCCGGCTTTGAGACGGACGTCCATGGACTGGTCAAGCGGGAAGTCGATGGGCGGCGCGGGTATTTTGTGGATTGTGTGCGGCAGTAGGTTGACTTCCGGCGGCTGCCGCAAAGCGCCGTGTCGAAGCCGAGGTTGAATGAAAATGGGCACCATTGCGGTGCCCATTTTCATTTGTCGCGCCGTCTGCACCCAGGCAATCCTGGAATCTGCCTTCGGAGTCGTTTATGAGTTCTGAAATTGATCAAGTTAAATTGACATTTTTAATTTATAACAGGCCATAAGGAGACGGTTCATGGCGCCTGATTTCATTGTCGGCGTTGTCATAGCTGCTGTAGTCATTCTTGGCGTTGTCGCCAAGCTCATACCAAAGCGCCAACCGCCTTCGCCAGTTTTCAAATGCTCGGGTTGCGGCACAGCCTCACGCCACAATAACCGCACCGCAGAGGCATGGCGCAACGGCAAGACCAGATTCTTCTGCCAATCTTGTCATGCCCAGTGGCTTCAATCCGGGCCACCGCAAGAGCGCGAGTCGTCTGTAAGACGTAGCGCATCAAGCGGTAATTCCGGCTGCCTCGGCGTTGTAATCGTACTGTTCACACTTTTGCCGTTAGGTGGCTTGCTCCTCTGGGCGTATGCCTGACAATTCATTGCCGGATTTTCCCGGATCGGAGATGCGTAGTCGGCTCGAACGCATCAGCTATCAATTGATGCAAATAAAGGTATCAACTGAAATCACCGATTCATGGATGGAGTAGACGAAGCCGCCACGATAACCTTTCCGCAGTAACCCATCCGGACACTCCCACTCCTTCAGGAGAAAATACGATGACCTCCCCCTCTGCCCTGATCTTGACCGCCCTGATCGTCTGGGCACTGCTGCTTCTGATCCTGATGGAAATACTGCGCACGCGACTGGTGGTCACCGGCCACATCGCCGCCAACGCCTTCGCGCCGGACAACGCCGGCCTGTCGCCCTTCATGCGGCGGCTGGCGCGCGCCCACGCGAATTGCCTGGAGGGCTTGCCGATCTTCGGCGGCCTCCTGGTGGTGTCGCTGCTGACCGGCAGGGCGGACCTTACCGATCCGCTCACGCCCTGGCTGTTGGCGGCCCGAATCGTACAGTCGCTGATCCATCTGGCGTCCACCAGTGTGATGGCGGTGAATTTGCGCTTCGCCGCCTTTGCCGTGCAGCTCGGGATTGCCGCCTATTGGTCCTATCTGCTGCTGATGCGATAGCGCCGCACTGTGCCACACACATTTCAATGAAGCATTCCGCGCGCTGCCTGCCGCGCTCGCTGCTCCGTGCTTGCCGGGCGGCGGTATCCACGGTATCGAAGCCATGGTCGATCAGTCGGGTATCACGACACGTTGAACCGGGTCACAGGCTATCCAGTTCCCGGGCTACGTGCTTCACTGGTTTGTCGTTCCCGCGCAGGCGGGAACCCAGTGGCGTGCGATTCTGAAATGGCCGTTGTCTAGGCTGGGGAGCGAAAACGACACTGGGTTCCCGCCTGCGCGGGAACGACAGGCAGAACAGAATTTCAACAGCTTGAACAAAGTGCCAACATGCAGTGATTCAGGGAGTATACATGAAATGTTGGCGTACTTCCTACGGAAGCGAGAAGATATATAGGGAGTATCCACCAACGCCGCGCCGATCTGGCAAACCTGACACCGCTACCCGAAACCACCGCCTTCAGCGCAGTCCATGTCAGGACTTCGGCTGCGCCGCACCAGCCAAGCGGCCATCGACCACGTCCGCCACCACCGGATAACCCGCAATCGCGGTCGCGGCCAGCACCGCGCGCTGCACCGCGATCGCCATCACTTCGGCGGCCACCATCCCCAGCAACAGCGGATTGCCGGCACGGCCGGCGGCGCCGGTGCCGAGCGCGAAGATGGTGTCGCCGTCGTAGCTGGTGTGGATCGGGTTGATGGTGCGGGCCAGCCCATCGTGCGCCTGCTGCGCGATCTTTTGCGCCTGCGCCTTGGTCAGCACGGCGTCGGTAGCGATGCAGCCGATGGTGGTGGCGCCGCCTTCGACCAGCGACAGCGGCAGTTCGCCGGCCAGGATCGCCGCGCGCGTATCGAGCAGCGCGGTGCCGTCGGCGCTGCGGGCGCCGGCCAGCACCCGGCCAGTGGCCGGGTCGATCACGTCACCGACCGCGTTGACCGCGACGATGGCGCCGACTGTCAGGCCATCCACCGTCAGCGAGGCGCTGCCGATGCCGCCCTTCATCGCCCGCTGCGGGCCGTACAGCTTGCCGACGGTGGCGCCGGCGCCGGCGCCGACCGTGCCTTCCGCCGGCGCGTCGGCGCTGGCCGCGACGCAAGCCTGATAGCCAGCGGCGGCATCGGGGCGGATTTTCGGATCGCCAGAATCCAGATCGAACAGCACCGCCGCCGGCACGATCGGCACGCGGGCGACGCCGACATCGACGCCGATACCCTGCTCTTCCAGATAGCGCATCACGCCGGTGGCGGCATCCAGTCCGAAGGCGCTGCCGCCGGACAGCATAATCGCGTGCACCTTGTCGACCAGGTTGCATGGGGCCAGCAGGTCGGTTTCGCGCGTGCCGGGCGCGGCGCCGCGCACATCGACGCCGGCCACCGCGCCGCCGTCCGCCAGAATCACGGTGCAGCCGGTGGGGCGGCGGGAATCGGTGTAGTGGCCGACACGGATACCGCGCACGGCGGTGATGCTGCCTGTGGAGGAAATGCGGGTACTGCCGCCGGTCGGCTGGTGCATGAGAACTCCGTTGGTGGTCGATTCAGGGTGAAATGGCGCCGGAGCTCCGGCTTTGGCGCTCGATGCGAGGCCGGCGCGCTACCGCCGCAGGCGCAGCCACGCGGCGCTCAGGTCTTGGGCAGCGTCACGCCGTGCTGGCCCTGGTATTTGCCGTTACGATCCCGGTATGAAGTTTCGCAGACTTCGTCGCTTTCAAAGAACAGCACCTGCGCGCAGCCTTCGCCGGCGTATATCTTGGCCGGCAGCGGCGTAGTGTTGGAAAACTCCAGCGTCACGTAGCCTTCCCATTCCGGTTCGAATGGCGTGACGTTGACGATGATGCCGCAGCGCGCATAGGTGGATTTGCCGAGGCAGATGGTCAGCACGTTGCGCGGGATGCGGAAGTATTCGACGGTGCGCGCCAGCGCAAAGGAATTCGGCGGGATGATGCAGACGTCGCTCTTGACGTCGACGAAGGATTTTTCGTCGAAGTTCTTCGGATCGACGATGGTGCTGTTGATGTTGGTGAATACCTTGAATTCATCAGCGCAGCGGATGTCGTAGCCGTACGAGGAGGTGCCGTAGGAAACGATCTTGTGGCCGTTGGCGGTGCGTACCTGGCCGGCCTCGAACGGTTCGATCATGCCGGTTTCGAGCGCCATGCGGCGAATCCATTTGTCGGACTTGATGCTCATGTGAGTCGGTCTTCAGGTTGAGTCTGGACGATGCGCGAACGGCGCGCCACCGCGTATTCTGCGGCAGCACGCCGTTGCGGTCGTGCGGATTTTACGCGAAAACGGCGCGGATTCCGCCGCTACTGCGCCGCCTTGTAGGACGGGAAGAACAGTTGCTGGCCATCGACCTTGAAGCCGGCGATCGCCTGCTGCCCTTCGTCCGAGGTGATCCATTCGACCAGTTGCATCGCCCCCTTGTAGTTGATGTCCTTGTAGCGCTCGGGATTGACGGCGATGATGCCGTACGGGTTGAACATGCGCTTGTCGCCCTCCACCACGATCGCCAGGCCGGTGCGGGCGCGGTAGGAGATGTAGGTGGCGCGGTCGGTCAGTGTATAGGCCTGCATCTGCGCCGCCATGTTCAGCACCTCGCCCATGCCGAGTCCGGCCGATACATAGGCGCTGCCCTGCGGCTGGGTGCCGATTTCCTTCCAGTAGCCCCGCTCCATCACGTCGGTGCCGGAATTGTCGCCGCGCGAGATGAACCTGGCGCCGCTGTCGACGATCTTCTTCATCGCCGCCAGCACGTCCTTGCTGCCCTTGATGCCGGCCGGATCGGCATCCGGGCCGACGATGATGAAGTCGTTGTACATCACGTCGCGCCGGTTGACGCCGTAGCCGGCGGCGACGAACTTGTCTTCCAGCGGGCGCGCATGCACCAGCGTGACGTCGACGTCGCCGTTCTTCGCCAGTTCCAGCGCCTTGCCGGTACCGACCGAAATCACGTGGACGCGGCTGTTGGTCTTGCTTTCGAACTTCGGCAGCAGGTAGGACAGCAGCCCGGAATTCTCGGTGCTGGTGGTGGTGGACAGCTTGATGACCTGCTGCGCCGACGCCGGCAGGATGGCGCAGACGGCGCCGGCCACGAACGCGGCGGCGGACAACAATTTGCGAAACGGCATGATGTCTCCCGGTTTGATTTGTCGTTCACGCCGGACGGCGTTGCCGCCGACGCCCCGCAGGCATCCTAACCGGGTGACACGGGATGCACAAGCCGCCGCGCGGCAGGACATTGCGCCACCGCATGATGAGGCCGATGGATCAGCTGGCCGGCCGCGCGTGCTTTTTCACCCAGGCGACATAGTTGTCCACCCAGCCCTGCAGGAATTTCCGGGTATCCGGATTGCCGATGTTGCCGGCATCGTCGAACAGGCCGTCCTTCATCTGCAGAAAGACTTCCGGCTGGCCCATGGTCGGCATGTCGAGGTAGGCCAGGACGTTGCGCAGGTGCTGCTGCCCCAGCGCGGTGCCGATGGCGCCGATGGAAATTCCCAGCACGCCGGCCGGCTTGCCAGCCCAGGCGCTCTGGCCATAGGGGCGCGAGGCGTTGTCGATGGCATTCTTCAATACGCCGGGAATCGAGCGATTGTATTCGGCGGTAACGAACAGCACGCCTTGCGCCGCCGCCACTTCCCGCTTCAGGCGCTGGACCGATTCGGCCTGGTTGCCGTCCTGGTCCTGGTCGTACAGCGGCAGATCACCGATCTGCAATTGCCGGAACGAAAATTCCGGCGGAGCCAGCCTGGCGACGGCATCGGCCAGCCTGCGGTTGAACGATTCGCGCCGCAGACTGCCGACGAGGACTGCGATCTGGTACTGGCTCATATCGATCTCCTGGAAAAGGCATCAAGGAATGGCAAGACGGCATGCTGCTTGCCAGGCCACTATACGCGCCGGTAGCCAGAGCTGCAGCCGGCGCCGCCAGCAAAAGCGGCGCCGGCCTTCGCCTTACTTCGCCGAGTCGAGCAGCTTCCAGTCGCCCTTCTCGATCTTCACCAGCACCCGCGCACGGGCGTCGTGACCGTAGTGATTGGTCGGGCTCATGTTGAACACGCCCTGGGTGCCGACCACTTCACGATCGGTTTCCAGCGCATCGCGCAGCGCCTGGCGGAATTCCGGCGTGCCCGGCTTGGCTTTTTTCAGCGCGGTCGGCACCGCCGCCGCCAGCAGCCGATAGGCATCAATCATGTGCGAGCCGAACGACGACAGCGAACCGGCGCCATATTTTTCCTCGTACTGGCGGGTGTATTCGACACCCGGCTGCTTCGACGGATGGCTGTCCGGCAGCTGGGCGGCAACCATGATCGGGCCGACCGGCAGTATCGTGCCTTCGACCGCCTTGCCGCCAACGCGGATAAAATCCTTGTTGGCGGCACCGTGCGTCTGATAGATGCGGCCCTTGTAGCCGCGCTCGACCAGCGCGGTCTGCGGCAGCGCCGCCGGCGTGCCAGAGCCGGCCACCAGGATCGCGTCCGGGTTGGCCGCGGCCAGCTTGACCACCTGGCCGGTGACGCTGGTGTCGGTGCGGTTGTAGCGCTCGACGACGGCCATTTTCAGTCCGGCCGCTTCCGCCGCCTTGGTCATGTCGCGCAGCCAGCCTTCACCATAGCCGTCGGCATAGCCAATGAAGCCGAGCGTCTTGACGCCATTGGCCTTCATGTGCTCGGCCAGCGCCTGCGCCATCAGCGCGGTGTGCTGGGCGGCGGAAAAAGTCCACGGGAACTTGCCGCCGGCCAGTTCCAGCGGCGCCAGCGCGATCTGCGGCGTCTTGGTTTCATTGGCGACCTCGGCGATCGCCAGCGCGGTCGGCACCGCCGACGAACCGAAGAAAATGTCGGCGTGGTTTTCGGTGGCGGCCTTGCGCACGTTCTTGTTGGCTTCGGTCGGGTTGGTGGCATCGTCCATCACGATGTAGTTGACCTTTTCGCCGGCAATCGTGGTCGGCAGCAGCGCTACCGTATTCTTTTCTGGAATTCCGAGCGAAGCGGCCGGGCCGGTCGCCGAAACCGAAATGCCGACGTTGATGTCGGCAAGGGCCGGCGCCTGCGCGCAGAACAGCGCGGCCGCGATGGCGGCGCCGGTGGTGAGCTTGAAGTTCATCTCTGTCTCCTCGGGTGTGGAGCGCCTTCATCGAGTCGGCGCCGGTTGTGGTGAAAAAACTTGCTTACTGTAAACGATTCGCCATTGTCAGCGATCCGGCTTGGCCAGTGCGTGCAGCAACCGCAACAGCGTCTGCCGCTCGGTCGAGCTCAGATGCGCGGTCACCCGCGCGTCATGCTCCAGCACCGCCTGGCGCGCCTCGCTCAGCGTGGTCACGCCCTGCGGCGTCAGATGCAGGCCCCAGGCGCGCTTGTCGGCCGGAGCCGGGCGCCGTTCGACCAGCCCCATTCGCTCCAGCGCATCGACCAGCAGCACCGCGCCGGAACGGGCAATGCCGAGCACCGCCGCCAGTTCGGTCAGTTTCAGGTCCGGATTGGCGTCGATCACGGTCAGCGCGGAAAAGCGTGGCGGTGTGATGTCCCAGGCCGCCAGCGCGCGGATGAAGTCGTCGTAGATGGCGATCTGCGCGCGCCGCACGCCGTAACCGACCAGCCGATCCAGCACGCCATAGTTGATGCCGGCAACGTGCGGGTCGAACCGGCCGGCGCTGCCGCCGCCGGGAAAGATGTCGACCGAGCGGTACTTGCGATTCGCCATCCGCATGCGCCCGCTGCTCAGGCGCGCGCGCCCTGCAGCGACTGGCGGTCGAAACCGGCCAGGCGCTTGTAGCGCAGCGCGATTTCCTCGCGCTCGGCACGCGAAATCACGCTGTCGATGTCGGCAAAGCCCTGCGGCGCACGCTGCTCGGCGATCTGCATCACCTGCTCCGGCCCGTTCATGCGGTTGCGCAGCACGATGCCGGCGGTGCGCGGCAGGCGCTCGGCTTCGTATTCGCGCAACTGGTAATTGACGTCGGCACCGGCGGTTGCGCACGGCAGCAGGCAATCGGCCAGGTAGCGCGCATCCAGGATCGCCTGCGCGCTGCCATTCGAGCCGATCGGATACATCGGATGCGCGGCATCGCCCAGCAGGGTGACGCGGCCTTCGGTCCAGCGCGGCAGCGGATCGCGGTCGACCAGAGGAAATTCGTAGATCGCCTGCGCGCCGTCGATCAGCGCCGGGATGTCGATCCAGTCCCATTTCCAGTCGGCGAAGGCGGCAGCGAATACCGACTTGTCAACCTTGCGGTTCCAGTCGGTGGCCGGCAGCGCGCCATCGGCGACGCGCAGTTCGGCGATCCAGTTGATCAGCGAGCGGCCTTCGCGCTGCGCCGCGCCGGAAATCGGATAGGCGACGAATTTCTGGTCCTGATGGCCGGCCATGAACATGCTGCGGCCATCCAGATACGGCGCTCCTTCGGTCACCGCGCGCCACAGCATGCGGCCGGAAAAACGCGGCGCGTCGCCGACCGGATGCAGCATGCGCCGCACCGCCGAATGAATGCCATCGGCACCGACCAGCACATCAGCGGTGACCGTCAGCGCCTCGCCGTCGCCACGCCGGCGGAACGTGCAATGGACGCCATCGCTATCCTGCACGCAGGATTCGAATGCATGGCCGGTATGGACACGCCCGGCGCCGAGGCGCTGTTGCGCAGCCCGGTACAGTGCCATCTGCAGTTCACCGCGATGGATCGAAAACTGCGGCCAGTCGTAACCGGCGGCACGCCCGCGCGGCTCGCTCCAGATCGGCTGGCCAAATTTGTTGTAGTAGGACAGCGACGAAGTTTCAATAGCGTCGGCCGCCAGCGCTTCCTGCAGACCCAGCTCGGACAATTCCCGGACTGCGTGCGGCAGCAGGTTGATGCCGACCCCGAGCGGGCGTATCTGTTCCACCGCTTCATAGACGTCCACCTCGACACCGCGCTGATGCAGCATCAAGGCCAGGCTCAGGCCGCCGATGCCGGCGCCGGCGATTGCGATTTTCATGTCTCTCCTCCCCAAGCCGCTTGCGCGCCGCCGCGATGGCCAGGCCCGGCCGCCGCGCGGCATTCCTGCTGCGGCAAATAGTTATAATCTATAACAACTTTGGCGAAAAGGAAATGGCCAAGGGGTAGCGCACCGTACGGCAACGGCGGCAACCCGGCAGCTCCAAAGCTCTCCCCCAGTCCGCTTTCGACCAACCAGCCTGCCGCGCGAGCAGTAAAGCCGCCGGACGAATCCCCACTCAAACCACCGACATCCTGTCCCGGCCGGAGCACCTCGGCGCGAACACCCGCCGGCTTCGCCAAACCGCCAGATCGTCAATCACCATCCCGATCAGGCGGGGAAAAAGGCATTGGCGCTGACCTTGCAGCTCGGGCCATCGAACCGTGTTTGTCCGGCCGCAAGCAAGAACCTCACAGCCTTCACGCTTGAATCTCCGCCTCGTCCGACACGCCCTTCCGACTCTGCTCGGACCTTCTTTTTCCAGCGGCCCGAGCGGCAATTGATGCTTCTCAAACATTAAACCATCCCCGCATTTCGGCTTCCGTTTAATGCGTACCATGAATTCCGGCTCTGCGACTTCGGCGGCATGCGATGCCGCCGCGGCATCCAAGGCAAGTTGATTGCCGAGAACCCATAGCGGTGTGCCTTTATCGATCTGAACGACAAGAAAACCAGGATCAAATGGAACGCTCCGACAACAAAATCTCGTCCCGGCTCGAACTCTCGCTGCGGCTACTGGATGTGATGGCGATCGCCGCCGCCGGCCAACTCGCCAGCCACCTGCATTTCGGCGCATCGCTGGGAGACATTTCGCCGCTCCATACCGGCATGGTTTATCTATGCTGCGCGCTGGCCTTTCTTCTGTTGCCGCAGATGGGTCTGTATACCTCATGGCGCGGTCGCCCGCTTCTGGCAATGCTCGGCCGCATCGTGGTGTCCTGGGGACTGGTATTGCTGGTCGTCCTGTTCTTCAGTTTCCTGATCCACCACGTAGGGAAAGTTTCCAGACTCTGGGTCTTCTACTGGTACATGAACGGCATCGCCCTGCTGATGCTGTCCCGCATGCTGGTCTATTCGGTCTTGTATTACCTGCGCAAGAAAGGGTGGAACATCAAGCGTGTGGTAATCATCGGCTATGGCCAGACCGGCTGTGAAATGCACCGGCGTGCGGTACAGCAAAGCTGGCTCGGCTATGAGGTCAAGGCGGTGCATGCGGTTTCCGACGAGCCGGTACCGCTGGCGTTCGCCGGAGTCGAAAGCATCCCGGTCCTGGAACACATCCAGGACTATGTGGCCGCCAACCATATCAATGAAATATGGCTGACATTGCCTCTGGGGGCTTCCGGTCAACTGCAGAAGCTGCAATACCTGCTGCGCAATACGCTGGTCGACATCCGCTGGATACCGGACACGCTGAGCATGGAAATCCTGAGCCGTACGACGGTCGACTTCATGGGCTTTCCGGCAGTCGATCTGAACCGTCCGACCTCCAGCGGGCTTGGCGGCATCGCCAAGGATTTGTTCGACAAGATATTTTCCCTGACGATGCTGATTCTGATGGCACCGCTGTTCCTGGTCATCGCGGTTTGCATCAAATGTTCGTCGCCGGGCCCGGTTTTCTTTCGGCAACCGCGCCATGGCCTGAACGGCCGGCCATTCAACGTCTACAAATTCCGCAGCATGAAGCTGCACCAGGAGCATGGCTCGGTCACCCAGGCGGTGCAGAACGACCCGCGCGTGACGCCCATCGGAAATTTCCTGCGCCGCACCAGCCTGGATGAACTCCCGCAGTTCTTCAATGTTCTGATCGGCGACATGTCGGTGGTGGGGCCGCGTCCGCACGCCCTGCAGCACAACGACATGTACAAGGATCGCGTCGATCTTTACATGCTGCGCCATCGCGTCAAGCCGGGGATTACCGGCTGGGCACAGATCCACGGCTATCGCGGCGAAACCGATACCGAGGAAAAGATGGTGAAGCGGGTCCAGTTCGATCTGTACTACATCCGCAACTGGACCTTGTGGATGGACATGCAAATCGTCATCTGGACCGCCTTCCGCGGGTGGACCGGAAAAAATGCGTATTGACATGCCAGCGCCACCGATCAGCCAGCAAACAACGTCCGTGCCACCGCTGCCGGCGGAACAGTTCGCCGCGGCGGTGGCCTGCGTACCGCTGATTTCGATCGATCTGCTGGTCGCCAGTCCCGACGGTTCCGTTCTGCTGGGCTGGCGCAACAATCCACCGGCGCAGAACAGCTGGTTCGTACCGGGCGGGCGCATCAGGAAAGGCGAGACGCTGGAGCTCGCGCTGCGACGCCTGATCCGTGATGAACTGGGCCTGGAAAAAAATGTTCCTGCAGCCCGATTCGGTGGGGTATTCGAGCATTTTTACGATACCGATTTTCGCGGGGAAGACGGTGCCTGTACCCACTATCTGGTGCTGGCCTACCGGCTTGAGGTGGAACCCTCCCGGCTGAATCCACCGCTCCAGCAGCACGCCCGCTACCAGTGGCTTCCGCCGGACCGGCTGTTTGCCGAACCGGAAGTCCACCCTTACACCCGTGCCTACTTCAAAAGGTGACCCACCATGCAGACTTCGATCGTCCCCGTCATTCTGTGTGGCGGCTCTGGCACCCGACTCTGGCCGCTGTCGCGCGAAACCTATCCAAAACAGTTCCTGCGTCTGCACGGCGAACAAACCCTGCTGCAACAGACCATCAGCCGACTCGATGACGTCGCCGGAATCGGTGCTCCGCTGCTGGTATGCAACGAAACCTCGCGTTTCGTCGCCGCCGAACAGTTACGCGAAATCGGCGTGGAAGAAGCCGGCATCCTGCTGGAACCACTGCGTCGCAATACCGCCCCGGCAATCGCTTCCGCCGCCCTGTATGCGACCGCGAACGGCGACGACCCGCTGTTGCTGGTGCTGCCGTCGGACCATGTGATCAAGAACCAGGCCGCCTTCTGCAGCGCGCTCGAAACCGCCTGCCTGGCAGCGGAAAACGGCGAGCTGGTGACATTCGGCGTGGTTCCGCAACATCCGGAAACCGGTTATGGATACATCCGTGCGACCGCAACTACCGACACAGGCGCATGGCCGGTACTGGAATTCGTCGAGAAGCCGGATCGCGCGCACGCCGAGCAATACCTGTCCCAGGGCGGCTACTACTGGAATAGCGGCATGTTCGTGTTTCGCGCCAGCCGTTATCTGGAAGAACTGAACCGCTATCAGCCGGCGGTGGTTACCGCCTGCCGCGAAGCGGTGGCTCTGGCGCATCAGGATTTCGACTTCATCCGTCTGAATCAGCGCGCCTACGCAGCCAGCCCGGACATCGCCATCGACTACGCCGTGATGGAGCAGACCGAGCATGCTTCGATGGTACCGCTGGCGGCCGACTGGAACGACATCGGTTCCTGGTCTTCGGTATGGGCAACCTCGGACAAGGACACTGAAAACAATGCCGTCTGCGGCGACGTCATGCTGCAGGACTGCTCCGACTGCCTGATACATGGCACCAAGCGTCTGATCACTGCGGTGGGATTGCGCAACACCATCATCGTCGAAACCGCCGATGCGCTGCTGATCATGGATGCCAGCCATGCCCAGGATACCCGCAAGCTGGTCGAAAAACTGCTGGTCGATCAGCGCTCTGAAGCAGTCCATCACCGGGAGATATTCCGGCCATGGGGGTCATATGATTCGATCGGTGCCGGCAACCGCTTTCATGTCAAACGCATCACGGTCAAGCAAGGCGCCAAGCTTTCCCTGCAGATGCACCACCATCGGGCTGAACACTGGGTGGTGGTATCAGGCACCGCCAGAATCACCAATGGCGACAAGGAATACTTTTTGACGGAAAACCAGTCCACCTACATCCCACTGGGCGTGGTCCACTCACTGGAAAACCCCGGAAAAATTCCACTTGAACTGATCGAAATCCAGTCCGGAGCCTATCTGGGCGAAGACGACATCGTCCGCTTGCAGGACCGCTACGGCCGCATCGAGACGCCACAACCGGTCGCAAGGAAAACCGAATTCCACTCCAGCTGACTGGCCTGTCATCGGCGCCAGCACATGCTGGCGCCGATGACGACAACTCCTCTTTCACCACGCTCCGACCCAGGTATTGCCGAACCGATTCGACAGGCCGACTGGCGCCAGTCCGAAGTCCGCCCAACGGTCTCAAATATGTTGCTAAGGAAAACATGACACAGGTCAAAACAGCCGCCTTAAGGAATGACAGACTACGTTGGATCGTGGAAACCCTCAGGAATATTCGATGACAAAATCATTGCAAACATCTGGACCGGTAGTGGTGCCGCTCGAGAAGAAAAAGCAAAAGACGGCACTGATCACCGGCGTCACGGGGCAGGATGGTGCCTATCTTGCAGAATTGCTGTTGAGCAAAGGCTACCAGGTTCATGGCATCAAGCGCCGCAGTTCCCAGCTCAACACCGGCCGCATCGATCATCTGTATCAGGACCCGCACGACACGCCGCGCCGATTCGTTCTGCATCACGGCGACATGACCGACAGTTCCTCGCTGATCCGCATCATCCAGCAGGTACAACCGGACGAAATCTACAACCTGGCGGCGCAGAGCCATGTCGCAGTCTCCTTCGAGGAGCCGGAATACACGGCCAATTCCGATGCGCTTGGCCCGCTGCGAATACTGGAAGCGATCCGCATCCTGCGGCTGGAACACCAGACCCGCTTCTATCAGGCATCGACCTCCGAACTGTTCGGCAAGGTGCAGGAGACGCCGCAGCGGGAAACCACCCCGTTCTACCCGCGCAGCCCGTACGCGGTGGCCAAGCTGTATGCCTACTGGATCACCGTCAACTACCGCGAGGCCTATGGCATGTATGCCTGCAACGGCATCCTGTTCAACCACGAGTCATCCCGGCGCGGCGAAACCTTCGTCACGCGCAAGATCACGCGCGCGCTGTGCCGCATCACTCTGGGTCTGCAGGAATGCCTCTATCTCGGCAATCTCGATGCGCGCCGTGACTGGGGGCATGCGCGCGACTACGTCGAAATGCAATGGCTGATGCTGCAGCAGGAGCAGCCCGAGGATTTCGTCATCGCCACCGGTATTCAATACAGTGTTCGCGATTTCATCAACATCGCCGCCGGGGAACTCGGTATTCGGCTGGTATGGCATGGCAGCGGTCTGGAAGAAACCGCGACCGTGGAGCGATCGACCAGTGACCGTCTGCGCCGTGGGCAGGTGATCGTGCGCGTCGATCCCCGCTATTTCAGGCCGACGGAAGTGGAGACGCTGCTGGGAGATGCCAGCAAGGCACGCGCCCGGCTGGGCTGGCAACCGTCAACGCCGTTTTCGCAACTGGTCGCGGAGATGATCCGCAGCGATCTGGACGCGACGCGCAAATACGCGCTGGTCAGGGAAAACGGTTTTGTCGCTTATGCGCACAACGAATGACCCGCCGGTCGGCCAGCGAACCGAAGCGGCCGGCTTCGGCGCTCGCCGGTAACGGCAAACCATCTGCTGCGGGCTGCATATGCATCACCCCCACCAATCCGACTTGAAGTTTCCTAATCATGCATAAGCGCATTTACGTCGCAGGTCATCGGGGAATGGTGGGAGCGGCCATCGTTCGGGCACTGATGCATCGAAGGGATGCGGAACTGGTCGTCCGATCGCACGCCGAACTGGATCTGACCGACCAGACCCAGGTACGGGCGTTCTTCGCCACCGAGCGGATCGACGAAATCTACCTCGCCGCCGCGCATGTCGGCGGCATCCACGCCAACGATACCTATCCGGCCGATTTCATCTATCAGAACCTGATGATGGAAGCCAACGTGATTCATCAAGCATGGCAGCATGGTGTCGAAAAGCTGCTGTTTCTCGGCTCATCCTGCATCTATCCCCGTCTGGCGCCGCAGCCGATTCCGGAAGATGCCTTGCTGACCGGCCCGCTGGAACCGACCAACGAACCGTATGCGATCGCCAAGATCAGCGGTATCAAGCTGTGCGAAAGCTACAACCGCCAGCACGGTACCGACTATCGCAGCGTGATGCCGACCAATCTGTACGGTCCCGGCGACAACTACCACCCGCACAATAGCCACGTGATTCCCGGGTTGATCCGGCGTTTCCACGAAGCACGGCTCTCTGGCGCCGACAAGGTGGTGGTTTGGGGCACGGGAACGCCCCGGCGGGAATTTCTGCATGTCGACGACATGGCGGCCGCCTGCGTTCATGTGATGGATCTGCCCCGGGCGCTCTACCGCAGCCACACCGCGCCCATGCAATCCCATCTGAACGTGGGAAGCGGTCAGGACATTGCCATCGCCGAACTGGCGCAAATGATCGCCGACGCTGCCGGGTTTTCCGGAGCCATCGAATTCGACTCCTCGCATCCAGACGGCACCCCGCGCAAGTTGATGGACAGCAGCAGGCTGGCGGCACTCGGCTGGCATCCAAAAATTCCACTGACTGCAGGCATCACCGCCACCTGCAACGACTTCCAGCGGCAACTTTTCCAGACCGGCACTCATTCACATTCGGTATCGCCATGAAAACCACCCTCCTGAAAAAAATCCATTCCAGACAGGCAACCGTCGGCATCGTCGGACTCGGCTATGTCGGCCTGCCATTGATGCTGCGCTTTTCTTCCTGCGGATTCAGAGTGCTTGGCTTCGACATCGACTCGAAAAAGGTCGATCTGCTCAATCAGGGTGGCTCCTATATCCAGCATATCGACAGCGCCAACATCGCCGCCGCGCGTTCCAATGGTTTCGAGGCGACTGCGGATTTTTCCCGCGCGCTGGAAGCCGACGCGCTGATTCTGTGCGTACCGACGCCGCTGAACAAATTCCGCGAGCCAGACCTCAGTTTCGTGCTGAACACCATCAACGAACTGCTGCCGCACCTGCGCCCCGGGCAGCTTGTCTCGCTGGAATCCACCACCTATCCCGGCACCACCGAGGAGGAACTGCTTCCACGGATACAGAAACAGGGCTTCCATGTCGGCACAGACATGTTCGTCGTGTTTTCTCCGGAGCGCGAAGATCCGGGTAATCCGGACTTCAATACCCGCACCATCCCCAAGGTATGCGGCGGCGCCACCCCGGCCTGCCTCGAAGTCGGACTGGCGCTGTACGGTGCGGTGATCGACCGGGTGATACCGGTGTCTTCCACCCGCACCGCGGAAATGACCAAGCTTCTCGAAAACATCCATCGCGCCGTCAACATCGGGCTGGTCAACGAGATGAAGATCATCGCCGACAAGATGCAGATCGACATCCATGAAGTCATCCGCGCCGCCGCGACCAAGCCCTTCGGTTTCGTTCCCTACTATCCCGGACCCGGGCTGGGTGGACACTGCATCCCGATCGATCCGTTCTACCTGACCTGGAAAGCCCGGGAATACGGTGTCAATACCCGCTTCATAGAGCTGGCCGGGGAAGTCAACAGCAACATGCCGGACTGGGTCGTCGGCAAGATCGTGGCGGCACTGAACGACCGGCGTCAGGCCGTCAAAGGCAGCCGCATCCTGGTCCTGGGACTCGCCTACAAGAAAAACGTCGCCGATTTCCGTGAATCCCCATCAGTCATGCTGATGGAAAAACTGCGCGCGCTGGGCGCCGAGGTCGCCTACTCGGACCCCCACGTCCCGACCTTCCCGCCGATGCGCGAGCACTACTTCGACCTGTCCAGCGTCGCCTTGACGGCGGAAAACCTGGGCACCTTCCACTGCGTCCTGCTGGCCACCGATCACAGCCGCTTCGACTACGCCTTCATCAAGGCCAACGCCAAGCTGATCGTCGATTGTCGCGGCCGCTACCAGGAACCCGCAGAAAACGTCGTCAAGGCCTAGACCACCTCATGTCCGTCCCTCACGCCGCGATGAAGCGCCGCTTCGTCAGCCTGTTCAGCCAAGTGGATCTGTCTACGGTCAAGATTCCACTGATGCTGAGCCTGCTGAACCAGGTGGTCAGCAGCGGCGGCAATTTCGCCGTCGGCGTCTATCTTGCCCGCACCCTGCCGCTGGCGGATTTCGGGCTGTACGGCATCAGCTACGGCATCTGCATGTTGTACATCGGCGTCGGCAACGCCATCCTGCTGACCCAGATGGTCGTGAACATGCCAGACAAAGCCGAAGCGGAAAAAGACGGCTACGCCAGCCGGATGCTGATCGGTGTTCTGATGCTGGGTGCCAGCACACTGACACTCGGACTGCTGGCAATACTGGCCGTGATGGCGGTCCATCCAGCATGGCGGCAATATTTCACCATAGCCGCAACGGTCACCCTGACCGCGATTGCCTTCCTCGGCAAGGAATTCATGATTTCCTACGCTTACATACGGCGCAAGGAAACCCTGGCGCTATCGGTCAGCACCCTGTCCGTGGCAATACTGTGCTGCGGCCTGGCACTCGAATATCTGGCCGGCGTAACCCTGACCGCACAAAACGTCCTGTTGCTGTATGCCGGCGGCGCGGCGACCGGCGCCACCATTGGCTATCTGGTGGCGCCGCTTGCCGTCCGGGGCAACATGCGTGACCTGTCCGCCGATTTTCTGGAAGCCTGGCGCCATGGCCGCTGGGCACTGGGCGGCGTGACGATCACCTGGATACAGGCCCAGACCTACACCTACGCGCTGGCCTTCTTTCTCGGGCCAGCGGGAGTCGGCCAGGCGAACGCCGCCCGTATCTTCATTTCGCCGTTTTCGTTCCTGATCCCGGCCATCAATCAGATCACGATTCCCCGCCTGGCCGATCTGCGTGAAAGCGACAGCGCACGGATGCTGAAGGTATCGGTTCTGGTAACCGCCGGATTGTTCCTGTTCGCGCTGATCTACGTCATGGTGCTGCTGGGCTGCCTGGATTTTATTTTCGGAATCGTGCTCGGACGTCAAGATCGGGCCATTCAATCCCTCGTACCGGTCTGGTGCGTGGTGCTGGTGATTCAGATGATCCTGACCGGCGGCAGTGCATTGCTTCAAGTCATGCGCCGCTTCCGGATTCTGGCACTGATCAACATTCCGAGCGCGATTGCCGCAGTTGTGACGGCGATCGTCCTGATCCACCAACTTGGCGCTCCTGGCGCCATCTGGGGCACCGCCGCCGGTGAACTGGTGCTGACGATACTCATCTGGAGGGAGATCCGGAATGGCCGGAACCATAGCAATTGACGTCTGCGTTGCCACCTTCAAGCGGCCGCTCGTTCTTGAAAAGCTGCTGGCGTCCCTGCTGCGTCAGGATCTGGATGGCATCACGATGCGGGTGATCGTCGTCGACAACGACCACATGCAAAGCGCACGCGCGGTGGTCGAAGCCTTCGGTATGCGCAGCAACCTCGCCGTCGTCTATGACGTCGAGCCGGAACAGAATATCGCGCTCGCCCGCAACCGCACGTTGAAGCACCTTGCATCAGATTATTTTGCCTTGGTCGACGACGACGAAATGGTGTCCGAACACTGGTTGCACCGCTTGCTGGAGGCCATGAAGCGCTATCAGGCCGACATCGTATTCGGACCGGTGATCAGCGTATTCCCGGCAAATCCGCCATCCTGGGTGGAAACGAATTTCCAGCGGCCACGCCGCCCTTCCGGCCAGGCAGTCCTGACCGGCGGTGCCGGAAACGCGCTGGTCAAGCGTTCCATCCTTACGGCAGGAATGCCGGTTTTCGACCCCTCATTCGGGCTGACCGGCGGCGAGGATACGGATTTCTTCTACCGCATGCACCTGGCCGGTCACCGTCTGGTGTGGTGCGACGAGGCGTGGGCCAAGGAACCGGTTCCGGTCGATCGGCTTTCCCTCGAGTGGCTGCGCCGCCGCGGCTTCCGTAGCGGTCAGAACTATGCGCGGATCTTCATCAGCCGCTATGCGCCATATCGGCTGCCGCTGTGGTTCGCGACCAAATTCATCCAGTTGCTGGGCGCTGGCCTGACGCTGCCGTTGATCCGGCTGTATTCGTATTCGCGCTACGTGGCGCTCAGCGTCAGGATGGCAGCCGCCTTCGGTCAGCTCTCCTACTGCTTCTCGGGAAAATATTATGAAGAGTATCGGATTCGCGCTTGCCCCTGACAATGTTTTCATCCTCCCGCAGGACGGTGTCGTCAATCGCTGGGGAAGCATACCGTTCCTGCTCTGGATAGCAACCGCCGGGATGCCGCTGCAGCGAACTCTGGAGGTCTCGCAACCGATATGGACCTCCGAGGTCCATGCATCGACGATGGCGGCCACCTCCAGCGCCAGTACCCTTAATTCCATCCCCTTCGCGCTGTTCCTGCTGACGCTCTACACCTGCGCCGGACTGATGGTCATGAGCAAGCCGAAAACCGTGTTCTCGATGCTGTCCCGGCAATGGCCACTATTGCTGCTGCTGCTGTTCGTCGCCGCCAGCATCGTGTGGTCGCACAATCGGGAAAAGGTCCTGATGAATACCGTGCACAACATCGGTACGCTGCTGATTACGCTGGCGGCCGCGCTACGCTATAGGAAGGAGCCATGGCTGCTGCCGCGACACATAGGCTATGTACTGGGAGCCAACATCGCCCTGCATCTGCTGGCGGTGATCACGCTTCCCTCCTACGCCATTGAATGGGACGGACGCTGGCGCGGGCTGACCGGACAGGCCAACGGCCTGGGCGCCATCGGCCTGTGCGCGTTCTGGGCCAATACCGTGACGCTGATCGGCACCCGAAACGACAGGTACCACCTGCATCTGGTGTTTGCGATCTGCGCCGCCATCGCCATGCTGGGCGCCAACAGCATGACCTCGGTCCTGAGTTCCTGCTGCGCGCTGGTCCTGATATTGACCTTCACCGGAAGAACCACCCGCTACCGCTCCGGGCTGCGCATTTTCCTGGGCGGTCTGTCGGTGATGTTCCTCGTCCTTGCAGTAGGCGTGATGTTCCTCGGAAATGCGATGGACATGGGAAAACTGCTTGGCATGGCTGGCCGCTCGGGCGATTTCACCGGCCGTACCGAAATCTGGATCGCCGCGCTCAAGGCCATCGGCGCCCGCCCTTGGGTCGGCTGGGGATTCGACGACAACGCCTATCTGATCCAGACCACCGACATGCCCTACACCACCTATCACAACGGTTACCTGGATCTGATGGTCCGCGGCGGCATGATCGCGCTTGGCCTGTGTGCCCTGCTATTGGTCAAATGGCTGCTGGAACTGAAAAGAACCGCTTACGTCGGCATCGAAATCCTGCCATTCGCCATTCCGTTCATCCTCTCGATGCTGGTCTACAACTCGACCGAAGCGACACTGGTGATGCCGCGCGACCAGATGTGGCTGATTTTTCTGGTCATCCTTTTTCTTGGAACCTGCAAGAGATGGCCGACTTCCCGCCCCATGATCCTGCGCCGCAAGCGGTAATGACATTGCATCGGACAGCTCCAATTCCTCGGGATTTTTATGGAAACATCCAGCCCACTGCGCCACTCTACCTATCTCCGTCGGGAGACTTCGACAAAACGATCGGCCGAAACCTTCAGCGGTACATCGAACCGTCGCCGCATCGTGGTCGTGGAAAGGCGCCTGACGCACTACCGGGTCCCTTTTTATAACCGGTTGCGCGCTCTTCTGGCCAGCGAGGGAATCGAACTGCAACTCCTGATCGGGACAGGAACGGAAGACGAAGCTCGCAAGCAGGACTTGGCGAGACTGGATTGGGCGATTCCGATTCCGACCTTCCATTTTTTTGGACAAAGAGTCTGCTGGCAGCCCTTTGGCGCTTATGCCCGGCAAGCGGATCTGGTCATCGTCAACCACGAGAACAAGATGCTGTACAACCTGTGGCTGCTTTTTTTCCGCAGACCGAAGCGGCTGGCGTTCTGGGGACACGGACGCAACATGCAATCGCAATCTCCCGGTGGCCTGAAGGAACGCTTCAAGCGCTGGACCGTCGCCAAGGCCGACTGGTGGTTCGCGTATACCGACATGTCGGCCGAACTTGTCGAAATTGCCGGCTTCCCACGGCGTGCGATCACGGTGGTGGAAAACGCCGCTGACACCCGCGAAATGACCGAGCTTTGCGAAAAAATTCGACCACAGGATCTGCAGTCCCTGCGTCAGCGCTGGCAGCTGGACCGGGGGCCGGTCGGAATTTATATCGGCTCGTTCTATCCCGAAAAGCGCATCGACTTCCTGCTCGCCGCTGCGCACAAGATTCGCCAGAAAATTCCGGGCTTCCAATTGGTGATTGCCGGCGCCGGCCTGCCTCAGGAGCAGGAATGGATCGATCGGGCGGTTCAGGCGAATCCTTGGGTTCACTACGTTGGCCCCCTGTACGGAACCGACAAGGCGGCCGGGCTGATGCTGGCCGACGTGCTTCTGAACCCCGGCGCGGTCGGACTCGGGATTCAGGATTCCTTCGTCAGCGGCACGCCGATGCTGACCACCGACTGCGGGCTGCATGGTCCGGAAATTTCCTATCTCCGTTCCGGAGTCAATGGCGTCATGACGGCCACCGATCTGGATACCTATGCGGACAGCGTGGCCGAGGTGCTTTCCGTTTCGGAGACCCTGGCCCGCCTGCGCGATGGCAGCCTGGAAAGCGCTCCCCGCTACACGATCGAAAACATGGCCGAGCGCTTCCATCAAGGAGTGCTGGCATGCCTGGAGGACATATGTTGACGAATCACAATATCAACCGATGGCGCAGACAGCAAGATGAGCGCATACAGGGAGTACCGAATGACACTGGCCTTTACCTGCTCCATCGACGACGGGCATCCGTCCGACATGAAGATGGCAGAACTGCTGAGCCGCCATCACCTCAATGGAACCTTTTACATACCGATCACCAACCGTGAGCGTCGGGACGTCTTGCCACATGGCGCCATCCGGGAAATCGCCGACGAATTCGAAGTCGGCTCTCACACGCTTGACCATTGTTATCTGAGCAGCCTGAACGCCAGCCAGGCGCGTAGCCAGATCATCGACGGCAAGCACGGTCTCGAAGACATTCTTGGGAAAGAAGTAGCCGGTTTCTGCTACCCCGGTGGAAAATACGACCGTCGCCACCGCGACATGGTCGAATCGGCCGGGTTCCAGTATGCCCGCACCACGATGAATCTGTGCTTCGATCCCGGCAGCGATCCGTTCCGCATGCGCACCACGCTGCAGTTCTATCCCCATGACTGGACCGTCTACGTCGGCAATTACCTCAAGAACGGCAACTGGCCGGGGCGGACCGATGGATTGATGCAGGCATTGAAGCCGAACGACTGGATCACCCGACTGTATTGCCTGTTCGATTGGGCCGCCGTACATGGATTGACCTTTCACCTGTGGAGCCACTCGTGGGAGATCGACAGGCTGGGCGCCTGGCAGGAGCTGAGCGATTTTCTTGGTTATGTCACGTCGCGGGTTGCGGTGCCGAACCGCTTGAGCAACGGCCAGCTGGCCGACCGCAGCTATGCCCCCCCGCGCATCGAATCCGAGCGGCCAGCTCCGGTGGGCCGATGAAAATCCTGATCGCCCACAACGCCTACCAGATGCGCGGCGGCGAAGACGAGGTAGTCGATGCGGAAATTTCCCTGCTGCGCTCCTACGGCCATCAAGTCGTTGCCTATCGCCGGCACAACGACGAATTGCAACGGCTCGGCAAGGTCTCGGCTGGTTTGGCGACGTTCTGGTCCCGGCAAAGCGGCAGGGAAATCCGCCAGGCCTGCGAGGATTTTTCACCAGATGTGGTACACGTCCACAATACCTTCCCGCTGATCTCGCCGTCCCTGTATTGGGCTGCTGATTTCTGTCGGGTTCCGGTGGTACAGACCCTGCACAATTTCCGCCTGCTGTGTCCGCAAGCGACCTTTCTGCGGCAAGGAAGGATCTGCGAAGACTGCCTCGGAAAAAGCCTGTGGCGCGCGGTGGAACGCAGGTGCTATCGGAATTCCCATGCCGAAACCGCGGCCCTTGCCGGCATGCTGAGTTTCCACCGCACGCTCGGGACTTTCCAGAACAAGGTGGCCCGCTACATCGCCTTGAATGAATTCTGCCGCGACAAGTTCATTCAGGGCGGCCTGCCGGCCGATCGCATTCGCATCAAGCCAAATTTTTCCCTGTCCGGGCAAACGACATCTCCGCCAGTTGCCCGCGCAGGCGGGCTGTACGTCGGGCGGCTGTCGGCAGAAAAAGGAGTGGATGTTCTGATCGAAGCCGCCCGGATGCTGACACAAGCCAATCTCCAGCTCATCGGCGGTGGCCCACTGGAAGCCACCGTAAAAGCAGCTTTCGGAGAACGATACCTCGGCTTCCAGCCGCTCGCGGATATCTTTCAACGGATGAATTCGGCGCTGTTCCTGGTATTGCCCAGCGTTTGCTACGAAAGCTCGCCGCGCACCATCACGGAAGCGTTTTCCTGCGGCCTGCCGGTCATCGCCAGCCGCCTCGGCGCCCTGCCAGAAATTGTCGAGGATGGCGTGACCGGCCTGCTGTTCTCCCCCGGAGACAGCGCCGATCTGGCCGCCCGGATCACCTGGGCCAACACTCATCCGGAACGCATGCTGGCCATGGGAAAGGCCGCGCGCCGGCAGTACGAAGCCCAATACACTCCCGAAGCCAACTACCGTGTTCTGCTCGACATCTACCATGAAGCCATCGCCTGCACGCAAGCGGAATCCGAATATGCGTGATACCCGAATGGTGCTGGGCGCTCCCATCGATGCACTGTCCTGGGACGAGGCGATTCGGCGCATCACCAGCTGGGCCGCGATGCCGGAAGGACGCTATGTCTGCCTGTGCAACGTCCACTCGGTCGTGACCGCCTCGCGCGATGCGGAATTCATGGCGGCGGTACGCGGCGCCGATCTGTGCGCGCCGGACGGCGCCCCTGTGGCATGGGCTCTGCGCTGGCTGGGCGTCGCCGCGCAGCAACGGATCAATGGGCCGGATCTGATGTGGAAATACCTGGCGGCGGCCGAGCATCTCGGCCAGAAGGTGTTTTTTTACGGAAGCACGGATTCCACCCTGAAGGCATTGCGGACCGTTCTCGCTAGGCAATTTCCACACCTGCAGATTGCCGGCATGCACGCCCCGCCATTCCGCCAGTTGACCGAAAGCGAACAGCAACAGGAGATCGAGCGCCTGAACCAGTCGGGAGCGGGATTGATCTTCATCGGCCTGGGCTGCCCCAAACAGGAAAAATGGATGGCGGCGCACGGTTGCCAGATACAGGCGGTTCTGGTCGGTGTCGGTGCCGCGTTCGACTATCATGCCGGTACCCTCAAACGTGCGCCGGCATGGATGCAGCGCCACGGTCTGGAATGGCTATACCGGCTGGCCAGGGAGCCACGCCGTCTGTTCAGGCGCTATGCGGTGACCAACACCTTGTTCATGGTCGGATTCTTCCGACAGATGCTGCAGCAGGCCAGGGCATCGCACAACACCGATCGAAACGCGTGAAGGGGCTGGCAGCACGGATTCTGCTGCCAATCCCGATTCAAAACAAAACGCGGACTTTTGGTCCGCGTTTTGCATGCTGAGGCTGCCGATCCTGACGGGGTATCGGACAGCCCTTCTTTCGCTGTCCTTTAACGCAACGGGTGCGGGTAGGCGTACGGCGTATAGCCGGCCTTGGCGCTGGTGAAGTAGT
>Ga0222424_100205_pt1 | contig 54469 bp, 57 predicted proteins | sample 2B2ome_FD_182468 | JGI IMG/M metagenome (GOLD analysis project Ga0222424, IMG submission 182468) | Enriched microbial communities from leaf-cutter ant dump, University of Wisconsin, Madison, United States - 2B200A (version 2) | ecosystem: Environmental > Terrestrial > Nest > Insects nest > Nest... | reverse complement strand
CCACGTTCGAGGGCCCGATGATGTCGATCAAGACCGTCAACGCCCTGAGCCACTACACCGACTGGACCGTGGGCCACGTGCACTCCGGCGCCCTGGGCTGGGTGGGCCTGATCACCATGGGCTCGCTGTACTACCTGGTGCCGCGCCTGTTCGGCCGCGAGAAGATGTATTCGGTCAAGGCCATCGAGCTGCACTTCTGGCTGGCCACCATCGGCATCGTGCTGTACATCGCCGCGATGTGGATCGCCGGCGTGATGCAGGGCCTGATGTGGCGCGCGGTCAACCCCGACGGCACGCTCACCTACACCTTCGTCGAAAGCGTCAAGGCGACCTATCCGTTCTACATGATCCGTGTGGCCGGTGGCCTGCTGTATCTGGGCGGCATGGTGCTGATGGCCTGGAACGTCTGGATGACCGCCATCTCGGGCCGTTCCGTCAAGGTGGCTATCCCCGCCGTGAAGCCCGCCCACGCCTGAGGTTCAAGGATTCCCCATGTCTGACCACAACAATGCATCCACAGGTTTCACCCACGAGAAGGTGGAAACCAACAACTTCCTGATGATCGTGCTGATCGTGCTGGTCGTCGCCGTGGGCGGGCTGGCCGAGATCGTGCCGCTGTACTTCCAGCGCTCCACGACCGAGCCGGTCAAGGGCCTGCAGCCCTACACGGCGCTGCAGCTCATGGGCCGCGACATCTATCTGCGCGAGGGCTGCTACAACTGCCATTCGCAGATGATCCGCCCCTTCCGCGCCGAGACGCTGCGCTACGGCCACTACTCGGTGGCCGGCGAATTCGTCTACGACCACCCGTTCCAGTGGGGCAGCAAGCGTACCGGCCCCGACCTGCACCGCGTGGGCGGCAAGTACAGCGACGAGTGGCACCGTATCCACCTGAACAACCCGCGCGACGTGGTGCCCGAGTCGAACATGCCCGCCTACCCGTGGCTGGAGAAGAACCAGGTCGATCCCACGGACGTGGCCCCGCGCATGAAGGCGCTGCGCATCGTGGGCGTGCCCTACACCGACGAGCAGATCGCCGCCGGTGCCGGCGAGGTCAAGGGCAAGACCGAGATGGACGCCCTGGTCGCCTATCTGCAGATCATGGGCCGCGCGCTCAAGTAAGAGGAGCAAATCATGGACCTCACCACCATGCGCATCGTGGTCACGCTGCTGTCGATGGCCATCTTCGTAGGCATCTGCATCTGGGCCTACGCGCGCAGCAACCAGAGTCGTTTCGAAGAGGCGGCCCGGCTGCCCTTCGAAGAAAACTGAACTCCACAAGAATGAGAACAACCCATGAGTGATTTCACCAGCAATTTCTGGTCGCTCTACGTGATCGTGATCACCCTCGGCGGCATCCTCGGCTGCGGCATCCTGTTGTGGGTGACGGCACGCAAGAAGGTGGTCGCCACGAGCGACAACACCACCGGCCACGTCTGGGACGAGGACCTAGTGGAGCTGAACAACCCGCTGCCCCGGTGGTGGATGTGGCTGTTCGTCATCACCATCGTCTTCAGCCTGGGCTACCTCGCCGTCTATCCCGGCCTGGGCACCTACGCCGGCAAGCTCGGCTGGACGCAGAAGGGCGCCTACGAGGCCGAGGTCGCCAAGGCCCAGGCGGAGCTGGAGCCCCTGTACTCCCGCTTTGCCGCGATGACGGTGGAGCAGCGCGCCGCCGACCCGCAGGCCATGGCCATTGGCGAGCGCCTGTTCATGAACAACTGTGCGCAGTGCCACGGCTCCGACGCGCGCGGCAGCAAGGGCTTTCCCAACCTGTCGGACACCGACTGGCTGCACGGCGGCACGGCCGAGAAGATCCACGAGACCATCGAGAAGGGCCGCATCGGCACCATGCCGCCCATGGCCGCGGCCGTGGGTTCGCCCGAGGACGTGCGCAACGTGGCCCACTACGTGCTGAGCCTGTCGGGCAGCCCGCACGACTCGCTGCGCGCGTCGCTGGGCAAGTCCAAGTTCGGCGCCTGCGCCGCCTGCCACGGCATGGACGGCAAGGGCAACCAGGCCCTGGGCGCGCCCAACCTGACCGACGACATCTGGCTGCACGGCTGGGGCGAGGCGGCCATCACCGCCATGGTCAACAACGGCAAGACCAATGAAATGCCGGCGCAGGCCGGCAAGCTGACGGAGGCACAGATCGGCGTGCTGACGGCCTATGTCTGGGGTCTTTCCCAGACCAAGGCGACCGCGGCGCGCTGAACGCCGACAATGGGAGGGTGGCGCGCAGCCCGGTGGCGCCACTTCTCCTGCCTGCCGCCTTCGGAACAGTTTCCAGGGCGCAGTCATTGAACCGAGCCAGCCATGCAGCCACTCGAAGAGAAGCCACGTAAAGTCATTCCGATCACTCCGGTCGCGGAAACGTCGGAGGGCGAAATCGTCTCGATGTACGAGGCGCACAAGAAGATCTACCCGCGCTCCATCAGTGGCCGCTTCGCCAACTGGCGCTGGGTGATGGTGTTCCTCACGCAACTGGTGTTCTACGGCCTGCCCTGGTTCGAATGGGGCCAGCGCCAGATGGTGCTGTTCGATCTGGGCGCGCGGCGCTTCTACATCTTCGGGCTGGTGCTGTACCCGCAGGACTTCATCTACCTGACGGGCCTGCTCATCATCTCGGCCATGTCGCTGTTCCTCTTCACGGCGGTCGCGGGCCGGCTGTGGTGCGGGTTTTCGTGCCCGCAGACGGTCTACACCGAAATCTTCATGTGGATCGAGCACAAGATCGAAGGGGACCGCAGCGCACGCATCCGCCTGGACCGGGGCGCCTGGACGTTCGAGAAGATCTGGAAGAAGTCGCTCAAGCAGCTGGCCTGGATCGCGTTCGCGCTCTGGACGGGCTTCACCTTCGTGGGTTACTTCGTGCCGATTCGCGAGCTGGGCGGCGAGCTGCTGGCGCTGCAGGGCGGCTGGCAGATCTTCTGGGTGCTGTTCTACGGCTTCGCCACCTACGGCAACGCGGGCTATCTGCGGGAGCAGGTCTGCCTGCACATGTGCCCCTATGCGCGCTTCCAGAGCGCGATGTTCGACAAGGACACGCTGGTCGTTACCTACGATCCCGAGCGCGGCGAGCCGCGCGGCCCGCGCAAGAAGGGCATCGACTACAAGGCCGAGGGCCTGGGCGATTGCATCGACTGCGGGCTGTGCGTGCAGGTCTGCCCCACCGGCATCGACATCCGCGACGGCCTGCAGTACCAGTGCATCGGCTGCGGCCTGTGCGTGGATGCGTGCAACACGGTCATGGACAAGATGAAGTACCCGCCCGGGCTGATCCGGTTCTCCACCCAGAACGCCGTGGCCCAGCGCTGGTCGCCCGCGCAGATGCTGCGCCGCGTGGCGCGCCCGCGCGTGCTCATCTACAGCGCCATCCTGGTGGCGCTCTCCTTGGGCATGGTGGCCAGCCTGTTCCTGCGCACACCGTTCAAGGTGGACGTGGTGCGCGACCGCGCGGCGCTCTCGCGCATCGTCGCGGGCGGCAAGCTGGAGAACGTCTACCGCCTGCAGATCATGAACGCCACGGAATCGACGCAGCACTACCGCATCTCGGCGGAGGGCCTGGAAGGGCTGGAACTGGCCTCCGAGCCCCAGGTGGAGATCGGCGCGGCCGATGCCCGCTGGGTGGCGGTCCGCCTGCAGATACCTTATGGTTCCAGCGAGCCGGGGTCGCACACGGTGCAATTCCGCATCCAATCCCTCGACCAGGGCACCGAGGTGCGGGAGAAATCCGTGTTCCTCGTGCCGCGCTGAGCCCCTCTCTTTAGCAAGGAAGCACCATGTCATCCTCTACAACGACACCCGCCGCGACGACGAACGCGGCAGCGCCCCGCCCGGAACCCTGGTGGAAGTTCGGCCACGTGTGGCTCGTGATCGCCGGCCCGGCCATCGTGGTCGTCGCGGGGTTCGTGACCTTCGCGATCGCGGCGCGCCAGCCGGACCCGGTGGTGACGGAGGACTATTACCGCAAGGGCGTCGAGATCAACCAGACCCTGCAGGACGCGGAAAGCAGCATGTCGCCCGCGCTCAAGGCGCGCAACCATGCGGCGACGCCTGCCGACAGCCAGCCCCGCTGACCCTTGCCCGCCGAACCGGAAACGAGAAAAGACAGGAGACCCGCGATGTGGACCCAGCGCTTGATGTGGATTGCCTGGCCGGCCTTTTTGATGGCGGGGATCATGGAGATGATCGTCTTCGCGCTCGTCGACCCGCAGGACCTGCATTGGTCCGGCCAGCCGCTGGCGCTGTCGCGGCAGGGCGTCTACACGGTGGCGTTCTTCGTGTTCTGGGGCATCACCATGGCGTCCAGCGCGCTGACCACGCTGCTGGCGATGTCGCCGTTCGAGCTCAACCGCTGCCCCGTACCCGAGGGCGAGCGCCCGGACGATTGCCGCAAGACCTCCTGTTCCTGAGGTCGTGAAAGCGCCTTGCGCGATGAAACTGGCTGGCGTCGAGCGCGCTGACCACGCTGCTGGCGATGTCGCCGTTCGAGCTCAACCGCTGCCCCGTACCCGAGGGCGAGCGCCCGGACGACTGCCGCAAGACCTCCTGTTCCTGAGGTCGTGAAAGCGCCTTGCGCGATGAAACTGGCACAGCCCCTGCCAGTGCGCCCGTGGAACTGGCTTCGCCAGGCCACCGGGTGCGTCCCCCTCCCGAAGGAGAGGGGGAAGGCGCCGAAGGCGACTCAGGGGGTGTATCTCAGTATTTCAATGGCATTGCTGGCTGTTCACGATGCGCTTGAGCGCATCGGTGTCCAGGATGCGCACGTGGCGCTGCTTGACCTCGACGATGCCTTCCTCTACGAACTTGGAGAACGTGCGGCTCACGGTTTCGAGCTTGAGGCCCAGGTAGCTGCCGATCTCCTCGCGCGTCATGCGCAGTACCAGTTCGGACTGCGAGAACCCGCGTGCGTGCAGGCGCTGCACCAGGTTCAGCAGGAAGGCGGCCAGGCGCTCCTCGGCACGCATGCTGCCCAGCAGCAGCATGACGCCGTGCTCGCGCACGATCTCGCGGCTCATGATCTTGTGCACGTGGTGCTGCAGCGCCGTGACCTCGCGCGAGAGTTCCTCGATGCGGTCGAAGGGCATGACGCAGACCTCGGCATCCTCCAGCGCCACGGCATCGCAGGTGTGGTGGTCGTTCACGATGCCATCCAGGCCGATGATCTCGCCGGCCATCTGGAAGCCCGTGACCTGGTCGCGCCCGTCCTCGGTGGCCACGCAGGTCTTGAAGAAGCCGGTGCGGATGGCGTAGAGCGAGGTGAAGGACTCGCCGTTGCGGAACAGCGTGCCGCCGCGCTTGACCTTGCGGCGGGTGGCCACGACATCGTCGATGCGCTGCAGTTGCTCCTCGTTCAAGCCGACAGGCATGCACAGCTCGCGCAGGTTGCAGTTCGAGCAGGCGACTTTGATGGTGAGCGGGTTCATAGGCGCATGGGTAGGTTTGTGGGCCGAGCATATCGCGCTTAGGTGGCGCCAGGGGAGAACCCCGCGGTGCAGGTGGGCGACTGATATGCATCAAATTGTCGCCGGTCGGCCCGTTTCATCACTTGACCCAGATCAAGGACGCACAGGGCCGCTTGCGGCACAGTCAAAGCGTACACAAGGATGTGCCCCATGACCGCTGTTTCCCCCGACCTTCTGCGCCGTTTTGACGTGCCGGGTCCCCGCTATACCTCCTATCCCACGGCCGACCGTTTCGTCGAGGCCTTCGGGCAGGAAGACTACATTCTCGCACTGGAGCAGCGCCGCACGGGCACTGCCTCCAAGGCGCTGCCCCTGTCCCTGTACGTGCACATCCCGTTTTGCGAGTCGCTGTGCTACTACTGCGCCTGCAACAAGATCATCACCAAGCACCACGACCGGGCCGACGTCTACCTGCGCTACCTCAGCCGCGAGATCGACCTGCACACCGCCCACTGCGGCACCGGCCAGGTGGTGAGCCAGTTGCACCTGGGCGGCGGCACGCCCACCTTCCTGTCGGACGACGGCCTGCGCGAGCTCATGGCCATGCTCAAGCGCAGCTTCACGCTGGCGCCCGGCGGCGAATACTCCATCGAGGTGGACCCGCGCACCGTGACGCCCGAGCGCCTGGCGGTGCTGGCCGGACTGGGCTTCAACCGCCTGAGCTTCGGGGTGCAGGACTTCGACCCCGAGGTGCAGAAGGCCGTGCACCGCATCCAGCCGGCCGAACAGGTGTTCGCCCTGGTGGAGTCCGCGCGCTCGCTGGGCTTCGAATCGATCAACGTGGACCTCATCTACGGCCTGCCGCGCCAGACGCCCGAGTCCTTCGACCGCACGCTGGCCCAGGTGACGCAGCTGCGGCCGGACCGCATCGCGCTGTACGCCTACGCCCACCTGCCCGAGCGCTTCAAGCCGCAGCGGCGCATCGTCTCGGCCGAGCTGCCCACGGGGGCCGGCAAGGTGTCGATGCTGTCGCGCTCCCTCGACGCCTTCATCGCGGCCGGCTACGTCTACGTGGGCATGGACCATTTCGCCCTGCCCGACGACGCGCTGGCCGTGGCCAAGCGCCAAGGGCGCCTGCACCGCAACTTCCAGGGCTACAGCACGCAGCCGGACTGCGATTTGATCGGCCTGGGCGTGTCGGCCATCGGCCGCGTGGGCGCTACCTACAGCCAGAACGCCAAGACGCTGGACGAGTACTACGACTTCCTGAACCAGGGGCGCCTGCCCGTGGTGCGCGGGCTGGCGCTGACACGCGACGACCTCGTGCGCCGCGCCGTCATCATGGCCCTGATGTGCCAGGGCGAGCTGCTGTTCGAGCCCATGGAGCAGGCCTGGCTGATCGACTTCCGGCGATACTTCGCGGCCGAGATCGAGCAGCTGGAGGACATGGCCGGGCAGGGCCTGGTGCAGGTACGGCCGGATGGCATCGAGGTCACGGCTATGGGCTGGTTCTTCGTGCGCGGCATCGCCATGGTGTTCGACCGCTACCTGCAGGCGGACCGCAACCGCGCCCGGTTCTCGCGCATCATCTGATGGATGCTGCGTAAAACATAGCTGCTTGCGCTTTGTATGTAAGGTTTTCAGATAGATTTCATATTGAAACCCAATCAGGACAAGCGGTAGCAGCTATCAATTTGGTGAAACACCCCGCAAACACGCCATGACGATCGCCTGGACCGCCTTGCTGATGGGACTCGCCGGCGGCGCCCATTGCCTGGCCATGTGCGCCGCGCCCTGCGGCGCGCTGGTGGGGCAGGGCGGCAGTGGCGAGGGTGACGGCGCTTCCGCGCAGCCCGTCCACTGGGCGCCCCGCGGCGGCGTGGTGCGGCGCAGCGTGGCCTTCCACGCAGGGCGGCTGGCGGGGTATGCGGCGGCGGGCGCGGTGGCGGCCCTGGCCATGGACAGCCTGGCGTGGCTCACCCAACAGACGACAGCGCTGCACCCGGTCTGGACGCTGATGCACGTGGCCGTCATGGCCTGGGGCCTGCTGATGCTGGTCCAGTCGCGCCAGCCCGCCTGGGTGGAGAACGCCGGCCGTGCCGTCTGGGGGCGCGTGCGGCCCCTGGTGGGCGCGTCGGGCGGGGTGCTGGCGGCCGGCTTCCTGTGGGCGCTGATGCCCTGCGGGCTGCTGTATTCGGCCCTGCTCGTGGCGGCCCTGAGCGGCGGGCCGGTGCAGGGCGCGCTGGCGATGGCGCTGTTCGGCATCGGCAGCGGCGCGTGGCTGGTGGGTGGGCGCTGGGCCTGGAGCCGCATCCGCAGCCGCCTCGACGGCTTCCGCGCCGAGTGGGGCACCCGCCTGGCCGGGGCGCTGCTGTGCGGCGTGGCCACCTGGGCGCTGTGGATGGACCTGGTCTACAAGCCCTCGCTCTGGTGCCGCTGACGCCGTAGGTAAGACACCCTAGGTGCTTGCCCGGGGGTGTTGCCCGGCCGCCGCGTTCGGCTCAAGGAGTTCTCTCAACTGGCGATAATCTGTGTAACCATTGGTGGCATCGGTGCCCCTGTGTTGCACCCATCCCAGAAGTGAATTCCTCCATCCTCATCGACATCAGCCAACTGCGTGTCGGCATGTACATCCAGCTCGACGTGGGCTGGATGCACCATCCCTTCCCGGTGAGCAGCTTCCGGGTGGCATCGGTGGAGCAGATCGCCACGCTGCGCGAACTCGGGCTGACCGAGGTCCGCTACGTTCCCAAGAAAAGCGACCCCGACCTGCGCGAGCTGGTGCCCTCGGCCTGGAGCGTGCCCGAGATGAGCGCCCCGCCCCCCAACGGGCTGGACGCCGGCGGCGGCAGCGCGCCCCCCGTGGACAAGGAAGCCCAGCGCCGGCGCGAGCTGCTGGAGATGCAGAACCGCACCCTCGCCGCCTGCAACCAGCGCTTCGGGGAGGCCACGCGGCAGTACCAGGCGCTGGAGCGGGTCGTTTCCGAGCACCCCGACCAGGCCCGCGTGAAGGGCGAGGCCCTGGTTTCCGGCTGCGTCTCCGAGCTGCTGGAGAACGGCGACTCCGTCATCCGCCTGCTGTCGGAAGGCGTGGGCGAGCGCAACGCGCTGCACCCGATCAACGTGATGGTGATCACGCTGCTGCTGGGCCGCGCCCTGGGCATGAAGAGCACCGAGCTGCACGACCTGGGCGTGGCGGCGCTCATCCACGACCTGGGCAAGCTCAAGCTGCCGCCCAACCTGCGCCAGCCCACGCCGTCGATGATTCCCCTGGAGCGCTCGCGCTACGAAACGCACGTGGGCGAATCCGTGGCGTTCGCCAAGCGCATGGAGCTGCCCGATTCCGTGGTCACGGCCATCGCGCGCCACCACGAAATGGCCGACGGCAGCGGCTTCCCGCTGCGCCTGTCCGGCCCCGACCTGGGGCGGGCCAGCCAGGTGCTGGCCCTGGTGAACCACTACGACCGCATGTGCAACCCCGCCAACGGGGTGGACGCGCTCACGCCGCACGAGGCGCTGTCCGTCATCTTCGCCCAGCACAAGTCGCGCTTCGATTCCGTGGTGCTGGGCGCGTTCATCCGCATGATGGGGGTGTACCCGCCGGGCTCCATCGTCCAACTGGTCAACGACCGCTATGCCATCGTGGCGTCGGTCAACTCCTCGCGCCCGCTGCGGCCCAAGGTCATCGTGCACGACCCGCGCGTGCCCAAGGACGAGGCGCCGATCCTCGACCTGGAAACCGTGCCCGAGCTGGGCATCCGGCGCAGCCTCAAGCCCGCGCAGCTGCCGCGCGACGCGCTGGACTACCTGTCTCCACGGCAGCGCATCTGCTACTTCTTCGAGCGAGCGGTCAACCCGGGTCCTGAAGAGGCCGGCGCGTGACGGCCCTGCAACCCCATGGCTGGCTCGACGGGCTGCAGGAGGCCGTGTGGCTGGTCGATGAAACCAGCCTGCTGATCCTGCATGCCAATGCCGCCGCGGCGCGCCTGGCGGGCTCTTCCGTTGCGGCGATGGTGGGCGCCTCGGTGCTCAGCCTGGCCTCCACGCCGCAGGACATCGCCTTCTGGGGCGAGCCTGCCCAGGTGGTGGCGGCCGGCATCCATTCGCACACCCGCCTGCTGCGCGCCGACGGCAGCCTGGTGCCCGTGGACCGGCAGGTGGCGCGCGTGCCCGGGGAGGCGCAGGGCGGCACCGTCTTCATGGTGACCATGCTGGACCGCAGCGGCCAGGAAGCCACCGAGCGCGAGCTGGAAACCCTGCTGTCCGAACTGCGCGCCACACTGGATTCCGCCGCCGACGGCATGCTGGTCTGCAACCTGGGCGGCCAGGTGCGGGCCTTCAACCAGCGCCTGGCGCAGCTCTGGAACATTCCGCGCGAGCTGCTGCTGGAGCGCGACGACGCCGCGGTCTACGCGCACATGGCCGCCCAGGTGCAGGACGCCGCGGCCTACGCCGAGCGCCTGGCCGCCATCGCCCGCGAGCCCATGCAGGAGAGCACGGACATCCTGGCGCTGCGCAACGGCGTGGTGCTGGAGCTGCGCACCGTGCCGCAGTTCAGCCAGGGGCGGCCGGTGGGCCGCGTGTATTCGTACCGCGACATCACGCGCCAGACCGAGATCCAGGCCAGCCTGCGCCTGGCGGCCCGGGTGTTCGAGTCGAGCCTGGACGCCATCTTCATCGCCGACAGCCAGCACCGCATCCTGCGCATGAACCCGGGCTGCGAGCGCCTGGTGGGGCCGTCGGCCACCTCGTTCGAGGGCTGCATGGCGGCCTCGCTGTTCGGCGGCGGCTCGGACGCCGCCTTCATGGAGCAGGTGCTGCAGGGCTGGGCCCGCGAAGGCTTCTGGGAGGGCGAACTCTGGCTGCCCCGCGACAACGGCGCCTACTGCGCCGTGCAGCTGTCGTGGGTGGCGCTGCGCGACGACGAGGAGCGCCTGGTGCAGAGCATCGGCTTCATGCGCGACCTGACGCTGCAGCACGCGGCGCAAAAGCGCATCGAGGAGCTGGCCTACAGCGACGTGCTCACCGGCCTGCCCAACCGCCTGCTGCTGTCGCAGCGCGTGGACACGGCCATCCAGGGCGCACGCCAGAGCGACACCGGCTTCGCCATCCTGTTCCTGGACCTGGACCGCTTCAAGATCATCAACGACTCGCTGGGCCACCCCTTCGGCGACCGCGTGCTGCAGCTGGTGGCCGAGCGCCTGCAGGCCTGCCTGCGCCAGACCGACATGCTGTGCCGCCTGGGCGGCGACGAGTTCGTCATCTACCTGCACGGCGGCGACGCCGTGGTGGCCGAGAGCGTGGCGCGGCGCATCCTGGACGACATGCTCAAGCCCTTCATGCTCGACGGCATGGGCTTTTCCATCCAGTGCAGTATCGGCATGGCGCTGTACCCGCAGGACGGCGCGTCGCTCGACGAGCTCATCAAGCAGGCCGACACGGCCATGTACCGCGTCAAGGAGCGCGGGCGCGGCAGCTACGGCTTCTACCAGCCGCAGATGAACGCCAACCTGCTCTCGCGCATGCAACTGGAGCATGCGATGCGCCAGGCGCTGGGGCTCAGCCGCATGGCCGTGCACTACCAGCCGCAGGTGAACATGGCCACGGGGCGCATCACGGGCGCCGAGGCGCTGATCCGCTGGACCGACCCCGAGTTCGGCGCCGTGTCGCCCGCGCAGTTCATCCCGCTGGCGGAGGAGTCGGGCTATATCGTCACGCTGGGCGCCTGGGTCATGGAGCAGGCGGTGCGCGAGGCGGCGCTGTGGATGCACGGCGGCACGCCGATCGTGATCTCGGTGAACGTGTCGGCGCTGGAGTTCCGCCAGCCCGACTTCGTGGACCGCATCACGCGCCTGCTGGCCGTGCACCAGCTGCCGCCCACGCTGCTGGAGCTGGAGCTCACCGAAACCATCCTGCTGCAGGACGCGCAGGAGATGGAGCAGCGCCTGCGCGTGCTGGCCGGCTTGGGCATCGGCCTGGCCATCGACGACTTCGGCACGGGCTACTCCAGCCTGGCCTACCTCAAGAAACTGCCGATCCACAAGCTCAAGATCGACCAGTCCTTCGTGCGCGGCCTGCCCGACGACGATGGCGACCGGGCCATCGTGAGCGCCATCATCAGCATGGGGCGCGCCATGCACATCGAAGTGGTGGCCGAGGGGGTGGAAACCGAGACGCAGCAGGCTGTGCTGCAGCAGATGCAGTGCGACCACTACCAGGGCTTCCTCTGCGCGCCGGGGCTGCCCGCCCAGGAGTTCCGCGCCATGCTGGGCAAGCCCCTGCCGCTCAAGGCACAGGGCCAGCGCAATCCGATCCAGACCTGAATCGGGGATGTCGGCGGATCAGAACGTGTTTACGATCTTTTCATGGTGCCCGCAAGGCAGCAAACGGTCACGATCTAGGCGCCCGCCGCAGCCCATGCTGGTGGCCTGGGCAAGGCGGGCAACAACGAGCGTGGCCGTTTGCTGCCTTGCCCGAAGGGTTGCCCCGCAAAGGCAGCGTCTGCGGCGTTGCAAATCCTCGCCGGGCCACCAGCCCGGCTGCGGTTTGCGCCTTGCAGCCACTGCCTTTGCGGGGCAACGGGCACCATGAAAAGATCGTAAACACGTTCTCAGGACGCCGCGATGCCCTTCCAGAGCATGTAGGCCGCCAGCCCGAACAGCAGCGATGCGAACACGCGCTTGAGCTGCTTCACCGGCAGGCTGTGCGCCGCCTTGGCACCCAGCGGCGCGGTGAGCACGCTGCAGGTGGCGATCACCGCCAGCGCGGGCAGCCAGATGTAGCCCAGCGAGGCCGGGGGCAGGCCGGGCACGCTCTGTCCGCCGATGGCGTAACCCACCACGTTGGCCAGCGCGATGGGGAAACCCAGCGCGGCGCTGGTGGCCACGGCGTTGTGGATGGGCACGTTGCACCAGGTCATGAACGGCACGCTCACGAAGCCGCCGCCCGCGCCCACCAGCCCCGACAGGAAGCCGATCACGCCGCCGGCCGCCACCTGGCCCGCGCCGCCGGGCATCTGGCGCGACGGAGCGGGCTTCTTGTCCAGGAACATCTGCGAGGCCGAGAAGCTCACGAACAGCGCGAAGAAGATCGCCAGGAACGAGCCCTTGAGCAGCGCGAACACGCCCAGGCTCGCGATGAAGCCGCCGAGCACGATGCCGGGTGCCAGCCGCTGCACGATGTCCCAGCGGACCGCACCGCGCTTGTGGTGTGCACGCACGCTGGAGATCGACGTGAACATGATCGTGGCCATCGAGGTGGCGATGGCCATCTTCACCGCCAGGTCGGGCGCGACCTGCCGTGCGCCGAGGATGTAGGTCAGGAAGGGCACCAGCAGCATGCCGCCGCCGATGCCCAGAAGGCCCGCCAGAAAGCCGGTGGCCAAGCCCAGCACACCGAGTTCAACGATCAGGAGAGGGTCCAGCATGGCGCAAGGAAAGAGGAAAGAGGAGAGAGGGAAGGAAAGGCGAAGGGCCGGGAATTCAGCACCGGCGAGAAGGCCGGTGCGTGGGGAAGAGGGTGTCTGCGATGGCCACCGGACCCTCATCCTGAACCGGGGGTTCAGGTGGGCGAGGGCAGCCAGGCGTTGGGTTCATCTGACGCGAGATGATCACGCTCACCGGGCGATGTACCAGGCCCGAGCTCGTTGAGCATTGGTTCAAGGAAATATAAAGCCCGGCAGCATCGCAGACAGGATCGATTGTAGGCGCTTGCGGCCTGCGCTGCTGGCGCCGGGGCATGTAAATGCCGCAAGGCAATGCAGCGGAGGCCCTAGAGCAAGCGCCCGTCGTCGCCCAGGGTTTCGTCCAGCCGCTGCACCAGGGCCTTGAGGCGGTCCTCGTCGCCTGCGGGCAGTGCAGGCGCGGCCTGGTCCGCGGCCAGCGGCGCGGCCTTGGCTGCAGCGCCCGCCGCCAGGTCGGCGGCCTCGCGGTCCGCGATCTCGAAGGCCAGGTTCAACGCGGCCAGCACCGCGATGCGTTCGCGGGCGCGGACCTTGCCGGCGTCGCGGATGCGGGTCATGGCGGTATCGACACGCTCCACCGCATCCAGCAGGCGGCTTTCGTGGCCCTCGGGGCAGGTCAGCAGGTAGCTTTGCTGCAGGATCTGCACCTCGATCTGCTTCATTCTTCGGACTCTTTCGTGGCGGGCGCAGCCGCGGCGGGCAGGCGTTCCAGCAGGGCATCGACCCGCGCGCGCGCGGCGCCCAGGCGGGACTTGAGCGAATCGCGCTCCTGCGTGAGGGCGGCCACCTGGTCGGCGAGCAGCGCATTGGTGCGCTGCAGTTCCGCGTGGCGCAGCAGCAGGCGTTCGACGCGCTCGGCGATCTGGTCGGTGGTGGATGGTGTGGCCATACGGGCCTCGATTGTAGGGTTGCGGTTTGTAAACGGTCGTAAAATCCCTCCCGTTGGTGCTCGCGGTGTGGTTCACATGCCGCAGTTCAACGGGAAGCAGGGAGGGCGCCGCGCCAAGCGGTTCCCGAGCCTGCGCTGCCCCCGCAACGGTCAGCGGACGAGTCCTTTCGATTCACCTTTCAGCACACAGCCACTGGGCGCCTTGAACAAGCGCCTGGGAAGGCGCTGAGGGGCGTTCCGCCAGCCCGGATACCGGCCAACACGGTGGCCCTGCGCTGTGCGCGCAAGGCCGTTTTGCCCAATGCTGGCGGGGAGGCTGGCGCGGGTTTTATTGCCAACTGATTCCCATGAAGACCCCGAACCTGCGCCTTGCGGCGCTGTCCCTGGCCGCGCTGGCGGCCTGCGCCGTGCATGCCCAATCCGCAGAGCAACAAACCCCCGAAGTCGTGGTCACGGCCACGCGCACCGCGCAGCCGCTGACCGACATCGTGGCCGACGTGTCCATCGTGGACCGCGAGACCATCGACAACGCCGGCGGCGCCGGCCTGGTGGACCTGCTGGCCCGCCTGCCGGGCGTGGAGATCACCCGCAACGGCGGCGTGGGCAACTCGTCCAACGTGTTCCTGCGCGGCGCCGAAGGCCGCTTCACCGCCGTGTACATCGACGGCGTGCGCGTTGACTCGCAGTCCACCGGCGGCGCGGTGTGGGAGCAGATCCCGCTGTCGCAGATTGACCGCATCGAAGTGCTGCGCGGCCCGGCCGCCGCGGTGTACGGCTCGGACGCCATCGGCGGCGTGATCCAGCTTTTCACCCGCAAGGGCGAGGGCGCGGCCGCGCCCTACGTGGGCGTCGGCATCGGCACCCATAACCTGCGTAAGATCGAGGCGGGCGTGAGCGGGTCGGCGGGCGAGGGCGGTGCCTTCGACTACGCCTTGGGGCTGACGCGCGAGCAGAGCGACGGCTACGACATCCGCGACAACGCGGGCCACAACCCCGACAAGGACGACTACACCTCCACGGCGGGCCACGCGCGCCTGGGCTTCAAGGTCAACGCGCGCCACCGCCTCGACGCCACGCTGATGGCCAACCGGCTGGAGTCGGGCTACGACACCTCGGCCGCTCCCGTGGACGACCGCAACCACAACCGCATGCGCACGGTGGGCCTGACCTGGGCGGCGCAGTGGAGCGACGCCTACAGCTCGCGCCTGTCGGTCACCGACTCGATGAGCCGCTACGAAACATCGCCCTCGGTGTACCTCACCGAAACCCAGCTGCGCGGCTACCTGTGGCAGAACGAATACCGCGTGGGCGCGCACCTGTTCACCGCCGCGCTGGAGCGCCGCGAGGACCACCTGACCAACGCGCCCATCGACCGCGACCGCTCGCAGGACGCCTTGGCCCTGGGCTACGGCTTCAATGCCGGCGGCCACACGCTGCAACTCAACGTGCGCCACGACTCCGACAGCGAGTTCGGCGGCAAGGGCACGGGCAGCATCGCCTACGGCTATGCCATCACGCCCACGCTGCGCGCGACGGCCTCGGCGGGCACGGCCTTCCGAGCGCCCACGCTGTACCAGCGCTTCAGCGCGTACGGCGACGCCAGCCTCAAGCCCGAAACCGGCCGCAACGTCGAAGTGGGCCTCCGCTACGCGAGCGGCGCCACGCACGCCAGCGTGGTCGCCTACCGCAACCGCGTGACCAACCTCATCGTCTTCGACAGCGGCTCCACGGCCTGCGGCCAGTCCTTCGGCTGCTACAACAGCATCGGCCGCGCCGAGTACAAGGGCGTGACCCTGGCCGCGGACCACCGCATCGCCGGCGTCACGCTGCGCGGCTCCATCGACTTCCAGAACCCCAAGGACCTGACCACCGGCAAGGCATTGCAGCGCCGCGCCAAGCGCCACGCCAGCTTCGGTGCCGACACGGTGCTGGCCGGCTGGACGCTGGGCGGCGAAGTGCAGGCCTCGGGCCAGCGTTTCGAGAACGCCGCCAACACCCAGGTGCTGGGCGGCTACACGCTGGTCAACCTCTACGCCAGCACGCGCATCGCGCGCGACTTCACGCTGCTGGCCCGCGTGGACAACCTGGGCGACAAGGACTACCAGGTGGCGCGTACCTACGTGACGCCGGGCCGCACGCTCTATGTCGGCCTGAAGTGGGCTCCGCAGCATTGAGCGGTGCACGCTGCCCCGCCGTGCTGATCACGGCGGCGGCCTCGGGCCAGGGCAAGACCACGGTCACCGCCGCGCTGGCGCGCCTGCATGCGCGCCAGGGGCGGCGCGTGCGCGTGTTCAAGTGCGGCCCGGACTTCCTGGACCCGTTCTGGCACCAGATCGCTAGCGGCGCGCCCGTGCACCAGCTCGACCTGTGGATGACCGGCGAGCAGGATGCCCGCGCGCGCCTGCATGCCGCGGCGCAGGAGGCCGACCTGATCCTCGTCGAAGGCGTGATGGGCCTGTTCGACGGCACGCCCAGCGCCGCCGACCTCGCGGAGCGCCTGGGCCTGCCGGTGCTGGCCGTGGTCGATGCCTCGGCCATGGCGGGCACCTTCGGCGCATTGGCGCTGGGCCTGCAGCACTACCGGCCTGGCCTGCGCTGGGCGGGTGTGCTGGCCAATCGGGTGGCCAGCGAGCGGCATGCGCAGCTGCTGCAGGAGGGCCTGCGCACGCCGGAGCACTGGCTGGGCGCGCTGGTGCGCGTGTCGGTGGATCAGGCAGCGAAAGGCCTGCTGCCCGAACGCCACCTGGGCCTCGTCACCGCGCAGGAACTGGCCGACCGCATGGAGCGGCTCGATGCCGCCGCCGACGCGCTGGCCGCGACGCCGCTGGGCCGGATGACGCTGCAGGACTGGCAGCGCTGGGCCGTGGACTTTTCCGCGCCCGAAGCCGAGGCGGACATCCCGCCGCTGCTCGCGGGCCGCACCGTGGCCGTTGCGCGCGACGCGGCCTTCTGCTTCATCTACGAAGCCAACATCGACTGCCTGCGCCGCCTGGGCGCGCAGGTGGTGTTCTTTTCGCCGCTGCAGGACGCCGCGCTGCCGCCCTGCGACGCGCTCTGGCTGCCCGGCGGCTACCCCGAGCTGCACGTGGAGCGCCTGGCGGCCAACCAGTCCTTGCGCGCCAGCCTCGCCGCGCACGTGGCCGGGGGCAAGCCCGTCTGGGCCGAGTGCGGCGGCATGATGGCGCTGTGCGACGCGATCACGCTGGCCGACGGTACGCGCCACGCCGCCTGGGGCCTGCTGCCCGGCGAGGTGCGCATGCAGCGGCGCCTCGCGGCGCTGGGACCGCAGCAGCTCGACCTCCAGGGCAGCGATGCGCAGGGCGAGGTGCTGAGGGGCCACACCTTCCACTACTCCACGCTGGACAGCGACGCCGCCGTCCGCACCCGCACTACGCGGCCCGCCGATGTGCCCGGCGCGGGTGAGGAGGTGTACCGGCACGGCAGCATCCACGCGAGCTACTTCCACGCATGGTTCGCCTCCAGCCCCGCCTCCGTGGCGCGGCTGCTGGGACAATAGCCGCCCCATGCATCCAGCCAAGAGCGAACTCATCCTGGGCGGCCAGAAAAGCGGCAAGTCGCGCCGCGCCGAGCTGCTGGCACGCGACTGGCTGGCCCGGTCGCCAGCCCACCGCGCCCTGCTCATCGCCACGGGCGAGCCCCACGACGACGAGATGCGCGCACGCATCGCCCGCCACCAGCGCGAGCGCGCCGAGCGCGTGCCGGGCCTCGCCACGCTGGAAGAACCACGCGACCTCGCGGCCGCCATCACGCAACACGGCGCGGCCCACACGCTGATCGTGGTGGACTGCCTCACGCTGTGGCTCACCAACCTGCTGATGCCTGTTCATGAGCCAAATCAGGCTCCAGCGCTTGACTGGAAAGCGCAAGCAGCTATTCTTTTAGAAGCAATTCGGCAATCCCCCGGGCCCGTTGTTCTGGTGGGCAACGAAATCGGCCTGGGGGTCATTCCGATGGGGCGCGAGGTGCGGGCCTTCGTCGATGCGCTCGGCGCGCTCAACCAGCAGGCCGCGCAGGCCTGCGAGCGCGTGACGCTGATGGCAGCCGGCTTGCCGCTTTTCCTTAAACAACCATGAAACCCACCCCCGTCCGCCGCATCCTCTGGGTGATCGCCATCCTCGTCCTGCTGGGCCTGCTCATGGCGGGGCTGGCCCGTGCCGAACCCGTGCAGATCACGGACGGCCGGGGCCGCGTGGTCACCATCGCCAAACCGCCGCAGCGCATCGCCAGCCTGCTGCCCTCGCTGACCGAAAGCGTCTGCGCCCTGGGCGAGTGCCACCGCATCGTGGGCGTGGACCGTTTCTCCAACTGGCCCGACGCCGTGAAGAAGCTGCCGCAACTGGGCGGCTACATCGACCCGAGCATCGAGGCCGTGGTGGCGCTCAAGCCCGACCTGGTGCTGGTCTCCAGCAGCACCCGCGCCAGCGAGCGGCTGGAGGCGCTGGGCCTCACCGTGCTCGCGCTCGAACCCAAGACGCATGCCGACGTGCGCCGCGTGCTGGGCGACGTGGCGCGCGCGCTGCACCTGCCCGATCCGCAGTCCGCCGCCGACCGGCTCTGGCGCGAGATCGACGCGGGCGTGCAGGCGGCCGTGCAGTCGCTGCCGCCCAAGGCGCGCGGCGCGCGGGTGTACTTCGAGGTGAGCCGGGGGCCGTACGCGGCGGGCGCGGCCTCTTTCATCGGCGAGACGCTGGCCAAGCTGGGCGCGGTGAACGTGGTCACGGCCGACCTGGGCCCCTTCCCGCGCCTGAACCCCGAATACGTGGTGCGCGCCAACCCCAGCGTCATCATGGTCGGCAACCGCAGCATGCAGCCCATGGTGATGTACCCGGGCTGGCAGGGCATCGCGGCCGTGCGCGATCAGCGTGTGTGCGTGTTCGGCCCGGGAGAGTCCGACGTGGTGGTGCGCCCCGGCCCGCGCATGCCCGAGGCGGCGCGCATCATGGCCCGCTGCCTGACCGACAAAGCGCAATGACGCAGGCCAGCCACCACCGCCGCGCCCTGTGGTGCGCCCTGTGGCTGCTGCTGGCCAGCGGCGTGCTGCTGCTCGCCGGCGTGGGCGTGGGCAGCACCGGCTTCGAGAGCGTGCTGCGCATGTGGGACGAGCCCGTGGCCCGCCAGATCGTCTGGGATATCCGCCTGCCGCGCACGCTGGGCGCATGGCTCGCGGGCGCGTTGCTCGGCCTTGCGGGCGCGGTGGCGCAGGGACTGTTCCGCAACCCGCTGGCCGACCCGTACCTGCTGGGCAGCGCCTCGGGCGCGGCGCTGGGCGGGGCGGTGGCGATGGCGCTGTTCGGCAGCTCGCCGCTGGCCACGCAGTGGTTCACGCGCGTGGGCGTCACGGGCATGGCCTTCATTGGCGCGGCGGGCGCGGTGGGGCTCACGCTGGTGCTGGCCAAGGGCGTGCAGCACACGCTGCGCCTGCTGCTCGCAGGCGTGATCGTGGGCGTGGTGCTGGGCGCGCTGCGCGACCTGGTGGAACTGGCCTCGCCCGACATCCTGCAGTCCATGCAGTCGTTCACGCTGGGCACGACCAGCTTCGTCGGCTGGATGGCCTGCGCGCTCATGGCCGGGGCCTGGGCGCTGTGCTCGGTGCTGGCCTGGGTGCTGGCGCGGGCGCTCGACGGCCTCACGCTGGGCGAGGCCACGGCCGCCAGCCTGGGCCTGCCGCTCGCGCCCATGCGCGTGGGGCTGGTGGCCGCGCTGGCGCTGGCCACGGGCACGGCGGTGGCGCAGACGGGGCTGATTGCCTTCGTGGGCCTGGCCGCGCCGCACCTCGTGCGCTCCATCGTGCGCGTGACGCACGAGCGGCACATCGTGCTGTCGAGCCTCATGGGCGCCGTGCTGCTGCTGGCCGCCGACATCCTCGCGCGCTGGGTGCTGGCGCCGCAGGAGCTTCCCGTGGGCGTGCTCACGGCAGCGCTGGGCGGCACCTACCTGCTGTGGCTCATGCACCGGCGCACCTCGCAGGGCTCGGTACTATGAATTCAGTAGCTGTCAGCGCCCGCCACATAAGCGCCAGCATCGGAAAACGCTTGATACTGCAGGGCATCGACCTGCAGCTGCCCGAGGGCCGCTGGACCAGCATCGTCGGCCCCAACGGCGCGGGCAAGTCCACGCTGCTCAAGGTGCTGGCGGGCCTGCTCCCTGCGAGCGGCGAGGTGGCCTTGCTGGGCCGGCCGCTGCACGGCATCCCCTCGCGCGAGCGCGCCCGCCTGCTGGCCTGGCTGGGGCAGAACGAAGGCTCGGCCGAAGACCTCACGAGCTACGACGTGGCCATGCTCGGCCGCCTGCCGCACCAGCGCTGGCTGGCCCCGCCCACCGCCGCCGACCATGCCGCCGTGGAGCGGGCATTGCGCACCACGCAGGCCTGGGAATGGCGCGACCGGCCGCTCGCCCAGCTCTCGGGCGGCGAGCGCCAGCGCGTGCTGCTGGCCCGAGCCCTGGCCGTGCAGGCGCGCGTGCTGCTCATGGACGAGCCGCTGGCCAACCTCGACCCGCCGCACCAGACCGACTGGCTGCACACCGTGCGCGCCCTGGTCGCGGGCGGCGGCACCGTGGTCAGCGTGCTGCACGAAGTGTCGATTGCGCTGCAGGCCGACGACATGGTCATCATGGCCGGCGGCCGCGTGGTATGGCACGGCGCCTGCGCCGACGCGGCCACGCACGCCGCGCTGGAGCAGGTGTTCGACCACCGCATCCGCGTGCGCGAACTCGACGGCGCGTGGATCGCTTTGCCCTCCCTTTAGGATGGAGCCCATGCAGATCGAAACCCCACCCACCGAGAAACGCTACGACAAGCCCGAGGGAGAGCGCCGCGGCCTCGTCCTCGTCAACACCGGCGACGGCAAGGGCAAGAGCACGGCGGCCTTCGGCCTCGCGCTGCGCGCGCACGGGCGCGGCAAGGCCGTGAAGATCTTCCAGTTCATGAAGGTGCCCACGGCGCGCTTCGGCGAGCACCGCATGTTCGAGCAGATCGGCATCCCCATCGAGGGACTCGGCGACGGCTTCAGCTGGAAGAGCAAGGACCTGGAGCACTCCGCGCAGCTTGCCCGCGACGGCTGGGAGAGGGCCCGAGCCGCCATCCTCTCGGGCGAAAACTTCCTGGTCGTGCTCGACGAGATCACCTACCCGCTGATCTACGGCTGGCTGCCGCTCGACGGCGTGCTGCAGACCCTGCGCGAGCGCCCCAGCCATGTCCACGTCTGCCTCACGGGCCGCCGCTGTCCGCCCGAGATCATCGAACTGGCCGACACCGTGACCGAGATGCAGCTCGTCAAGCACGCATTCAAGGCTGGCATCCCCGCCCAGCGCGGCATCGAAGACTGATGCTCACGTCGCGCCGCCTGCCAACGCCTCTGGGCGAGATGCTGGCCGTCGCCTCGCCCCAGGGCCTGTGCCTGCTCGAATTCGTCGGCCAGCGCGGCGTGGAGCGCGAACTGGCCCAGGTCGAGGCCGCGCGCGGCGGCCCGGTGAGCGAGGGCGACAGTGCCATCACCGCGCAGCTAGCGCACGAACTGCCCGAATACTTCGCGGGCCGCCGCACCACCTTCAGCGTGCCGCTCGACTTGGTGGGCACGCCGTTCCAGATCGAGGCCTGGCATGCCCTTATAGCCATCCCCTACGGCCAGACGCGCAGCTATGCAAGCCAGGCCCGCGCCATCGGCCGCCCCACCGCCACGCGCGCCGTGGCGACGGCCAACGGGCAGAACAAGATCTCCATCGTCGTGCCCTGCCACCGCGTGATCGGCAGCGACGGCAGCCTGACCGGCTTTGGCGGCGGACTGCCGCGCAAGCGGGCGCTGCTGGCGCTGGAGGGCGGCGCGGCGCAGGGGGATTTGCTGGCGGGAGCAGCCTGAGAAGGTATGGACGCCGCCGCCGTCTCCCACTGGTTGTCCCTGCTGCTGCCCGGCGCGTTCTGGCCCGGCGTGGCGGTGCTGGTGTGGGTGCCGCTGCTGGCCCTGGCGCTCGATGCCTGGCGCGGCGAGCCGCCCGCCGCCTGGCACCCCGTGGTGTGGATGGGCAACGCCCTGGAATGGTGGGGCGAGCGCCTGGCGCCGCGCGCGCCCGTGGTGCGGGATTGGGCATGTTTTTGGCTTGCAGCGCTTGTTTGGTGCACGCTGGCAGCTATTGTTATGGTAGCGGCATGGTTGCTGCAGCACCTGGCGCTGTCGCTGTACGGCCTGCTGGCGGCGGCGCTGCTGAGCGTGCTGCTCAAGCCCCTGATGGCCTGGCGCATGCTCAAGGACGAAGTCGTGGCGGTGGACGAGGCGCTGGCCCGCTCCCTGCCCGAGGGGCGCGAGCGGCTGGCCCGCCTGGTGAGCCGCGACGTGACCGAGCTCGACGCCGCCCAGGTGCGCGAGTCGGCCATCGAGTCGCTGGCCGAGAACCTCAACGATTCGGTGGTGGCGCCGCTGTTCTGGTTCGCGCTGCTGGGCCTGCCCGGCGCGGCGCTGTACCGGTTTGCGAACACGGCCGACGCCATGTGGGGCTACCCGGGCATGCGCGGCGGGCGCTACTGGCAGTGGGCGGGCAAGTGGGCGGCGCGGGCCGACGACGTGCTCTCATGGCTGCCGGCGCGCATCACGGCGCTGCTGCTGATCGCCGGTGGGCGGGGGTTGACGCTGCGCGCGCTGGCGCGGCAGGCCCGCAGGACGCCGTCGCCCAACAGCGGCTGGCCCATGGCCGCGATGGCGCTGGCCCTGAACGTGCGCCTGGCCAAGCCCGGGGTGTACGTGCTGAACGGCGCGGCGCGTTCCCCGGGGCCGCTGGATGCGCGGCGCGCCACGCGCCGGGGCGACGGCGTGGTGCTGGGGCTGATGCCGGTGGTGGCCGCGGTCCAGATCCTGGCGGCGTGGGCATGAGCGGTGCCCGCAGCCCGCAGGCGCCGGTGGCGCTGCATGGCGGGCCCGACGCCGCGGGCGTTCCGCTGCACGACTTCTCCACCAACAGCAACGCCTGCGGCCCCTGCCCGCAGGCATGGCAGGCGGTGCAGGCCGCCGACGCCACGCGCTACCCCGACCCGGCCTACACCGCGCTGCGCGAGGGCCTGGGCGCCTTCCACGGCGTGGCGCCGCACCGCATCCTGCTGGCGGGCAGCGCCAGCGAGTTCATCCACCGCGTCACGGCCTTCGCGGCCCGGCAGGGCGCGGGCACGGTGTCGCTGCCCGCGCACAGCTACGGCGACTACCTGCAGGCCGCCCAGGCGTGGGGCCTGGACGCGGTGCGCCGTGCGCCGGGTGAGGGCGGGCCCGTGGCCGCCCCTCTGCAATGGGCCTGCGAGCCCTCCAGCCCCATCGGCGCGGCGGACCCCGTGCTGGCGGCGTGGCACCGCGACGGCTGCGCTGCGGATGCCGTGCAGGTGCTGGACTGCGCGTATGTGCCACTGCGCCTGGAGGGCGGCGCCACCGCCATGCCCCCGCACGCCTGGCAGCTGTGGACGCCCAACAAAGCGCTGGGCCTGACCGGCGTGCGGGCCGCCTACGCCATCGCGCCGGAGCAGGAGCCCCTGGACCGCATCCACGCGCTGCAGGGGCTGGCGCCGTCCTGGCCCGTGGGCGCGCATGGCGTGGCCCTGCTCACGGCCTGGACGCAGCCGCAGGCGCAGCAGTGGCTGCAGGCCAGCCTGCACACGCTGCACGGCTGGAAGGCCGCGCAGCAGGCCCTGTGCGAATCCCTGGGCTGGCAGGTGCTGCCCGGCAGCCTGGCCAACTACTTCGCGGCGCGCCTGCCGGGGCCGGACGCGGCGGGCGCGATTCAGGCCCTGCGGGCACACGGCATCAAGCTGCGCGACTGCGCCTCCTTCGGCCTGCCCGGCCATGCGCGGCTGGGGGTGCTGCCGCCCCCATCGCAACAGGCTTTGCAGCAGGTTCTGCAGCAGGCATGGCGAACGTGAGGGCGGCTACCATCCCGCCTTCACCCACTGATTTCTTTTCATCGATCCGTGCGAACCATCACCGTCAACCGCTACGTCACGCCGCTGCGTGAAGGCGGCTCCATGCCCGCCGTGGTCGAGGGCGACGACCTGGGCGTGTACGTGCTCAAGTTCCGCGGCGCGGGGCAGGGCGTGCGCGCGCTCCTGGCCGAGATCATCGCGGGCGGCGTGGCCCGCGCCATCGGCCTGCCGGTGCCCGAGATCGTGCTGGCCGCGCTCGACCCGGCCCTCGCGCAGACCGAGCCCGATCCCGAGATCCAGGACCTGATCCGCGCCAGCGCCGGTCTGAACGTGGGGCTGGACTACCTTTCGGGCGCGCTCAATTTCGACCCGGCGGTGGATGTGGTGTCGGACGACTTCGCCTCGCGCCTGGTGTGGTTCGACACGCTGGTGGGCAACGTGGACCGCACCGCGCGCAACACCAACCTGCTCATGTGGCACCGCAAGCCCTGGCTCATCGACCACGGCGCCGCGCTGACCTTCCACCACGCCTGGAACGGCACGGTGGCGCAGCCCGCGAAGCCCTTTGCGCCCATCGCCGATCACGTGCTGCTGGCGCAGGCCACGCGGCTGGCCGAGGTGGACGCGGAGCTGGCCGGGCGCCTGGGCGCCGATGTGCTGCAGGGCATCCTGACCGAAGTGCCCGACGAGTTCCTGGCGCTGGCCGGGGCCGAGCATGCCGAGGGCCCGCTGGCGCAGCCCGCGAGCCACCGGCAGGCGTATGTGGACTACCTGCTGGCCCGGTTGGCGGGGCGCGCGGCATGGCTGCAGGGGGCGATCGATGCGCGCGGCTGAGGTATACGACTACGCGGTGGTGCGCGTGGTGCCGCGCGTGGAGCGGGAGGAGTTCATCAACGCCGGCGTCATCCTCTCCTGCCAGAAGAGCGGCTTCCTGCAGGCGGCGATGGCGCTCGACGAGGCGCGCCTGCTGGCGTTGGACCCGGACGCCGACATCGACACCGTGCGCCGCCACCTGGCGGCCATCGTGGCCATCTGCGCGGGCGAACCGGGCTGCGGGCCCATCGCGCGCCTGCCCTACCGGGCGCGCTTCCACTGGCTCACCGCGCGGCGCAGCGCCATCATCCAGACGTCGCCGGTGCACACCGGCCGCTGCACGGATGCGGCGGCGGCGCTGGAGCACGTCATGGACCGCATGGTGCGGCCCTGGCCCACGCCGCGTCGGTGATTCAGGCCGTTGCCAGCGCCTGGTAGGCCAGGTGCCTGAACTCGAAGGTATAGGGGTTGCCGAAGCCGAAGTAGCGCTGCGTCATCAGCACGCCCGCGATGTTCAGGCGCGGGTTGATCCACCACACCGTGCCCGCCAGGCCGCCCCAGCTCACTTCGTCGGTGGAATCGGGTGGGTCGAACTTACCTGGCTGGGCCAGCACCGACGAGCCCAGACCGAACACGCGCCCCGGGTTGGCCGGCATGTTGGGGAACTGCACGAACTGCCCCGGCGCGACGTGGTTGCGCTGCATCAGCGCGATGGTCTCGGGCCGCAGCAGCGTGGGGCCGCCGGGCATGAGCGATTGCACCAGCCGCACCTGGTCGCCCAGCGTGGACACCAGCCCGCCGCCGCCGGACTGGCGGAATCCGCCACTGAGGAAGGCGCCGGGGTAGGGCGCGCCGTCCATGCGCTTGAGGCCGGGCTTGAACGGATCCATGAAGTCCACGCCGCCATAGAGCGCGGCGAGGCGGCCGCGCTTTTCGTCAGGCACCCGGAAGGCCGTGTCCGCCATACCCAGCGGGCCGAAGATGCGCTGCGCGAGGAAGTCGCCCAGGCCCTGGCCCGACACCACTTCCACCAGCCGGCCCAGCACGTCGGTGGCCAGCGAGTATTCCCAGCGTTCGCCGGGGTGGAAGGCCAGCGGCAGCGTGGCCAGCCGGTCGATGAACTGCGCCTGCGTCAGCAGCGGGTCGTGCACGTTGGCCTGCTGGTAGGCGTTGAAGAGCACCGTGCCGGGGTCGAACAGGCCGTAGGCGAGGCCGCTGGTGTGCGTCATCAACTGCTGCACGGTGATGGGGCCGCGCGCCGGCTCCACGTCGTCGATGCGCGTGGCGCCCGCGCGCAGCACCTGGCGGTGGCCCAGTTGCGGGATGTAGCGCTCGATGGGGTCGCCCAGGTCGAGCCGGCCGTCCTCCACGAGCAGCAGCACCGCACACGAGACGAGGAGCTTGGTGTTGGAGAACACGCGGAAGATGTGGTCCTCGCGCAGCGGCGTGCTCGCCTCCCTGTCGGCATGGCCGCAGACGAACCGGTCCACCACCTCGCGCCCGCGCAGCAGCGCGGTGGAGACGCCGGGCAGGAAACCGCGGTCGACCTGCGACTGCATCGCGACATGGAGGGCTTGGAAGGGAGGCTTGGACTGCATGGAACTCCTTGGCGTGGGCGGTTTTCCGCAAGCATCGCGCAGCGCCGGGCCCGCGTGCCGTCCCACAGGGGACAATGCGGGTTTCTCCTGCCCCTGCCGACCCCCTACGCCATGCCCCGTGCCATCACTCCACCTGCCCGCTGCATCATGGTGCTGGGCACCACCAGCGGCGCCGGCAAGAGCTGGCTGGCCACGGCGCTGTGCCGCTGGTACAGCAACCAGGGCCTCAAGGTGGCGCCCTTCAAGGCGCAGAACATGAGCAACAACGCGCGCGTGGTGCCGGGCCCGGGCGGGGTGATGGGCGAGATCGGCAGCGCCCAGTATTTCCAGGCGCTGGCCGCGCGCGCCGAGCCCGAGGTGCGCATGAACCCGCTGCTGCTCAAGCCGGAGGCCGACACGCGCAGCCAGGTGGTGCTGATGGGGCAGGTCAGCGAAGAGCTCACGCGCCTGCCCTGGCGCGGCCGCAGCGAGAAGGTGTGGCCGCAGGTCGCCGCCGCGCTCGACGCGCTGCGCGCCGAGAACGACGTGGTGGTGATCGAGGGCGCGGGCTCGCCCGCCGAGATCAACCTGCACGCCAGCGACATCGTGAACATGCGCATCGCCCGCCATGCCGGCGCGCGCTGCCTGCTCGTCACCGACATCGACCGGGGCGGGGCGTTCGCCCACCTCTACGGCACCTGGGCGCTGCTGCCCGAGGACGAGCGCGCGCTGATCCATGGCTTCGTGCTCAACCGGTTCCGGGGGGATGCGGCGCTGCTCGCCCCGGCGCCCGAGATGCTGCGCGAGAAGACCGGCGTGCCCACCGTGGCCACCATTCCCATGCAGTGGAAGCACGGTCTGCCCGAGGAGGACGGTGTGTTCGACAGCCGCAGTACCTCATCCGGGTCTGTGCATACCACCGTGGCCGTCGTTGCCTACCCCCGCATCAGCAACCTCGATGAATTCCAGCCCCTCAAGAACATACCTGGCGTGCGCCTGCTCTGGGCGCGCAGCCCGGCCGACGTGGCGGGCGCGGACTGGATCGTGCTGCCCGGCAGCAAGGCCACGGCCGCCGACCTGGCCTGGCTGCGCGCCCAGGGGCTGGACCGCGCCATCGCCGCGCACGCGGCCCGGGGCGGCGCCGTGTTGGGCGTGTGCGGCGGCCTGCAGATGCTGGGCGAGGCGCTGATCGACACGGCGGGTATCGACGGCAACGCGCCCGGCCTGGGCCTGCTGCCGCTGGTCACCACCTTTGAGCCCGCCAAGACCCTGCGGCGCACGCGGGCGCGTTTCGGCGCGGCGCGGGGCTGCTGGGGTGCGCTGGCCGGCGTGGACGTGGCGGGCTATGAGATCCACCACGGCCAGACCGCCCAGCACCCTGCCATGGCCGCCAAGGGCGACGTGGCGCTGGAGGTGCTGCCGGGGCTGGCCTGGCAGAACGGTGGGGGCAACGTGCTGGGGCTGTACCTGCACGGACTGTTCGAGGACGAGGCCGCGCTGCACGCGCTGTTCGGGGCCAGGACCGGTGCGCAGGTGCCCACGCTCGACAGCGTGTTCGACGGCCTGGCCGGCTGCATTGGCGCGCACTTCGCGCCCGGGGTCCTGGAGGCGCTGGCTCAGTGACGCTCGCAGTGGAACGCCAGCGTGGTGTACGGAAACCGCACCGTCTCGCGCCCGCGCAGTGCGGGGTGGGTGGCGATCAGTGCCTCGATGCGCTCGCGCACCTGGGCGCGTTGCGCATCGGGCAGGGCAGCGATGAAGCTCACCGACATGAAGCGGTCCACGACCACCTGCTGCGGCGGCCCCACGTGCTCGTGCGGCAGGCGCGTCTCGGTCAGCGGGCCGAAACCGGGGTGCGGGAACGGCCGGCGCCAGTCGCCCTTGTAGAAGCGCGGCGCGTCGCCCTCGAAGGGCGTGATGATGGCCGTGAGTTCGGCCACCCAGTCCACGGACTCGTCGCGCACGTTCCACACCAGGCCCAGCCGGCCGCCGGGGCGCAGCACGCGGTGGAACTCGTCCAGCGCCTCGCGGCTGGCGAACCAGTGGAAGGCCTGCGCGCAGACCACGGCGTCGAGCGCGCCGTCCGCCAGCGGCAGGGACTGCGCAGTGCCCGCCATGGCACGCACCCCTGGCAGGCGCCGCGCCGCGATCTCGGCGCGCATGGCGTCCACGGGTTCCACGGCCGCCACCTCGGCCCCCGTGGCGGCCAGCAGCGCGGTGAACTTGCCCGTGCCTGCCCCCACGTCGGCCACATGGCGCCCGGGGCCGAGGCCCAGCGTGTCCTTCAGCCAGTCCGCGAGCGCGGCCGGGTAGTCCGGCCGGCCGCGCGCATAGGTGCGCGCCTCTTTTTCGAAACCCTGCCGTGCCGCGCTGTGCACGGCGTTACTGTCCTCTGTTGCCATGACCTTGCCTTTCACTCTTCCGCACATCGATGATCTGCATGATGCCGCACTGGCCGAACGGCTGCAGCACGTGATCGACCACAAGACCAAGCCGCTGGGTTCCCTGGGCCGCCTCGAAGCGCTGGCCCTGCGCATTGGCTTGGTCTTGGGCACCGAGGCGCCCGCGCTCGTGCAGCCGCAGATGCTGGTGTGCGCGGGCGACCATGGCCTGGCGGCGCGCGGCGTGTCCGCGTTTCCGAGCGACGTGACCTGGCAGATGGTGGAGAACTTCCTGGCGGGCGGCGCGGCCGTGAGCGTGCTGGCGCGCCAGCACGGGCTGGCGCTCACCGTGGTGGACTGCGGCGTGGCCCGCGACATCGCCCCGCGCGAGGCGGCCCCCGGCGCGCCGCGCCTGCTGGTGCGCAAGGCGGCGCCCGGTACGCAGGATGCATCCGCCGGCCCCGCCATGGGCACGGAGCAGTGCGCACAGGCGCTGGCCAACGGCATGGAGGTGGTGCGCGGCCTGCCGGGCAACGCGCTGCTGCTGGGCGAGATGGGCATCGGCAACACCTCGGTGGCCTCGCTGCTGCTGGCGCGCCTGGCCGGCCTGCCGCTGGCCGAGGTGACGGGCGCGGGCACGGGCCTGGACGCGCAGGGCATGGAGCGCAAGCGCATCGTGCTGCAGCAGGCCCTGGATGCGAACGCCGGGGCGGCCGGCCCCCTGGAGGCCCTGGCCGCCCTGGGCGGCTACGAGGTGGCCACGCTCGTGGGCGCGGTGCTGCAGGCCGCGCTGGAGCGCCGCGTGATCGTGGTGGACGGCTTCATCACCAGCGCGGCCGTGCTGGTGGCCAGCCGCCTGCGGCCGCACGTGCTGCAGCGCTGCGTGTTCGCCCACCGCTCGGGCGAGCGCGGGCACGGCCTGATGCTGGCGCAGATGCAGGCCGAGCCACTGCTGGACCTGGGGCTGCGCCTGGGCGAAGGCTCGGGTGCCGCGCTGGCGTGGCCGCTGCTGCAGTCCGCCTGCGCCATCCTGCGCGAGATGGCGAGCTTCGAGTCGGCGGGCGTCGCCAATCGGGCGGATTAGGGCGTGTCATCAATGAATTCCCCCACGCGCTGGCCCCGCAATGCGGATGGATGCGCGAAGCGGGGCGCAGCCCATAGTCATCTATGGGCAAGCCACGCGACAAAGCAGACGCCGTATTGCGGGGCCAGCCCGGAGGGAAAGCCAGCCAGGCCGCGCATTGCGTCGTTGCTCTTCGCTTGTGTAGCCGGGCTACACGGCACTCAGAGCGCCTAGCACTGCACGGCCTGGCTGGCTTTCGCGTGGGGGAATTCATTGATGACACGCCCTACTCAAAAAAGATAGCTGCCAGCGCTTGATGGATAAGCTCTGGAGGCTGATTTTGCCTCAAGCCTCTACCGTCTGGTTGCGCCCCAGCTCCTTGGCGCGGTACATCGCCGCGTCGGCGCGCGAGAGCATGGCGTCCAGCGTTTCGCCAGGGCCTTGCCAGGTGGTCACGCCGATGCTGACCCGGCAATCGAGCGGGTGCCCCGTGGCCAGCGCGGCGTGGATGCGCTGCGCCACGCTGCGCGCGGCGGCACCGTCCGCGCCCGGCAGCAGCACCATGAATTCCTCGCCGCCGTACCGCCCCAGCCGGTCCGCGCGGCGCAGCACCTGGCGCACGCGGTCGGCGAAGTACACCAGCACGGCGTCCCCGTGCTGGTGGCCCCGCGTGTCGTTCACGGCCTTGAAGTTGTCCAGGTCCAGCATCATGATCGCCGGGCCGTTGCCGTAGCGCTGGGCGCGCTCCAGCTCTTCCTCGCAGCGCTGCAGCAGCGCGCGGCGGTTCAGCGTCTGGGTGAGGGAGTCGTGCGTGGCAAGGTGCTCCAGCTCGGTGCGCAGGCGGTCGGTGGCCAGGAGCACCGCGCCGATGGACAGCATCAGCACCGTGAGCGCGTAGGCGCCGATGTAGAGCGTCTGGAACAGCGAGGGCTCCATCAGGTCCGCGCCTGCTTGCCCGGTGAGGATCGAGACCACCCGCGTGGCCAGCACCACCATGTGCAGCGCCAGCACCACCTCCACCAGCCGCACCGGGAAGTTGCGCCCGCCGTGGCGCAGCATGAAGCGCAGCTGTGCGGCATAGAGCACGCCCATCACCACGGAGAAGCAGCCCACCCGCAGCGTGTAGTTGGGCATCCAGTAGGTGAACGTGATGACCATGAGCGCGGTGCCCGCCATCACCCAGTTCCACAGGCGCCAGGCAGGGGGCTGGCCGAGGAAGCTGCGCGTGCCCATGTAGTAGGTCACGGTGCCCAGCATCAGCAACTGGTTGGCCAGCACCAGGCTCAGCCATTCGGGAATGAAGTGGCGGGCGCTGAAGAGCACGGTGGACGCCAGCCACAGCAGCGGCGCCACGGCCCATGCGCCCACGCCGCGGATCGAGGGCGGGTAGTAGCGCCGCATGAACAGCAGGACGACCGCCATGAGGGCGGACATGAAGCCCGCCATGGCGATCATGGAGCGCGGGTCGAGGTGCGTCATCCGGCGTGATTGGAGGTGGCTCGACGGCGTAAGAAATTGTTTCTGATTCGATTCAGTATAGCCACGCCCCCGTGCATGGCAAACGCTTTCGCACCACGTTCGCACCATAAGGAGGCCACGCCGGCCTGGCAGGCAGGCCGCTGCTTCCTCCATCTGGTGCGGGGGCGGGCACGATGCTGGTGCATTTTGTATGCAAAATGCAAAAAACATTGTGTACAAAACGGGCACGGGGCTTGCATTGGGATGTGCCATGCAAGTCCATGCCCCTGCACAGGCCCCGGCCGCCATCGAAATCGTCGCGCTCACCAAACGCTATGCCCAGGGCAAGCCGGCGGTCGATGCCATCAACCTGCGCATTGCCAGCGGCAGCTACTGCTGCCTGCTCGGGCCCTCGGGCTGCGGCAAGAGCACCACGCTGCGCATGATCGCGGGGCACGAGTCGGTGACCAGCGGCGACATCCTGCTGGAGAACCGCAACATCACTGATCTGCCCGCCGCCGCGCGCGGCACGGCCATGATGTTCCAGAGCTTCGCGCTGTTCCCGCACCTTTCGGCGCTCGACAACGTGGCCTTCAGCCTCAAGATGAAGGGCGTGGCCAAGGCCGAGCGCCAGGCCAAGGCGCGCGACCTGCTGGAGCGCGTGGCCATGGGCCACCTAGCGGACCGCAAGCCGGCCGAACTTTCGGGCGGGCAGCAGCAGCGCGTGGCGCTGGCGCGCGCGCTCATCACCCAGCCGCGCGTGCTGCTGCTCGACGAGCCGCTGTCGGCGCTTGACCCGTTCCTGCGCATCCAGATGCGTGCCGAACTGCGCCGCTGGCAGAAGGAGCTGGGCCTGACCTTCATCCACGTCACGCACTCGCAGGAAGAGGCCATGGCCCTGGCCGACACCATGGTGGTGATGAACCACGGCGTGATCGAGCAGGTGGGCAGCCCGCACGAGGTCTACAACCGGCCCGCCAGCGAGTTCGTGGCGCGCTTCATGGGCGGGCACAACGTGATCGACACGCCCGAAGGCAAGGTGGGCGTGCGCACCGACCACCTGCAGGTGGCGCCCGCCGGGGCCGATCTTCCCTGGGATGCGCAGCACATGCAGGCCGTGGTGACCGACGTGGAGTACCAGGGCACCTACGTGCTGCTGGGCCTGCAGAAGCAGGGCGTGGCGCTGTCGGCCAACGCCACGGCGGCGTACTCGGTGATGGTGTCCGAGGCCGCCTTTGCCGTGCAGCCCTACCAGGTGGGGCAAGACGTGCAACTGCACTGGACACCCGGGCAGGCACATCCATTGGCCGTGGCCGCGTAGCCCGTTTTCTTCAACCTTTCCCTACCGCAACCCAAGGAGTATTCCCATGTCCGACGCTTCCCATGCTGATTCCCCCGCAGTTGTCCTTGAACCCGCCGGTGTGCAGCGCCGCTCGCTGCTCAAGGGCACGGCGGGCATCCTGGCCGCCGGCGTGTTCCCAGCCATCCACGCGCAGGAAAAGATCGTGCTGCGCTACCTGGGCACGGCCGTGAACCAGGACAAGGCCATCGCCGAGAAATTCAAGGCCGACACGGGCATCACCATCCAGTACGTGGCCGTGACCACCGACGACGTGACCAAGCGCGCCGTGACCGCGCCCAACAGTTTTGATTTGATCGACACCGAATACTTCTCGCTCAAGAAGATCGTGCCCACGGGCAACCTCAAGGGCATCGACACCAAGCGCATCAAGAACGCCGACAAGATCACCACGCTGTTCACCACCGGCCAGGTGGCGGGCAAGGCCGTGGGCGACCAGGGCACGGCGCCCAAGAAGGTGATTTACCTGGAAGGCGAAAAGTCCAAGAAGTTCGCCGCCGCGCCCACGCAGTTCATGAGCCTGATCCCCACCGTGTACAACGCCGACACGCTGGGCATCCGCCCCGACCTCATCAAGCGCCCCATCGACTCCTGGGCCGAGCTGCTCAACCCCGAGTTCAAGGGTAAGACTGCCATCCTGAACATCCCCTCCATCGGCATCATGGACGCCGCCATGGTGGTGGAGGCCCTGGGCCTGTACAAGTACCCCGACAAGGGCAACATGACGAAGAAGGAGATCGACCTCACGATCAAGACCCTGATCGAGGCCAAGAAGCAGGGCCAGTTCCGCGCGCTGTGGAAGGACTTCAACGAGTCGGTGAACCTCATGGCCTCGGGCGAGGTGGTGATCCAGTCCATGTGGAGCCCCGCCGTGACCGCCGTGCGCACCAAGGGCATTGCCTGCAACTTCCAGCCGCTCAAGGAGGGCTACCGCGCCTGGGCCGCGGGCTTCGGCCTGCCGGCGACCCTGTCGGGCAAGAAGCTCGACGGTGCGTATGAGTTCATCAACTGGTTCCTGGATGGCTGGGCCGGTGCCTACCTGAACCGCCAGGGCTACTACAGCGCCGTGCTGGAGACCGCCAAGGCCAAGATGGAAGCCTACGAGTGGGCCTACTGGATGGAAGGCAAGCCCGCCACGCAGGACATCAAGAGCCCCAATGGCGACGTGCTGGCCAAGGCGGGCGCGGTGCGCGACGGCGGCAGCTACGAGGCGCGCATGGGCGGCATCGCCTGCTGGAATGCCTTGATGGACGAGAACAACTACATGGTCCAGAAATGGAACGAGTTCGTAGCGGCCTGATGAAAACCTGAGAACAGCATGAGCACTGCCGCGCCCCCCAGCCACGCCGCTCCGGCACCCGTGCACAGCATCGCCGCCTGGTGGCAGGCCGCGCCGTTCACGGCGGTGTTCGTGCTGTTCTTCCTGGTCCCGCTCGCGTTGATCGTGATGGTCAGCTTCTGGGACTTCAACGAGTATGAGCTGCTGCCCGGCTTCACGTTCAAGAACTACGTGTCGATCTTCGCGGGCTGCGGCGATGCGTCGGAAGGCCTGTGCGTCACGCTCAAGACGTACTACTCCACGCTCAAGTTCAGCTTCCTGGTGTGGCTGATCACGCTGGTGATCGGTTTCACCGTGGCGTACTTCCTGGCGTTCCACGTGCGCTCGGCGGGCATGCAGACGCTGCTGTTCGTGCTGTGCACGATCCCGTTCTGGACCTCGAACGTGATCCGCATGATCTCGTGGGTACCGCTCTTGGGGCGCAATGGGCTCGTGAACCAGACGCTCATCGGCATGAACCTGATCGAGACACCCATCGAATGGCTGCTGTTCTCCGATTTCTCGGTGGTGCTGGCTTTCGTGCATCTGTACACCATGTTCATGATCGTGCCCATCTTTAACAGCATGATGCGCATCGACCGCAGCCTCATCGAGGCCGCCAGCGACAGCGGCGCCAGCGGCTGGCAAACGCTGTGGAACGTGATCGTGCCGCTCTCGCGCACCGGCATCATCATCGGCTCGATCTTCGTCATCACCATCGTCATGGGCGACTTCGTGACCATCGGCGTGATGGGCGGGCAGCAGATCGCATCGGTGGGCAAGATCATCCAGGTGCAGACGTCCTACCTGCAGTTCCCGCTGGCGGCGGCCAACGCGGTGATCCTGCTGGCCGTGGTGCTCATGATCATCTGGGGGCTGACGCGCCTCGTGGACATCCGCAAGGAGCTTTGACATGCGCGTACGCGAAAAACGTCCTGCTAGCTTCTGGCCCATGGCCGCCGTGTTCAGCCTGTTCGTGCTGTTCATGTACGGCCCCATGCTGGTCATCTTCATCCTGAGCTTCCAGGGCCCGGAGGGCGGGCTCACCTTCCCGTTGCGCGGGCTCTCGCTGCACTGGTTCGGCAAGCTGGCCGAGGGGCTGGGCGTGGTGGACATCGGCGCGGCGCTGTGGCGCTCGCTGGGCCTGGGGCTGGCGGTGATGCTGTGCACCGTGGTGCTGTCGGTGCTCGCGGGCCTGGCGTTCCGTAAGCGGCTCGCGGGGGGCAACACGCTGTTCTTCATCGTGGTGGCCAGCCTCATCATGCCGTCCATCATCGTCTCGCTGGGCATTGGGCTGGAGTTCCGGCTCATCGACAGCGGCGCCAAGGAGGTGTTGGAGTGGCTGGGCATGGAGAGTGCGCTGGAGGGCTACGGCACCTCGCTCGGCCTGTTCACCTCGGCGCTGGGCGCGCACCTCACGTGGACGCTGCCCTTCGGCCTGCTCATCATGTTCGCGGTGTTCAACCGCTTCAACCCGGCCTACGAAGAGGCCGCGCGCGACCTGGGCGCCACGCCGTGGCAGGGCTTCGCGCACGTGGTGCTGCCGCTGATCGCGCCGTCGGTCGTCGGCATCGGCATGTTCGGCTTCACCCTGAGCTGGGACGAGATCGCGCGCACCTCGCAGGCCATCGGCGACGTGAACACGCTGCCGCTGGAGCTGCAGGGGCTGACCAGCACGGTCACCACGCCGTCGATCTATGCGCTGGGCACGCTGACCACGGCGGTCTCGTTCGTCGTCATGGGCATCACGCTGGCGCTGGTGTGGGCCTTGGGGCGCAGGCGCAAGGGCCGTTCCGGGTAAAACGGCACCCATATGACAGCGACCACCCAGAAGCCCCGGCGCACGCGTGCCGCAGCCGCCGAACCCGTGCAGCCACCGCCGCCTGAAGCGCCCGGCCAGCTCAGCGACAACGACATGTACGACCGCATGGTGTCGGCCATCCTGGACCACCGCCTGCCGCCCGGCACCAAGCTGGTGGAGGACAAGCTGGCGGCCGCCTTCGGCGTCTCGCGCACGCGCGTGCGGCCGGTGCTGGTGCGGCTGGCCAACGAGCAGGTGGTCACGCTCACGCCCAACCGGGGCGCCTCCATCGCCCAGCCCACGCCGCAGGAGGCGCTGGAGGTGTTCGAGGCGCGCCGCCTGCTGGAGCCGCGCCTGGTGGAGCTGTTCATCGCCAACGCCACCGACGCCGACATCGCCGCGCTGCGCACCTGCATCGACGACGAGGAGGCCGCGCGCGCCAGCGGCGACATGCGCCGCGCCATCCGCCTGTCGGGCGACTTCCACTTGCACATCGCGCAGGCGGCGGGCCACCAGACGCTGGGGCGCATCCTGCGCGAACTGGTCTCGCGCACCTCGCTCATCCTGATGACCTACAGCCCCAGCCATGCGCGCGAGCGCGAGGAGGCCACGGCCTGCGGCTGCCGCGAGCACCGCGCGCTCATCGACGCGATCCGCCTGCGCGACGCCAGGGAGGCCGCGCGGCGCATGGTGGAGCACCTGGCGCGCATCGAATCGCAGCTGGAGTTCACGCCGCCCGCCAGCGAAGCCCCCGACCTGGTCCGCCTGCTGGGATGACCCTGGTGCGCCACCTGCTGGTCATCAACCCCAACACCTCGGCCTCCGTGAGCGCGCTGCTGCAGCAGCACGTGCAGGCCGCTGCGGGCCTGCACGTGGCCGTGCGCACGGCCACGGCCCGCTTTGGCGCGCCCTACATCGCCTGCGAGGCCAGCTACGCCGTGGCGGCCCATGCGGCGCTCGATGCCTGGGCGCACGATCTGGCCCAGCCATGGCAGCAACCCGATGCCGTGCTCATTGGCTGCTTTGGCGACCCCGGCCTCATGGCGCTGCGCGAGAGCAGCCCCGTGCCGGTGACGGGGCTGGCCGAGGCCTCGTTCATCGAAGCCGCCCGCCATGGCCGCTTTGCCATCGTCACCGGCGGCGAGCGCTGGGGCCCCATGCTGCAGCGCCTGGCACAGGCCCTGGGCCATGCCCCGCTGCTCGCGGGCATCCACACCGTTGCCCCCACAGGCGCGCAGCTCGCGGCCGACCCGGTGGCCGCGCGCGCGCTGCTGGCCCAGGCCTGCCGCGACGTGGTGCGGCAGATGGGCGTGCAGTCCGTCATCCTGGGCGGGGCGGGGCTGGCCGGCATGGCCGCCGCCGTGCAGCCGCAGGTGGCGGTGCCGGTGATCGACAGCGTGGTGGCGGGCGCGCACTGGGCCCTGCGCGCGCACCCCGTGCCGCCCGAGCGCAAGGTGGCGGGGTTTGATGTGGCGTGGGCGGGGGTGCCGGGTGCGATGGCTGCGCTGGGAGTGGCCGCAGCGGTTTGACGGGGCTGGGTGGAAAGTTTAGTATTACGTTTGTAATTACTTAAAGGCCTTCGATGCACACCCTCAAACTCACCCAGGTCGGCAACTCGGTCGGCGCGATCTTTCCCAAGGAACTGCTCGCGCGCCTGCAACTGGAAAAAGGCGATGAGCTGTATGTGACCGAATCGCCCGACGGCTTGCGCATCACCACCCACAACCCCGAATTCGAGGCGCAGATGCGCGTGGCGCGCGAGATCATGAAGGAGCGCCGGGCCGTGCTGCACGAGTTGGCCAAATGAGCGAGTGGGTCTGGCTGGATCGTGCGGTCATCATTGCCATCCATGAAATGCAGCTGGCCGAGCATGGCGGCGGAACGGGCGTGCGTGACGCAGGCTTGCTTGATTCAGCACTCGGCAAGCCGCTCCACCTGAGCCACTATGGCGAGCCCCCGCCCGATGCCGCCGCGCTGGCCGCTTCCTACGGCTACGGCATTTCGCGCAACCATCCCTTTATCGACGGAAACAAGCGCACGGGCTTTGTGGCGGCGGAGCTGTTTCTGCGTTTGAACGGGTGGACGCTCACTGCGGACGATGCATCGTGCGTGCTCACCATGCTCGCCGTCGCCGCTGGCGACATCTCTGAAGAAGCCTTTGCCGCCTGGTTGCGCGGGCATGCCGTGGCCCGCGTCTAGCGTTTTGGGTATTTTTGGCCTCCAGCGCTTATCCAGCAAGCGCTGGCAGCTATCAAAACGGTAGTTATCGAGGCGCCGGCGTCTTGGGCTCGAAGTCGCACCAGGGCACCACCACGCACTCCCAGCAGCGCGGCTTGCGCGCTTGGCACACGTAGCGGCCCAGCAGGATGAGCCAGTGGTGCGAATCCACCGCGTATTCGGCGGGCACGCGCTTCATCAGCTGCATCTCCACGGCCAGCGGGTTCTTGCCGGGCGCGAGGCCCGTGCGGTTGCCCACTCGGAAGATGTGCGTGTCCACGGCCATGGTGGGCTGGCCGAAGGCCACGTTGAGCACCACGTTGGCCGTCTTGCGGCCCACGCCGGGGAGGGCTTCCAGTTCCTCGCGCGTGCGCGGCACCACGCCGCCGTGGCGCTCCACCAGGATGCGGCAGGTCTCCATCAGGTTCCTGGCCTTGGTGCGGTACAGGCCGATGGTTTTGATGTAGCCCTCCAGCCTTTCCAGCCCCAGGTCCAGGATGGCCTGCGGCGTGCCCGCCACCGGGAACAGCTTGCGCGTGGCCTTGTTCACGCCCACGTCGGTGGCCTGGGCGGACAGCAGCACGGCGGCCAGCAGTTCGAACACGCTGGTGTACTCCAGCTCCGTATTGGGCGTGGGGTTGGCCGCCTTCAGGGCGGCGAAGAAGGGCTCGATCTCGGACGTCTTCATGGTGGGGCGGGTGGTTTTTTCAGGAATGCGCGGGCACCGCATTGTCCTGCAGCTGCCCTTGCAGGAATTCCAGGAACATGCGCACCGCGGCGGGCAGGGTGCGCCCGCTCAGCGTCTGCAGTTCAACGGCGCGCGCGTTCATGCCGCGTTCGCGGATCTGGGCGGCGTGTAGCTCGCCGCGCCGGACGCGGTCGCGCACCGTGACCTCGCCCGATATCGACAGCCCGCCCCCGTGCAGCACGAAGTGCGTCAGCGTCTCGAAATGGTTGCACACCAGCGCGGGCTCGAATACCAGGCCGCGCTGGCTGCAGCCGATGTCGAACAGCTGGCGCACGGTGTTGTCGCGCTCGGGCAGGGCGACGGGGTAGGGGTGCATCTGCGCCAGCGTCACCGAGGCGAAGCGCGCCAGCGCGTGGTCGGGCCGCATGATGGCGATCACGGGCGAGGCTTCGCGGTGCTGCACGGTGATGTCGCGCTCGGCCGAGCGGCTGTAGGTGAGGCCGATGTCCGCGTCGCCATGGAGCACCGCCGTGGTCACAGCCGCCGGGCTGGCCACGCGCACGTGGAACTGGATGCCCGGGTACTGCGTGCGGAACTGCGCCATCACGCGCGGCAGGAACTCGATGGCGAAGCCGGCCGAACTGCACAGGCGCACGAGCCCGGTGCGCAGCCCCTGCAAGGCGCGGATGTCCGAGACCACGCGGTCGGCCTCCAGCGCGCCGCGCCTGGCATGGGCGGCCAGCAGCTCGCCGGCGGCGCTGGGCGCCATGCCGCGCGGGCGGCGGTCGAACAGCGGCACGCCCAGCAGGTCCTCCAGCGCCGCCACCTGCCGGCTCACGGCCGAGGGCGATACGTTCAGCCGCGCGGCGGCCTCGCTCACCGAGCCGCTGCGCGCCACTTCCAGGAAATAGCGCAGGGCGGTGTCCTGCAGGCGGCTTGAAAGCATGGGCGGCCTCTCCGAATGGTTTGCGTAAAACGCAAGGATAGATTAATAAAACGTCGATTGTCGAAACGCATACGCGTGCTTATGCTGACTTCGAAATGACACATACGCCCGCCTTTCCTGCCACACCTGCCGCGCCCGCCGGCATCGTGGCCCACACCGCCACGGACCTGTCGCGCGCCATCCACGCCCGCGAGGTGTCGTGCGTGGAAGTGCTCGACGCCTACCTGGCCCAGGTGGACCGCCTGAACCCCGTGGTCAACGCCGTGGTGGCCCTGGCCGACCGCGACGCGCTGCACGCGCTGGCCGCCGAGCGCGACGCGCAGTTGGCCCGCGGCCAGAGCCTGGGGCCGCTGCACGGCTTTCCGCAGGCGCCCAAGGACATCATGCCCGCCGCCGGCATGGTCACCACGCGCGGCTCCCCGATCTTCGCGGGCCAGGTCTCGGCCGCCGACGCGGTGGTATACGAGCGCATGCGCGCGGGCGGCGCGCTGTTCATCGGCCGCACCAATTCGCCGGAGTTCGGCCTGGGCGGGCACACCTACAACGCGGTGTACGGCACCACGCGCAACGCCTTCGACCCGGCCCGTTCCGCCGGCGGCAGCAGCGGCGGCGCCGGCGTGGCCGTGGCGCTGCACATGCTGCCCGTGGCCGACGGCTCGGACATGATGGGCTCGCTGCGCACGCCGGCGGCGTTCAACAACGTGTACGGGCTGCGCACCTCGTTCGGGCTGGTGCCGCACGGGCCGGGCGAGGAAGTGTTCTTCCAGCAGTTCAGCGTGGCCGGGCCGATGGCGCGCAACATTCCCGACCTGGCACTGCTGCTGTCCGTGCAGGCGGGCTTCGACGCGCGCCTGCCGCTCACGCGCCGGCATGAGGACGTGGCCGCCTTCGGCCGGCCCCTGGAGCGCGACTTCCGCGGCGCGCGCATCGGCTGGCTGGGCGACCTGGGCGGCCACCTGCCCACCGAGCCCGGCGTGCTGGAAACCTGCGAGCAGGCGCTGGCGCACTTTCGCAGCGTGGGCTGCGCGGTGGAATCCGTGGTGCCCGCGTTCGACCTGGAGCGGCTCTGGCGCGCCTGGGTCGACCTGCGCAGCTTCAGCGTGGCGGGTGCCAACGTCGCTCTGTACCGCGACCCGGCCACGCATGCGCTGCTCAAGCCCGAGGCGGTGTGGGAGATCGAGCACGGCATGCGCCTCACGGCCCTGCAGCTCTACGACGCGGCGCGCGTGCGCTCGGCCTGGTACCAGGCGTTGCGCGGGCTGTTCGCGCAGTTCGACTTCCTGGTCATGCCGGCCGCCCAGGTCTTCCCCTTCGATGCCGCGCTGGACTGGCCCCACACGGTGGGCGGGCGCGCCATGGACACCTACCACCGCTGGATGCAGGCCGTGGTGCCCGCCACCATGGCCGGCCTGCCCGCGCTGGCGGCGCCCGCGGGCTTCGGGCCAGCCGGGCTGCCGGCGGGGCTGCAGATCATCGGCCCGCCGCAGGCCGACGCCGCCGTGCTGCAGATCGGCCATGCCTATGACCAAGCCAGCGGCCATGCCCGCGTCATGAGCCCGCTGCTGCTGGGCTGATGCGAACCCGTTCCCCCCGTCGATTCCTGTTCCTGGAGATTTTCCCCATGCTGCGTTCCCGCTTCGTCTCGCACCTTCTGGCCGGCGCGCTCGCGCTGGCAATGCCCGCCCTGGCGCTGGCGCAGAACTACCCCGACCGCCCCGTCAAGCTCATCGTGCCCTTCGCGCCCGGCGGCGCCACCGACATCCTGGGGCGCCTGCTGGCCACGGCCCTGGGCGAGCGGCTGGGCCAGCCCATGGTGGTGGAGAACAAGCCCGGCGCGGGCACTGTGGTGGCGGCGTCCCTGGTGGCCAAGGCGCCGGCCGACGGCTACACCCTGCTGCTGGGCGCCAACACCACGCTCACGCTGAACCCGGCCATCCGCACCAACCTGCCCTACGACCCCGTGCGCAGCTTCACGCCGCTGGGCCTGGTGGCCGACATGGGGCTGCTGCTCGTGGCGCACAACGACACGCCGGGCAGCACGCTCAAGGACGTGATCGCGCAGACCAGGGCCGCGCCCGACAAGTTCTCCTACGGCTCCTACGGGACCGGCTCGTCGGTGCACTTCGGGGGCGAGGTGCTCAAGTCCACCACCGGCATGCAGATGATGCACGTGCCCTTCAACGGCAGCTCGCCCAACCTCACGGCGCTGATGGGCGGGCAGGTGCAGTTCGCGGTGGACACGGTGGTGGCCTCCACGCCGCTCATCAAGGCCGGCAAGATCAAGCCCATCGCGGCCCTGAGCCCGCAGCGCCTGCCCCTGCTGCCCAACGTGCCCACGGTGGCCGAGAGCGGCTACCCCGGCTTCGACATGGGGTCGTGGTTCGCCTTCGTCGGCCCCGCCGGCCTGCCCGCACCCGTGCAGAAGAAGCTGGAGAAGGCCCTGGCCGACACCATGGCGTCCGCCGAGTTCCGCAAGAAGCTCGTGGACCTGGGCCTGACGCCCTCGTGGGCCAACGGCGACGGCCTGCGCGCGCGCATCGAGCGCGAGCTGCCCATGATGCGTGCGGTGGCGGCGCGCGCCGACATCCGGGTGGACTGAGCAAACCCGGCCCGGCACGGGAAGGCAGGAAACCTGCACGCCAATTGGCGACAATGCGGGATTCATCGCCAACCCCCTCTGTCCACGCCATGCAATTCGCCGACCGCCTGAACAACGTAGAAACCTCCGCCATCCGCGAACTCTTCAAGCTGCTGGGCAAGCCCGGCATCATCAGCTTCGCGGGCGGGTTCCCGGACAGCGCCATGTTCGACGTGGACGGCATCCGCGAAGCCAGCAACAAGGCCCTGGCCGAGGAGCCCGGCGCCGCGCTGCAGTACGGCGCCACCGAGGGCTACCAGCCCCTGCGCGAGCAGCTCGCCGCCTTCATGGCCGCCAAGGGCGCCACCGAGCTCGCGCCCGAGAACCTCATCGTCACCACCGGCAGCCAGCAGGCGCTGGACCTGCTGGGCAAGACGCTCATCAGCCCCGGCGACAAGGTGATCGTGGAAGGCCCCACCTTCCTGGCCACCATCCAGTGCTTCCGCCTCTACGGCGCGGAGCTGATCAGCGCGCCCATCGACGGCCACGGCGTGAAGACGGACGAGTTGGAAAAGCTCATCGCCGAGCACAAGCCCAAGTTCGTCTACCTGATCCCTACCTTCGGCAACCCCAGCGGCGCCATGCTGAGCCTGGAACGCCGCAAGGCGGTGCTGGAAATGGCCGTGAAGCACAACACGCTGATCGTCGAGGACGACCCCTACGGCGACCTGTACTTCGGCGACGCCCCCCCGCCCAGCCTGCTCAACCTGTCGGCCAGCGTGCCCGGCAGCCGCGAGCTGCTGGTGCACTGCGGCAGCTTGAGCAAGGTGCTCTCGCCCGGCCTGCGCGTGGGCTGGATGGTGGCCCCGGCGGACCTGCTGGCCAAGGCCACCATGTGCAAGCAGTTCAGCGACGCGCACACCAGCACCTTCGCCCAGGCCACAGCCGCACAGTACCTCAAGGCCGGCCGCATGCCCGCCACGCTGGCGCGCGTGCGCAAGGTGTACGCCGAACGCGCCCAGGCCATGGGCGACGCGCTGCGCAGCGACCTGGGCGACGCCATCGAGTTCGTGCAGCCCCAGGGCGGCCTGTTCGTGTGGGCACGCCTCACCGGCGCGAGCGGCAAGGTGAATGACGGCAACGTCTTGGCCAAGCGCGCCATCGAGAAGGGCGTGGCCTTCGTGCCCGGCACGCCGTTCTTCTGCGCCAACCCCGACAACGCCACGCTGCGCCTGTCGTTCGCCACCGTGGACGTGGACAAGATCCGCGAAGGCGTGGCGCGCCTGGGCCAGGCCCTCTGACGGACGCCACCGCCATGAAGCCGCTGGCTTGGTCGTCGCTGCTGTGGCTGGGCCTGCTCTGCGGCACGGCCGCCAGCGCCCAGGGCAGCGATGCGCCCACCCCGGGCTTCGACTGCCGGGAGGCCGAGAAGGTGGTGGAGCACTGGATCTGCGCCAGCCCGGAGCTGATGCAGGCCGACCTGCGCCTGTCCGAGATCTACCGCACCGCCCAGGCCAAGCCCGACGGCGATGCCGCCCTGGCGGCCTTGCGGGCCGGGCAACTGCGCTGGCTGCGCGCACGCAACCGCTGCGAAACCCAGGACTGCGTGGCGCAGGCCTATGCCCAGCGCACGGCCGAGCTGCAGGCGGCCAACCGCCGCGTGCGGGTGCTGGACGGCAAGGCCTTCGCGCCGGTCTTCTCGCGCACACTGGCGCAGGTCAACGACAGCCGGGCGGTGTCTGGCATCGCGCTGCGGCGCGCGCAGCCCACGGCCTTCGAGGTGGAGCTTTATATCGACCCGCAGGACGCGCGGCCCTGGCGGGAGGGCGGTCCGGGCGCACGCATCGCGTGCTGGCCGCCGGACCGGCGCGAGGGCTATGCGTCGCGCTTCTCCTACCAGGCCCATTCATGGGGCGATGCTTTCCGCCCCATCGAGCGCGGCGGGCGCCAGGGCTTCATCCTGCTGCGGTTCGTGCTGGGCAAGGACCTGCCGCTGAACGAAGACATCCTCTGCACCGTGGCGCTGACCGAGTGGCTGCTGGACCAGCCCAGCCAGCTCCATCTGGTCGAATCGACGCCATGACCCAAGACAACACGCAAGACCTCCTCGCCCAGCGCATCGAAGCGCTGGAGATCAAGGCCAGCTTCACCGAAGACCTGCTGGACCAGCTCAACCTGACGATCTACCAGCAGCAGCAACTGATCGACCGGCTCGCGCAGGAGGTCATCCAGCTGCGTCGGCAGATGCCCGAAGCCGGGCAGGGCGGCCCGCGCAACCTGCGCGACGAACTGCCGCCGCACTACTGAGCCTTGACGGACCTCCACGCCGCATCCGCCAGCTCCTCGCGGTACGTGACCGGCGAGGGCAGGCCGCCCTGGCCCGACAGCCACGCGCGGCAATAGCTCTGCACCGCGCCCATCACCAGCGAAGGCATCAGCTCGCAGGGCAGGTCGCGCACGGCGCCGGACTGGCGGTGCGGCTCGAACCACGCCACCAGCGCCTGGTTGCGCCGCCGCGCCGCCTCGGCCAGGTCCGGCGTGCGCGGGCCCGCGGCCACCGCGCCGCGCGCCTGGAAGAGAAAGCGCGCCCGCTCCGGCTGCGCCACCACCCAGTCCAGATAGCCCGTGACCAGCGCACGCACGCCGGCCCGCACGCCGCGCGCGGCGTCCAGTTGCGCCTGCACGCTGCGCGACTGGTCGTGGTAGATGTCGAAGAACAGCGCGGCGACGATGCCGTCGCGGTTGCCGAAATGGTGGTAGATGCTGCCCACGCTCGCGCCGCAGCGCGCGCGCACGCCGTCGATGGTGACGGCGTCCACGCCGCCCTCGGCGGCGCTGGCCAGGGCGGCGTTCAGGATGTCCTGGCGGCGGTCGGTCGCCTCCGGGGCGGGGGATGTACGGCTTGCCATGGAATGGGATTCTAGAATAAAGTTCTAGAAAAATTTTCTACTCCCACGATCCTTCCATGACTTTTTCCACCATCGCCGCTCCCGGCCACGCGCTGTACCCGCACCTGCTCGCGCCGCTCGACCTGGGCTTCACCACCCTCAGGAACCGTGTGCTCATGGGCTCCATGCACACGGGGCTGGAGGACGAGCGCGACCTCTCGCGCATGGCCGCCTACTTCCGCGAGCGGGCCGAGGGCGGCGTGGGGCTGATCGTGACGGGCGGCTTCGCGCCCAACATCGCGGGCTGGGCCAAGCCCTTCGCGGGCACGCTGGCCACCTCGGGCGCGGCCAGGCGCCACCGCGTGGTGACGGAGGCGGTGCACGCGGCGGGCGGCAAGATCGCGCTGCAGATCCTGCACACGGGCCGCTACGCCTACCACCCGCTGGCGGTGGCGCCGTCGCGGCTGCAGTCGCCCATCTCGCCGTTTACGCCGTTCGCGCTGTCGGCCCGGGGCGTGGAGCGGCAGATCCGCGCCTTCGTCCGCTGTGCCGTGAAGGCGCGCGAGGCGGGCTACGACGGCGTGGAGGTGATGGGCTCCGAGGGCTACTTCATCAACCAGTTCCTCTCGCAGGCCACCAACCTGCGCACGGACGCCTGGGGCGGCGACTACAGCCACCGCATGCGCCTGCCGGTGGAGATCGTCGCCCGCATGCGCGAGGCCGTGGGGCCGGACTTCATCATCATCTACCGCCTGTCGATGATCGACCTGGTGCCCGGCGGCAGCGCGTGGGACGAGATCGTGACCCTGGGCAAGGCCGTGGCCACGGGCGGCGCGAGCATCGTGAACACCGGCATCGGCTGGCACGAGGCGCGCGTGCCGACCATCGCCACCAGCGTGCCGCGCGCCGCGTTCGCCTGGGTCACGCAGAAGATGAAGGCCGAGTTCGCGGCGGCGGGCATCGCCACGCCGCTGGTCACGTCCAACCGCATCAACACGCCCGAGGTGGCCGAGCAGGTGCTGGCCGAGGGCTGCGCCGACATGGTCTCCATGGCGCGCCCGCTGCTGGCCGATGCCGCCTTCGTGAAGAAGGCGGAGCAGGGCCGGGCCGACCGCATCAACACCTGCATCGCCTGCAACCAGGCCTGCCTGGACCACGTGTTCCAGAACAAGACGAGTAGCTGCCTCGTCAACCCGCGCGCCTGCCACGAGACGGAGCTGGTCTACCGCCCGGCCACGGCCCACAAGCGCATCGCCGTGGTCGGCGCCGGGCCCGCGGGCCTCACGGCCGCCACGGTGGCAGCCGAGCGCGGGCACGAGGTGCACCTGTTCGACGCCGCCCCCGCCATCGGCGGCCAGCTCAACATGGCCAAGGTGATCCCGGGCAAGGAGGAGTTCCACGAGATGCTGCGCTACCTCGCCACGCGCGTGGAGGACACGGGCGTGCACCTGCACCTGAACCAGCGCGTGCAGGCTGCCGACCTCGCGGACTTCGACGAGGTGGTGGTCGCCACCGGCGTGGAGCCGCGCGACCCGAAGATCCCCGGCCAGGACCACCCCAAGGTGCTGAGCTACATCGACGTGCTGCGCCATGGCAAGCCCGTGGGCGAGCGCGTGGCCATCGTCGGCGCGGGCGGCATCGGCTTCGACGTGGCCGAGTTCCTGGTGCACCAGGGCCATTCCACCACGCTCGACCTGACCGCGTGGCAGGCCGAATGGGGCATCACCGACCCGGCCGAGGCGCGCGGCGGCCTGGCGCCCACGGGGCCGCACACCACACCGCCCGCGCGCCACGTGACGCTGCTGCAGCGCAAGAAGGGCAAGCTGGGCGCGGGGCTGGGCAAGACCACGGGCTGGATCCACCGCACCGCGCTCAAGATGAAGCAGGTGGAGATGGTGGGCGGCGTGAACTACGAGCGCATTGGCGACGAGGGCCTGCTCGTCTCCTATGGCGAGCAGCGCGAGGACCCGACCTGGATCCCCTGCGACACCGTGGTGCTCTGCGCCGGCCAGGTGCCGCTGTTCAGCCTGGCGCAGGCGCTGGAGGCCCAGGGCCGCAGGCCGCACCGGATCGGCGGCGCGCTGGAGGCGGGCGAGCTGGATGCCAAGCGCGCCATCGACCAAGCGGCGCGGCTGGCGGCGGCGCTGTAGCGGCGGATCATCAAAAAAGTGAGCTGCCAGCGCTTGCCATTCCTTGGTTTCAGATGATTTTCCATCTGAAACCAAGTAACAGCAAGCGCAAGCAGCTTCTTTTTCGATAGCGAACCGCTCAGGGACTGCTGACTTCTTCCTCGTGCCCCGCGATCTGGTCGCGCCCCCGGCGCTTGGCCAGGTAGAGCGCCTGGTCCGCGCGGTCCAGCACGTCGCGCAGGCTGCGGTCGCTCTGGCGGAACGCGCCCACGCCCAGGCTGGCCGTGATGCGGTAGGCGTGGCCGGCCTCGTCGGCGAGTTGCAGCGCGCGCACACCCTGCAGGATGCGCGCGGCCACCTCCACGCCTTCGGCCAGCGCGGTCAGCGGCAGCAGCACGCCGAACTCCTCGCCGCCCAGGCGGCCCACTGAGTCGCTGGCACGCAGCTGGCCTTTCACGGCGTGGGCGAAGGCCGCCAGCGCGCGGTCGCCCTCCAGGTGGCCGAAGCGGTCGTTGATGGTCTTGAAATGGTCCAGGTCCAGCATCAGCAGCGTGAGCGGCTCGCCGTTGCCGCGCGAGTGCGCGTACACCGACTCGGCGCATTCCAGGAACGCGCGGCGGTTGGCCATGCCGGTGAGCATGTCGGTGGTGGCCAGGCGCTGGAGCTCGCGCTCCAGGTTCTTGCGCTGCGTCACGTCGCGGTAGATGCCCTCCACGCCCGCGAAGTTGCCGGCGTGGTCGTACAGCGCGTGGCTGCTGATGGAGATGTCGATGATCTGCCCGTCGCGCCGCACCATCTGGCCAGGGAAGTCCGCGACCTCGCCGTGCGCCAGGATGGCGGCCTTGAACGCGTCGCGGTCCGAGCTGTGCGGGTAGTACGACTCGGCCGTGCGGCCCTCGATCTCGTGCGGCTCGTAGCCCAGCACGCGCCGCACGCCCGGGCCCACGTGCTGCACCACACCCTGCGCGTCGGTGCGGTAGTACACGTCCTGCATATTGTCGAACAGGCGGCGGAAGTTCTGCTCGCTCTCGCGCAGCTGCTCCTCGATCTCGCTCTGGTGCGTCATGTCCATGCCGCTCATCAGCACGGCAGGGGCGCCGTTCCACTCGATGGCCACGCTGCTGACCAGCACCATGCGCAGCTCGCCCTGCTGGGTGCGCACGCGGAACTCCGAGGGCTTGTTGGGCCGCCCCGCCTGCTCGGGCCCGGCCACCTGCTGCACGCGGCGGCTGGAGCGGCGCTGGTCGAAGGGGTGGACAAAGTCGCTCAGGATGCGGCCGAGGAGGTCTTCCGGGCTGGCCGCCCCCAGCAACTGCGCGCCCGCGGCGTTGGCGAAGCGGATGGCCCCTTCCTGGGTGACCAGCACCGCCGCTGGCAAGGCGTGCAGCAAACGAAGATCAGGGAGCATGGGGCCGGCCGGAATCGCCAAAAAAGGGTTGCGCGCTATTTTGGCACCGGGGTTTTCGCGTGGGAATGAAAATCTTTCGCAGGCGTTGCCGCTGCCGCTGCGGCCCGCAGCTTGTCCTTCTTGCTCGGGCGCTTGCCCTTGATGCCGCCGGCGCCCTTGGCCGCGGGGGCGGGCGCCTCGGTGGGCTCGAAGCCCGCCAGCTGCTCGCGCGGCAGGGCGAGGCCCTGGCGCTTCTCGATCAGGCGGAAATGCGCCTCCGCATCGGCCGTCACGAAGCTCACGGCCACGCCGCTCTCGCCCGCGCGGCCGGTGCGCCCGATGCGGTGTACGTAGTCCACCGCCGAGCGCGGCAGGTCGTAGTTGACCACGGCCGGCAGCTGCGCGATGTCGATGCCGCGCGCCGCCAGGTCGGTGGTCACCACCACCTGCCAGCGCTCGTCCTTGAACTCCTGCAGCACCTGGGTGCGCGCGCCCTGGCTCAGCCCGCCATGGAAGGGCGTGGCGTAGATGCCGGCCTGGTAGAGCTTTTCGGCCACGTGCTCGGCCGCGTACTGCGTGGCCACGAACACCAGCACGCGCGGCCAGCCGTGCGCCTGGACCAGGTGGCGCAGCAGCTGCGTGCGGCGTTTCGCATCGACGGCGATGGCGCGCTGGTCGATGGCGGGCCCGCTGCCCGGTTCCTGGGCCACTTCCACGCGCACCGGCTCGCGCAGCAGCCCGTCGGCCAGCGCCTGCACGGCGGCCGGGAAGGTAGCCGAGAAGAACAGGTTCTGCCGCCGCGCCGGCAGCAGGGCCAGCACGCGCTGCAGCTCCTCGGCAAAGCCCAGGTCGAGCAGGCGGTCGGCCTCGTCCAGCACCAGGCATTCCACGGCGGACAGGCGCAAGGCGTTGTGCTCGACCAGGTCCAGCAGGCGCCCCGGCGTGGCCACCACGATGTCGGCGCCGCCGCGCAGGCCCATCATCTGCGGGTTGATCGACACGCCGCCGAACACCACGGCCACCTTGGGCGGCTGGGGCAGGTGCCCGGCCAGGCCGCGCAGCACCTCGCCCACCTGGGCGGCCAGCTCGCGCGTGGGCGCCAGCACCAGCGCGCGCACCCGGCGCGGCCCGGGCTGCTGCCCCGGCGGTGAAAGCTGCAGGCGCTGCAGCAGCGGAAGGGCGAAGGCGGCGGTCTTGCCCGAGCCGGTCTGCGCCGCGCCCCGCACGTCCGCCCCCTGCAGGATGGCCGGAATGGCCGCGGACTGGATGGGCGTGGGCGCGGCAAAGCCGAGCCGGGCTGCGGCGTGGACGAGGTCGGGGGACAGCCCGAGGGTGGCGAAAGGCATGGCGGGATTGTGCGGCACGGGGCTTGCATGGAGCTGGCGGCACCGACCGGCCGTCGATAATCGGCGCTTCCACGACCCGCACCCACCATGGCCCTGCCCCTCGACTCCTCCACCATCACCCACGGCATCCAGCTCGCGGTGGCGCCCGTGTTCCTGCTCACGGCCGTCTCCGGCATGATCGGCGCGGTGGCCGGGCGGCTGGCCCGCATCATCGACCGGGCCCGCCTGGTGGAGGACCGCGCCCGCGCCAATGCCGAGCCCGAGTTCCTGGCCCGCGCCTACAGCGAGCTGGCCGACCTGCGGCTGCGCGGGTGGCTGGCCAATGGCTGCATCGGGCTGCTCACGTTCTGCGCGTTCCTGATCGGCACCACCATCATCCTGCTGTTCCTGGGCGAGACCACCAGCTTCCAGGCCAACCGCCTGGCCGTGATCGGCTTCCTGGCGGGGGTGGCCTCGTTCCTGCTGGCGCTGGTGTGCTTTCTCACCGAAACCCTGCTGGCCACGCGCCTGCTGAACTTCCACATGCTGCAAAACGAGATCGGGCGCGCGCCATGAAGTCCCTGGCCGACCTGGGCGGCCTCGTCTATTCCACCGATTCGGGCCGCATGTGCCCCGGCTGCCGCCAGCCCGTGGCGCAGTGCATCTGCCGGCAGAACAAGCCCCTGCCGACGGGCGACGGCACCGTGCGCGTGTCGCGCGAGACCAAGGGCCGCGGCGGCAAGGCCGTGACGCTGGTCAAGGGCGTGCTGGCCGACGAGGCCGCGCTCACGCAGCTGGGCAAGCAGCTCAAGGCGGCCTGCGGCAGCGGCGGTACGGTGAAGGACGGCGTGATCGAGGTGCAGGGCGACCATGTGGAGCGCGTGATGGCCGCGCTGCAAAAGCTCGGCCACAAGGTCAAGCGCGCGGTCGGATAAAGGCTGGCTACGGCGATGCGGCGAAGGCCGGGTCGCCGCCGAAATAGCCCCGGAACAGGTTGCGCGCGATGCCGTGCGCGGCCTGCTGGAATTCCAGCGCCACCTCGGGCGCGAACAGGCGGCTGGTGTGCCGCTGCCACAGCCCCACCCAGGCCGCGAAGTGCGCGGGCGTGACGCCGTCCAGCGCCATGTGCTTGCCGAACACGTTGCCGCGAAAGCCGCGCATGCCCAGCATCACGGCGCACCAGAAGTCCACAAGCCGCGCCAGGTGCGCATCCCACTGGCCGTGCAGGGCCTTCTCGAAGACGGGGCCCAGCAGCGGGTCCAGCCGCACGTCGGCATAGAAGGCATGCACCAGCTGCGTGATGCTGTCCACGCTGGGTGCCTGCGCTGGCGCATGTACTGCGGTCATGGAGCGAGTGTGCCAGTTCGCTCTCAGTTGCCGCTGCAGCCGCAGCCGCCCGATCCGCAGCCCTGCGCGGCGGGGGCGCTGGCCTCGAACTGCGGGAACAGCACGTTGTTCTCCAGGTGGATGTGGCTGATCAGGTCGTCGCCCAGCTGTGCGATGCCCGCGTACAGCGCGCGCCAGGTGTTGCAGGCGCCCTGGGGCGGGGTGGCGTCGTGGGTGAGGGCGTTGAGCTGGTCCAGCGCGGCGCCATGGTCCACGTGCTCGGCGCGCATCATGTGGATCGGCTGGCCCACGAAGGGGTTGCCACCCGCCTTCAGCATGGGGAACAGCACCTGCTCTTCCTTGGCCATGTGCGATAGCAGCTCCTCGTGCATCTCCTCCAGCAGGTCCGCCAGGCCGGCGGGAACGTGGGGGTTGTCGCGGTGCACGGCCTCCACGCGGCGGGCCATGCGGATCAGCTCGGGCAACTGGGCGCGGTGTACCTCGTGGTAGCGGGCCAGGATATGGTCGATGAGCGCGCCGGGGGACGCGGCCTCGGGCACGGCGTCGCTGCGCTGCAGGGCGGCCAGTTCGGCCAGCACGGCGTCCACGTCCAGCCCCTTTTCGGCGGCGGCCCGCGCCAGGCTGACCTGCCCGCCGCAGCAGAAGTCCAGCTTGAGCCGCCGGAACACCGCCGTCGCGCCGGGCAGCTGCACGGCGATCTGGCCGATCTGTTGGTCGGCGCCGAGGGCGGGGTGGAGGGGGTCGATGCGGGCGTTCATGGCGGTCCTTTTAAAGATTCATGTGGTGTGAATATTTTATCCAATAAAATGCCACAAAAATGCATCTTTCAATTGACCTGGGGCAAGTTCCATGCGCCTGACCCAATGGACCGACTACACGCTGCGCGTGCTCATGTACTGCGCGGCCACCGAGGGCCGCGAGCAGCCCGTGACCATCACCGAAGTGGCCGAGGGCTACGGCATATCGCGCAGCCACCTGATGAAGATCGTGCAGCAGCTGTCCGCCCAGGGCCTGCTGGAGACCACGCGCGGCCGGGGCGGCGGCATGCGGCTCATGCGGCCGGCGTCCGACATCAACATCGGCGCGGTGGTGCGCATGACCGAAACCGACTTCAACCTGGTGGAGTGCTTCGACCTCGCCACCAACCAGTGCCGCCTGAGCAGCCATTGCCGCCTCAAGAGCGTGCTGGGCCGCGCCATGCAGGCCTACCTGGCGGAGCTCGACGGGGTGACGCTGGCCGACCTGGTGCCCTCTGGCCCGGCGCTGGCGGCCGCGCCGCGCGGCGGCACGGCGCACGGCCGGGTGCAGTGGGTGCCGGGCCTGCCGGACTAAAGATGAAAAACGGCTCCAGTGCTTGCCCAGAAAGCGCTGGCAGCTATCAACAACGTAGCGCTGGCGATTTCAGCGCAGCACTTCGAGCAGGCGGTCCAGTCCGCCCTGGTTGATGGCCACCTTGGCCTGCGCGCGCACGGCGGGCTTGGCGTGGTAGGCCACCGAGAGGCCGGCGACACCCATCATGGGCAGGTCGTTGGCGCCGTCGCCCACGGCGATCGCCTGCGCCGGGGCAATGCCCATGAGCGAGGCCACTTCCAGCAGCGTGCGGCGCTTCTCCGCGCCGTCGCAGATGTCGCCCCAGGGCTGGTCCACCATGCGGCCGGTGAGCAGGCCGCCTTCCACCTCCAGCATGTTCGAGCGCGCGAAGTCCAGCCCCAAGCCCGCCTTCACGCGGTCGGCAAAGAAGGTGAAGCCGCCGGAGACCAGCAGCGTGGCCAGGCCCGCCGCCTTGGCCGCCGCGACCAGCTCCCTGGCACCGGGGTTGAAGCGCAGGCGCTCGGCGAACACCTGCTCCATGTGCTGCACCGTCACGCCCTTGAGCAGTGCCACGCGCTGGCGCAGGCTTTCCTTGTAGTCGGTGATCAGGCCCTGCATCGCGGCCTCGGTGATGGCCGCCACTTCGGCCTTGCGGCCGGCGGCATCGGCGATCTCGTCCACGCACTCGATGTTGATGAGGGTGGAGTCCATGTCGAAGGCGATGAGCTTGTAGTCCGCCAGGCGCAGCGGGGGCGTGATGCCCTGGACGACGAGGCCGGGGGCGAATTCGGTGGCGTGTTGCATGGAAGAGAAAAAGGAAAGAAGGACAGAAAAAAGTGAACGGGAATTGTCAGGGCTTGGGCAGGTACAGCCGGTCCGACCACGTGGCCAGCCATTCGGGCTTGAACGCCACGAACACCGCGCACAGCATGCCGGTGACCACCGCGTCGCCCCAGGCCATGAGCCAGCGCGCCACCAGCGAGAGTTGGTCGCCCACGCCCGGCAGCGCGTGGCCGCTCCACTGCGACAGCAGGCCTGCCGCGAAAAGGCACAGCGCCGTGCCCAGGAACGCGCGGCCCAGCACGTAGACGAAGAGGTGCGTGCCGGTAAGCCGGCGCAGCAGCGCGCCCAGCAGCAGCGCCAGCGTGGCGGGCACCACGCCTTGCCACACGGCCAGGCCCAGCGCCTGGTCCCAGCCCAGGCCGGGCGAGAGCAGGCCCGCGATGGCGCCCACGGCGAGCAGCACCGGCACCGCCAGCGGCCAGCCGAGCATCAGCGTCACCAGGCAGGCGCCCGACCATTGCAGTTGCAGCGGCATGGCGTGCAAGGTGGGCAGGGCCCACAGCCAGGGCAGCAGGACGAGGGTGGCGAGCAGCGGCGTCCACAGGGCGGAAGGCGCGCCGTGGGCCTCGTTGGCCAGGGGCTTGCGGCTGGCGAGCATGCGCCAGGGGCGCAGGGCCAGCGCGGCCACCAGGGCCGCGAGGGCGATGCAGGCATCGAGCCACATGGTTCTATGGACTACGCTTTTGATAGCTGCCAGCGCTTGCTGGATAAGCGCTGGAGGCCGATTGGCTCATGTTTTCTCCACCGCCAGCGGCTGGCCCAGGCTGCGCAGCACGTCGCGCACCATCTGCGCGCGGGCCGAAGCTTCGGGCAGTTCGCGCTCGATGCGCAGCTTTTCGTTGCCGGCCAGCTTGATGTGCCGGTTCTTCTGGATCAGCTCGATGATGCGCATCGGGTCGATGGGCGGCTGGGGCTTGAAGGTGATATTGATGACGCCCGGGGCCGCATCCACTTTCACCACGCCGTAGGGCTGGCTCAGCACGCGCAGGCGGTGCACGTCGATGAGGGTCTGGGCCTGCGGCGGCAGCTTGCCGAAGCGGTCCACGATCTCTTCGAGCAGGCCGTCGATCTGGTCGGGGTTCTTCGCGGTGGCCAGTTTCTTGTAGAACGACAGGCGCAGGTGCACGTCGCCGCAGTAGTCGTCGGGCAGCAGGGCGGGGGCGTGCAGGTTGATGTCGGTGGTCACGCTCAGGGGGCTGAGCAGGTCGGGTTCCTTGCCCGCCTTGAGCGCCTTCACGGCCTCGGCCAGCATCTCGTTGTAGAGCTGGAAGCCCACCTCCAGCATGTTGCCGCTCTGGTTCTCGCCCAGCACCTCGCCCGCGCCGCGGATCTCCAGGTCGTGCATGGCCAGGTAGAAGCCGCTGCCG